>LSQX01229126.1_pt1 | contig 47558 bp, 51 predicted proteins | sample 654561 | NCBI WGS metagenome assembly LSQX01 (sample SAMN04489861, study PRJNA283612) | anaerobic digester metagenome | isolation source: 4 biogas reactors fed with cattle manure at either 37C or 55C with and... | place: Denmark: Kongens Lyngby | collected 2014
TCTTTAATTATTGTATCAAAATAAAAAAAATATTTCAATATTGTGAGAAAATTCAAATTAAATACCAAGAACTCAGTACAAAGATAACTTTATTTAGTCTTTGGCAATTTTGCGTAGGTGATCCCAAGTGTATAGTCCGCCCCTATGTCCATCGCTAAAAGCTAAGCCAAGTGCATAGCGCCCTACGGTATATAGATTGGATAGTTTAACATCTTCAGATACTGTGTTGGGATCTAATAAGGCTTCGCCAGTCCATTCATCTATACACTCTGCGCAGGGGCATTTGATACGCAAATCCCTTTGGGAATATGTGTGGCTAAGTCCATCACTCCAAGTTATGGCTAATTTTTGATTTGCAGTGGCAAAAACTTCCGTGGGAGCTGCCATAGGGACAGCATTTTTTTCGGCTTCTCCAGGCAATTCTTTGACTTCTAACTCTTCAAAAGCCAAGTTCATGGTGTCTAATTGGCTAGAATTGGCCGCTAAAACTGAAAGACTGGATGCCGTTTTTCCGGCTAGTTCAATGAAACATTGGGCGCTTAAAGAATTGGGCTGGGTATAAACTATGGGTTTGCCTTCATCTCCAGAGTCTGCTACGCCGAGTTCTATGGGAATTTCTCCTAAAAAGGAAAGATTAAGTTCTTCTGCGGTGCGTGAGCCACCACCCTGACGGAATATGTAGTGTTTTTTATCACAATTATCACATTGAAACCAACTCATGTTTTCTATAACACCAACTACTGGCACTGCCACGGATTTAAACATGGACAAGCCTTTGCGCACATCGGCCAAGGCCACATTTTGTGGAGTAGTAACTACTATGGCTCCTGAAAGGGGGCAGCTTTGAGTTAAAGTGAGTTGAATATCGCCGGTGCCCGGGGGAAAATCTATTAGCAAATAGTCTAAATGACCCCAATGCACGCGGTGTAAAAAGTTGTTGATCATCTGGGTTGCCATGGGGCCACGCCAAATGGTGGCGCGATTAGGGTCAGAAAGCATGGACATGGAAACTATTTGAATGCCTGCGGCCACAGTTACTGGCACTAAAGTCTGGTCGGGGCGAATTTCAGGGTCTTTGTCGATGCCAAACATCATTCCCATGGAAGGGCCGTAAATATCGGCGTCTAAAATACCCACTCTGGCACCGGAAAGCGCTAAGGCCATAGCTAAGTTTGCAGTTACTGTGGATTTACCCACGCCGCCTTTACCCGAAGATACCGCAACAATATGGCGCACACTATGGAGCAAAGAATTTTCTAAATAAACTTGCTTTTTAATGGGTTGGGCGGTCATGTTCACATTTACTTTAGTGACGCCGGGCAAAGCTTGAAGTAGCTCCACAGCTTGGCGGTGAAATTCATCTTTAACTGGGCAGGCCGGGGTGGTTAACTCTATATCTAGGCTAATTTCGCTATCGTTTTTTATGACTATATTTTTTACGAAACCTAAATCGACGATGTTTTTATTAAAATCTGGATCGATAATGCTTTTTAATGTTTGCAATATTGTAGTTTTATTCATAATGGTAAAAGATACACAAAGGAGATTGTTTCGGTAGTGGTAAGTTCGTTGAATAACAGAATAAATAGGATGTACGGGCAAAAAGACGCACTTATTGCTTTGCGAGCTAGGGTTTTTTCGTTAGTAAGTGTTGCTGTAATAGTCCTTTTAAGTATCTCTGCGGTGGTGGACCTTTGGGATGGAAGCACTGAAAGTTTAGAATCAATAGTATTTAGTTTATCGGTGCTGCCTATTATTGCAATTGGTTTAGCTTTTGTTTACCATGGCCACTATGAACAAGTAGTTCCTATAATATTTTATACCATAACCTTAGTATTGTGTTTAACCAGTATTCATGTGGGTTTAGGGGATAATCCTCAAATCTTGTATTCTTTAACATCGATGTTTTTTCCTAGTTTAATTGTAGGAGCAGCATTGTTTATAGGGTTAAAAGTGCTTTTAATAACATCGGGAGTGCTAATTGTTTGGCTAATAACTTATTGGTTTGTTTTCTGCGCAGATTTCCAAACTGGAATGCACTTGGTGTCTGTATCTACCATGGTTTATAATAGCATTGCTTTGATAATGTTGAGCATAATTGTAGTGGGCTTACTGAAAATTTCCCAAGCGGCTATTTTTAAGGTGAATAAAGAATTAATTCGCAACAAAGAACTAACCCACAGTTTAGAAAAACGAGTTTTAGACCGCACTTACGCGCTGGTTGAGGCTAAAGCTGTCGCCGAAGAAGCTAGTAAAGCTAAAACACAATTTTTGGAAACCATAAGTCATGAAATGCGCACTCCGCTCAATGGCATAATTGGTATGAACTCATTGTTGACGAATACAGAGTTAAATGAAGAACAAAAAGATTTTGTAGATACATCTTTGGATAGTGCTCGTGGCTTGCTTGCTCTTATTAACGATATTCTTGATATGTCGCGCATAGATTCTCAAAAAGTTACTCTGGAACTAGCGCCCATAAATATTTCCAAGTTGTTGCTTTCCATGCGCCGTTTTTATAATTCCGATGCCCGCCGCAATGAAATTGGCTTGACTTTTGAAATAGACGAAGCTTGTGATCAGCTTTTTATGGCTGATGAAAAACGAATTCGCCAAGTATTGCAAAGTTTAATATCTAATGCTATCAAATTTACAGAAAAGGGTAGTGTAACCGTCATAGGAAAGGTTTTGGGTAATAATTCAGAAAGTCCTTTATTGCATTGTACGATTAAAGATACGGGTATAGGTGTTGATGCGGAAAATGCAGACATGATTTTTGAAAAATTTAGACAGTTAGACCAAAGTCGTACACGTAAATTCGAGGGCTCTGGTTTAGGATTAGCCATTGCCAAGAGTTTGGTGGAATTAATGGGGGGAGAAATAGGTGTAAACGAGGTTAATGTAGGGTCGGAGTTTTGGTTTACAGTGGAATTATCTAAAGTATTGCCAAAATTAACTGAATCTTAATTTTTAAGAATGTAAATTACTGCTATGAATATATGGATAACTGGAGCCTCGGGAATGCTCGGGCAAGATCTAATAAAGGTGGCTCTACGCGCTGGACATAAGGTTTTAGCCACAGATAGGGAAGTAGATATTACCGCTGAAAGCCAGGTAAGGGAGTTTTTGGCTACAAATAGCGTAGATGCTTTGGTAAATTGCGCAGCTTATACCGCAGTGGATTTGGCCGAAAGCGAACAAGATCAAGCTTTTGCTCTAAATGCAGCAGGGCCAGAGATTTTGGCTTTGGCTACAGCGAATTTAGAAATTCCCATGCTACATATTTCCACAGATTATGTGTTTAATGCCCAAAAAAAAGAGGCTTTAGGTGAGGGAGAAGCTTTGGATCCGGTGAGCGTTTATGGTAAAACCAAGTTGCAGGGAGAAATTCGTGTGCAAGCTCATAATCCTAAACATTGGATTGTGCGTACAGCATGGCTTTATGGCTTATATGGAAACAATTTTGTGAAAACCATGTTGGAATTAATAGCTACCAAAGAAAGTATTGAGGTGGTAAATGACCAAATTGGTACTCCCACTTGGTCCGTGGATTTAGCTTTGGCTATAATTGCGATTCTTGAGAAAAACTCCGATTTTGGTGTGTATCACTACAGTAATTTAGGACAAACTTCGTGGTATGAATTTGCCCATGCTATTCAGCGTATGGCGGTGGAAAGAGAATTGTTAGAAAAAAGCATAGAAATACGACCTGTGCCCAGCACTGAGTTTCCCACTGAGGCCCAACGCCCCACTTGGTCTGTATTAGATAAGTCCCTTATTCAACAAAAATTTGCTTTGGAAATCCCCCATTGGGAAGAATCTTTAAACAACTATTTGTATTTGGAAAAACTGTTTCGTGAATAAAAAAGAACTTTCTACCCCCATAGATTGGCAAAATGTAGATGCGGTGGTTTTTGATTTAGATGGCACGCTTTATTTAGGCAATGAATTGTTGCCCCAGGCCTTAGAATTGGTGAATTTAGCGCAGAAACAAGGAGCTTGTTACTTTTTATCCAATAATACTTCCAAAACTCCTGAAAGTACTTGGGCTAAAATGCAAAAGCTGGGTTTAACCGTGGAGCTTTCCCAAGTTTTGTCCCCTTTGCACACTTTAGTGGCTCATATTAAAAAATCAGATATTAATAAATGCTGGGTATTGGCGAATGGCGAGGTTTTGGCGTGGTTGCAGTTTGCTCTGCCCCAAGTGGATTTTAAAGCCGAACGCGTCGAAACCGAGCTGGTGGTTCTTGCCTACGACGATTCTTTGACTTACCAAGATTTGTGCGAGGTGGCTTGGCGCTTGCAAGATGGCGCAAAATATTGGATTACCCATCCAGATTTTTTGTGCCCCCACCCCCAGGGTTATGTGCCAGATGTGGGAGGCTTGGTGGAGCTTTTTGCCACTTGTACCCAGCGTCGTCCCGAGGTGATTTTGGGCAAGCCTAGCCCCATTGCCTTAGAAGCGGTTTTGCAAAACTATAGTGCAGAAAGAGTGCTTTTTATAGGGGATAGGCTATACACTGATTGGCAATTAGCACAAAATGTGGGTTGCCAATTTCGTTTAAGCTTGGCGGGGGAAACTAACTTAGAAATGTGGGAAAAAAGCGATCCTCAGCCTTTGTTGCTTTGATTTCTGCTATCCACAGTAAAATCTTGTTGCATTTCTAGGGCGGGCATATCAGCCAAAGGAGCGCCAATGATGGTGGCAGGTACGCCTGCTACTGTGGTGCGGGGCGGAACATCGCTGAGTACCACGGCTCCGGCACCTATTTTTGCGCCTTTGCCTATGCGGATATTGCCTAAAAGTTGGGCATGGGCGCCTATCATAACACCATCGCAGATTTTAGGATGCCTATCGCCTTTTTCTTTGCCCGTACCACCCAGAGTAACGCCGTGCAAAATGGAGACGAAATCGCCAATTTCCGCAGTTTCTCCCACCACCAAATTGGTGGCATGATCCATAAGGATAGCTTTGCCTATTTTCGCCGCGGGGTGAATATCTACATCAAATTGCTGGGAAACCAATGATTGTAGCATCAACGCAGCAAAATTACGCTTGTGCTTCCACAATTCGTGGGCTATGCGGTGGGTTTGTAGGGCTAAAAATCCTTTAAAGAACAAAAAGGCTTCTAAATACAGATTTACCGCTGGGTCTCTTTGATAAACAGCTTCTAAATCACAAGCCGCTTGCTCCACCACTTCGGGATGGCAGCTTAATTCATCTTTGAATACTTTAAAAAGTTGTTTGTGGTCCATTAGACCATGACCTAAACGCGCAGCTAAAACCGCTGCCAAAGCTTCGCAAAAGTCTTTGCGATCGAGTATTAATTCTTTTAAAAATAGTGCAAAAGGTTCTTCTGCTAATTTAGCCGTGGCTTCTTCGATAATGCGTTGCCATAATTGAGAACTTGTAGTTTCCATAAAATAAATTTAGAAATATACCCCAAAGTTTGCTACAATATTGCAGTGTTTAAAGTTAAAGTAAAGACCAAACTTGGCGTTTTTGGGCTGATTGGTACGGAAAAAGGGCTTGGTGAAGTGCTTTTGCCTGGTGCTTGCCATGATATGGGTGCAAAATTCAGTACAGATTTAACCCAAGCTTATTGGTTCGAAAGCACCGCTCAAGCTTTGCAGAGTTATGGAGAAAAAGATTTTAATCTTTGGCAACAAAAAGTCTTAGAAATACCCTTGGATTTACCAGGTATTCCTCAACTTAGAAGCACAGATTTTACTCGAGCCGTGTGGGAGGGGATTGCGCAAATTCCCTTGGGAAAAGTGTGGACTTACAAGGAATTGGCTGAATATATAGGCAATCCCAAAGCGGTGCGCGCTGTGGGTAGTGCTTGTGGTAAAAATCCCATACCTTTGATAGTGCCTTGTCATAGAGTGGTTGCTGCCAATGGGTGGGGAGGTTTTAGTGGCGGTACTTTGGAGGTGAAAAAAATGTTGCTTAGGCACGAACTTGGGGCAGAAAACCCCCAGCTCTTAGAGCTTTAAGTATTTGCATTTGTTCGGGTAAGCTACTTTTTTGTAGTTTCTCTATAACAGGTTCGGGAATGCGTTTTAGTGGCTTAAAATGCAGGGGTACTGGACGGCTTAAAAACCATGCGCGATAAATTTTGGGCAAAAAATATTGCCAAGGAAATTCAGGTCCAGGTACATATATAAGTGCTGGTTTTAGACCATCTATAGCTTCTACCACCACTTTTCCATCGGATCTAAGAGTGCGCAAAACTACTCTGCGTTTTATGTCTAAATGCTGTATAAAAGTAGTGATTTGCATGGTTTTGCATTTATTTTAAGATATGGCTTTTACAAATTCAACGGTGGTTTTTTTCGGGTCTGGAGTGGCAAATATTGCAGAACCTACCACGAAGTTGTTGGCACCAGCAGCTTTAACTTGAGCGATGTTTTCTAGTTTAATGCCCCCATCAACTTGTATGTCTAAGTCGGGTTTAAGTTTTCGCAATTGGGTGACTTTTTTTAGAGTGTAGGGAATTAAAGATTGTCCACCAAAGCCAGGGTTTACGGACATAATTAACACCATGTCTAAAAGGTCTAAAATATATTCAATATCGCTGAGAGCTGTGGCGGGATTTAGTGAAACTCCTGCGCGACAGCCAGTTTCTTTGATTTGATTAATTAGCCGATCTAGGTGGCGAGTAGATTCGGAATGCACTGTGATTGTTTGAGCGCCTGCTTTAGCAAATTCGGGCACAAATAATTCAGGTTTTTCTATCATCAGGTGGCAATCTAAGGGTAAAGATGTGCCTTGGGCGATATTGGCAGCAATTCCAGGTCCAAAACTAATGTTGGGTACAAAATTCCCATCCATTATATCTAAATGCAAAGCTTGGGCTCCGCCCGCTTCAACGGAAGAAATTTGTTCTTGCAGTTTTAAAAAATCGGCATTTAAAATGCTTGGCGATACAATGTTTTTGTTATTCATGCTTCAAATTTACTACTATTTTATAAACCTAACAAACAAGGAGTAAATATTATGGCAAAGAAAAGCGCCAAAAAAGCAACTACTAAAAAAGTTGCTACCAAAAAAGCAGCTACTAAAAAGAAAGTTACCACAAAAAAAGCTTCAGCTAAAGCTGCCGCTAAAAAAGTTGTGGCTAAAAAAGTTGCTGCTAAAAAAACCGTAAAAGCCGCAGTAAAGAAAGTAAAAACTGCCGCTAAAAAAGCTACCACTAAAAAAACAGCTACTAAAAAGAAAGTGGCAACTAAAAGAAAAACTGCGACTAAAGTAAAAGCTCAGTTAAAAGAAGTGGTGTTTAATGTTTATTCACCTGATTCAAAAACTGTACAAGTGGCAGGGGAATTTAACAGTTGGGATCCAGCCAAAGGCAAATTGAAAAAAGATAAAGAAGGGAATTGGACTTTAAAAGTAAAACTAGCTCCAGGAACCTACCAGTATAAGATAGTCTATGATGGTCAATACTGGGAATTAGACCAAAGTGCTGAATCCGTTATGGCCGAACACGGTCCTAACAGTGTAGTATATGTGGACTAAATTTCCCTTATCAGTGGAAATATGTCATGGGGTAGCCAAAGAGTTTGCTACCCCTGTTTGGCTTTATGATGCAAATACCATAGTTGATCGTCTAAAACTGTGTCAAGTTTTTGACACGGTGCGTTATGCCATAAAGGCTAATTCAAATTTAGCGGTTTTATCTTTGCTCAAAGAGCATGGTGCTGTGGTGGATGCGGTTTCGGCGGGGGAAATTCAACGAGCTTTAATGGCTGGTTTTGTAGGTACTAGCGAAGTGCCTGGGGTGGTTTATACCGCCGATGTTTTTGATGATGAAGCTTTGGCTTTAATCAAAAAGTATTCCATACCTGTAAATGTGGGGTCTCCCGATATGATTTCTCAATTAGGAGAAGCAGGGATAAAAGTTCCGCTCACTATTCGCATAAATCCTGGTTTTGGCCATGGACATTCCCGCAAAACTAATACCGGTGGAGATTTATCTAAACATGGCGTATGGCACGAGCAATTGTCTCAGTGCGTACAAAAAGCTAAAGAATTAGATATTCCCATAACTGGATTGCATATTCATATTGGATCCGGCGCAGATTTAGAGCATTTGGCTTTGGTTTGCGATGCGATGTTGGAATGTTCCAAAGTTTTGGGTAGCGATTTGCGCTACATTTCGGCGGGGGGTGGTTTGTCTATTCCTTATCGCAAAAATGAAGAAGATGCTGTGGATGTGGGCGAGTATTTTAAATTATGGGATGAAACTCGCCAAAAAATTGAAAAACAAGTGGGGCATAAAATCAGATTAGAGCTAGAACCTGGACGTTTTATCGTGGCGGAAAGCGGTTTTTTAATTGCACAGATTCGCGCGGTTAAAAAGATGGGTGAAAACTTGTTTTATTTGATAGATGCTGGTTTTACCGACTTGGTACGCCCCGCTTTTTACGGAGCTTGGCACGAGATTTCCGTGATTGCCCGAGATGGTCGTCCTTTAGATGAAGTTGCGCCGGTGATTGTGGCAGGCCCCCTCTGTGAATCCGGCGATGTATTTACCCAAGAAGAGGGGGGCTTTGTAGTTACGCGAAACTTGCCTTTAGCTCAAGTGGGAGATTATGTTGTGATACACGATGCGGGGGCTTATGGTGCCACCATGTCAAGTAACTACAATTCTCGTTTTTACGCCGCCGAGGTGATGTGGAAGGAGAATGCGGCGAAGTTGATTCGCAAAAGGCAAAGTTTTGAGCACTTGATCGCCAATGAGCTTTTACAAATGCGGCGATATTAATTGTATATATTCATCATGTAATATTCCATTGCTCACCACCACGGCTTCTTCATCGCAATAAGCCATGGCTTCGCCGTTTAAATTGCTGGCTTTACCACCCGCTTCTTGCACTAGCAAACTGATTCCCGCCGTATCCCAAGGGTAGGAGTTGGTCATACTGTAAACTTCCAAGCGACCCGCTGCCACATAGCAACCTTCTAGCACCGCCGAACCAATGCTTTTTACTCGTTGGCAGGCTGAGCCTTGGGCGGCAAATAACCGCACATTGCGAGCGTTGATTTCGGCAATACGATTTTCGGGACCTACATTGAAATCCCCATTGGAAATAATAGCTTGGGACATATCGGAAATATTACTGACGCTAATCTTTTTACCATTCATATATGCACCTTGGCCGCGGATGGCGGTGAACATCTCATCGAATTTGGGCAAAAAACAGACAGCGAGTAATGGTCCTTGGGCATCGAAAAGTGCCAAGGATATTCCCCAGTTGGGCATGCCCCGGGAGTAGTTGATGGTGCCGTCGATGGGGTCTATGATCCAGGTGTAATCTTCAGCGGAGTTGTTTTTGACGAACCCGGTTTCTTCGGTGCGAATTTGATGGGTGGGAAAAGCCTCTTGTAAGGCGGATAAAATCAGCTTATCGGCGGCAATATCCGCTTGGGTAACTGTGTCTTTGGGGGATTTAAACTCGATGGCACCGAGTTGATGTTGCATTTCTAAGGCTAAGCTTCCTGCCTTTTCAGCAATTTCTGTGGCGATTTTCATTACTTCTTTTAAATTTAAGGGCATATTGGTCTCTTTTTGAGTTTTTTAATGTAAAGGTGTGACATATATCACACTTTTGTCTTGGTGGTGAGTTTATGTCCACACTTTTTCTAAGTTTGCACTACTATAATAATTTTGTTTGTATAAATTTATAATAATCCCTGTTGGAGTATGTTTATGTTTAAGGTAAGAACAACCTTATATGCAGTTTTGTTAATTACTGTTTCACTTTGGGCCCAAAGCGATTTGGCTAATACTTTACGCGCTTTTGAAGATAAGCCAGGTTATGTTCAGCCCATAGCTACATCCATGGGAACTTTGTTAAATACTGGTTTAGTAAATAGCGCCCGTGTGGGCAAGGGCATTGGTTGGTCTTTTGTACTGCCTGTAAATATTGCTTACATTGGCAAAAAAGATCATTCTTATAAATACACTTATAATACAGGCTGTAAAGAACTTAGGCAAGAGATTTATGACGACATGCCTGATGGTTATAGCTGCCCCAAAGATGATTTTACCCGTTCTTTAACTGCGCCTACCTTATGGGGTAACGATGACTTGGTTTATGTAGAAAAGTATCGCATTAATGGTCCCAATGAAGATGACTGGCATTTACGCCAAGTGGCGACATTAGACAAAGGTCATCCTACCATACGAAAATTTGTCACTTTGCCTTTTGTTTTTCCATCTTTTGCTTTTTCTATGGAGCATTTTAGAGGTTCTTTTCGCATTATTGGCGTACCTAGTATAAAATCCATTGACTTTGGTGGCTTATTGATTTGGGGTTTAGGTGGGCAATACGACTTTTCTCATTTTATCGATCCTCTAAATGAATTAGGAATTAATATTTCTGCCACTACGAACTTTAATTTTTGGAGTATAGGATACTCGCCCACGGGGGAGGTAGAAGGAGAACTTAATTTAGATGGTATGACATCTTTCACTGGTTTAGTGGCTGGTTACAAGTTTAGCATCTTAGAAGCTTTTATGGAATTGGGTTACGAAACTAGTAGCTTTAAAACAAGCGGACACTTAATAGATCACGGTACTCTTGATGATCCTAGTACCCCAGAAAATGAAAGTGAAATTAAGCCTAATATAAAAGTTAAAGGTCGTAATGGGATTAGGGCTAGCATAAACTTAGCAGTTCAATTAGGGGTTTGGCGTCCTGTGGTAGGGCAAAGTCTGGGAGCCCAAAGTGGCACTCAAATAAATATTTTACAATTCGGAAAGGAAGGTAAATAATGAATAAAAATACAATGATTGCAGCATTGGCTATAATAGCCATGATATTCGCTTTCTCTAGCTGTGGGCAACCAGCAATTACAGATTCAGGAGGCGGTTCTTCAAATAACAGCTCCACAACTGGAGGAGATTCCAATTCCGGTGGTGGTTCCACTTCTGGGGGCACTGATGGAGTAAATAATGGTGCTGGTGGAAGTACTGATGGTACTAACAACGGTAATAATACTGGTGGAGGTACAGGCGGTGCCAACGACGGCGATAATGCTACCGTGGAAGGTGGTAATGTAGCTTGGTTCGAAGATGAGGGTTCTATATCTGTTAAGTTAGTTGAAGGGGCAGTTAGTGGTTCTGGTAATGAAGTTTTTGAAATTCAAAGCTTGCGTGACGAAGCTTTGGAAAAAAATGCCAACCTCGCTACCTTGCTAGTCAGTGATTTACAGGTTTCTGTAGATGCAAGCTCTATAGGAACTTTAAGTGCTATGGGAGGAACTTCTTTCTTAATGGATATTTCTTATCAACTGCCAGGTAAGGAAAAAATCAGAATAGGTTATACTAACACTAGAACTCACGCTACCATTACTCAATTAATCAGTGGCATTAGTATGGATGATAATACCATCTGGTACGATTTAGATGGTTACGATTCATTTGTGGATGCTTTGGTTGACGAAAGTAACTCTACTTTAACTATGATCGTAGATGTTAAAGAAATTTCACCTGCTTTAAGTGGCACAGGTAGTTTCACTTTAAAGTATGTAGTTAAAGGTAATGCCCAAGTTCGTCTATAATTTTTAATAGTTGGTTTTTTAAAGCAGTTCTTTAAGTAGAGCTGCTTTTTTTTATGGGAAAATGTTATTTTAAACTTATGATACGCACTTTATTTTTATCAATAGTTTTATTTTTTGCTTTAATTATCTCTAGCTTTGGCATTGGTAATTCCATTCAGCGTTTTAAAAAAGAAGATCGGTATATTGCAGTCAAAGGCTTTGCCGAACGCGAAGTTAAAGCGGATTTGGCCTTATGGTTGATTAAAACTCGCATTGCCACCAACGATTTAGCGTCGGGTTTGCAGCAAATTGATAGTAATAAAGCAAAAATATTAGACTTTTTGGGTAGTCATGGTCTAAATGGTGATGAAGTGGTGGTGCATAACACCAATGTTACCGACAAAATGGCAAGAGATTATTTGACCGAAAACACGCCTTTGCGCTATATCTTAGAAAATGCGGTGCAAGTGCGCACGGACAAAGTTGATACCTTGCTTTTTGTCAGTCGGCAAACTGATAAGCTTTTACAAGCGGGAGTGTTGATTTCTGCTAGCCACGATTATAACCCTGCGGTGAAGTTTATGTATTCAGGGCTCAATGATATTAAACCGGCAATGCTTTCTGAAGCAACGCAAAATGCCCGGACTGCTGCGCTAGAATTTGCCAAAGAAAGCGGGGTTTCTCTGGGAAAACTGCGCAAAGCTAATCAGGGCTTGTTTAGCATTGTAGATCGCGATTATTCCATTATGGCTCCCAATGCAGGAGCTTATTCACCTTCCACCAACGATATTTTTAAAAATGTTCGCGTGGTGGTCAATGTGGAATATTCGGTGGAATAACTTTAGCTATTATGTATTTGCACCCATTGGGCAAAAGCAGTTAAGAAGTTTTGCATAAATTCGGCGGTTTTTTCCACGAATTTACCATTTTCGTCAAAAGCAGACATAATGTTCCCTAAATATGCTTCGGGTTGTTGCATCATGGGAGTATTGAGAAACACCATCACTTGTCTAAGGGCGTGGTTGGCTCCAAATGCACCCATGGCTCCAGGGGTTGAGCTAATTACCGCTGCAGGTTTGGTGTCCCAAACACTTTCCCCATAAGGGCGGGATCCCACATCTAGGGCGTTTTTTAAGGCCCCCGAAATAGATCTATTGTATTCGGGGGTGATAAATAAAAATCCATTGGCATCTTTAAGTTGACTGCGAAATTCTTGCCATGCTGCGGGGGGATTCGCTGTGTCTAAGTCTTCGTTGTAGAGTGCTAAATTACCAATTTCCACGATTTCCATTTCCAAAGATTCGGGTTGCATTCTGATAAGCTCTTGGGCAATTTTACGGTTATAAGAATCTTTGCGCAAACTGCCTACTATGATAGCTATTTTATGGTTTTTCATAATATTAACCCTTTGTTGTGTATTTGTTTTGATTAAATTACTTATTTGTAGTGATTTAACAATATACTTTGAGACAAGGTCTTAGCTTTGGCAGATTAGGGTGATTTTTAGTTGATTAATGGGAGTATTTTGCTTTAAAAAAACAAAATGATGGCTAATGTAGAGGCGGAAATGCTCAGCCACAGCACTGTACCTTGCAAAATTGGGGAAATTCCTACGGACTTTAGCGTTTTCCAAGAAAGGCTGGTGCCAATTAAAAATAAAGTCAAGGCCAAGGCTTTTTTAGCACCATAGACAATGATAGGGTTAAGGTTTGCAAAGCCAGGGACAAAGCTGTTAATCATTATGGCAATTACAAATAATGCAATAAAATAAGGAAGTTGAATTTTTATATTTTTTTGTTTAAAAATCAAAGCGCTTAGCAAAGCTAGGGGAATAATCCACAGAGCTCGGGTTAATTTCACAGTGGTGGCCATGGCCAATGATTCAGAATTAAATTTTGTGGCAGCTCCCACCACAGAACTGGTGTCGTGGATGGCAATGGCGCTCCAAACCCCAAAGTCTTGGGGACTCATATTGAGTAGGTGTCCAATATAGGGGAAAACAAAAAGAGCCAAGGAATTTAAAACGAAAATCACCCCTAAGGCCACGCTGATTTGCTTGTTTTTGGCCTTGATGATAGGGGCTAGGGCCGCAATGGCGCTTCCACCACAAATTGCTGTGCCACCGGCGATTAAATAGGCTGTATTAGATTCAACTTTAAAGAGTTTTCCCAGTAAAATTCCTAGTAAAAGAGTAAAAATAATGGTGAAAATAGTGAAAAAAAGACCATCTTTTCCGGCTTGGATGGCATCGGTGGCACTGATACCAAAACCCAAGCCCACCACTGCAGCTTTTAACAACCAACTGCTTAATTTGCTGCTTTTTTCAGCAAATGGATGGGTAAAAACTTGTGCGAAAACTATGCCCATAAAGAGTGCCCAAGGCGGGGAAATAAAGTTGCTTAAACTTATGGTCGCTAAAAGCAAAAAGAAGGTTTTACTGAAGTGTCTATTCATAAAAAATGGATTTTAGACAGAATTATAGCATATTTATAGAGGTGCTAAGTTAGCATGGATAAAAAATAAGGGTTGGCCTAATAAAATGCTAATTTAGAGCGGTGCGACTACAAATCACCATAAAACGACGGGTACGCCGGGCTTTGCTCGGGCTAGTTCCCTTGGCTTTGGGGGCTTCGCTGGTGGATGCTGCCATGTTATGGGGTTTGCGCTTTTATGTGGATCAGGTGCAAAGCGGGGTGGAATTTTTGCGTTGGTGGTTTGTGGCTATGCTTTTGGTATTGGCCTTGCGCTGGTGGGCCGGGGTGAGTCGTCAGCGTTTTAGCGATGCTTTAGTGTTAAATTTAGAGGTGTATTTGCGCTTGTGGCTGCAGCGTTTGGGGAGGCGTTTGCCTAGCACTTGGTTTCATCAACGGCATTATAGACGACATTTGCGGGCGGCCGAAGAATCTGTGCGTGCTTTATTGCCCACTTTTAATGGATTATTTGCCTTGGTTTTTGCCGTGGCCCAGTTGGTGGTGTTTTTGCCTGTGCTATTTTGGCTTTCTTTGCCTTTAACCTTGATTTTACTGGTTTTAGTGTTGCCACTATTGAGCTTTTTGCAAAAACAACTACGACTTTTGGGGGGCGATTTACAGGGAAAATTATCCCAACAGGCGGAACAGGGTTTGGATTTGCGCCAATATTTTGAATTGGGGCGGGAGTGGACGCTCAGTGAAGATTTACAAGCTATGGCACGGCGATCTTTTGCCCAAGTGCGACAGTTATATGAGCGCGGACGGGCCATAAGTTTGCGCCAAAGTTGGGTGGTGCATAGCATTGATGGCTTAGCGGCTTTGGCGGTGGTTTTAGTGTTTTTATTGTGCGGTTGGTGGATAGGTCAGGGGACTATGCAACCCCAAGATTTGTTGATGTACGGTGCGGCGTTGTTGCTGTGCTATAAGCCGGTGAAAGATTCCATTCGCATGGTGCCTTTGGTGCGTGAAGGGCAGGTGGCTCTGGGGATTTTGCAAGATTTGGAGCAAAAATGCGCGGGCAAAGCTAAAAATACGGAAATAAGTGCGGTGGTGAGTGATAAACTTGTGTGCAAAAATGTGTCATTTGCTTGGCAAAGCCAAAAGCCATCCATTGTGTTTGATGATTTGAATTTACAGTTGGATCCTAAGCAGGCTTTGTGGATAAAAGGGGCTAATGGCAGCGGAAAAACCACTTTGTTGCGCCTTTTAGCGGGTTTAGAAGAGCCCCAAAAAGGAGTGATTAGCTGGCCTGCAGATACTGGTGAAATAGCTTTTTTTAGTCAAAAAGATTTTTTATTGCCCATAGAATATTTGCGTGAGAGTTGGGATGAAAAATATGCTGTTTTAAGCGCAGATTTGAAAAAATTAGTGGATTTACTGGTGCCAGGGGGAATAAAAAAGCGCAAGGGATTTTCGGCAGGACAGCTGCAAAGAGTGGCTTTGGCTTGGGTGTTTATGTCTGGGGCAAAAGTGTGGTTACTAGATGAACCCTTGGCTTTTGTGGCAGCTAAAGATCGCAGGTTAATTTTGCAGCAAATGCAATTGGTGGCCCAAGAGCAAAATAGCTGGTTAGTGCTAAGTAGCCATGAATTGCATTTGACGGACGATCATGGTTTTGAACAGGTTTTGGATTTGGATGCTTTATGAAGTTTATTTATGCCCAACGGGGTAAAATTGTGGCGCTGTGGGCTTTGTTTCTGCTATGGCCGGTGGGAAGCATGCAAAGCTGGGCGTGGATAGCGGTTTTAGCTCTGGGACTATTTTTGCGGGTCTGGGCGCGCTCGGTCATGGGCGAACATAGTCGGGGAAATGTCCATGCCGCACCTCGGCTGGTGCAAACCGGCCCATATTCGCTGATGCCCCACCCCCTGTATGTATCCAATGCCTTGGTGGCTGGGGCGGGGGTGTTGATTTCCGGTTGGCCCGCCGGGGTAAAGGCTGTGTGGTGGTTGGCGTTGGTGGCTTTTTACAGCCTTTTAGCGCGCGCCGAAAACCGCTTTTTGCAGCAGAGCTTTGGCGCCGAATGGCACCAATGGCGGCGCAGTTTTAGTGTGCGCAAATTGGGAGGAGAACTGCGCCGTACCGCCTGGGGGCGAGCTCTGCGCCAAGATGCGTGGACTTGGTTTTGGCTGGGGCTATTTTTGATGCTATGGTATGGGAGGACGCAATGCTTTGGGGCTTAAAACAGCGTTTGGGAGGATTTCCCCGCAGTTCGGGATGCTTGTGGTTGCACGGCGCTTCACTGGGAGAGTGCAATGCTTTGTTGCAATTATATCCCGCTTTAGCAACCTTGGGAAGACCCATAGTTCTCACCACTCAAAAAGCGGAGATCGTAGCAGAATTGCGCCGCCGCGCGCCTTCAAAAATACGAGTGGCTTTGGCTCCAGCGCCGTTTAAGATGATTGCTCGCCACTGGCTGCGCCAAGTGCAGCCGCAAATGTTAATCTTATACGAAGGGGAAATTTGGCCCGCTTGGCTACAAGTTTTGCAAGCCCAAGGCGTGCCCGTAGCTTTGGTGTCAGCCCGCATGAGCGACCAGGCGTGGACTCGCTACGGCTTGCAGCACAAATATTGGCGCGCACAGCTGCAAGGGATTAGCGCAATTTGGGCGCAAAGTGCTAACCACGCCCACCGTTGGGCGCATTTTTACTCCGGCCCTATAGCGATAGGTGGCGATTGGAAGTTGTGGCACAAAACCATGGCCCTGCCCCAAAGTGCAGGTAATGTGGACTTGGTGGCCATTTCGGTGCATCGCGCCGATTGGAAACTCATGGGAGAAGGTTTGCTCAAGCATGCGGAAATGGGGGGTAAAACCGTGGTGATTCCTCGGCATCCTAGCGATGCGCCTTGGTTTGCGCAAAAAATTCGCCGCGCGCAGCAAAAATCGGTGCCTTGGCCGCAAGTGGAGGCGGGTGCCATCAGCTTGGTGCACCAATTTGGGCAAGTGGGGGCGGTGCTCAAAGAAGCAAATATCGCGGTGATGGGCGGCAGTTTTGGCGGGGGTGGCATCCACGATTTTTGGGAACCGCTATTTGCGGGAGTACCGGTGATTTCGGGGTTGCAACAGGGCCATCATAGCGAAGTGCTGCGCGCTTTACAAGCGGCGGGCGCGGTGGGCGTGGTGGATGATTTGGCCAATATGCGCATTGGCAACCACGGTCGCGATGTGTGGCTCGAAAACTGGTTTCCCTGGGAAAAACGCTACGAAATACCCCGGATTTTGCAAGAATATTTGCAGCCGGTGCAACAATCGGTGCCGGAATTTGTGCGGTGGGTGGGAGAGCGGATTAGGGCTTAGTTGTTGATTTTTTCAATAATTATTGCTGTTAATATTTAATTAATCAAACGAGAGGGTATATATGCATAAAAATAGATTTATTACCGTTAGTGTTTTAGCATCGCTAGTGTGGCTAGTGAGCTGTTTATCAATCAACAATGGTGAGTTGGCAGACTCGGAAATATCTAGCTCTTCTGCCCAGTCTAATAGTTCTTCGGCGGTGGTAAAAGTAACTTTTACTGACGATCGTGACAGCAATACTTATAGAATCGTAAAAATCGGCACCCAAGTATGGATGGCGGAGAATTTGCGCTATTTACCGAATGTGCATGGAGTTGAATATAGCTATGACGAACCTAAATACTATGTGTATGAATATACTGGAGCCCGCTTAGCTGAGGCAAAAACTAGCAGCTATTATCAAAAATATGGTGCTTTGTATAACTGGCCGGCTGCTTTAGAGGCTTGCCCTGCGGGTTGGCATTTGCCTACTAATGCTGAATGGTCGGCATTGGAGGATTATGTAGGATCCAATGCTGGCAAAAAATTAAAGGCAACCAGTGGTTGGTTTAATGATAGTAATGGCACAGACGCTTATGGCATTGGTCTGTTGCCCGGGGGTTACTTCAACGGTGACTACTTCTACAGTGAGCCGTTCGACGGCAAATGGTGGAGTGCCGCAGAGGGCATTACATATAGAGCAAGCATTCGAGTTTTGGGCTACGACTCCTACACCTTGGGCAGGGGCAGCCCCAACAGTCCAAGCGGGCTCTCAGTGCGTTGTGTTGAGGATTAGTGGCTACTTGTACGAGTATCGAGGGGCGGAAAGTTGGGTGATGCTACAAGCATCACGGGGAGTAGTCAGTAGGGGCGTGCCACCAGCTTTTATTGCCCGTTTACAAGCCATTTATGGGTAAAGATTACCAATACCTTGATATTGCGTTACCATGGTTTTCTCGCGCTTTTAGCTACATAGATAACCTAGTAACAGAATTTTATGCAATTGCAAAAAATGACAAGCCAGCGTTGGCTCAAAAGTTGGCTGAAATCCTTGACAATGTAAATTATTTGCACCCTTTTAGAGATGGGAATGGCAGAGTTCAACGAGAATTTCTCAGATCGCTGGCTTTGGAGAAAGGTTTAATTTTAGTTCTAAATCCTCCCGATGATGAAACTGTATTTCAAAGATACATGGAAGGCACCATTCAAGGTTCGGTGGCTACACTGTCGTCTTTAATTTTAGAATTGATTTTATCAGAGCCGGGAATTTCCCATAAAAAGTAACGGGCTTTTTGCGCATAAGTGGGAAGTTTTTTACACTCCACTCCGACAATTGGCAGTGAGCCATCATCACTAATTATTACTAAGGTGTTTTCATTAACAAATAACGCTTCGGGGTTTAAATCCGCTAAGTCTAAGTTCAAACGCTGGGGCGCGACTTCCGAAGCGCCATTCCATTGCCACAACGAAAATTTTGGTCCAGTTAAAGGTGTAGTATTGGCTTTGCTCGATGGTCCGCCAATAATCCAAAAAACTTGGCGTTGCGCATCGTATTCTAAACTGCGAATGGCTTGCCCACCCAAATCCAGCAAAATGGGCGTTTGTAACTGTGCTTTTTCCCCTTGCAAACACTGTTGGGGGTTGCTTAATTTAACCACCAAAGCTTGGTCTTGAACCATGGGTTCGCGGAATCCTAACAATAATTCTCCCTCAGCATCATGTGCTAAACCTTCTATGTTAAGCAGCAAATTATTCCCGAAAATCGCTGAGTCTAAGACTGCCAAATCTTTGGCCAAATCTCTATACACTTGACCCACAGGGATTAACTGATGACTATCCCACCAAGTGGCAGCCAAGGCATGCCGAGCACTTCTATACCTTCCTCTTTTGTTGGTGCTGTGGGAACCTATCCAAAATATCGTGTCGTTTATTCTAGCTGTGGCTTCTAAATCCACTTCGCCTCGTTTGCGACCTTGGGCAAAGTGATCACTTAGATTCACAGAATCCATTGGAGAGGAGTTGTTTGGCTTATATATGTAAAGTAATTGATTTTCGTCGTTAGCCACCACCCAGCGTTCGCTGTCAAGTAAAACTCCTGCAGAAATATCACAAGCATTGCGTAGTTCTCTGATTTCTATTTTAGAGTTTGCCGAGGCTAACACAGCCAAAGTTAGTGTTAAAAATAAAGTAAGCATGCTTCTAAGATAGTATAAATGTGAGTTAAATCACATTTGTTAGATATTTTAAATTATCCAATTATTTTTAAACGGTTTATAGTTATTATTGGGTGTTAAATTTCAAGTTTTATGGAGAAATATCATGGGTTTAAAAAAGATATTGTCCCTTTTATTTATAACTATAAGCACTATTTGTGCTGCTAACAGCGATACTCTTTTTGTGATAAAAAACAACGAGATTAGTGAGCAATTTACCTTAATTGAAGAGGTTGATAGTCTCACTTTTAGTAAATCCAAAGAAAAGTATCAATTAAATCTGTTTAAAAAGGCTACTAAGCTTAAAACCATAGCATTGAGCGAAGTGGATAGCATAGTTTTTTATAATCCTTTTATAGGCACTTTTGTTGATGAAAGAGATGAGCAAAAGTACCGTTGGGTACGCATTGGCGATCAAGTATGGATGGCGCAAAATTTGGCTTGGTTGCCTAGCGTAAATCCCTTAGATGATGCAAGTGAAGTTAAAGCAAAGTATTATGTTGATGATTACAATGGTAAAGATGTTGCCGCAGCTAAAGCCACTGAAAAATACGATGCTTTTGGGGTTTATTACAATTGGCTTGGGGCAATGGATGCTTGTCCTGCGGGGTGGCGTTTACCTAGTTACGATGATTGGGGGGAATTATTTGGTTTTGTGGGTGCTTACCTTTATTATAGTGATTATTATAATTATTCTTTTAGTGGAATGTTAAAGGATTCGATGAGTTGGGCTGTGTCTGGTGAAATCACTAATGCTGATGTTTTTGGCTTTTCTGCATTGGCTGCAGGTCTTTTATCTGGTGAGAAAGTTGAAAAACAAGATAGTTTAGGCTTTTGGTGGACTTCGAATAATGATGGTTATTACGCTAGTTATGTGTATTCATTTTATAATTATTATTCTTTTTTATCGGATACGGAACGGAAAGTTTTGGGTGCCAGTGTTCGGTGCGTAAAAGGTGAGGTCGAGAAAGTTCCGGTAAGTGGTATTTCTAAGCTAGAGTTAAATGTTGAAGAGACCATTAAGGGAGCTACGGCAGAAGTTTTGGTAGAACTATATCCAGAAAATGCCACCAACAAAGGTTATACTATAATAACTTCCAATAATTCTGTGCTTAGCTTAAGTAGGGATAAAGTTACTTTTAAAGATTATGGAGAAGCGAAATTAACAGTTAGCACTAATGATGGTGAGTTTACAAACAGTATAGATATTGCTGTGGTTAAGCCTACTACGGGGAGTGTAACAGATAGTCGAGATGCTAATGTATATAATTGGGTGCGCTTAAATAACCAAGTGTGGTTGACAGAAAACATGAAGTGGTTGCCCAGTGTGAACTCCCTAAAGGAAAAAGATAGAAAAGAACCCACTTACCATGTTTACGGTTATGATGGCAATGATGTTGCCGAAGCTAAGAGCAGTAGTAATTACAATGATTATGGGGTTTTATACAACCTTAGTTCAGCATTAGGAGCATGTCCTGAGGGGTGGCATTTACCAACTGGGGATGAGTGGGATGCTCTAATTGAATATGCTGGTGGAGAGGAACTAGCGTCCATAAAATTAAAATCAGTATCAGGTTGGGGGGATAAAGGTGATGGTGCCGATGATTTTGGTTTTGCAGGACTTCCTGGTGGCTACCATTATTCAACTTATTTTAGCGGCAAAGGATATCTTGGATTCTGGTGGTCTAGTTCTTGGCGTAAATATGATATGAGGGTTGAAGAAGAGTTTTTATGGCACCCTATTGAGGAGTTTGTTGGTTATGCTGTGCGTTGCGTTCAAGGTGAAGTGCCGGTAGAGGGTATTTCATTAGACAAGGAGCAATTGACTTTAGATATAGGAGAATCACAAAAGCTTTATGCAAAGTTTAGTCCTCTTAATGCCACTAAGCGAGAGTTAACTTGGCATTCATCAAATACTTCTATAATTGGCGTAGATTCCCAAGGTACATTGTATGCGAAGAAGCTTGGTTCAGTTACTGTTAGTGTAAAAACCACAGATGGTGATTTTGTGGCCGAATGTACTATTACCGTAAAATCGGAGCCAGAGGGAGTTTTAATAGATGAAAGGGATGGTGAAAGTTATATTTGGGTATTGTTAGGTGATTTGCGTTGGACCACGCAAAATATGCGTTGGTTGCCCGCAGCGTTTGAAGTTGATAACACAGACGATGAGAGCTCTTCTGAACCCAGATATTATTACTACGACAATGATTATGACAATTATGAAGAATATGGTGTCTTGTATAACAAGCCCGCAGCTCTTCTAGCTTGCGCCCCAGGTTGGCGCTTGCCTACCCAAGCCGAATGGGAAGCATTAAAAACCAATTATGATCCTGAAGAACTGAAATCCCAATATGGCTGGAATGAAGGTCTTGGTGGTGACAATAGTTCGGGTTTCAATGCTTTGCCCGGGGGGTACAAAAATGATGAGGCTACTTCTGTGGGTTTAGGTGTAGAAACGCGCTGGTGGACGGATAGAGGTACTTCTGCCTATGCCCTTGCTGCTGAATTAGTGTATGAAGATGATGGTGGCATTTACGGTTATTCAGTGCGCTGCGTGAGCAATTAGAGCGCCACTATTTACTATAATATTCCCATGTTTAAACAAAAGCTAAAACTTTGGTTGCTGGTTTTGGGGTTGGGCATGGGAAATGTTTGTGCGCAATCTCAAGATACGGTGGTGCCTTTTAGCACTTTGTTTCATCAAATTGGCACTCACACTTTGCAGTCGCTAAGTTACAATTATGGCTTAAATGCGGCGGTGGGAGTGGCAGGAACTTATGCTTTGGTGCACTCGGGCTTGGATTGGAAGTGGCATCAACTGGCCCAAGAACACAAAGCCTTGGTCATTGTGGGAATGCCTTCAGTGCTTTTGGGAGGAATTATCCCCCTTACTGTGCCGGCAGGGATGTACATTTATGGGCGCAATAAACGCAATTATGAAACGCAAATTACAGGCTTGGCTTTGGGGCAAGCGGCCTTGTTGGGTTTTGGGATTTCGAGCAGCATCAAAGCGTTTACCGGACGGCGACCGCCGGAGATTTTGCGGCGCAGGGGTGAAAGCGATGCCATGGTGGAAAATGAAGATTTTAGCAAGGATTTTAAGTTTGGTTTTTGGAGGCGGGGGGCTTTTGATGGCTGGCCCAGCGGGCATACCATGACCGCTTTTGCCATGGGTAGCACCTTATTGCATTTATACCCCGAAAGCAATGCGATCAAATACAGCGCGCTGGCTTATGCGGGGATTATCGGCCTGGGAATATCGGTGAATATCCACTGGTTTTCGGACTTTTTTGCCGGAGCACTTACGGGCTACGCCATTGGTGCGGTGGTGGGTAAAAGCTTTAAACAATTATTGGACTCCCCCTCGCAAAGCTCTCGCTGGCATTGGGTGGTGAGCCCGCAATTTGCGCAAATCAGCTATGATTTTTGATTTTTAGCAAGATTTTTAAGGCTACAAGCTTGAATTTAGTTTTTAGCGCTTTAATTCCCCGGCTACGGCCCAGTGATAAAGGCTAGCCACTGAAGCATAAGGGGAATAGCGTTCCCAGTGACCTTGAAAAGATTTTTTATCGAGAATTTCGGGAGCGTAAAGATGCTGGAGCGCGGTGCGTATGGCTAAATCGCCGTAGCTGAGCACATTGGGCCTTTGGAGGGAAAAGATTAATAGCATCTGGGCCGTCCACTCCCCCACGCCGGGCAAAGTGGTGAGCGCAGCGATTATTTCGGCATCGCTGAGAGATGGCAAAGCGGCGATGTATAGTTCGCCAGAGCTAACTCGCTGGGCAGCGGTGATGATATAATCCACCTTGCGCCCGCTGAGGCCACAGCTTCGCAGTTGCGCCGGATTCACCGCCAAAATTTGCTCCGGGGAAACGCTAGACACCGATTTTTGCACCCGGTGCCACACCGTGCGCGCCGCCACCGTGGAAATCTGCTGGCTCACAATGCTGTGTACCAAAGCGGTGAATAAATCGGGAATCACCTCGCGCTTAATGACCCCCATCCGCACAATAATCGGCGCCAAAATAGGATCCGCTTGTTGCAGGTGCGCCATTTCGGCAGCACCGTAGGTGAAGAAAGATTTGTGGGTCATTTGATACTTGTTTGTAGTTCCTAATAAAAACATAGCTTAGTGGGAGTGTTCAGATATTTTAATTACCAAATTAACTGTTAGTTATAATCTAGAATTTTAGTTGGGGGGGGGATAGTTTGTTTTTAGTAAATCTAAGCTATACTAAGGCTTTCAAATTTTTATTTTAGAAGATAATGTGTCAATTTAATTTCTTATTTTGTAGTTTTAAATAGATAAGTTTTAGATTATTTTAATGATGGAGTGTAGTTAAAGACTTTGTATTAATAGAATTAATTGATATTTATTTTAAGGAAGGGAGCTTTTATTGTGGATGTTAATGAACTAATAGTTAACTGGTGTCCAAGAAGAATAACAGAAGATACCAAGAAATGCTTTGAATTGGAAAAAATGGAAAATAAGACTTTAGAGGTAGTTGAACTTTTTGCTGGAGTTGGTGGTTTTAGATTAGGTTTGGAAAAACATAACTATAAAGTTATTTGGAGTAATCAATGGGAGCCTACAACTAAAACTCAACACGCTTCCATGGTATATGAAGCAAGGTTTGGATCTGAAAATCATTCTAACCAAGATATTGCAACAGTCCCAACAAATGAAATTCCTGATTGCGATGTTCTTTGTGGAGGGTTTCCTTGCCAAGACTATTCCGTGGCAACAACACTAACTAATTCTAAAGGATTAAAAGGAAAAAAAGGTGTGCTTTGGTGGTCCATTCACCGTATACTCGAAGAAAAAGTGAATAAGCCAAAATACTTATTCTTAGAAAATGTGGATAGATTGCTGAAATCTCCGGCTAGCCAAAGAGGGAGAGATTTTGCAGTTATGTTGCAAAGTTTAAATGAATTAGGATATGCTGTAGAGTGGCGTGTAATTAATGCCGCTGAATATGGAATGCCACAAAGAAGAAGAAGAATATTTATTTTAGGCTACCATAAATCAACTGAAATTTACAAGCGATTGGTTAAAAGTGATAAACTAGATTGGATAACCAAAGATGGAACTATTGCAACATCATTTCCTGTGACTAAAAAAAACGCATTATTCACTCCTAGTATTGAGCTAAAAGGAGATTTGGTAGATATCACTAATAACTTTAACAAAAAGGGAACAGACTCTCCTTTTGAAAACACAGGAATTATGGTTAATGGTGTAGTTACAACAATAAAAACAGAGCCTAAATATAATGGAGATTTTGTTGTATTGGGTGAAATATTACAGAATGGTAAACTAACACCAGAGTTTTATATTCCAGAAGAAGATAAAGAAAGATGGGAATATTTAAAAGGAGCTAAATCTTTAGATAGAGTGTCTAAAAACGGACACAAATATAAGTACTCAGAGGGAGGAATGGTCTATCCAGATTCTTTAGATAGACCCTCTCGAACAATAATCACTGGTGAAGGAGGGAAATCACCCTCTCGTTTCAAACATGTAGTGAAAACAAAAAAGGGTCTGCGTAGATTAACTCCTATAGAGCTAGAACGATTAAATATGTTTCCTGATAATCACACGAAATTAGAGGGTATAACAGATGCAAAAAGAGCTTTTTTTATGGGAAACGCATTGGTTGTAGGTGTTGTGGAAAAAATAGGAAAACAACTTCATAATCAAGTGTATAAATATGAGTATGCAGAAATATGATTTCACTTCAGTAGATTCAGTTGTTGAGTTTGCAAAATTATTGAAGAATAGAACCTTACGCGAAGTATGTAGTAAGGAAATTGAAGAACACGGGTATAAGGGCAAAGGAAATTTCGGCCAAATTTTAGAAAAGTTTTATTTTGGCTATGAACCAAACTCTGATGCTGAATCTGATTTTCCAGAAGCAAGTTTGGAACTTAAATCTAGCCCACTTAAAGTTTTAAAAAACGGAGAATACCGATCAAAAGAGCGATTGGTTTTAAACATCATAAATTATTTAGAAGTCCATAAAGAGACTTTTGAAGAAAGCTCTTTTTGGAAGAAAAACGCACATTTACTTCTAGTGTTCTATTTGTGGGAAGCAGAAACAGATATTTTGGATTACATAATCAAATTAGTAGATGATTGGAGTTATCCAAATGAAGATTTAAAAATCATTAAGCACGATTGGGAAACGATTAATCAAAAAATAAAAGACGGTAAAGCCCATGAAATTTCTGAAGGTGATACCTTTTATTTAGGAGCTTGTACAAAAGGCTCTACAGCTTTAAAATCTCTAAGACAACAGCCTTTTAATTCTGAAAAAGCTAAACAAAGAGCATATTCCTTAAAGCAAGGATATGTGAATCATATTATTGCTAAAATTTCTAAAGGTGAAAAAGGGACATTTGGCAAAATTATTCAAAAACCAGAAATCCTTGATAAGGAATGTATTGAAAAGTTTATTATTTCAAAATTTGAACCTTTTTATAATAAAACCGCCCAACAAATAGAAAAGCACTTTAATTTAAAATTAAACCAAAAGGCAAAGAGTTATTTTGCCAATCTAACTAACTCAATCCTTGGAATCGGATTAAATAAACGTATAGAAGAGTTTGAAAAGGCAGATGTTATTGTAAAAACAATTCGACTAAAGGAAAACGACTTACCAAAAGAAGATGTCTCATTCCCAACTTTTAAGTACGAAGATATAATTGAAATTAATTGGGAAGATTCAGATTTCAAAAATATGTTAGAAAGTAAGTTTTTCTTCGTGTTTTATCAATTTACAAGAGATAAACTCGTTTTAAGAAAAGTAAAGTTTTGGAATATGCCACAAGTTCATATAGAAGAAGCAAAAAAAGTTTGGGACAAAACAAAGAGAAACATAAAAGCAGGGCTTATTGTTAAAGAAATTACCGAAACAGGCAGGCGTTTAACTTACTTTCCCAAAAAATCTGAGAGCAAAGTAAGTCATGTGAGGCCTCATGCTAGGAACGCTGATGACACTTATCCATTACCCCAAAAAGATATATTGACAGGAGTAAAAGAATATACCAAGCATTGTTTTTGGATAAATGCACAGTATGTAAAAGACGAAATTTATGAGAAATAATAAATCTACTCACGATTTGATTCAAGCATACCAGTTTCAGGTCAATTTCTGGGAATGCATCGTGGAGTTGATTTAAATAGAGATGAATATTCCCCCGGGGCGTTGCGGGGTGTCCCCGCAGAGGGGGTGGCGGAGAACGCTGCGGCGGTGGGGTGCGGGGCGCAAGGCGCAGGCCGAAGCGGTCGCAGACAGGGGGAGGCTTCCCCCTCCACAAAATACACTTCCATCGGCTGTTTTGTAGAGAGCCCGAAAGCCTCTGCATACTTAACACATCTGCAGCGATGGCTGATTTATTTGATTATATCAATGTAAAAAAGCATCTTGGTCTATCCTCTTTAAAAATCTATATTTAGAGCACTAAGAAGGTGAAAAAAAGCTCACCTATGCACTTGTTTTGTAAGCTAAAGTAGCACTAAGGATTATAAAATGTTTAAAGCTATAGAAATAGATCGAGAAAATCTAACCATAATGGGTGTGAAATTCGAAGATTTGAAAACTTTAGAAGGCACAGCTAATGCTTTGGGTAGCAATATGTTTGAAGGCTTTGAACCAACGGCCAAAGGTGTAGCAATTATTCGCGATTATGTGACTGGCAAAATCTCATTGAGCGCATTAGTGGCTTTTGCAAGACAAAAAGCTTATGTCTGATTCGTATCAATACATTGATTCAGATTTTATTTACACTGACCTTGAATCAGGTGTTTTAAAAAACTTACAGGGGATTACGAATAAGGAAGAGTTAATATTTGTAGAAAGTAGCGCTGTTACCAAGCGGTTAAAAGAACTTTATGAAAATCCAATAAAAATAAAAGGTTTTGAAAGTATTTTCGTAATTCATAAGCATCTTTTCCAAGATGTTTATGAATGGGCTGGGAAAAAAAGGACTGTGGAAATAAGCAAGGATGGAAAACAGTTTTTTCCTACTACACATTTTGACAATGCCTATAGATACATTGACTCTTTGATAACTGAGTATAGGGAAATATTGAAAAGCAACAGAAAACAATTAGCCAATAAGTTAGCAGAAATATTAGACCATGTTAATTATTTTCACCCATTTAGAGAAGGAAATGGGCGAACGCAACGGGAGTTTTTAAGGCTTTTAGCTTTGGAGAAAGGTATTGTCCTTAGGCTGAATCCTCCTGACAACAAGAGTGTTTATGAAAGGTACATGAAAGGAGCCGTTGAAAGTGATATTATGGTTTTGTCTAAGCTGATTTTTGAACTTATAGAAAGTGCCGCTATCTAACTATCTTTGCTTATGGAGGATTTTATGCGTGGACCTAAACCTGGGACGGAATTTGCCGATCACAGTGAAATTGCTTTGGGGATTTCTAAAGGCGCGGCGGATGTGCCGACGGTGAATCCCAATTTTAAGAGGGTGGTGAAAAAACGCCCGGAATACAGCGTCGATGAGTATTATCGCGGGATTGTGGCGGGGGATCGGGTCAAGTTGGCCCAGGCGATTACTTTGGTGGAAAGCTCTTTGCCCAAGCACAAGGCTTTGGCGCAGGATTTGATTCAGAAGTGTTTGCCGCATACAGGCAACTCGGTGCGTTTGGGCATTACGGGGGTGCCGGGGGCGGGTAAATCGACTTTTATTGAGACTTTTGGCACTTGGATGCACGACGAAAAGCAGCGCAAGATCGCGGTTTTGGCCATTGATCCGAGTTCTCAGGTTACGGGGGGCTCCATTTTGGGGGATAAAACCCGCATGAACGAACTTTCGGTGCGGCCTAATGTATTTATTCGGCCTTCGCCTTCGGGGACTTCCTTGGGTGGTGTGGCGCAAAAAACCCGGGAGAGCGCTTTGTTGTGCGAGGCGGCGGGTTTTGATTTGATCATCATCGAAACGGTGGGGGTGGGGCAGAGCGAAACGGCGGTGCACAGCATGGTGGATTTCTTTTTGCTGTTGATGTTGGCCGGCGCGGGCGATGAACTGCAGGGCATCAAGCGCGGGATTATGGAGATGGCCGATGGCATTGCCATTACCAAGGCGGATGGCCATAATGTGCATAAGGCTAAGGGCGCGCGGGTGCAGTATCAAAATGCCTTGCGGTTGTTTCCGCCCAATCCGTGGAAGTGGACTCCCCAGGTGGTTACTACTTCGTCGGTGGAGCGCACGGGCATTGCCGATGTGTGGGAAATGGTAGAAAATTTTGAGAATTTGCTGAAAGAGGGCGATTGGTGGGACAGCCGTCGTCGCTCCCAGCTCCAGGGTTGGATGGAAGAGAGCATTGAGCTGAAATTGCGAGAGGATTTCTTTGGCCACGGGCAGGTGGCGGCGCAGTACGAAAGTATTAAACAACAAGTATTGTCGGCGGAATTGAGTCCGTTTCAGGCGGCCGAAAATCTGTTAAAATTGTACAAGGATTCTTAATGTCCCAGCAAAATCCTCGCAAAATAGCCATTTTGACCCAGGTGTTTCGCTTGGGTTACGGGGTGGGCGTGGTGATTGCTACCCAGGCCCAGCATTTGCGGGCTTTGGGTTACGAGGTGCATATTTTTGCATTGCATACCGATGGCGCGCGGGATTGGGAAGGGATTCCCGTGTGGCAGTTGTGGCGCACTCCCACAGCTTTGCGGGCTATTTTGCGGGCGGGTGGTTTTAATGTGGTCATCGCCCATACCCCTCCGTTTTTTCGTCTTTTGCCTCAATTTCATGATTTTGCCCATACCATCGCTTACGAACACGGTTCGCCCCCTCCGGAATTTTTCGTTGATGCCCAGCTGCGCGCGCAGGAACTGGCCAATATGGATTCAGATGTTTACGCTCGGGTTGATAGGGTAGTGGCCATTAGTGAATTTATGCGGCGCTATATCAACTGGCCGGATAGTGTGGTGATTTACAATGGCGCGGATCATTTGCGGGCGCGCACGGCACAGGTGCAAGCTACCCCTAATTTGCCGGAACAGCCCTTGCGGATTTTGTGTGTAGCCCGTTTTGGTGAGCACGAGTTTTTGTACAAAGGCATGGATTTGTTGCAGCAGTTGCGCGGCGATTTGCCGGCGGAGAGTTTTGAGATTCGCGTGGTGGGGCGGGGCGGTCCGGAGCAGGTCAAAACTTTGCAACAGAGCGGTATGGTGGTTTTGCCCAATGTACCTGACGATGTTTTGGCTCAGGAATATAGAGATTGTCATGCTTTGGTGAGTTTTTCCCGCTGGGAGGGCTTTAATTTGCCCTTGGTGGAGGCGGGAATTTGGGCGAAAGCGGCGCTGGCTTTGGATATTGGTGCCCATGCAGAAGTTACGCCTTTGTGCTTTGCTAAGTACGAGGATTTGCGGGACTTTTTGTTGCAATCCACGGCGCAGTCTTTGGCGGAAGCGGGGCAAAAAACAGCGGATTTTGTGGCGCGTTTCACTTGGGCGCAAAATGTGGAAGCCTTGGTAGATGTGTTGAATAGTGTGGAGCGTTCAGTGGCTAAAACGGGATTTTTGGGCGGAAATTTACTGGCGCGGGGGGCTTTGCAGCTTCATTTTGGCGCTTTTGAACTTTTAGAATTAGCGCGAAGAATACGACTTTGGTGGCGCGGTCGGCGCTGGTGGCGGAGGAATTAATTATGAAAACAGTGTGCCCTCATTGCGGTGCGGCTTTACCCCCTCGAGCAGTGGCTTGTCCGGAATGTGGTTCCGACGAGCACACGGGTTGGTCCGATTCGGGAATTGCGGGAACCGCTCCCTACGAAGCTTTTGATGACGATGATTATGCGGATATGTTAGAACGGGAATTTGGAGTGAAAAAGAAAGCTCCCCGCAAACAGATTAAGGCAATAGTAATGGGAATTATTGCAGCTTTATTGGCTTTAATGTTGGTCTTGGGACGCTTATGATTAAATGGGAACAGACCCCCAAAGTGTGGCTTTTTGACTATGATTTGACTTTGTATTCATACAAAGAAAGCTATGTGTTGCAGGGTTTGGACAACAATATCACCAAATTTGTGCAGCAAAAGTTGCAAATTTCGCAGTCCGAAGCCGATCTATTGCGTCAGGATTTTTGTGCTCGTTATGGCACTACTTTGGCGGGATTAATCGCCCATCACCAGGTGCGTCCCGAAGATTATTTTGACTTTATTCATAATGAACCGGGGATAAAAATGCCTCCTAAAGCGCCTCACAAAGCGGAGTGGTTGTCTCAAGTGCCGGGTCAGTTGGCGGTGTTTACCAATGCGCGTTGGGATTGGGCGCAAAAGGGCTTGCAGGCCATGGGTTTGGCGCAGTTTTTCCCCACTATTATAGATATTCAGATGATGGCGTGGAAGTGCAAGCCCGATCCGGAAGTTTATGAGTTGGTAGAAGAAAAGGTTCAAGCCCAGGGCGCAGAGATTGTGTTTTTTGAGGATAAAGTTGAAAATTTAGCGACGGCTCAAGAGCGTGGTTGGCAGACGATTTTGGTGCATCCTGAGATTCCCACTGAGCATCCGTGGACGGGGGCGGTGGCTGAATTTACGGATGTGGCGTTGTGAGCAAAAAATGCTTGGTGGTGGCGGGGGAGCCTTCGGGGGATTTAATTGGGCAATTTGTGGTGCAAAGCTTGGTGGATTTGGGCTGGAAAGTGGAGGGTAGCGGGGGGCCTTTAATGCAAAATGCGGGTTTGCACCCTCTGGTGGATTTTGAGCCTTTGGCGGTGTCGGGTGTGGGCGATGTGCTGGGCGGGGCGGTAGGGTTGGGGCGCAGTTTGCGGAGGTTGCAGCGGGCCCTGACTTCGGGGCAATACCAAGCGCTGTTTTGCATTGACTACCCGGGTTTCAACCTGCGCTTGATGGCTAGGGCCCAGGCGCAAAACTTGCCCGTATATTGGCTGGCACCTCCGCAAGCTTGGGCGTGGAAAGCGAATCGCGCCCGGCTTTTTCACCAAGTTCCGGTGGGAGTGTTTTTTGAATTTGAAAAAGCCATTTACGCCCAAGCGGGTGCGCTGGTGAGCCTAGTGGCGCACCCCCTGCGCCCCTCTCGTTTGCCCTCCGGGCAAAGCTCCACGCCTAGACCCAGGCGCTGGGGAATTTTTCTCGGCAGTCGCGCGCCCCAAGTGCGGCGCAACTTGGCGTGGGGCCTCCGCACCGCCCAGCTCTGGGAATCCCAGGGGAAAGAGGTGGTGATCGTGGCGCCTAATCCCCACTTGCATCGCTATTTGCAGCGACATTTTGCGCCATCATTAGTGCAGTTGCGCAGCGCGGTAAAGCTTTCGCAACTAGCCGCCGCATTTTGCCCGCCCGGCACTATTACCTTAGACTTGGCGTGCCATGGCGTGCCTTTTGCAGTGCTCAACCGTGTGGATTGGCTCACATATTTCGCCGGCAAAAAGCATCTCCGCTTGCCGTATTTAGCTTTGCCCAGCTTAATTTTAAAACGCTCCGTAGCCCCCGAACATTATTTCTGCTGGCCCCAGCAACCCCGCCTGGCCCTTTTGCAACAACTCACTTCCCGCTTAGCGCAACCCTCCCCGAACCTCATCTCCGCCCTGCATCACGCATTGTCGGGATCAAGCATCTCCGCCTGGGTGCGGGGGATGTTTGCCGTGTAGTTATTACTCAAGTCCGCACCTATTGGGATAACCAGCAAGAGACTATTGGTACAGAATGAAAGTTCGGGTTTATGAAGAAGATGGATTTGAACTATCGACAATTTGTCGACAGTTGAAGATGAAAGCTTCAGATGGTAAAATGAGAGTAACAGATGCTGCTGACACAAAAGCATTATTGCGCATCATCCAGTCAATTTCATCTCCTAAAGCTGAACCGTTTAAACAATGGTTAGCAAAAGTTGGTTACGAGCGCATGCAAGAAATTGCCGACCCTGAACAAAGTCTGGACAGGTTTAACGGTTATCTATATTTACTACTTGGCTATGGTTGATAATTGATCATTTGCGAAAGGAAGCTAATCATCGCCTTTAAATCAATGGGGCTAATTTCATTAAACTTTTGAGAGTGCGGGGCGATAAAATTTCCGCTGTTCGGCGGGGACTCAAATGGATATTCGGTATTCTTTGCTGAAGTGTCATTGCTTTTGGGTACCCATTTCTCAAACTGTTCCGCAACTTTCAATAATTGCTTTTTTTTATTGATAAAGGCATTTTTATTTAGATGAAAACCAAGGTGTTTGCGGATGTCTGGAGAATTATCACAACTCTGAATAAAGGACTTAATAACATAATGGGTGGCTCCAAAGCTTGCAAATGATTTAGAAAGTTTTTCACAAGCCATCATGAGGTAATGCATTTGATGACAATCATTTACCTGCAATTTATTGAGTTTTGTGTAAATAGCGAAATCACTTTTAGCTTGCACTTTAAAAGCTTCTTGAATGTTCATACTTCACCCATAAACCTTGACTGCCTTGTTCCAATCCCCCCATTCATTGGGAATCACAGGCTTATTTTCCAGGCTGGGTGGCACCGTTCCAATCAATAGCTTTATGGGCTGGTCTTTTATGGCGTGATTAAAGATAAAAACATCAATTTTATCTATTGTGTCAGCTGCAAAGTAGCCTTCTACCACATCAATAATTCTGATTTCAGAATTACTTTGATCAGGAAACCAATAGACAGCCTTTAAACTTGGCTCAGACTGCACATAATCCTGAGCTAAACTCTTGGCTTCGACTTCGATTTCTTCACGAGTTAACATTTGAATTTCCATATTTTAATGCTCCGTTGTTTTTTTTATTACACTCGTTTGTCCAATTAATTTTAAGATAACTAATTTAAAAGCGAATTGCAACGCCTTGGTTGCTTATGTTGCACCAGCCACCAGCAACAAATCACCGCTAGTTAAAATTACCCGCTAAATGGAGTTTTATTCCATTTGCTAAGCAAAATTAGCTATATTTAAGCTGTAGTTTGGTGAAAATCATGAATGTTTTGCAGCAATTTGGCAATATTCCCGTTAGTGCGGCGACGCTGAGGTCGGCGTTTAGCCATTTGCATTTTCCGCAAAACAAGTTGGCTGCCCTAGAAAAAAGTGGCGCAATTATTCGCGTCAAAAAGAATCTGTATGTGGTGGCCCAAGGGCTGATTTCGCGGGAATTGGTGGCCAATCATTTATATGGGCCATCTTACCTTTCTCTGCAAAGTGCCTTGGCTTATTATGGCATGATTCCCGAAAGGGTTTATAGCGTGCTTTCCATGACCTTGAAACGCTCCAAAACTTATCGCACGCCCCTGGGAGAATTTAGCTACCAAACAGTAAACGCCTCTTATTTTCACTTGGGCATTAATCAAGAAACCGTGGCTCAGAGCTACACCTTTTTGTTGGCCAGCCCCACCAAAGCGATATGCGATATGATTGTGGGCACCCCAAATTTGCGCATTCAATCTGTGAGTGCGCTGCGGGATTATTTATTTGCCGATATGCGCTTAGATTTTGACTTAGAACAGCTTTTGGACCGCGAATTGGTACAGCAATGTTGCGCCACTGGGACCAAAGCAGCAATTTTACGCCTTTTGCTGGAGCTTTAAAATATGAGCACTTCTATTTACGACAATATGCTCGCCAAATACCCAATTGCTAGTCAAGAAGACTTGAAAAACGCGACTTTTGAAGTCATGCAACAGATAGTTTTGGCAGGTCTCTACCGCAGTGGTTTTTTTGATATAGCCGCCTTTTACGGGGGTACTTGTTTGCGAATTTTTCATGGCTTGCAAAGGTTTTCCGAAGATTTAGACTTCTCGCTTTTGGCACCTGATCCCGAGTTTAATTTAGAGAACTATTTTGCCACCATTGTGGAGGAATTTCGAGGTTTAGGCAAAGATGTGGTCATCAGCAAAAAGCAAAAATCTCAGCGGAGTCCAGTGGAATCAGCTTTTTTGAAAGCCGACACCAAAATTTACGATTTGAGCTTCACCACGGGCAAAACCATTAAAATTAAAATTGAAGTGGATACCCAGCCTCCTTTAGGCTTTGCCACAGAGCAGAAATTGCTACTTTCGCCCTTTTCTTTTTTGACTCGTTGTTATAGTTTGCCCGATCTTTATGCGGGAAAAATGCATGCTTTTTTGTTTAGAAATTGGAAAAACCGGGTCAAAGGGCGCGACTGGTACGATTTTGAATACTATGTGCGCCACCAAGTTCCGCTAAACTTTGCGCATTTCAAAAATAGAATGCTGCAGTTCAATTCCATTGCCATTGCAAACTATCATGTTGCTGATTTTAAGATTGATTTGCGCGAGCGCATTAAAAGCACCAACTTAGCAGCGGTGATTGACGATGTGAAACCCTTTGTGAAAAACCCTAGCGATTTAGATTTATGGTCAGTGGAATACTTTTTGCGACTAGTGGATTTAATCTGCTTCATCTAGCCTTGCACCACTAATTTTACCGCCTCGGCGTGGCATCCAATCTTCTCCGGTGGTTTTTTCAGCGGAAGTGGGCAAATTCCATATTTGGTTAAAGGCGCTATTAGTATTGCCCAATAAGGCCAGACCATGGGCCAGTTCGGGCACAAAACCGTAGCTGTGAATTTTATTGGCATTGCACAGCCACTGGGCTTTTTGCCCCTGTCGTAGTCTTGCTAAAACCAAGGACATCATAATGCTGTTTGCCCCAGAATTGCCACCAAAAAAGTCGGGAGCTCGCGCAATGATTCCTTGTAGCTGACCTGATTCAATGCTCGATAATAGCAATTGATCCACCTGGGCGCGTACCTGCCCCTTTTTGCTGGTGGGTTGCGGCGGTGTGCTTTCAGTGATATGATTGACTGCGCTGCCGCCCAAGGCATAAATATTGCCTAAAAAGACTAATTTAGCGTTATGTCGAATGCAACTCTGAATCACACTTTCCATAAATGGAAGCCACAGTTTTTGCCAGACTGAACTTCGATAAGCAAAACCAATGGTAACATAAACAATATCCATATTTTGAATGGCGCGCTCCACATTTGCCGGTATGGTTAAATCTAAAGCTAAAATTACTTGTTTTATACTCATATCTTTATCTCGTAAAAATAATTTATTAGCTCAAACAGTACCATAAGATCGTCGCGCTTGCTTGGTGTTTAGTTTAATGGTTACAAATACTGACGATATTACCAATAGTATCATTATAATTACAAATTGAATGGTCCATGCCAAGGGTGCATAAGACTTAAAGAATAGGGGAATAAACCATTCAGCTAAAAACATATTATTGATCACTGCGTATGCGTGCGCAAAAACTAATGAAACCACTATCATTTTTACGAGTATCCAATTATATAGTGATTTGTTTTTGATTCCAACACCAGCAAATAATTTTAAATAATCGGACCATGAATTTACTGGTCTAAAAGCCTGAAACATAAATTCTAGTACCGTCTGAAATTGATAAGCACTAATTTGTTGTGATAGATCTTTGTGTAAAATAAGATATGCAATAATTGCGACAATCGGTGTTATTATATAATTACCAATTATAAAAGCCTCTCCATTCATTTTAAAAACAGAAATAAAAATATTTATCTCTGTTGCTTCAAAATCATTTACAAAGTAATGTGTCGAAAATAGATCCAAACACCGAAACAAAACCAGAAATGCCACTATGATAATATTTTCAGTTTTCACATTATTCTTTAAGCTTAAATTAAAACACCACATTTAGATCGCCGTGCTTGCCTAATGTTAATTGTAACGGTAATAAAAAAAGACGCTATAAACAATAGCGTAACCACGAAAATCGCATGAATAGCCCAAATTATTGGCGTATTTTGACCTGAAGTAGCCCCCTCGTTGATTTGCTGCTCAACACTTTGCCTTAATAACTAATGACCCACCAGTAAAAGAGGCTTAAATTGGTGATATGGGAAAAATAATCAGCACTTTAATTTTGTGTTGGGTGGGTTTAGTTAGCGCAAATGTGGCGGTAACAGATATTTTTGGAAGCAATATGGTTTTGCAACGAGATCGAGCCATCTCCGTGTGGGGTACGGCGGCCAATGGGGAAAGCGTGAGCGTTACGCTCAACGGTCAGACGCGCACTACTACAGCTAGCAACGGACAATGGCGAGTAGAGCTGCCTTCTATGCCTGCAGGGGGTCCTTTTACCATGACCATTCAGGGCAATAATGTCTTGACTTTCACCGATGTAATGGTGGGTGAAGTGTGGCATTGCGCTGGGCAATCTAATATGGATACCCGCATGAATTATTGGGAATATCCTAACTTGGCGGATTCAATTACTGCGGCCAATTACCCCTTATTGCGCTACAAAACCATGCGTCAGCCAAGGGATCCCACCACTTGGCAAAAAGTGAGCCCCTCCACTGTGGGACCCATGAGTGCTACAGCGTACTTTATGGGACGGGAATTATTGGATAATTTAAATGGCGTGGCGGTGGGCATGGTGATTACTGCCGTGGGCGGAACTACTATTGATACTTGGATGGATTCGGGCACTAAAGCCAGCATTCCCGCACTGGCGCAAAGTGAGGCAGCCAGCAGTATGTACAGTGCTTGGGTGGAGCCCGTGGTGGGTTATGGCATTCGCGGTACGGTGTGGCTACAAGGGGAAAACAATACTTTGACAAGCAATTACGGAACTTATGGAGAATATTTACCCAAATTAATCACAGGCTGGCGACAAGTGTGGAGTTTCCCCGAAATGCCGTTTTTGGTGGCGGGTTTGAGTAATAAAGGCGCTTTACAAGTGAATCCGGGGGAAAACAGCAATGTGGCCAGCATCCGTGAGTTTCAGCGCACCGTAACAGATACCATGCCTTTTACATGGCTTTCAGTATTGGCAGACTTAGGCGAAATCGATACTTGGCATTATTCCCAAAAACCCCAAGCGGGTGTTAGATTGGGGCGTTTAGCGCGGGGGGCGGTGTATGGACATACGGGTTTTGTGTATGAACATCCGCGTCCTGCAATTGCATTTATGCGGGGAAATCAAATCTTTATTCCTTTTGACACCCGTGGCAGTAATTTGCAACTCAATGGCGGCACTGCGCCCACAGGTTTTGCCGTGGCCGGCGCCAATAACGCCTGGTCTTGGGCCAGCTCTGCCGAACTCAAAGGCGACACGGTGATTTTAACCGCATCTATGGCTGAAGCCACCCAAATTAAGTACGCCTGGGCCAACACGCCTATTATGAATTTGACCAATAGCGCAGGCATTCCCGCCACGCCTTTTCATCTACAAATCGTAGCCGAACCCATTGTGATTCCACCTTTTACTTGTGATGAATGTGAGTCCCAGTTGCAAAGCGAAGAACCAGTGAAGCTCAAATCTTTAATTCACCATGCACCGCAGTTGCAAAGTCGCAGGAGCAATATAACTTGGTCGCATTTGACCAGCTCTGCCCAAATTCAAGTCTTTAATTTGCAAGGAAAGTTAGTGTTTTCGCAGAAAACCAGTGCAAATAGCGGGCAAATCAGTACAAATACATGGCAACGAGGTTTATATGTGGTGCATATTAACAGCGTTGGGCAAAAATTATCACAAGTGGTGAAGGTGCATTAATCGTGAATTTTGATTTTAAAAAACTCTGGATAAGTATGGCGGTTTTAGCGGCTTTGGTATGGGCAGCTACTGAACTGAGCACTCAACGCATATTCATTATTGGTGATTCTACTGTATGTAATTATGGAGGCAATAAATATCCCATGACCGGTTGGGGACAGGTGCTGGGATTATTTTTCAACAGCGGTAGCGTAGAAGTTCACAATCACGCCATTGGAGGGCGCAGTTCACGCTCTTTTTACCAAGAAGGACGCTGGAACTCGGTGCTTGAAAATTTGCATAGCGGCGATATTGTCCTTATTCAATTTGGCCACAACGACAGAGATTACAGCAAAGAAGAACGCTATACCGACACCACCCACTACAAGGAATACTTGGGGAAATATGTAGATGAAGCGCGGGCGAAGGGAGCTGTTCCCATTTTTGTAACCCCTATGAATATGAACACCTGGATCAATGCCACCACCGTACGCGAAGTGTTTTGCGAGGCTAATCGGGGAGCGGATTATCGCGGGGCTATGCTCAATGTGGGCCATGCCAAAAGTGTACCGGTTTTAGACTTAGAAAAGAAATCCAAAACCTACATGGAATCCCTAGGCCAAGCTTATATGAGCAAATTTCACTTTTTGGGTCTAGATGCAGGAGAATATGTCAACTATCCCGATGGTATCAACGATGGAACTCATTTTCAAGAAATGGGTGCTTTGGCCAATGCCCGCATGATTTTAGAAGAAATTGAACGACAAAAATCTTTGCCGGGAGTTAGCGTTTTAGCATCCTTAGCCAAGGCTTTGTATAGTATAGATATAAAGAGTAACTTCGCCGCGGGGGGCGATACACTCACCACCAATGGGGCTTACCCAGCTGGAGCCACTGTAACCATTAAAGTGCGTCCCCAAAATGGCACATTTCAACACTGGGTCGATGCCCAAGGGCAAGTGGTCAGCACCGAGCGCATTTACAGCTTTGTACAAGGCGCAGAAAATACAAGTTTTACTGCGGTATTTGCCCAAGGTACCCCCGTGGAACCACCCCAAAGTAGTGCGGCTGTTTCGAGTAGTGAGCCTGCTTCCAGTTCTTCTTATGCGGAGCCGCAATCTGTGGTGCAAGCAGAAAATATGTGCGATGGTCAAGGTCTGCTCGAAAATAACCACGCTGGGCATCACGGTGCGGGGTTTTGGAATTTCACTAATGAGGTGGGCAGCTCTATGCTTATGATCGTCGAAGCTACTGCCTCGCAAAGCACCACTTTGCAAATCTATTACGCCAATGGTACCGCGCAAAATCGCCCCATGGAATTACGCATCAATGGTGGCGATGCTGTGCGGGTGGAATTTCCCTCCACTGGCGCGTGGGATGCGTGGCATGTAGTTGAAGTTCCTTTAAATTTAAGCGGTGGACGCGATTCTTTGTGGTTGCTTTCCCTCGAAGCCGATGGTGGCCCCAATGTGGATCAGTTAGGGTTTTTGGCTCCAGACATTAATGCGGCATCTTGTGAAGATGAAGCTCCAGTAACTTTAAAGCCTAGAGTGCAAAAACAACCCAATTATGCCCCTTCTCATTACGATTTATTAGGACGACCTCGTTCCGCAGAAAATAATTAACTTTATAGTGTGTCAACAAGAAATCTAAATTCCGTTTTAATGGTGGCTGACCGTATTTTGCTCAAGCCCCATAATCCTGCCAATCAAACTTCGGGGGGCTTGTATTTGCCGCCCAGCGTCAAAGAAAAAGAAGCCATTCAAACCGGCGTGGTCATGCGTGTGGGGCCAGGTTATCCCTTGCCCCCAGAGCAAAGCGACATCGATAGCTTTTTGGGAGAAGGTGAAAGCAATCCTCGCTATATGCCCCTGCAAGTGCAAGAGGGCGACCAAGCGGTGTATTTACAAAAGCACAGCTTTGAAATCGAAATTCATGAAGAAAATTACATGATCGTCCCCCAAAGCGCCATATTGATGGTATTCCGCGATTCTTTAGGCTTGGATATTTGATAATTACTAGTACAATCCCCCAATAATTAACTAATTTCCCCTTTGTGAAGTCCTACTTACTGCGTCGCCTCTTGCTGATGATCCCCACCTTGCTGGGAATCACCGTGCTATGCTTTGCCATCACCCAGCTCATTCCGGGAGGGCCGGTAGAAGAGTTGATCAGTCGCACCAAAGCTGCAGCGGCGCAAAGTGGTGGTTTAGATGCCAGTCGCAGCCTTTCTCCCGAGCAAATCGAGGCGATAAAAGTACATTACGGTTTCGACAAACCCGTGTGGAAGCGCTATGTGCTGTGGTTGGGGCAGGTGGTGCGCTTGGATCTCGGCGAATCTTTCACCTATGGCGAACCCGTGTGGGATGTGATAAAATCCCGCTTTCCCATCTCGTTATTTTTTGGCTTGACCTCATTTTTTCTCAGCTATTTGATCTGCATTCCCTTGGGAATGATTAAAGCGGTGCGCCACGGCTCGCGTTTTGACACTTGGTCTTCGGTGGCCATATTTTCGGGCTATATTATGCCCGGATACGCCTTGGGAATCCTGCTGCTGGTGTTTTTAGGCGGCGGCTCCTATCTGGATTGGTTTCCCCTGGGAGGCTTGGTTTCCGAAAACTTCGCCTACTTAAACTGGTGGCAAAAAATCGGGGATTTGGCGCATCACTTGGCGCTGCCTTTGCTGTGCTATATGATCGGAGAATTTGCTTTTTTGACCCAGTTGATGAAAAATTCCGTGCTCGAAGAACTAGGCCGCGATTATATGCGCACTGCTTTGGCCAAAGGCATGAGTTTTAGACAAGCTTTGTGGCAACACGCCCTGCGTAATGCTCTAGTGCCCATCGCCACCCGGGCTAGCGAGATTTTTACCCTGATGTTTGCTGGGGCTTTGCTCATCGAAAAAGTTTTTGACATCGACGGCATGGGATTGCTCTATTACAACGCCATGATCGGACGGGATTACAATGTGGTCTTGGGGATAATTTTGCTCTCTAGTTTACTTGCGCTTTTAGGTCGTTTATTTGCCGATATTCTCTACACTTGGGTGGATCCCCGCATTCAGTTTAAGTAGGTAAAATGGCTGTTTCCGAACTAAGTCGCATGCGTTTTAACCGTTTCCGCTCCCATAGGCGGGGCTGGTGGTCCCTGTGGATTTTGCTGGTGGCCTACGGATTTTCTCTGCTCAGCCCCTGGTTGGTGAGTGAACGCCCCCTGTTGCTCAACTGGGATGGCGCACTAAAAGTTCCGGTATTGTTTCACTATTCCGATGCGGATTTAGGCGGACAATACGCCACCGAAGTGGATTATCACCGCTTAGCTGAACGGGCACAACAGCAAGATGTAAAATATTGGTCCCTGCGCGCTCCCATTCCCCACGATCCCCTGAGGGCGCATTTAACTGCAGAAGGAGCTCCGCCCTATCCGCCTTCCAAAACCCACTGGCTAGGTACCGATGCCCATGGTCGCGATATGTTGGCGCGCCTAATTCACGGCTTTAGGCTTTGTATGAGTTTTGCCCTATTGCTCACTCTAAGTTCCACGGTTTTGGGAGTGATTTTAGGCGGTTTACAGGGATATATTGGGGGCAAATTTGACTTGAGCGTGCAGCGCTTTATCGAAATCTGGTCGGCCTTGCCCTTTTTGTATGTGGTAATCTTGGTGGGCTCCATTTATGGCACCAGTTTTTGGCTCTTATTGCTGATTATGACCGCTTTTAGTTGGATAGGAATGTCTTATTATATGCGGGGCGAATTTCTGCGTTTGCGCCGCATCACTTATGTAAATGCTGCCCGGGTCTTGGGGCTTTCAGGGCCGCATATCTTTTTCCGGGAAATTTTGCCCAATGCATTGGTGCCTGTGATCACCCTCTTTCCCTTTAGCTTAATTGGGGGCATAACCGCGCTCACATCTTTGGATTTTTTGGGCTTCGGTTTGCAACCGCCCGCACCTTCATGGGGAGAACTTTTGGCCCAAGGTTTGCAGAATTTATACGCACCGTGGATCACGATTTTCACCGTTTTGGCGCTGTTTTTTACCCTTTTACTGGCGACTTTTGTGGGCGAAGCCCTGCGGGATGCCTTTGACCCCAAATCCGGAGATCGCTATGAGTAAACTCGTGCTAAAAGTGGTGGACTTATCCGTGGGATTTGGTGATTCTGAAAATCACACCGCCGCAACCCATGGTATTAATTTTCACATAGAAGCCGGGGAAATCTACGCTTTAGTGGGGGAGTCCGGCAGTGGTAAAACCGTAACCGCCATGGCTCTTACCAATTTGTTGCCTCGCCCTGGGGGCAAAGTGCTAAGTGGACAAGTATGGCATCAAGAGCAGGATTTATTAGCCGAATCTGCACATTGGGAACAAGCTCGGGGTTCTCAAATCGCCTATATTTTCCAAGAACCGTCTTTGGCCATGAATCCCGTGCGCACCGTCGGATCGCAAATGGTGGAATGCGCCCCGCAACACAGCGATTCTCAACGCGAAGAGCTGTTGCAACAAGTGGGCTTCACCGATACGGGTCGCATTTTGCGCAGCTATCCCCACGAGCTTTCCGGCGGCCAACTGCAGCGCGTGATGATCGCCATGGCATTGCTCACCGATCCGCCGATTTTAGTGGCCGACGAACCCACCACCGCCTTAGATGTTACCGTACAAGCCCAAGTCATGGAACTTTTGTGCCAATTGTGTCAAGAACGCAACATCGCCCTGTTGCTTATTACCCATAATCTCGCCCTGGTATCTACTTATGCCCAGCGAGTGGGGGTCATGGAAAAAGGATATTTGGTGGAAGAAGGCTCCGTGGCGCAAATTATCGCCCAACCCCAGCATACTTACACCCAAGCTTTGCTCCAAGCCGTGCCCCACGGTTCCAAAAGCTATGGTCAACGCTCTGAAATCAGCGAGCAAAGCATTTTACAAGTGGAAAATCTCAGCGTTTCGTACCCGGTGCGGGGCGGATTTTGGGGACGAGTGCAAAATCATGTCCACGCCGTGCAAAATGTGGATTTAACCCTGCATGCCGGAGAAATTTTAGCCCTAGTGGGGGAGTCTGGATGCGGAAAAAGCACCTTAGCCCGCTCTTTGCTGGGCATGCACCCTTGGAAAAATGGCACCATGACCTTATTGGATACCAAAATAGCGTGGACGGAAAAAGAACATCGCGAATTAGTGCGCCAAAACATGCAAATGGTATTCCAAGATCCCTACGGATCGCTTAATCCCCGCCAAACCGTGGCGGAACTTCTCACCTGGCCTTTGCGCGCTCGGGGAATCACCGGAAATGCAGCGCAAAAAATGGCCCTCCAAGCTTTGGATCAAGTGCAGCTGGAACGCAATAGTATGGAACGCTTTCCCCACGCATTTTCGGGGGGCCAACGCCAGCGCATCGGCATCGCCCGGGCCTTGGCCTTGCAAAGCAAAATCATCATCTGCGACGAACCCACCTCCGCCCTAGATGTATCGGTGCAAGACCAGATTTTGCGCCTATTGCAACAATTACGCCAAGAATTAGGCATATCTTTGCTATTCATTTCCCACGATTTGGCGGTGGTGCAATCCCTGTGTGATCGGGTGATGGTTATGTACGAGGGACAAGTGGTGGAACACGCCCCCGCCGCCCAACTTTTCGCCACTCCCCAGCACGCTTATACCCAAAAACTCCTGGCCAGCGCGCCTACCATAAAAAAACACAATTCATAGTTATTCCAAGCTACACCAGTTTAGCGCAAAAAAAGTGTTGCATGTAAGTCTAAATAATGGGAAAATAAAGGTATGGGTAACAAGTGGAATGCATTCGAAGAGTTAGGCATAGCAGGCTATAGCACTAATCAAGAAAAAGCGCAAGCCTTTATGCGTTTGGCATTGCAATTCCATCCAGATATAAATACCCGTTCTAATCCCCAGCGATTTATAGATATTTGTTATGCCTATGAAAAAATTGGCACCCCTAAAGTTTTTCAATGGAATGGAGAAAGAGAGTTAGAATTACAAAAGTATTATGGAAGCAGAGATGAGTACGATATATTCGATGCTTTAAAAACTTTTGCCCACTTTATTGGAGGAGGTGGTTGCTCAGAAAAAGCTGGTGATATTATTATTCGTTTAGATATCGGTCTAAATGATGTATTGTTGGGAAACTATAAATCCATGCAACTTATTCGTGATGTGAAATGTTTGGAATGTGCTGAAAATTTAAAAAGCAAATGTCATTCTTGTAAAGGTTTTCGTAGGGTAAGGGTAGATGAAAAGATTAATATTGAAATAGCACCTGGAGTGTCCACAGGAAATATTTTGTGCTTTCCCCAACAAGGAGATTTCGATGTAGAAAGTGACGAGTTGGGAGATTTATATGTGGTGTTTTTCGAAAAATTGCCTAAAAACTTAACTCGTAAAAATGAAAATGTGCAAATAGATATAGAAGTGGATTTAACCACTATGGCTTTAGGGGGTACGGCAGCAGTACAAGGTTTGAGAGGAGATATGCATTATTTTAAAGTGCCACCTCAAACACAATCAGGGACAAAAATTCGCATTGCGGGCCAAGGTTTACCTATTTTAGGTACGCCGCGATGGGGGAGTTTGATATGTAAAACCATAGCTAAAATGCCAGAGCTTGGACCTAAGGAGAGCGAATTATTTGCAAAACTCAAAGAATTTATTGTTTCCAAAGGAGAATTGCGCTATTGCACTTACGGCCAAGTGGGATTAATTAAATTGGAACCCCAGCACGATACGCCCATGTTGCTGGAAAGATTAATTGATCTATCCTTGGTTTTGCGCAATTCAGGACTGAGTATTGCTTTTGATTTACAAGATTTTGGGGATAATATTTCGGGAGAAGTTTTTAATGCCTTATTAGAAGTTTATCGGCGGTTTGACGGTCAAGGTCCCATTAGGTTAATAGGGCATCCTTCAATTAATATACAACTACAGCAACTGCAAATAGAGTCGCTTTTTAGTATTATATCTAATGTAGATGGTCTGAAAGAAATAGAGACTACGCCTTTAGAAAATGCTTTAGGAATCTACAGTCACGCCAAATGGGAGGTTTATCCCATGGGGGACACAAGTTTAAATAGTGATTATATTTTATCGTCTGTGGAGTTGAGTTCTTATTTAGAACCTCAAGGAACACTTTTTAAAGCTTTTGATATGTCTAAAGTACCGCAAATTGATTCTTTCTTTATGGGACGACTGGTGAGTTGTTATCGCTATGTCAGCAAAAACGGCGGAAAAATAGCTTTGATCTCGTTGCAACCCTTGGTTCGCAAAGTTTTAGAAGAAACTAGCATTTTGAATTTATTTGTGGAAGTGGGTAGCGTTAGTGATTTGCCAGACTGATATTATGGCCCAAGGTGGCAGTGCTTTAGGGCGTTATCAAGGGAAAATTATTTTTATTGAGGGAGCTTTGCCTGGGGAAAAAGTACAGATAGAAATTATCAAAGCTAAAAAGGACTTTGCTCAAGCACGGGTGGTCAAGGTGTTAGAACCATCGCCGTATCGCATAGATGCAACTTGTCCCCTTTACGGTGTCTGTGGTGGATGCAATATGCAGCATGCAAATATTGCGGGGCAGCGGAAGTTTAAAAAAGAGGTGGCCGCCGACGCTTTTAAGCGCATGGGAAAAATCGATTTACCTGCATCTTTAACCATTAGCGGCGGCGAGCCATGGGAATATCGCAGTCGCGCGAGATTTCACCAATCCCCGCAACAAAAGTGGGGCTTTTTGCGAGCCCAATCTCGCCAGGTGGTGCCAGTGGCGCATTGTCCTTTGCTCACGCCGGGTTTACAAAAAAACTGGCCCCAACAGGTGGCAAAGCAAAAAGCCCGGCAAATGCAGATCTGGGAGGGCACTGCGGGGATTTCTGCATGGGATACGCACCCCCGCACTAAGGCCCCAGCGGCGCAAACGCAAATTTTGCACAAAACATTTAGCGCCGATGCCTCGGTGTTTTTCCAATCGAATTTGCCCATGACCGAGGTGCTGCTAGAGCGCGTTTTGCACCACATACCCAGCAGCGGGGGCCGCGCCATCGATCTTTTCAGCGGGGTGGGAGTCTTCGCGGCATTTTTAGAAGAGCATTTTGAACAGGTGCAAGCCGTGGAGCGCCACCTGGGGTGCATGGAGCATGCTCGGCGCAATTTGCGACCTAGCACGGAGTTTGTAAATGCTCCTGCCGAAACTTGGCTCACCAGCAAATCCGGTCGCCATGCGGATTTACTGGTGGTGGATCCCCCTCGTACCGGATTGCCCGCAAATTTGCGCCAAAGCCTCGTGGCAGCCCGCCCTCGCAATATGATTTATGTGTCTTGCGATCCCGTAACCCTAGCTCGGGATGCAGGGGAATTGGTGCGGGCTGGTTGGGAACTCCAAGCCGTGGAAGCCTTTGATTTTTATCCTCAAAGCCATCACCTGGAAATGCTGGCGGTGTTCAAAAACGCGGACTAAGTTCCGCCTCAGCAGATGTTATTTCAGCGAAAAAAAACTATATATTTAGGCGTGGAAAATCTTATTTTTTGCTTTAAAAGGAGTAAAAATGAAGTTAATCGTACTTATATCAATGTTTTTGGCTTTGCTGGGTTGCGGTGATGGTGGGGCAAATAAAATTAAATATGGGACATATACCGATAAACGCGATGGCTATACATATAAAACTGTGAAAATTGGCGAGCAGATCTGGCTTGCTGAAAACTTACGCTATCTTCCTAGTTTGAATGGTGTTAAAAACAGTCATGAAGAGCCACAGTATTATGTTTATGATTACACAGGTAGTGATATACTTGAAGCTAAAAAATCGAAGTATTACCGTACTTTTGGTGCTCTGTATAACTGGCCCGCTGCTACAACTGCATGCCCCTCTGGCTGGCATTTTCCTGATTCTGCGGAATGGGCAGAATTAGAGGAATATGTTGGGAATGAAACGGCAGGCAAACAATTAAAATCTATTGTCGGTTGGAAACACAACAATTTTTACGATGTGACTTCTGGTTTTGCGGCCCTGCCAAGTGGATATTTTTATAGTGGCAGCTTCGATGAAGCGCTTAAATCTGGTTATTGGTGGAGTGCTACGGAATCTGAGGCTGCTTATGCTTACAGTCGGCAAATGTTTTACCATGCACATCTATATTTGAACCTTGATCGCAAAAATAGCGGTTTTTCCGTGCGTTGTGTACAAGATGAATAGCTATTATTACACTTTTAGCTAAGGCTCAATGATGATCAAGAAAATTTTGAAACGCATTATTCCCCATCCGGTGTTATCAGCGGCTAAACGCACTTTGGTTTATTCCCATTTAGATTTATGGGATTGGGTGCGCGGGCGGCGTGAGCCTTTGGTTCCTCCGCGGCGTAAGATTTTTATTGGTGGTCCCGAATATCGCCGTATTGGCGACTGGTTTTTCAACTATTTTCGCGAAGAATGCCACATTACTCCTCAATCGCAAATTTTAGACATCGGATGCGGAATTGGCCGCATGTCCCGCCCTTTAGTTAATTTTCTAAGTAGTACACACACACACACACACACACA
>LSQX01196659.1_pt1 | contig 47542 bp, 37 predicted proteins | sample 654561 | NCBI WGS metagenome assembly LSQX01 (sample SAMN04489861, study PRJNA283612) | anaerobic digester metagenome | isolation source: 4 biogas reactors fed with cattle manure at either 37C or 55C with and... | place: Denmark: Kongens Lyngby | collected 2014
TGGTCTTGCCGTTGGTGCCCGTCACGCAGATTTTCTTCGCGGTGTCGTAACGGCCTGCGAATTCGATTTCCGAAATGATGCGCGTACCCTGTTCCTCCAGTTTCTGCACCATCGGCACCGTGCTCGGGATCCCCGGGCTCTTGATGACTTCGTCCGCGTTCAGAATAAGGTGTTCCGTGTGGTGCCCCTGTTCGTAAGGGATGCCCCATTTCAGCAATTCCTGGGCGAAATGGTCGTCAATCGTGCCGTTATCGGAAAGGAAGACGTCAAAACCCTTGACTTTTGCAAGCACGGCGGCTCCGATTCCGCTTTCTCCGCCTCCAAGAACAACAATTCTACGCATGGGATGATTGATTTCTGTTTGTGAATATGTTTCCATCATTATCGAATTTTTAACAGGGCCAGGGTGGCGACCGCGAGAATAATCCCGAATATCCAGAACCGGACAACAATCTTGGGCTCAGGGACAGCCCGCAGCGGTTTTTTGATCAAGGCGGGGATTCCTTCCTTTTGGTAGTGGTGGTGCAGCGGAGCCATCTTGAAGATCCTTCGCCCTTCCCCGTACCGCTTCTTCGTGTATTTGAAATAGTAGCGCTGGATGATGACGGACAGCGATTCCACGAAGAAGATTCCGCAGAGTACCGGCAGCAGCAGTTCCTTGCGGATCAGCACGGCGCACACTCCGACGATCCCGCCGATGGTCAGGCTGCCCGTGTCACCCATGAACACCTGAGCGGGATAGGAATTGTACCACAGAAATCCCAGCAGCGCGCCGATAAAGGCCGACATGAAGACCGCGATTTCTCCGGCCCCCGGGATATACATGATATTCAAGTAATCAGAATTGACAAGGTTGCCGCTGAGCCACGCCAGGATTCCGAGCACCACACCGACGATGGCGGTCGTGCCCGTGGCGAGTCCGTCCATCCCGTCCGTCAGGTTCGCGCCGTTTGAGAGCGCCGTGATCACGATCACGATCATGAATACGTATATGGCCCATTTACAATACCATCCCCATCTGCCCTTGAAAGGAGAGAGCCACTTGTAGTCGAATTCATGGTTTTTCACGAAGGGGATGGTTGTTTTGGTGCTCTTCACCACATTTTCCATTTTCCAGCCGGCATCTTCGGCTACCAGCCGCTCAGAATCGACGTTGAGGGAGTCCATGTTTCCCTGCGCCACCACATGGGGCTCTTCTGCCGACACCGGAACTTTCTCCCGGACCACAATGTCGTTGCTGAAGCAGACAGCCAGGCCGACCAGAAAGCCCAGCGCGACCTGTCCGACCAGTTTCACCTTCGGATGGAGACCTTCCTTGTTGTGTTTGAACACCTTGATGTAGTCATCCGCGAAACCGATCGCCCCGCACCAGAGGGTCGTGAATAGGAGGAGCTGGGTATAGATGTTCGTCAGATCGCAGAAGAGCAGGACGGGAACCACGACGGACAAGATGATGATAATGCCTCCCATGGTCGGGGTGCCTTTCTTTTCCAACTGGCCCTCCAGGCCGAGATCCCGGATGGTTTCTCCGATCTGCTTGCGTTTGAGCCACCGGATGATGTGCCGTCCGGCGAAGAAGGCGAGCAGCATGGCGGTCACGCTGGCGAGCATGGCCCGGAAGGAGAGATAGGTGAACAATCCTTGTCCCGGGATGTCGTATTCTTTGAGGGATTCGAACAGATGGTAGATCATGGTGTGCTATTTTTCAACGTTTTTCAGGGAGCCGAAAATCTCTGTGACGATCTCGCGCTCGTCAAAATGGCGGTGTTCGGTTCCGATGATCTGATACTTCTCGTGACCTTTTCCGGCGAGCAGGATGGTCGCCCCCTCCGGAGCGAGCAGGATGGCGGTGCGGATCGCTTCCTTCCGGTCGGCGATGAAAAGCGACTTGGACAGTCCCTCAGGACTGAACCCCGCTTTGATGTCTTCCAGAATATCTTCCGTACGTTCGCTGCGGCTGTTGTCGGAAGTGACGAAGATCCGGTCCGCAAAGGCTTCCGCAACCTGTGCCATTTCCGGGCGCTTGGTCTTGTCCCGGTCTCCGCCGCAGCCGAAGAGGCAGATGAGTTCTCGGCGCGGCGCGATGTCACGCAAGGTCTTGAGGACATTCTCCATCGCATCCGGCGTGTGGGCGTAGTCGATGATCACGGCCAGCCCCTTCGGGCCTCGGATATTTTCCAGCCTTCCGGGCGCGGATTCAAGCCGGCTCATCGCCACCAGCGTTTCCTCTTCCTCGGCTCCGACGGTGATCGCGGCGCAGTAAACCGCCAGCATGTTGTAGGCATTGTGCTGCCCGATGAGACGTGCCCATGTTTCCCTGCCGTCGATCTTCAGCAGCATTCCATCGAAGCTCTCCTCCAGAATCCGGCAGGTGTGGTCCGCCATTTTCCGGCAGGAATAGGTAATGACCTTCGCTTTCGTGTTCTGGACCATAACCATCCCGTTCCGGTCGTCGACGTTGATGATCGCCGTTGCGGCCGGGGACAGGCGGTCGAAAAACAGCTTCTTGCAGCGGAGGTATTCATCGAAGGTCTTGTGATAGTCCAGGTGGTCGTGGGTCAGGTTGGAGAAGATGGCTGCCCGGAATTCCAATCCGGACACCCTTTCCTGCTCGAGCCCGATGGAACTGACTTCCATGAAGCAGTATTCGCATCCGGCCTCCACCATCTCCCGCAGCAGGGTGTTGAGGGTGATCGGGTCGGCGGTGGTGTTGAGGGTCTCGAGACGCCGGGAGCCGATGTAATTCGCGATCGTGGAAAGCAGGCCGCACGGATAGCCCAGCAGTCTGAAAAGATGATACAGCAGGGTGACGGTTGTCGTTTTCCCGTTCGTTCCGGTGATTCCGACCAGAGTGAGCCGGCCCGATGGATGCCCGTAAAAATTGTCCGCCATCCGCGCGACGGCATGCCGGGAATCGGCGACCTTGACGAGGGCCAGTTCCTCGGCTTTCACACCGGCGAGGGCGAGTTGTTCCTCCAGTACCGCGTCGTCTTCGTAGGCAACCGCTTTCGCGCCGGCGGCGAGCGCGTCGGCGATGAAGCGCTGCCCGTCCGCATCGTGCCCCTTGACAGCCACAAAGAGGGATCCCGGCGTCACTTTCCGAGAATCATTGCACAGGGCCGCGATATCGAGATTCCGGTCTCCCCGGACTTCGATCGCTCCGCATTCTTTTATGACGGTCTTCAGTTTCATCTATTTCAATACAAGCGTTACAGTCGCCCCTTTCGTCATGGTCTCTCCGGCCTTCGGACTTTGCGAAGTCACATGCCCCGTTCCTGAATATTCGCACCGCAGTCCTCTGCTTTCAATCGCGTACATCGCATCCTTCAGTCCGAGTCCCGCCACGTTCGGGCTGGCCGGGTTCTTTGTGTCCGCGGCGGCTTCGACCGTTCTGGACGGCTCCAGTTCCGGCACACTGCCCCGGATCTCGATTTCATTGCCCCAGTTAGGATCAAGGACATAGAGTTGATCCACGATTTCCCGCATGGCAGCGGCAGGCAGGCCGCCGCCATAAAGACTTCCCTGGATCAGGTAGGTCTGGGCGCAGATGATCGCGCTGTATTTCGGGTCATCCGCCGGGAAAAAACCGACAAAGGTGCCCAAGTTGCGATGCCTTCCATCCAAGACCCTGTTTCCGTCATTGGGATTCTGACCGAATTTTGCCCGGTCTTGGGGATTTAGTGCTGGACGGGAGGTGCCGGTCTTGCCCGCCACCGGCAATTTGGCTCCTTTCAGCCGCGTGGCGGTTCCGTCGGAGGTCACGCTTTTCAGCGCCCGGAGGAGGGTGTCCGCCGTGGCGCGGGAGCAGATCGATGCGTTCAGCACGCTCGGCCCCCGCTTTTGTATGACCTTTCCATTTTTTTCGATGCTTTCCACCAAATAGGGTTTCATCATCTTCCCTTTGCCTGCGATCGCGTTGTAGAACGTAAGAATATGGAGAGGCGTTTCTTCCACGGAGTAGCCTATGGCTACGGAACCCAGGGCGGTCCCGGACCAGCCTTTCCCGTCCGGTACCGGCAGGTAGGGCTCCCGCAGGCCTTCCAGATCGAAATCGAAGGCTTGGCCGAACTTGTACAAGTACAATTTGTCCATGAATTTCTTCGGATTGTCGGAATAGTTGTTCACAGCCAGGTAGCGGAACACATAATTGGAGGAAATTTCGAATCCTTGCAGGATCGAAATGTCCTTCTTTCCCTTCACATGATCGTCATCCGGGTAGCCTGGGATGTGCCCGTTGTTCGTCGGGATCCGGTCGTCCAGGGACTTGACATATCCGTCTTCGATGGCTGCCATAAGGGTGGCGGTTTTGAACACCGAGCCCGGGGCCTGGCTGTAGCCGATCGCCATGTTATACGTCTCGCCGAGGCTCCAGTCCGTAGTGTCCCGCATCAGGTTCACCATTGCGCGGATGGCTCCTGTCTTGACATCCATGATGACGGCGCAGGCCATCTCGATGTTCTTGTCATCCTGGAATTGCTTGCGGAGGGCCTTGTCGGCGATGCTCTGGATGGTGATGTCCAAGGTAGTCCGGACATCCAGTCCGTCCTTCGGCTTCACGTAGGCGCTGTCGTAGTTTTGAATCCGTTCCCGGTTGTCCGTCGGGCGCAGCCACATTTCTCCCTCCTGGCCGTGGAGGACATAGTCGTATTTTCCTTCGAGACCGATGTGGTTGTTCCCGTTGGAGTTGCTGTTGTCTTTGACATAGCCGATCGTACGCCGGGCCAGCATTCCATACGGATAGTTCCGGGAATCCTTCCGGGTCTCGATGATCCCGCTCCGGTACTGTCCTTCTTTCATCAGCGGCAGTTTGCGCAGATTCAGGAGGGTCTCCCGGTCGATCGGGTTACCGAGTTTCAGGTACTTTTCTCCGTTTCTCCTTCCCCGCGCGATCATCCCGTAATATTCATTGGCAGACTTGTCTTTCATGACGACGGACAATTCTTTGGCGAACTGCCGCGCCTTTTCCAGCCATTCCGTTTCCAATTTGCCCGATTTATCCCGGTCGGCGAAATACTGCTTCCGGACCGTGCAGTCCATGTACAATTGGTACATCGGAGTGGAGAGGGCGAGCAACCTTCCGTCCCGGGCGATGATGGCCCCTCGGTTGGGGTTGATGACGCTCCGGGTGCTCGCCGGACGGAAGAAGCGCACGACGGCTGAATCAGGCTGCCAAAACCATTGGACGTGGACAATTCGCGCCACGACGACGACGGCTGCGATCAGGAAGGCAGCATAGAGGGCGTACACGATCATACCGATCCTGTCCCGTTCTTTCTGTGTCGTGTTTTCCGATGGCATGGACTTCTGTCTTTCTTTATTTTATTCTGTCCGCCGGTTTTTCCGGCAGGGTAAGCGTCGATCCTTTCTGCTCCAGCATTTCCTGCACCCGGCTCATCCGGTTCATGCCGACCAACTCAACCGTCTTTTGGGCATGGTAGATTTCCAGATTCTCCAGTTCCTTCCGGTTGTCTTCGACTCGCGTAAGGGTCTTTTCAATCTTCAGGCTGAACCAGATGCTGATCCACAAAAGGAAGAAGGTATAGACGATGTGGATGAAGTACCTTCCCACATGCAGCCGCATCAGGAGTTCTCCTTTGATGGTTGCGAGGAAGGCGTTCTTCAACCACTGGCCGATGTCGGCCAGTCTCCATTTCTTTTGTTCTTTCTTCCTGCGCATCTTGTTCAATTTTTTCCGATCTTTTCAGCGATCCGGAGTTTGGCGCTCCGGGCCCGTGTGTTGGCGGCGATTTCTTCCTCCGCGGGGAGGATCGGTTTGCGGTTTACCGGGCGTAGGGGAGCGTAGGTGTTTCCGTACAGATCCTTTTCTTCCCGTCCGTCCGCCCGACCGGTTTTGATGAAGTTTTTCACCATCCGGTCTTCCAGCGAGTGATAGGTGATCACGACGAGCCGGCCCCCTTCTTTGAGCGATTCCGTCGCCCCTTCCAGAAATTTCTCCAGAGAACGCATCTCGTGGTTCACCTCGATCCGCAGGGCCTGGTAGACCTTCGCGAGAAACTTGTGTTCCGCGTATTTCGGCAGGGCGCTGCGGAGCGCTTGGTTAAGCTGTCCGGTCGTCTCGATTCGTTCCCGGTTCCTCGCCGCCACGATCATCTGCGCGAGTTTCCGGGCGTTCGCCAATTCTCCGTAGGCGCTCAGCGCCTTTTCCAAGGCTTCCTGTGAATATTCGTTCACAACTTCCGCGGCGGTTTTCCCGCCCTTCCGGTTCATTCGCATATCCAGCAGAGCGTCGTACCGGAAGGAGAAGCCCCGTTCGGCCGTGTCGAACTGGTGGGAGGAAACCCCGAGGTCGGCCAAGATGCCGTCGAATTTCCCGGACCAGGCTGCCTCCGCTGCCGTTCCCTTTTTTTTTGTCGCCGCTGCAGTCCCTTCCTTCTCCTCGGTCGCCCTTGTCGTTCCTTCCTTCTCCTCGGTCGCCCTTGTCGTTCCTTCCTTCTCCTCGGTTGCCGCCGCCGTTCCTTCCTTCTTTCCGGTCGCCGCCGCTTTCAAACTGCCGCTGCGGGCAATCTCGAGGGCATAGTTCCGGATGAAGCGGAAATCTCCCCGGACGAGGGTCAGCCGCGGGTCGTCGATTTTGTTTTCTAAAGCGTCGCCGTCACGATCGAAGGCGATGACGCGACCGTCTTCCTGTAAGCGTGAAAGTATTCCGGCGGTGTGACCACCGCCTCCGAAGGTGGCGTCGGCGTAGATTCCTGATGTATTCGTGATGAGGCCGGTGAGACTCTCATCGAACAGAACGGGTGTATGGTAAGTTGACATGTCCGATCCTCCTACCGTTCTTCGGAGAGGTGGCCGGCGATTTGGATGAATTCCTCGTTCGAGAGGGCGGAGGCTTCGAATTTCTCCTTCGCCCAGATCTCGATCTTGTAGTCATTGCCCGAGAACACCACTTCCTTGGTTACACCAATCGTTTCCAGAAGTTTCCGGGGAATGGTGATCCGGCCGAGTTTGGCGTCCGGCTCCACCACCGCGCGACCGCGCATATATTCCCTCCAGAACATCGCGTGCTCCTTCTTGAAGGGGTTGAGCTTCGATTTCACTTCCTCGGACTGGCGCTCCCATTCCGCGTAGGTGTACATCTCAAGACAATCTTCGAAGATGTCCTTCTTGACCACGAACCGCTGATCCTCATGGGCAGACAGCAAACCCTTGAACGGCGAGGGGAAGATCAGCCGCCCCTTGTCGTCCAGTTTCGCTGTATATTCGCCGATGAATGTGATCATTGCGCTATAGGTTACGGATAGTTGAAGGTTTTTCTTTCACGCTTGGTCACAAAGATAGGAATTTATTTCCATTTTATTCCACATTGCTCCATATTTTTCCACAAACTTTTCAACCGACCTGTCATTCTCGGCTGCGCGCTCCCTGCCTTGAGGAATGAATATTCTTCACTCCCCGCTGCCGGTTGACAGGCGTCCACGGGGTTCCTTGTAAAGTGCTGTTAGTGAATATGTTGCGGAGTCCCTCGTGGAAGCCTATGCGAAAAAAAGGACAGGCATCCACGAGGGTTCTTGTAAGTAGTTGATATTCAGAAGTTCTTGAAGAGGCTGATGGATGCTCTAAGTTACTTAAGATATTCTTGGGCGAGGGCTACCCACAGTGAAGCCCCGACGGGCAGTATATCCGGGTCGAATATATACTTGGGATGGTGTACCATGAAGGTATCTCCGTTGCCCAGCATGACGTAACTGCCCGGTTTCCGCTGGAGCATGAACGCGAAGTCTTCGCTGCTCATCATCGGCTTGCAGGGATAGACGACATTCTCCTCGCCGAAATACCGCCTGGCCACATCAGCGGCGAACTTCGTTTCCTCGGCGCTGTTCACCAATACGGCTCCCGGCTGTCCCTCCCTGATTTCGTACGTGCAACCGTAGCATTCCGCCTGGGCGGCTGTGATCTTCCGGATCCGATCGAGTACCTTTTTGCGGGTCTCGGACTGCATATTCCGCATGGAGAGCCGGAGGATGGCGCTATTGGCGATGACATTGCCCTCATTGCCCGCGAGGAAAGCACCAATGGTCACCACACCGTTGTCCCAGGGAGAGATATTCCGAGATACGATGGTTTGGAGCGCCATAACGAGTGAAGCCCCGGCCACCACGGGGTCAATGCTCAATTCGGGCATGGAGCCGTGGGATCCCTTGCCGGTGAGTTCAATCTCCCAATTGTCCACCGCAGACATCGTTTCTCCGTCATGGAAGTGAAACACTCCTTTGGGGAGACCGGGGATATTGTGCATCGCATAGAGACGGTCTATCTGAAACTTCTCAAATAACCCGTCTTCAATCATGGCGGGACCGCCCTTCATATTCTCCTCCGAAGGCTGGAAAATGAAGTGTAAAGTACCCTTGAACCGGCGCGTATCGGCCAAGTACTTCGCTGCCCCCAAGGCCATCGCAGCGTGTCCGTCATGTCCGCAGAGGTGCGATACCCCGTCAGATTGACTCTTGTAGGAGAGAGCGTTGTCTTCCTGAACACGAACCGCATCCATATCTGCGCGGAAGCCGATGCTCTTGTCTCCATCGCCATTGCGCAGGCGTCCGACTACACCGTAGATACCATCCTTGCCGATTTTTTCATGCACTTCGTAACCCATTTTGGCCAGCTCCTTGGCTATGTATCGCGCTGTTTCGTGTTCTTGGGTCGAAACTTCAGGATGAGCATGCAAGTGTTCCAACCATCGCTTCATCTCGGAGTGCAGTGCCGCTACTCCTTCTATTGGTTTTGCGCTCATACCTCTTTATTCCTGCTTTGTTTTACCCTCAACCGTTGCCCTGATGGTGATGATGGCGATGACAATCATCACGAAGTTGAAAAGAAGCGCCATCATGGCACCGTGTCTGAAATCAAGGTTGTCCTGACGTCCTATAAAGAGTGTATCGAGGGCCGTGAATGGCCTGCCGTTGATAACGATACCGGAGTAAATGGCGGAGGAGATGGCGATGCCGAAGCCATTGCCGAGGGAGGAAGCCATCTTGTATATTCCTGAACCCGATGCCGTCTGACTGAGCGGAAGATTGGAAAGTGCCGCATCTGTGGACGGAGTCGCATAAAATGCGAGCCCCAGACCGAAGAAGATATAACCGATCGACATCAATACCATATAGGTCTTCGTCATGATATTGGTCGGCAGCATGCATGCAATCGAAAGAAGCAGGATGAGACAGCCCCAGATCATCGGTTTGCGCGGGCCGAACTTGCGCAGCAGTCGCTCACCCACCCGAATAAAGAGGAGAATCACAACTCCGTATCCTATCGTAAGGAGCCCCGTGGTGTCAGCGCTGATACCCCCGCCTTGCTGCATCAGCATCAGTGTAACGATGAGCACCCCGGAGGTGCCGTTGAGGATAAAGTTGGAGATCGTAGCGCCGGTGAAGGTCTTGTTGCGGAAGAGGCGGAAGTCGATGAACGGACTCTCTTTTCTCTTCTGCTCAAAGAGGATGAATATGATCAGGAAGACAATGGAAATACCCGCCATAATAAGCGACTTCATGCTCGTCCATCCCCATTCGGAACCTTTGCTGACGAAGAGCTGGAGCGTGACGATGAAGAACATAAAGAGCACCATTCCCAGATAGTCAAGCCCGGCTTTGCCTTTTTGTTCTGCTTTGCTTTCGGGAATATCACGTATGAGATAGAGGCCGAGAAGAGAAAGTACGGTAGAGACGATAAATATCCATCTCCATCCTAAATTATCCGCCATCGCTCCGCCGACAAGGGCAGCGAAGCTGGTGCCGCCCCAGGTTCCCATACTCCACAGGCTGACGGCTCTCTGCCGTCCCTTCTCGTCCCAGTATTCCCGAAGCAGCGCAAGTGTTGAGGGCATGATACAGGCGGCAGAGAGTCCTTGCAGGACACGGCCGGTCAGCAGTACCGGCAGCGTGAGGCCGCACTTACCCGGAGTAGCTGCCACCAATGCCGCTCCGATGATAGCGAATATAAAGCCTAAGCGCGTGATCTTGACCCTGCCGATTTTGTCGGCCAGACCTCCGAAGATAACGACGGTCATGCCTGAGAAAAGAGAAGTGATGGATACGGCAAGATTGAGAGAAGAGTTCGGGAGGCCGAGGTCTTGGTTCATGACCACATTGACATTGAGCATGGTCATGCCGAAAAGCCAGAAAGAGAGCAGACCGAGGATGAACCCGAAAAGGATCCTGTCATTCCCCTTGTAGGCTGTTGTGTTTGAAGTGTTGGATAGACTTGTCATATTTTTTATAAAAAGTTCTAGACGAGACGCTGAATTCTTGTAGTCGTATGACATTCAGATGTAAAGGTAGAATTTTAAGCGAGTTTTCCACAAAAAAACAGAAGAAATTTTTGCGCGGAACGGAATCAAGCATCAAATAAACAAGGCGATTCTTCGTTTAACTGCTTAAAATTTAGTAACTTTAAGTTTATTAAAAATAAATTTATGGATTTAAGTAATATTGAAAACATTGAACTTAGTTATCTAAGTATTGAGGATTATGATGAGTTAAAAGAGATTATGGTTCAAGTTTATTCCGATCAGCCCGGCGCGTATTGGAGTAAACCCTATCTTCAAAAACTCATCAATATTTTTCCTGAAGGTCAAATCGTTATCAAAGTAAACGGGAAGTTGGCGGGATGCGCGCTTTCCATTATCGTGGATTATAAAAAACTTGGCGACAAACATACATACAAACAAATTGTAGGCGATTATTTCAGCGCTCATAACCCTAAAGGCGATGTGCTTTACGGCATTGAAGTATTTGTAAGTAAAAATTTCCGAGGACTAAGGCTGGGCAGGCGTATGTACGACTACCGCAAAGACCTTTGCGAACGACTCAACCTGAAATCAATCATTTTCGGCGGACGTATGCCCAATTACCATCTCTATGCCGAAGAATATACTCCACGCGAATATATAAGGCGCGTGCGTCTGAAAGAGATCGATGATCCTGTTTTGAATTTCCAAATTTCAAACAATTTCCAACCCGTTCGAGTGCTTCGCGGATATTTACCGGGCGATGAAAAGAGCAACGAATATGCGGTACTGATGCGTTGGAACAATATTTATTACGAAGAGCCAACGGACGAAGCGACAATTGCCAAGAAGATTGTCCGCCTCGGACTCATCCAGTGGCAAATGCGTTCGTACGCAAATCTGGGTGACATGATGCAACAAGCCGAGTTTTTTATCGATGCCGTTTCCGGCTACCGCTCTGACTTTGCGCTGTTCCCGGAGTTTTTCAACGCTCCGCTCATGGCCCAATACAATCATCTTTCCGAGCCGAACGCCATTCGCGAGTTGGCCAAATATACCGAAGAGATTGTAAATAACATGTCGGAATTGGCTATTTCATACAATATCAATATCATAACCGGCAGCATGCCGGAAATGCGTGACAATTCCCTTCATAATGTCGGATATCTTTGTCGTCGTGACGGTACCCGCGAGAAGTATGAAAAACTCCATGTCACGCCCGATGAGGCGCGCGTGTGGGGTATGCAGGGTGGCGACGTTGTGAAAACGTTCGACACGGACTGCGGAAAGATCGGCATACTCATATGTTACGACGTGGAATTTCCTGAACTTCCGCGTTTACTGGCCGATGAAGGAATGCAAATCCTTTTCGTACCCTTCCTTACCGACACACAAAACGGTTATTCGCGTGTAAGGCATTGTGCCCAGGCGCGAGCGATCGAGAACGAATGCTTCGTTGCCATCGCAGGGTGTGTGGGCAACTTGCCGAAGGTGCACAATATGGATATCCAGTATGGACAAGCGATGGTCTTCACGCCTTGTGACTTTGCGTTTCCAACCTCCGGGGTCAAGGCTGAGGCGACACCGAATACTGAAATGATATTGATCGCCGATGTAGATTTGGATTTACTCAACGAATTGAATCAATTCGGAAGCGTGAGAAATCTCCGGGACAGAAGAAAGGACATTTACAGTTTGTCAAGGAAATAACTTTGTTTGCATTATTTTTTTGCTTACCTTTACTTGCCAAAAATCAAATCGTTTTAAAGTGGATTTTTTTTGTATGCTTGCGCAAAAACAATAACAACAAGGAAAAACATAAAACCTTTTAAAACTATTCTAATTATGAATCAAGAAGTTAACAACTCTTTGGCAACAGCAGTTTACATTGCGCCGGACATCGAAGTTATCGAAATCGAACTGGCTCAAAACATTCTTCAGGGAAGCGGCAAAGTAAATGACTTTGAGGGTGAGGACTGGTAAAACAAGTTGTAAAACGTATAAAAAAGAAAAAACAATGAGCAACAGATTTTTTATATGGATAGCTTCGGCGTTCATGATTGTCGCCGGATGCACGGATAAGGAGCTTGCAAGCAATGAGCCGACGCCTGATGTGGAAGGACGCAAACTGGTTTTAACGGCCTCCGTGCCGAGTGAATCACCGGAAACCCGTCTCAGCTTGGAACCTGAAATAGGGACTAAGAATATTATCGTTAAATGGAGAGTGGGAGATGTCATATATTTCTTCTTCGAGCAGGGTACCACGCTTGAGAAGGGAACTGATGTAACGCTGACCCAGCAGGCTATTTCCCCGAACGGGAAAAAAGCCACCTTTACCGTCGATGTTCCGACAGAGATCGACCCGAATGAAGACTTCACGCTTTACGCCCTTCACGGGGCACCGTATATTTTTGATGCCACAAATCATCAGATAAACGTAAATGTTTCTCCTATAGGCTTCAGTTTACTGACCGCATTGAATAACGTGCCTGTATCAGGTGAGGTTGCAACTACACCTCCGTTCGGTCCAATCACCATCAACTTCAAACATTTGGGAGTTTTGCAAAGCCTCAATTTCAAGAACACTTCAGTAGCGGACTTTACCATTACTCCCACATTGACAAATGAGGGAGGAACGACTTGGTATTACACCTACTCGGGTGGCACCACTGCTCCTCATTACGATTTGATCGGCAAACAGATTGTAGATGCTACGGTAACCCCTTCAGGTGCCGGAACTGTTAATATCCCGACCGGAAGCACTGTACAATTGGCACAATGGGTAATGCCTAAAGCTGTTGATACTCCGGAAATCAAGCTGAATGCCCTAGCTTCCGGAGGAACAACCTATGTTTCCTATAATAGCAAGCCGGCTCGAGGCTCTATCATGCAAAAAGGCAAGGCATATCATCTCTATGTTTTGTGGAATGGAAGCGACCTCATATTTACTGACAATACGTTTACTTCTCCGGCTTTATTACGTTCCGGGTTCGTCATTGAAGAGGTGAGCGAAGAACTTTATTGATAATACGTTTACTCCAAAGGCGACGGGAGAGCGGTACACGGGTAACAACGGTTAATAAAGCTAGCACAGCGAACAAAGTATATGCAGTATATACCGATAATGCCGATTCAGTTATAAAGATTAAAGAAATCACGACTTCTACGGCATCTTCGGGAGCGGATTTCTTTGTCGTCGTGACGGTACGCGCGAGAAGTATGAAAAACTCCATATCACGCCCGATGAGGCGCGCGTGTGGGGTATGCAGGGCGGCGACGTTGTGAAAACGTTCGACACGGACTGCGGGAAGATCGGCATACTCATATGTTACGACGTAGAATTTCCTGAACTTCGCATTTTCTGGCCGAAGCGACACCCAATACAGAAATGATCCTGATTGCCGATGTGGACTTGGATTTGCTCAACGAACTGAATCAATTCGGAAGTGTCAGAAATCTCCGGGACAGACGAAAGGATCTTTACAGTTTGGTAAGGAAATAATGAAATCTTCCACCGCTTTTGCATGAAGTGTGTTTGAAGCCTGGGTTTTTGTTTGGTTTTTCAAAAAATGAGAAAATTTTTTCACAAAAGTGATAAAAGATAAAATGTTTTTCATACATTTATCAAGTTATTTCTAAGTCTTTATTATTAACCGCACCAACTTTAATAAGTTAACTAATTAACCAAATAATTTTTAAGAACATGAAAACAAAAACTCTAAAAGAAACGCGCTTGGAAAAAGCGCAGGAACCTTCCGGGCTTTACACTCCGCCCCAAGTGGAGGTTTTCGACATCAAACTGACCCAGAACATCTTAACCGGCAGTTTAGAGGATATGCCGGGAGAAGATTGGTAATGTATTACGCTTAAAACTTACCATCATGAAAACAAGATTATCGATTTTTGCCTTGCTCTTCGTCCTTGTTTTGACAGGCTGCGCGAAGGATAATTCAGAGGCTGAATCTAAAATGGTTACGGTCTCGGTTACCATGACTTCTCCCGAGGATGACGCTGCGACCCGTGTATCTCTTACGCCCGATTCCGGGACGCCTCGAGGCTTGCTTCTTCAATGGGAGACAACCGATAAACTGATGCTTTGCTTTGAATATAACGCCACTTATTACCATGTAGATGCTAATATTGACCCAGCCAGTATAAGTGCCAATGGTAAATCGGCTAATTTTACTTTTGATATTCCCTCCGATATACCTTCCGATGCAACTTTCAACTTATACGTTGTTTATCAAAAAACAAATGGTGTACGGATGGCGGTTATTTTCGACCCAACACGAAAATATATGATTTAGAGAAGACTGAAAAGGACTGTATCACATTAGATCAACTCAGTCCAACTAGTAAAAGAGGTATTACGCGACCTATGCTCTATTTTGAAAAAAAAGATATTACCAATTCAGATAATCCTGACATTGGTACAATCAAACTCATACACGCGGGGTGGATAATGGCGATACATTTTAAAAACAATACCAGTGGTGAGATTGATTTACCGGAATACATTGCGTTTGGAAAAGATAATGTTAATTGGGTGTTTAATGGAGATTGGTATTATGTTGGTACTACATCATTTGATTTTTCCAACCATATTTTCTCTTATAGTATTTCTTCTACCCAAGGCTGGTTATATTTAAATATAAATGAAGATAATAATAGCCCTTTATATGGGAACAGATTGGCACGGGGTGCTTCCATTATATTTTATCGTTGGGTAGCAAGCGGCACCAGTATTCCTGCATTGGATGGGGATATTTGGTTCCCTAATTGGGATAGTGATACAAATAGCTCTATGATCCCCGCCAGAACAATAACCTATGGTAAAACTTACCATGTCTATACTACATGGGATGGAACTAACTTCAATCGTACTGCTCAGTATTAAAATATAAATATTCAAGATATTTTTCGCGGAGAGATATTAACCGCCGTTCCTGGGGCTGGCCAAAAAGGTCAGCCCTTTTTTGTTGTTCTTGTTCGAGGTGAAGACCGCGGAGGCCTGCCAGGACGGAAATGCCGGGGAAGTCGGGCTTGGGCGCTACCTACGGAGGCCTACTAGGACCAAAATACCGAAAATCCGGGCTTGGATAGGGTCTGCAGAGGCCTGCCAGGATCAAAATGCCTGGAATCCGGGCTTGGGTGCTACTCACGGAGGCCTCCCAGGACCAAAATACCGAAAATCCGGGCCCGGGCGCTACCTACGGAGGCCTCCCAGGACCAAAATGCCGGGAAGTCGGGCCTGGGCGAGGGCGGCGGAGACCTGCCCCACCTGTGAAGGTCATTCCTTGCGCGAGCTGCGATTGATTATCAAGCCCTTGCCAATAAAGGTGTGCAGAATATTCATTCCTCGAGCGAACTAATAGCTAAAGAGCGATACAATCAAGGTAAAGGGGGTAACTTGTTTTTCAAAAGAAGGGTGATCCAAGTGGCCAAAACAAAGGGGAAAGTCAGTTTTGGAATACCTATTCTAAGCATCAGCAGGCTGACGGCAAGAGCCAGAAGGACCGAAATCAAGACCCACAAACCGTCTTTTACTTTCGGCCCGGCGAAGACAATGGCGCATAAAACCGCGTTGAATCCGTAAAGCCCAAGGTTGATATCACCAATCGGCACGGAGAGGTGAAATGCTAAAATAGCTGAAACGATCGCTGCTGCAAGTCCATACAGAGCCGCGATGGGCGAACTGACGAATACTGCTAAAAAGAACAGCAGGCCCGCCAGGAATGTATCTTGAAAAATTACCTGTCCGAAACTTTTGAATCCCCCTGTCAAGGAGTCGCCTGCTTGCGCAACGGAAGGTGTGGAGACAACAAGCAAATCGCTGCAAAATTGATGGCAAATCAAGAGTATCAGCCAAGTCACCACGACAAAGGGGAAGGTAAATGCGGGGAAATTGCGTTTTATGAAAAAGCGCTGCAACATCGAAGCTGCCGCTGAACCCAATACAACAATGATCCATGCCCAAAGCACCGGTTTCAAAAACAACATCACTGCCACGCCCGTCAATGCCGCGCTGAATCCGTAAAGCCCTTTTTCAATTTCCGTTTTGTCATATTTGAACAGATAGGCTGTAGCCGTACCGCAAATCGTCGCTAAAAGCGCTGCCAGTCCCATCGTGTAGGAACCGTAAAAAATTCCGATCAGAAACAGTAAACCTGTAACGCTCTTTTCCTGGAGCATGATTTGTCCCAGCCCCTTAAGAATTGTCGAAATAAAGGAGGCTATTTTGCGGTTAATGTTTCCGCCTTTTATTCGCGACATGATAGTTTTTGCCTATAAACGAAGATGGTTACAAATATGTTATTTTTAACGGATTGCACCAAAAATATTTTGTCGTTTTCTGAAAAAAAACTAACTTGATAAGGAATACAAAAATCTCATTGTATTCATTGAATATGTATTAAAAACAACCATATGAGTAATAAATTCTTTCTGGGGATAGCATCGGCGTTCCTTCTTCTTGCCGGATGCGCCAAAAATGAAATTGAAAACGAGAATCCAACGCCCGAGATAGAAGAATATAAACTTGTGATAACGGTATCCGCGCCGGGCGAATCGCCGGAAACCCGCCTCAGCCTGGCACCTGAGGCAGGTACAAAGAATATTATCGTTACATGGAAAGAGGGAGATGTCATTAATTTCTTCTTCCGGCAAGGAACCACGCTTGCGGAAGGAAATAGTGTAACATTGACCCAGCAAGATATTTCCGCGAACGGGAAGAATGCCACCTTTACCATCACTGTCCCGGCAGGAATTGACACGAATGATAGTTTCACGGTCTACGCCCTTCACGGGGCACCTTTTATTTTAGATGGGGGTAAGATAAACGTAAATGTCTCTCCCGTGGGCTTCAGTTTATTGACTGCGTTGAACAATGTGCCTGTATCGGGCGAAGTTACGGTTACACCTCCGGCAGGCCCGATCACCATCGACTTCAATCATTTGGGAGTATTGCAATGTCTCAATTTTAAGAATACTTCCGCATCGGACTTTGTTATTACTCCCGCTTTGGCAAATGCATCAGGAACAGATTGGTATTACACCTACTCCGGAGGCACGACTGCTCCTCATTACGATTTGATCGGCAAGCAGGTTGAAGATGCTACGGTCACACCTTCAGCGGCGGGAAATGTAACGATCCCAAGTAATGGCACTGTTCTATTGGCACAATGGGTAATGCCTACCGCTGACAACACTCCGGAAATCAAGTTAACGGCTCGGAACGGAGCGACTACCTATGTTTCCAATAATTGCAAGTCGGCGCGAGGTTCCGCCATGCAGGAAGGCAGTGCATATCACCTCTACACTATATGGGACGGCAACGAACTCTATTTTACCAACAGCACTTTTACACCGAAGTCTTCAACTGAGCCCAATCCGCTCAGCTATGTTGCCGAATATAACGTAAATCCGGCAGGCACCGACTTTGCGACGGATCTGACCGCCTACAATGTAAGCGGATACTTTAAATACAACAATGCCGTTGCCCTATTTAGTAATATCACAATCGGGAATAAACAGTATCACTTGCCGAGCATTGAAGAGTGGCGTTCTCTTGTGCCGCAAAATAGTAATTGGGTTTATTATGGTGGTAATAATGCTTATGATAATCAGTCAGAAACTGTAACTGTTGCGGGAATTAGTTACGATATGACGAGTGATTTCCGCAATAAATCCGCCACTAGAACCACATACGCTCTACGGTACAAGGGTACTGACCTGGTATCGGCCTGGAAGTACGAGTTTAAATTCTATGATACTGACAACTGCCATCTAAAGATTACCAGCCGCAGCGTGTACGGGCAAACGGTATCTATTACTGATATTGAGAATGCAACCTTCTGGGGTACCAATACGGAGAACGACTTTGTTCGTTACCTCCCTGCCAGTGGCTGGATGTACACCGGTAATGTCAACTGGAAGCGCAAACTCTGCTTCTTCCGGTCATCGTCGCCTAACGGCAGCGACACGTGGATCATGCGATTCAGCGACACCGGAGTTAATTCGGGTTCCTCTGACACTCGCGATCGTGGGTTAACCGTCCGCCTCTTCGCTACAAATAATTGAGAACGGGTTTTGAGCTCGTTTTGAGTATGGAGTTCTGAGTTCAGGACTCCATATTTCAAAATAATTACATTTAACAGTTATCTCAATTTTATGAAATTTTTATTTATACAAAAAGATGTGTAAGTTCTAAGGAAGTAGAAAAAACAATCTGACTATGAGTAAAAAAGAATTCAAACCGGCGGAGCAATACACTGCGCCCAGCATCGAAGTGATCGAAATTGAACTGACCCAAAACATCCTCCAGGGAAGTGGCGAGGGGGATCTGCCGGATATGCCCGGCGGTTACTGGTAACGGGTAATAGGAAGGAATATGAGAAGGTAACAGCAGTAAAACAACACTTTAATTGGAAAGGATACATCATGAAGAAAACTATTTGGATTGCTTTGGCGGCTTTGTTGTTGATGGGATGCCGCGATCAATTGACACCGGATTTAAATCCGGATGACCTTGGAGATCGTATTTTCCAGGTCACCGCGACCGTGGGTGAAGAAAACAACGAGCCGGAAACACGTGTGACACTCACTCCCGACGGCATGGGTATGTCGCTTGCCTGGGAGGTGGGAGACTCTATCGAGATCCTTTTCAAACAGACTCTTCCGGGTCAAGAAACTACACGTGTTAAATCGACCACTACTATAAAATCCATCACCTCCAACGGGAAGCGGGGTACGTTCGATATCGTGGTACCCACGGAAATCAATTTAGATTCGCCGTTTGACCTTTACGGGGTGTATGGCGGTGGCGGGTTGGATGAGACCAACCCCAACCGTGCTATTTTCCCGGTAAATCTAGGAGGCACGCTCGATAAGGTGGAAGAGCAAAAGGAAGTGATGCTCGTTTTCCGCAAAACGAACATCACCGATATGAGCCAACCCTTATCGGTGAACTTTCAACATATCGGTCACCTCTTCTGCCTGAAGCTTAAAAACGACGGCACGGAAACCCTGCATCTGAACAGCATCTATCTTACGTCTTATGTACCAAATGCGGAAAATCCTGACTATAAAAAGTGGGTTATGTCGGGAACCGGTAACTACTACGATATGGAAACACAGCAGTACTCTTCAGCCACAACACGGGAGGATAATTTGACTTTCGCGATACCCGAGGAGGGCATTGCCCCGGGCGACAGCTGCATGCTCTACGCCTGGTGTAAGGCAGCAGCATCTCAGAAAGTAAAATATTATAATACCCTAGGCGATTTTTACTATTATGAGAATGAAGTACCACAACTTCAATTAGTAATAGAGCGTCCCAGCGGGAATAAATGGTACACTTCTGCTAAAACGCCTCGGAAGGGATCCGCACCACCGATAGGAAGGTGCTTTCATTTCGTGGCGAGCGTGACCAACACGGCGGTATACTTCGATTTTGCAGATTTTACTAAACCCAACACCACCATGACCGGCTTGGCACTGAAAGGCGACCTCCTCTATGCTTTCGGGAGCAGGGAAGGATGGTCTTTATCTTCGAATGCTTATATAACTCTTCCCAGCGTTATCGGCGTACTCTATTCACGGGCAGACTCGTTATTCTACAATGAAGCGTCAGATGGTACCGGCATTAGTATTAATGATCCATATTATGCTATTCCTGACCAATATGAAGCCAATTGGGGTACTGAGGTCTTCTTAGGCAAGGGACTAACCGAAGTTTGCGCCGCGGATGGCTGTTCCTATGGAGATGTTTATATTGCCTACGTTACCCCTGAAGGTAAGATTGGTTGGAGAAATAAGCTCAACCGTACTTCCTCTTGGAGCGATGAACAGCTCATAGAGAGCCAAGGAGGTGGGGTCTGTTCAAAACCGGATATAGTGAGAGCCGAAGGTCGTGATCCTCGGACATTTATTGTCTATACCGATAGTAAAGTACGGGTCGCTCAAAATGAATATGCCAAGGGTATTCTGGCAACTGGATATGGATACAACCAAGATAAACGTTTATTCATCGAAGAACGCACCGAACGACCGGAGGGTGGCTATATAGAGGAGCGGTATCCACAAGGAGCACGCACAACTGCGGGTCACAGATATTATGAATATGACGAGTTTTTTTTGAACCACATGACTCTTAGGGAGCGTATCACCGTATCCAGTGAGGGAGTAGTAGAGAGCACGGAATACGATATTATTATAACTACCGGACAGTATGATTCAAGCCCAGCAAAAGTTGCCTCATACACTATTCCGGTAAGCAGCAGTGATCACATTTTTGACATTACTTCGAGGCATCTTGCAGATGTGTTATTTGCAGCAGCCTATACCAAAAACAATGTATTGCAAATAACTTATTTTGCAACGGATTATAAAGCAAGTTACCCCTCCTCTATAAACTTGCTGACTGAACACGAGGATGCGTTACCCTCTGTCCAGTTGAGCAATACAAGTGAAAATCCTGCTTTTCTTTCTTATGTATCATGTACTAGCACTGACTACATAACAACCGGGTTAGGCGGTATTGATGCCGGTGGAAATTTGATTAATATTTCCTCTCATTTTACGTGGGGTAGCCCCTCCTATGTATACATAAAAGGCGATCAATTTATACACAACACTTCCAAACAGGTGAAACCGGGTACTGTTGCTACATCGGTTGACTTTGCGAATACGCATATATACAGCGTATATACCGATCTTGACGGCTATATCAGAATAGAATATGTTGACTCGTCAAATAGAGAAAATTGGCAGTAATAGCGTTTATGTACTTGCAAAGTACACTGAAACAAAAAAGCAAGGTTTGATCTTTTTGATTAGAAGATACAATGATTATTAGATAACAGAAATGTGAGAAACAAATTCTTTCTGTGGGCAGTTTCTGCACTCCTTCTGATTGCCGGATGCGCCAATGACGAGATTGTAGAAGAGCAACCGACACCGGAAGTGGAAGGAAGCACGCTTGTGATAACGGCATCCATGCCGGGTGAATCTCCGGAAACTCGCGTCAACTTACAACCGGAACAGGGTTGAAAAGATAATAATAGGAGTTATGGGCTCTAATTTGCGGTCAATGTTTCCGCCGCCTTTTAGCCGCGACACGACAATTTTGCTTATAGACGAAAAAAATTACAAGTATGTTAATTTTGACGGATTACACCAATTAATATTTTGTCGTTTTCTAAAAAAAAATTAAATTGATTAGGAATACAAAAATTTTATTGAATATGGACAACAAAGAATTCAAACCTGCGGAGCAATATACCGCGCCCAGCATCGAAGTGATCGAAATTGAACTGACCCAAAACATCCTCCAGAGTAGCGGCGGGGGAGATCTATCTGATATGGACGGTGATTACTGGTAGTAGAGAATCACGTTTAATTTAAGGAACGAATCATGAAGAAAATTATTTGGATAGCTTGGGCGGCTTTGTTGTTGATAGGATGCGATCAATTGACATCCGATTTAATAAATCCGGATGACCTTGGAGATCGTGTTTTTCGGGTTGTAGCAAATATTGAGGGTGAAAATGATGATCCTGAAACACGTGTGACACTTACTCCCAACGGCATGGGGATGGCGCTTGCCTGGGAGGTAGGAGACTCTATTCAGCTTCTTTTCAGGCAGACTATTCCGGGTCAGGAAACTACACGCGTAAAATCGACCACCACGATAAAATCCATCACCTCCAACGGGAAGCGGGGTACGTTCAATATCGAGGTACCCACGGAAATCAATTTAGATTCGCCGTTTGACCTATATGGGGTTTACGGTGGAGGCGGGTTGGATGAAACCAATCCCAACCGTGCTATTTTCCCGGTTAATATAGGAGGAACGCTGGATAAGGTGGAAGAGCAAAAAGAGGTGATGCTTATTTTCCGCAAAACTTACATCACCAATATGAGCCAGCCCTTAACGGTGAACTTTCAGCATATCGGTCACCTCTTTTGCCTGAAGCTTAAAAATGACGGCACGGAAACACTACATCTCAACAGCGTCTATCTTAAAGCCTATGCGAGCAGTACCGATTACAAAAAATGGGTTATGTCGGGAACCGGCAACTATTACGATGTGGAAACTCAACAGTACTCTTCGGGTACAGCGCGGACAGATACTTTGGCTTTCGCAATGCCTGAAGCTGGGATTGCCCCCGGCGACAGCTGTATGCTCTACGCATGGTGTAAGGCTATAAATTCTGAGACTGTATACTATCCAAAATACAATGCACATGAAGTGCCCACACTCCGTTTGGTATTGGAACGTCCCAGCGGGAATAAATGGTACACTTCTGCTAAAACACCTCGAAAGGGGTATGCTCCGCAAGTAGGAAGGTGCTTTCACTTCGTGGCGAGCGTAACCAATACGGCAGTTCACTTTGATTTTGCCGGCTTAACAAAACCCAACCCCACCATGACCGGTTTGTCACTAAAAGGCGACCTCCTCTTTGCTTGTGGAACCAGGGAAGGCTATTCTTATCCATTGAACGCTTATGTAAATGGCCCAAGTGCCATCTGCGTAATCTATTCCCGGGCAGACTCGTTGTTCTACAATGAAGCGCTAGATGGAACCGGCTATGGTATTTATGATCCACCCAATGCTATTCCTGACCGATATGAAGCCAATTGGGGCACTGAAATCTTTTTGGGTAAAGGGTTGACCGATTTTTGCATCGCGGATGGCTGTTATTATAATGATATCTACATTGCTTACGTTACTCCCGAAGGTAAGATAGGTTATCGAGAAAAAACAGTAGGGGGTCATTCTTTTAATCCGGAATATCTTATTGAGAGCCAGGGCGGTGGGGTCTGTTCACAACCGGAAATAGTGGTAGTCGATGGTGATAACGCTCTTAAATATATTGTCTATACCGATAGTAAGGTATGGCTTGGTCAAGATAAGTATGCCAAGGGTATTCTGGCATGGGGAACATCCCCTACTCGACAGTTATTAACCGAAAGTCGTACTGAGCGACCGGAGGGCGGCTATATAGAGGAGCGATACCCCCAAGGGGCGCGTACAACCGCAGGTTATAATCCAATTGAAATGCATCATTATTATTTGCACTATATGACTCTCAGGGAGCGTATTACCGTATCAAGTGAAGGGGAAATAGAGAGCTCTGAATATGATATAATTATAACAAGCAGAAATATGAGTACGTACAGTGACAATAATGAGTCTTCTCGTACTATTCCGGTAAGCAGCAGTGATCACATTTTTGATATTACTTCGCAAAATTTACGGATTAATAACTTTGCTGCTGCCTATACAAAAAATAATGTATTGCAAATGACGTATTTCAGAGTTAAAAGTTCGAACTATAGTCATAGTTATAGTTTGGTTACTGAATATGAGGATACATTTCCCTCTCTCCAGTTGAGCAATACAAGTGAAAGACCGGCTTTTCTTTCTTATGTACCAAACACTATTTGTACCGGATTAGCCGGCATTGATGCTAGTGGAAATTTGATAAACATCTCCTCTCATTTTTCTTACGATGCCAACTACTCGTATGTAAAAGGAGATCAGTTTATACACAATACCTCCAAACAGGTGAAACCGGGTACTGTTGCTACATCGGTTGACTTTGCGAATACGCATATTTACAGCGTGTACACCGACCTTGACGGGTACATCAGGATAGAATATATTGACTCCAAGAATAGGGATGATTGGCAGTAATAGCGTTTATGCACTTGCAAAGTACACTGAAACAAAAAAGCAAGGTTTGATCTTTTTGATTAGAAGATACAATGATTATTAGATAACAGAAATATAAGAAACAAATATTTTCTGGGGTTGGCATCGGTGCTCCTTCTTATTATTGCCGGACGTACCGGCAAGGAACTTGTAAACGAGAGGCCGACCCCGGATGTTGAAGGGCGTAAACTTGTGTTGACGGCATCTGTGCCGGGTGAATCTCCGGAAATCCGCGTCAACTTACAACCGGAACAGGGTTGAAAAGATAATAATAGGAGTTATGGGCTCTAATTTGCGGTCAATGTTTCTGCCGCCTTTTAGCCGCGACACGACAGTTTTGCCTATAGACGAAAAAAATTACAAGTATGTTAATTTTGACGGATTACACCAATTAATATTTTGTCGTTTTCTAAAAAAAATTAAATTGATTAGGAATACAAAAATCTCATTGAATATGGACAACAAAGAATTCAAACCGGCGGAGCAATATACCGCGCCCAGCATCGAAGTGATCGAAATCGAACTGACCCAAAACATTCTCCAGGGAAGTGGCGGGGGCAATGCGCCGGGTGATTTTGGGGGTGAGGATTGGTAGAACAAATTATATACGTATAAAAAACAACCATGAATAATAAATTTTTTCTGTGGGTAGTCTCTGCGCTTCTCCTTTTGGTTGGCTGCACCAACGACGAGATTGTAAACGAGCAGCAGACTCCGGAGGAGGGTAAAATTACCCTGACGGTTTCCATGCCCGGTGAATCGCCGGAAACCCGTGTCGGTTTGGCACGGCAAGAGGGAATGAAGAATATTATCGTTACCTGGAGAGTGGGAGATCAAGCAAAGTTCTTCTTTGAACAAAACGCATCAATAGTGGAAGGAGCGCTCGTAACGCTGACTGCGGAGAAAATTACTATGGGAGGAAAGCAGGCTGCTTTTGCTGTCGATATTCCGGACGGGATTAACGGGCAAAATCCATACACGGTTTACATGGTTCATGGAGCAGAAAGTAAGTTAACCGTGGATGGAAAAATCCTAATAAATGTAACTCCATTAGAGCTTATGCCCATAGCAGATTTGCACGACGTTCCGGTAGCAGGCAGTGTGGAAGTGGCTGGAGGCGCATCGGTCGGCGATATTCCTTTACAGCATTTGGGAACATTGCAATGCGTCACCATTAAAAATAGCTCGGCAGAAAGCGTTCAATTTTCACTTTATTTAGATTTAGCAAATTGGGAAGTGGACGACTTCTGGTTTTATTGGATAGGGTTTGATAATGATTATAACCCGAACTCAGTTCCTTATTACAATTTGAAAAGCGGCCAGGTTGAAAATATTGTTGAGCAGGTAACCATGCCTGACGAGGTGTTAATAACCATTGTTCCTAATGACACAAAGCTGTTGGCGCAATGGATAATGCCGGTTCCGGATATGCATACTCCCGAAATATACATATTTCGTTCAATGCCTGGGTCGCAGTATTCATATTCATCTCATAACACCAAGCCTGAAAGAAGCACGGCTATGCAGACAGGTAAGGTCTACCATCTCTATGCTTTGTGGGATGGAACTGATCTCTTTTTTACCGACAATACATTTACTCCTCTAACTCCACCACAACCACCATTACCTTCACCCCTCGAAGGAGATTTGATGCATGCCGACGGCGGTGACGATTACATCGGCGTGGTTTATTCCAAAAATGATGGAAATGTCTATTACAACAGCACGCAAGACTGCAGCAACTGGTTGGGTGAAACCCTTTTGGGAACGGGCACTGAAGCGCGTATAGCAATAGACAGAATAGACGGAAGTTACAAACCACATGTGGTTTTTACAACCTCCGATAATAAAATCGCCTACACCAAATACGATGGAACGGCTTGGAGCGACCTCGTCTATATTGAAAGCAACTTTAGTGGGGCCTGCTCATTACCCGATATAGATGTGGATGTCAACGGCTATGCTCATATCACCTATACTGATACAAAGGGAGCTAGTGATATATATCAAGATATTATGTATGCAGAAAATAGTACTAATAGTTTTGTGAAAACCGTGATATTTAACGGGGAATATGATTATGAATATAAAAATGGTAATTATTATGATAACGGTTCTCGTATTGCCGTGGACGAAGCAGGAAACTACTACATAATGGCATGGCATAGATATTATGAGCCAGGATATAATGGGTATAATATTAAAATAAAAACCTCTACATCAAGTGGGAATACTTCACCCACAACGAATACAGACCATCACGCTATATACGACATGGTAGGTTATAGTGAATCTGCTTATGCCCTCTATAAAGACAACGGAGTAATTCGTACGGGAAGTATTTCTCTTAATGGAACCATTACATCGGAACTCTATGAAGCTCTCGAAACACAGACTATTATTCCTCACAGCCTATCCCCTCGATCAGAAGTTGCCGGACTTTCGGGCACAAATCTGTTCGTCAAGTATCATGATGGAGGAAGCGGATATGAAACAGTTTATCACTATATAACGGTAAAAAATAACACCCGGGTAGTAGTGGTTAATAAAGATAATGATTATGATTATGCGTATGTATTCTATACCGATGATACTGATTCTAAAATAAAAGTGAAGCAGATTGAAACAAGACCAGCAACCTAGCAAAGGTACATAAAACTCCATACCAGACCTCGCGCCTGACATCGAAGTTGCCGCCTTTTAGCCGCGACACGACAGTTTTGCCTATAGACGAAGAAAATTATAAGTATGTTAATTTTGATGGATTACACCAATAATATTTTGTCGTTTTCTGAAAAAAACTTAAATTATCTATTAATGCAAAACTTAATAAAACAATACAAAAATCTTATTGAATATGGACAACAAAAAATTCAAATCGGCGGAGCAATACGTCGCGCCCAGCATCGAAGTGATCGAAATTGAACTGACCCAAAACATCCTCCAGAGTAGCGGGGGCAATGCGCCGGGTGATTTTGGGGGTGAGGATTGGTAGAACAAATTATATACGTATTAAAAACAACCATATGAGTAATAGATTTTTTCTAGGGATAGTCTCTGCGCTTCTTCTTTTGGTTGGTTGCACCAACGAGGAGATTGTAAACGAGCAGCAGGCTCCGGAGGAAGGTAAAATTACCCTGACGGCATCCGTGCCGGGTGAATCGCCGGAAACCCGCCTTAGCTTAACACCTGATCTATATTCAAAGAACATTGTCGTTACATGGAAGGAAGGCGATATGCTGCAGTTCTACTTTAAACAGGGCGTGACAATTTATGAACCAACTTTCATCCAACTAGCTTTGGAAGATATTACCATGGAGGGGAAGCGAGCCACCTTTACCCTTGATATCCCGCAAGGAATTGATAATCAGGAGCCATACACGGTTTGGGCTATTCACGGGACAAATAGCAGGCTTAGCCCGGACGGGGATATCTTGGTAAATGTTTCTCCTATAGAATTTACTGCCTTTTATCTGCTGAAGAATGTGCCTATAATGGGCAAGGTTGATGTTGCCGCGGGAGCCTCAATCGGTGTTATCAACTTCGAGCACTTGGGGGTGTTGCAGTGCCTTACCATGTCGAATAGCTCGGGTGAAGGTTTCACGTTTACCCCCTCTTTGGGTTTCGCGAACCAGGAGGCGGGAACGGATTGGTATTACACCGCTACCGAAGGAGCGATTCCCTATTATAACCTAACAAGCGAGACTGTTCAAAATGTAAATGAGTCACTCCCACCTCTCTTACCACCTTACGGTGAAATAACCATACCACAGTTGAGCGGAGCGCAATTGGTACAATGGGTAAGACCTATTGCGGACACTTCTGCTCCGGAAATAGTGCTGAATGCATTACCGCCTATGGGAGAGCCTATTGTTTCCGCTAATACCAAGCCCGCTCGCGCCGCTGTCATGCAGACAGGCAGGGCCTACCACCTCTACGCTTTGTGGGATGGAACTTCGCTCTATTTTACCGACGATACGTTTACCCCTCCGGCGCTGCCCCTTACGGGTAATTTGATGCACGCCGACGGTGGTGACGATTTTATCGGCGTAGTGTACTCCAAAGGTGATGGAAATGTCTATTATAACAGCACGAAAAATGGCAACACTTGGCTGGGAGAAACCCTTTTAGGAACGGGCACCGAAGCACGTATAGCCATAGACCAAATAGCAGGAAGCTACAAACCGCATGTTGTCTTTACTTCCGATAATAAAATTGCTTACACTACATTCGATGGCGCAAACTGGACCGACCTCGTCTATATTGAAAGCAACTTCAGTGGAAGCTGTTATAAACCCGATATAGATGTGGATGGCAGCGGTTACGCTCATATTACCTATACCGATACGAAAGGCGGAAATCCTGGTCCCTACCTTGGTGGTGGTACTCCGGATGATGATTTGACTAACATTATGTATGCAACTAATACAAGTGGCTCATTTACAAAAGCTGTTGTATTTGATGGATATGCTTTTTATCCATATGACGAGTATCGCTACGACAGATCTCGTATTGCTGTAGATGCCGACGGAACCTACTACATTATAGCTCATAAATATGCTAATACTTATGGGACGATTAAGTATTACTTAGAAATTAAAACATCCTCTAACGCAAAAGGAAAATCTTCTGAAGCAGACACTGATCAATACGATATATATGACTTACAGTTTGTCGGTGAAAATGCTCGTGCACTCTATAAAGACAACAACGTAAATCGTATGGCAAGAATTCAGGTTAGCGGGAGCACCGCATCGTTTGTTTTCCCGTATGATTTTTCAACACCGGGTATCGTTCCTCACGGCTTGTCGCGTTGTGGGTATGAAGCTGCAGGACTTTCCGGCTCCAACTTGTTTGTCAGGTACTTAGATCAATCAAATCCGGTGGAAAATGTCTTTTCGGATATAACGGTAAAAAGCGGCACACAGGTAGCGGCGGTTGATAAAGGTGACGCATTGTTCACGGTATTTTTAGTATATACCGATAATGCTGATTCCAGTATAAAAGTGAGGGAAGTTCAATACACACCACCATCCTAGAGAATGGATAAATACCGCCTTATCGTAAGCGAGTAACATGAAAAATCCCCGGCCAATCAAGTCGGAGGGGACGGTATGCTAACATAAAAGACGCTGCGAAAGTCATCTTTCAGGAAACTCAAAATGAGAACTATAGATTGTATAAATGATAAACATATGAATAATAGATTTTTTCTGTGGGTAGTCTCTGCGCTTCTTCTTTTGGTTGGTTGCACCAACGACGAGATTGTAAACGAGCAGCAGGCTCCTGAGGAGGGTAAAATTACCCTGACGGCATCCGTGCCGGGTGAGACAGCGCAAACCCGTCTTAGCTTAACAAAAGAGACAGGAACAAAGAACATTGTGGTTACCTGGAGAGTGGGAGATCAAGCAAAGTTCTTCTTTAAACAAAACTCAACAATAGTAGAAGGAGCACTTGTAGAACTGACTACAGATGATATCACCAATGAAGGGAAAGAGGCTGATTTTAATGTTGATATTCCCGAAGGGATTGACGGGCAAAATCCATACACGGTTTACATGACTCATGGAGCGGAAAGTAAGTTAGTAGAGGGACAAATACTCATAAATGTGACTCCCTCATGGCTTATGCCTATGGCCGATTTGCACGATGTTCCGGTAGCGGGCAGTGTGGAAATTACGGGAGGTGCACTGATCGGGGATATTCCCTTGCAACATTTAGGTACGTTGCAATGCGTTACCATTCAAAACAGCTCGGCAGAGGAGCTGAGTTTTATTTACCCTTCTATATATTTATCAGACTGGGGTGCTGATCAGTACTACTACGACAAAGATTATTATTCTGTGCCTTATTACAACTTAATAGACGGAGAGGTTGAAAATATCGAGGAAGAGTACTTCTTACCTGACGAAACCCCGATAACTGTCGCCCCCAACGAGACCGTGCTGTTGGCGCAATGGATAAAACCCCTTCCGGGTATTCCTGCTTCCAAAATACGACTTGCCATTGCAACTCTTCCGGATAATCCGGATTATCCGGATTATATGGAGGTTTCTTCACAAAACAGAAAGCCTGCGCGAAATAGTGTTATGCAGACAGGCAGGGCGTACCATTTGTACGCTTTGTGGGATGGCAGTACGCTTTGTTTTACCGACGATACCTTTACCTCTCCACTTTCACCCCTTGTGGGGGATTTGATGCATGCCGACGGCAAAGATGTTATCGCTGTGGTGTACTCCAAAAGCGACGGAAAGGTATATTACAACAGCATGCAAGACATTGATATCTGGCTGGGTGAAACCCTTTTAGGAACGGGTGCCGAAGCACGTGTGGTAATAGACGAGAATGATCACCCGCATGTGGTGTTTACCACTGCCGATGGTAAAATTGCCTACCGCAAACATAATGGTACGGCATGGAGTAATCCCATTTATATCGAAAGCAAGTTCGGTGGAAGCTGTTCAAAGCCCGATATTGATGTGGATTACAGTTATGAGGATTACAGCTGTTGTGCTCATATCACTTATACCGATACAAAAGGAGAAAACTACAATCACCACACTAATTATCCCGATATTATGTACGCGGAAAACAGAACCAGCAACGGGGGTGCATTTGAAAGAAATCTTATATACGATGGGTGTTATGAGATTGATGGAGAAGGCTCGATCTTATGGCGTTATGATAAAGGCTCATTTATAGTTTGGACTACAACTGAAAAATACATTTTAACTCATCAGTACTACCAGCACATATGGCCTGATAATCAAAATGATCAATACCGCGTAGTTATAAAAACTGCTTCGGGGACAGAAGGAGGCAAAGAATACACTTCAACCGATAGACATGATGTATTTGACTTCAAAGACACCGGGTATGGTTTGTATGCGCTTTATAAGTATAACGATGTAAACTACAGGACTAATATTATTGTTAGCGGGGACACTCCGGAGTTCAGAGATTGGCCATATACACATGATCTACCTTATTCGGATAATACTGTTCCTCATAATTTATCGCGATCGGGTGATGTTGCCGGCTTAGTCGGTTCAGACATATATTATTGGTTTTGGCTTTTGGGTCATCAAGGTACTGGTTATCCGGATGTAATGGTGAAAGATAATACACGCGTAGCACCGGTAGACAAATATGACGATCCTTCTTCATATATAATCTATACCGATGGTAGCGATTCGAGAATCAAGGTGTTGTCATTTCAACCAGAAGGTGGTCCACTAACCTAGCCGATGGATAAAAACCGCTTTATCGCAAGCGTGTAACATGAATTTCTTATTTTTAAAATTATTTATCGGAAAACTCGTCCGCTAAAAATAAAGCGCAGGCTTAGAGGAGGGGAGCGAAGAGACGCACAATGCGTTCCACCAGTTTCTTGTACCAGGGACGGTGGTTCCACTCCGGGCGCGAGATTTCGGTGGAATATTCCAGATCTTTCAAAAAGATGGCTTTGTTCATGCGGGCAGTCGCCTCGTCGAACAGGAAGGTGTTGACTTCGTAGTTGATTGAGAAACTGCGGTAGTCGATGTTGGACGTTCCGATCTGGGACAGGTAATCGTCGCAGACAAAGGTCTTGGAATGCATGAAGTTATCCCCCCGTTCGTAGATGCGGATTCCGGCGGAGAGGCATTCCGAGAAAAAGGACTTGTTGGCCGGATCCATGTAGGGGGAGTCCGCCTTCTTGGGCAGCATCAACCGCACATCGACCCCGCTGAGGGCGGCGGCTTTGAGCGCGTCCAGGACGGGTTCCGGGGGCACGAAGTAGGGGGTTTGCAGGTAGAGATAGCGCTTGGCGTTCGCAGCGGTCCACATATAGCCCATCTGGGTGAGCGGCCAGCGGGAGTCCGGTTCGTCCGGGACGACTTGCACCAGCACATTCTGCAGGACGGGAAGCGGCGCGGAGAGATCGAGAAGCGGAGCGGAGTCGGGTTCGGGCTCCGGTAACGGGCTCGGGGCCGGAGAAGCGGGCGGGAAATAGTACATGTACGGATGGTCCAGCGATCCGCCTGCCGTCAGCCAGGAATTCAGGAAACTGTTCTGCAGGGAAGCCACGGCGTTTCCGGTGATGCGCATGTGGGTATCCCGCCATTCCAGGAAGTATCGGTCCTTGATATTCATGCCCCCCGTGAAACCGATCCGGCCGTCGATCACTACGATTTTCCGGTGATCGCGGTAATTCAGGACGGTGACGAAGTTCAGCAGATGCTTCCTCGGATTCGTGAACTTGACGACTTCGACGCCGGCTTTCCGCATCTCGTTGTAGTAGCTGTCCCGTATGGTCAGGTTCGCGATGTTCTCTTGGATGAAGCGTACCTTCACCCCTTCCCGCGCTTTCAGCATCAGGATTTCTTTGATCCGGCGGCTGCCGGTGTCATCTCCGAATAGGAAATATTCCACATGAATATAGTCCTTCGCGCTCAGCAGGTCGGCTTCAAGGAGGTCGAACTTCCGTTTTCCGTTGGTTATGATTTCTACGGAGTTGCCTCCGGTCACCATGTTCGAGTTGTCCGTCGAGAGGAGCTTGACGAGCGGCCGCCAGTCCGGACGCACCTGCTCCAGGTACGCGTCTCCTTTGAGGAGTTTCCGCAGCCGTTCGTCCGCTTCGGTCCGGAACGTCTCCAAGTATTTCAGATGCCGCCGGTTGAAGAACCAGTGATGCCGGTAGTTGATCCCGAACATCAGGTACAGCAGGATTCCGACGACCGGAAAGATCGCGATGATCAGCAGCCAGGAGAGTTTCCGCCCCGAGTCACCGTCATCGAAAATGATCACCCCCGCGGCCCCGATGATCAGCAGGACCAGCAGCGTCGTTATGAGGATGTTCAGGATCAATTTTTTTATTATTTATTACAAAGGTGGCACTTTGGTGCCACCTTTGTGCAGTCCGGTGGGAAATCAGTAGACCAGCAGGAAGACGCAGGCTGCGATAGCCGCTCCGGTCAATGGGCCGAGGATGGGCACCCAGCTGTAGGACCAGCCGCTGTCCCGCTTGCCTTTCAGCGGTATCAGGGCATGCACGCACCGGGGACCGAAGTCACGGGCCGGATTGATGGCGTAGCCGGTCGTGCCGCCGAGGGACATGCCCAATGACATGATGAGCGCCGTGACCGGGAATCCGCCGACGCTGCCCAGACCGACTTCGGGAGCGTTCCCCCGGGTCGAGAGCGCGAGGATGATGAGCAGCAGCACGAAGGTGGCGATCACTTCGCAGAAGACATTCGTGAACTTGTTCGGTATCGCCGGCATGGTGCAGAAGGTTGTCAGGATGCCTTCCGGGTTGTCTGTGGAGGCCTCATAGTGATTTCTGTAGAAACAATAGACGAGCAGCGCTCCGAAAAATCCGCCGACCATCTGAGCGGCGGCGTAGGGCAGGACCGCCGACCAGGCGAACTTGCCGGCCAGGGCGAATCCCAATGTCACGGCAGGATTGAGGTGGGCGCCGGAATACGGACCGGCGATGAAGACGCCGCACATCACGGCGAATCCCCAGGCCAGGGTGATCACCACCCAGCCGGCTCCTTTCGCTTTGGATTTTTCGAGGGTAACAGCGGCGCAGACGCCGTCTCCGAGAAGGATCATGATCATTGTGCCCAGAAATTCAAAGACACATTTGTTCCACAAAGTAAGTTCCATAACTATTCGGTTCTGATTGTTTTACGGATGATGTCTGCCCAGCCGGCTTTCAGGGCTTCTACTTGTTCCGGGACGGCAGCAGGCGTGAAGACCCGCTCGGCTTCCCACTGCCGTTTGATTTCGTCGATGCTGCCCCAGAAGCCTACGGCGAGGCCCGCGAGGTAGCAGGCGCCTTTGGCCGTGGTCTCGGTGACCTTCGGCCGGATGACGGAGGTCCCCAGAATATCGGCCTGGAACTGCATCAGCAGGTTGTTCCGCGAGGCGCCTCCGTCGACCTTCAGTTCAGACAGGGAGATGCCGGCGTCCTTTTCCATCGCTCCGACGATGTCCATCGTTTGGAAAGCGATACCTTCCAGGGCGGCCCGGGCGATGTGTCCGGCTGTCGTGCCCCGGGTGATTCCGTGGATGCAGCCGGTGGCATACGGATCCCAGTAGGGGGCTCCCATTCCGGTCAGAGCAGGCACGAAATAGACGCCTCCGTTGTCCGGAACCGTCCGGGCGAGGGCCTCCACCTCGGAAGACTTGCGGATGATGCCCAGTCCGTCCCGCAGCCACTGCACGACGGAACCGCCTACGAATATGCTGCCCTCCAGGGCGTATTGAACTTCTCCGTCCACCTTCCAGGCGATGGTCGTGAGGAGGTTGTTCCGGGAGAGGATAGGCTGCCCGCCGGTGTTCATCAGCAGGAAGCAGCCGGTACCGTAGGTGTTCTTGACGGATCCGGGCTCGGTGCACATTTGTCCGAACAGGGCGGCCTGCTGGTCTCCGGCGATGCCGGCGATCGGGACCCGGCTGGCGAAGAGGGTGGTCTTGGTGTGCCCGTAGATCTCGCTGGAAGAGCGGATCTCCGGCATCATCGAAGCCGGGATGTCCAGCAGCTTCAGCAGTTCTTCGTCCCAGCCGAGGGTGTGGATGTTGAAAAGCATCGTGCGGGAAGCGTTGCTGACATCGGTCACGTGCCGCTCGCCCCGCGTGAGGTTCCAGACAAGCCAGGTGTCCACGGTTCCGAAGCGGAGCTTGCCGGCTTCGGCCTTTTCACGGGCTCCCGGTACATTTTCCAGAATCCATCGGATCTTGGTGCCGGAGAAATAGGCGTCGATCAGCAGGCCGGTCTTCTGCCGGATGATGTCGGCGAAGCCCTGCGCTTTCAGCGAATCGCAATATTCAGAAGTGCGCCGGTCCTGCCATACGATGGCGTTGTAGACCGGTTCGCCGGTCTCGGCGTCCCAGACGAGGGTGGTCTCCCGCTGGTTGGTGATCCCGATTGCCGCGAGGTTCAACCCGTTGATTCCCAGCCCCGCGATGGCTTCCGCGATTACGCTGGCCTGGGAAGACCAGATCTCCCGGGGGTCGTGTTCCACCCATCCGGGCTTCGGAAAATGCTGGGTGAATTCCTTCTGCGCGACCGCGCAGGCCTTCCCGGCATGATCGAAAACAATGGCGCGGGAACTGCTGGTTCCCTGGTCAAGCGCAAGAATGTATTGGTTCATAAGTCTTTGAATGTGGATTGCTCGTTACAGGAAGGGGAGCTGCTGCTTCTTTCCCTCCTTTCTACCGTCCGAAAGATAGGAATATTTTGCGAAAAAAGAACCGGACCAGACCGTTGTCCTTGTACAGCTGGATGAGGTCTGCCCTGAAGCGTTCCTCAACTGATGGCAAATTGAGCTGTTTTTCATGTGGCTAAAACAGCATCTCAAGATAAAATAGTTTTGGGGTAACTCCGAGAACGTCTATGGATTGCCACAAAAAAATATTAAATTTGTGGCAAAATATGATACTATGGGGGCAAACAGTTCTTATATGGCGATGTACAACATTATTGAACAGGCTAAGGAGGGTACAGTACTCGTCCCAGATGATTTCACGACGTGTGGCACTCCCGATGCAGTCCGTTCAGGATTAAGCCGCTTGTGCCGCAATGGAAAGTTACACCGTTTTGCAAAAGGTATTTATTATATTCCGTTATATGATAAGTGGGATGGTACACCGCGCGAACCATCATTAGATGCTATCGCCCATAAGATCGCGCAAAGGGACAATGCGCGTATCATCCCGACTGGAGCGTATGCGCTTAACAGATTGGGGCTCTCAACACAAGTGCCGGCCAATATTGTTTACATAACGGATGGTTCTGCGCGGCAAGTCAAGTTTGGCGAGGGGAGGAGCATCACATTTCGCCATAGTAATAACTTGGGCAATTTCGCCTACCAGTCCAAATTGATGCAACTAGCAGTACTTTCCATGCGAGAAATTGGCGAGAATGCAATAACGGAAGCACAAATAGGCAAAATCAAGAGTATGATAACAGAGCATGTTTCGGAAGAAGACTTTAAGCATGATATAGTGCTTGCTCCAACATGGGTAAAAACAATATTGCAGCGATGAAATTTATCGACTTGTCAAAAGAAGACCGCCTGGATATACTTGACCGTGTTTCCACGGAGCTGAAAATTCGGCAACATGAGGTCATAGAAAAGGATTGGTGGGTAACGGCTGTTCTTCGTGCCATGTTTAGGTTGCCATATGCGGGTCATTTATCTTTCAAGGGAGGCACGTCGCTGAGCAAGTGCTGGCATCTGATTGATCGGTTTTCGGAGGACATAGACATCGCCATTGATCGGGAATATCTTGGTTTCAGCGGAACATTGTCAAAAACACAAATCAGCGACAAGTTGCGCCGTACTGCATGTGCCTTTGTAAGAAAGACTATGCAGCACGATTTGGCGGAACAGTTGTACGAGAGTGGTATCTCAAAAGAAAACTTCAAGGTACATGTTGATGTAACCCCTGTCACCACTACTGACCCTGAGGTCATAAACATCAACTATGACTCAGTCTTGTCTTTTTCTTTAGATGGAAAGGATGAGCAATATATCTTGCCTAAGGTAAAAGTTGAAGTAAGTGGAAGGTCAATGAGTGAACGTGTAAGCGAGGTTGCTCTTGAAGCGATGATAGATCAGGTGTATCCGAAGGCTCCTTTTGCGGAACCGAAGTTTATGGTACGTGCCGTTCTTCCTGAACGTACCTTCCTTGAAAAAGTATTCCTGCTACATGAGGAGTTTGCCAAGCCAAAGGAATTGATTCGGGTGGAACGTATGTCGCGACACATGTACGACATCTGGAAGATGTTGAAAACCCCGATAGCTGAGCGCGCCATAAACGATGTAGAACTTTACCGTCAAGTGATAGCACATCGCCGCGCATTCCTCGGCTTACGTGGCTTCGATTATGATTCGCTTTATCCGGCGACACTTAACATCGTTCCTCCGTCTTCTATTATAGAACAGTGGAAAGCTGATTATGAGAATATGTGTCTGCATATGATATATGGCGATTTTGTTTCATTTGAAGAGTTGGTAAGCTGTCTTAATGATTTGAATGGTTGGATAAAAGCTTCTGCTCGCACGGAATAATCGTAAGGAGGGTCCATCGGATTGGAAAGGGAGGCCGCCTGTTCGCTGAAATTTACAAAAGGCGGGCACGCTGATCGGTCCTACAGTGTGGTACAAGGCCACAAGATCGATTGATTGCAATGTCCGGGATAGGAAAATTGATGGAACTATGAACACACTAATTGGAACGCTACCCGGGAAGAATGATAAGCTCGGGCTTATGCTTTACTTTATTTGATATCTCAGGATATTCTGAATTCGGTTTTTGCTTGCTGCGGCGCTGTGGCAAGCGAAACCGAGGTAGACTGTTCCGTCCTTAACCTTCATGCTTTCAGCCTCGGCAGAGCCGTCGTATGTGAATCCAAAACTCTTCATGGTTGCGTCATCGCCGACCGCTGCGATCTGGGTGCGAGGAATCACCACCTTGCCGGTGTAATCAAAGACTGTTACAAAAGCGATTGAGTTCGGCACCTTGGTGCCGTCCTTGGCCTGGCCCTCGTAGAACCAGACGTAGTTTCCATAAACCTCGTGGCCCTGATGGGAGTAGTAATAGGTCTCTGAGTCTGATTTGCCGCGCGGGACTTTGAACTGACCGAGCGGAGTGAGGCGCGAGAGGTCTCGCGCCTGTATCTTGCGGGTCTCGGTGCGTGAAGCGCCGTCTCCTGTTATGGATTCGTTGGAACCCATCTTGACTGTGCAACTGAGTTCCTCTAGAGGGAGCGCGAGCACTTCGTCAAGGTTGTAGATGAAGTGGAAACGCATGTTTGCTTCCTTGGGACTGCGGCAACCGATGAGCAGGCGTCTTGCTTCGAAGTCAACAGACACCTGGAGATCGTAATAATAAGACGGATTCTTCTCCAGGAAGAAGGTCTCTCCGGCATAGCCGCCGGTGTATTTTGCTCCAGGCTTGTATTCGATACGGGAGATTGTCCAGCTGTTGCCGTAGCCGTTTGTCATGGACTGGCCGTTGGAATTGCACCAGATGTATGTCTTGCCGTCAGACGCTGCCTCGGCAACGATCTGGGTCATATGGCCGAATCTCTCTACAATCATGTAGTTTGAATAAAGCAGATTAGGCCCTGCAACGAATGAAATGTACTGGTCTACGCTCGTTGACGGGCACTGAGAATAGTAGAAATGCTTTTCGTCTGTGAAGTCGAAGCCCTGCATCACGTTGCCCAGCATATAAAGCTGGGTGCCTGTAGAATACATGATTTCCCGGCTCAGCGGCTTTGCGAATGCAGCGCGCGGGTCAAGGTAACCGTCATCAACCATAGGCGTATCAGCATCCTTTCTTTGGCTGACACTTACACTGAAAGTCTTGCCTTTGGTTGTGAATGTGACGGTAGCGTCTCTCTTCTGCCCTTTGTTCTGAGAACATTTGAGGGTTACGGCCTCGCTGCCTTTTCCTTCCTCGGGGTTGACTGTAATCCAGTCCGCGCCGTCTGTGCAGGCAGTCCATGCGCCGCTGCTCGCAAGAGAAAGAATCTTGGTGCCTCCGGCAGACTCGAAGATAACGGAAGATGGATTACATGCGATGGATGCCGGCGCGTCCTCGTTCTTGCCGCAAGAGCAGAGAACGGTGAGCACGGCAGTGAATATAATGCAGAGTCTTTTCATTTTGCGCTACTGGGCGGTCTCCAGGCCGTCTTTGATGAGCTTCTCGATTATATATTTAGGGTGGTTTACAAATATAGCTTTTAATTGCGGATAATACTCCTTGATATCATTGTAGAATGATGTGTAATTGCTGGTATTGCCTGGCGTCTGGTAAATGCTGACCGCCACTCCTGCGTTGAAGTATCCGGTAGGAGGCCAGAATTCAGAGACTCTGAAGTTGCCGTAAGGCACCTGGCACCATCCGCCTTTGCCGTATGCGCTGGCAGTGACGTATCTGCCGTTCCATGCACAGTTGATGCCGTACTGGCTCTTCATAGTGGCTGCAAGCGATGCGTATGCAGAGTAGCTGTAAGGCACGAGCATCTCCACGAATTCGCAGGCATTCATCTCCTTCGCGATTTCTGCGGAGCGCTTCATGACCTTGTCTTGAAGTTCTGTTGTGTTTCCCTTGACGTCTATCCAGAGTTTTGTGCCGAGTGGATTTGATTTCTTGTCGGTGAGGACTGCCAGGAAGTCAGCCAGCGACGGCATCTGCTCTCCGTTGGTCAGTTTTCCGGCTGCGCGAATCTGCGCAAGCGTGCTGGCAGATGGCACGAGGCCGTTGATCTTGTACTGGTCGTCGGGGTGGCAGAGCACCACGTCGTTGTCTGCAGTCCACATTGCATCGCATTCCACACCGTAGCAACGCTGAGCTATTGATGCCTTCATTGCTGCGATTGAGCCCTCGGCGCAGCCGTTCTCGAGGTAACCGCCGCGATGTGCGACCACCTTATAGAGAGAGCCTTCTACCTTTGCCTTCTGGATAGCTGTAAGCACGAGGGTGGCGGAGCCGGAAATCACCGTCGCAGTGGTTGTTCTGCGTTCGTATCCTTCGTATGGCTGCACCTTTAGGGTTACCATTCTCGAGCCTCCGGTTCCGGAACTCGGGGTTACGGTGAGCCACGAGTCAGCCACTTCTATGTGCCAGTCATTGGTAGAGATGAAGTTGATGTTCACCTCGCCGCCAATGGCGTCGAAGAGCTGCTCCGGGTTGCAGGACTGACGGATGCGCACAGAGTCCGGCTTCGCTTCCTCTTTCTGCTTATTGCATGTAGCGACCATCAGGATGGCCGCTACACTGTAAAAGAATACTTTAAGAGTTTGTTTCATTATTCTGCAATAGATACCTCAAATCCTTTGAGGTCTGTCCAGCCGCCTGTGTTTGCTGCAGGATCTGTCTGGTGGTTGTTCCAAATGAGTGCGCGCAGGCGGAAGTAAAGATTGCCGTTCTCGATGGCAGAAATACCGGTGAGAGGGAATATATACTTCTGGTAGGTATCGTCCGTTGCTTTGTCGTATACCTTTCTGGTTGTGCTGATTGAACCGGCGGTATTGTAGAAGTGGCACTGGAATGTAACCTCGCCTCTAGTGACTGTCTTTATGTCCGGAGCAGTGAACCAATTGATGGCGTCGGAAGAATATTCAAGCACCCAGTTGCCGGTTGCTGAGCGCGCTGCGCCAACTGCTCCCTCAACGCAGACCTTCACATCAGGAGTGACGTTCTTGACTGGAATCACCATCTGGAAGTAGTCGTTCTCGCCGAAGCCCTTTATCTGGATGCTTGGGTTGAAGATGTATGCAGTGACGTTAGAGCCATAAGCAGTAAGGTATGCTTCCGGGTTGCCGCTTGTAGCAAGTACCTTGTGCTCGTATGAAGGCTGAGCTGCGCCAACAGGATGTCGAGAAGCGTTGTCGTTTCCGCTCTGGCCGAAAGACCAGCTGTAGTTGTAGTCTGATGCCTCAACCTCTGCTGTCGTTGTGAGGCCGATTGCATAGAAGTTCCAGCCTACTGGAAGACCCTCAACTCCTCCTGCAGCTGCGCCGCTGGTCTTTGCAGATACGGTGATGTTGCCCTTGAACCGGCTTGAACCGCCACCGCCTGTGGTAATCTTCACTGTTGTTCCATGGTTCAATCTTATGTCTACGCAGACTCTGAGTCTGATATAGAGCTTACCGTTAACGTTTGATGGAAGATGGAACTTGACGTCGAATGCGCCTTCGACAGTGTTGGTGATGTTGTCCTTAGGGGCTACGTGATACTTGAAGGTATTGGAACCAACAGTCTCAGACAGTGCGCCTCCAGCTTCTGTCCAGGTGCTGCCGTCCACTGAGTATTCGCAGATGTAGTAGCCTGCGGAAGATCCGCTGCCGCCCATGCTTCCGGAGAAGTTGATTTCGTCTGCCTTCTTCAGATTCACGTCGCTCATTGTGAAGAGCCAATAGTCATCTACATAGAAACCCTTGATGTAGAGGTGACCCTGACCGCCGCCCCAACTGTTGATGGCTGTTGCAGTCTTGCCTGCTGCCTCCTGGACGGTGAGTACGCCCCTACCTTCGTCTGAATAGCAGATACCGCTATTGCCTACGCGAAGTGAAGAGTCCCACCATTCAGGGTGTCTGGCCATGAGTTCAGCCCTGTCGTCATTGGTTCCTTCGTGGTCGCAGAACTTCCATACGGCAAGGGTGACATCCACTGTAGTGGATGGCTCTTCCTTCTTGGCTACCGTTGTGGATACTGTGCCCACGGACTTGCCGTTAAGGGTGATTGCAAAGACAACCTCGCCGAATGCTGTAGGAGTGCCCCTGACAGGAATTCTTACGAGGCCGCTGCCGGACTCGAAGCTGTCGAATGTGCCGTTCTCGATGCTGAGGCCTGCTGCGCCTTCTCCGCTAACGGTTGCGGTGTAGCTTACAGACTCTTCGCCTGAAGCTCCGCTATAGGATACTGTAACGTATGCGGTGCTTTCAACCTCTTGAGAGAGCGTTCCTTCGAATGCTACAGCACCATACTTGAAATTGCACTCGCCCTGAGATACGATCACGGGGAAGCGGCCGCCGTCGTGGATGAGGTAGAATACACCCTCGCGAGCTTCGCCGCTGTTGTATGCAACGTTGATGTTGTATTTCTGGAATGACTTGCCGTCGCCGATGCCCGATGCAGGGTCGAGGGTAATCCAGCTCTCTGTGCTTTCAGAAGACCACTCTCCGGATGCCTTGATGTAGTGAGTAAGGCTCTGAGCGGTGCCGTCACACGACACAGCATCTGTGTCGCGCTGGAAGATTTTCTCCTCTTTCTGGCAGCCGGCCGCAAGGACCGATGCCAAAAGAAGCAATATAGAGTATTTGAAAATGTTTTTCATATTACCAACCGTAGTTTTGTTTGAGATTCTCATTTACGATAATCGCCGAATTAGGAATCGGGTTGAGATATTTCTTACCTGACCAAGTGTAACCTGCAACCATTGCAGTGTTAGGGAGGATGTAGCCATAGTCACCTTCAGAGAGCCTGTGGCCGGCAGCTGCGTTGAGGTCGAGTACGGCGTATCCGGCCTTCTCCTTAACGGTCTTGGAAACGAAGGTTTCAGGCTTGCCGTCTCCGTTGAGGTCAAGAGGAGTTTCGATTGCGTCAATCCAAAGACCGGTCTTCTGCTTGATGAGGAGCTCACCCATAGCCCAGCGGCGTATGTCGTGCTGGCGCAGATTTTCCATTGTGAACTCGCAGCCTCTTTCGCGGCGGACCTCAAGAATGAGAGGGTCTGTGACGCGGCCGAGGAAGTAATTCACCATGTAAGGATCTGCTGCAGTAGGGTAGATGCTCTTCACACCTGCTCTCTCTCTCACGAGCTTTACAGATTCGTTCCAAACTGCTTCGGTGAGCTCTCCGAGCTCAGCCTTTGCCTCCGCATAGTTGAGGAGAACCTCTGCGTAGCGGATGACTGGAACGTCCGTAGCAGTCTTGTCGTTGATCTGGTCCATGATGTAGTCTGTGAGCCATTTGACTGGCTGATAGCCGGACTTTGCGTATACGAGGTCCGGCGCGCCCCATTTGGTGTTGCCGTCTTCGCGGGTGAAGCCGGGCGTGCGCATGGTCTGTGCCATACGAGCATCGCGGCCCTTGAACTCATCTATGAACTTGACTGAGTAGTAGTCAGGGTTTTTTGTGGTGAACGGTGTGCCGTCTGTCATGAGGTAGGTCATCACAAAGTCGCGGTTGAATGCGTGCTGTGCGTGCTGAGCATTGATCATGAGGTCGTTCACAGAGTAGCTGTCGTTGTTTACAACGAGGTCGAGGCTGTAGTCGCGAGCCCAGATGAACTCCTTCAGGCAATCACCGTCTCCGCAGGCGTCCCTGCTTGTGAACATGTTGCGGTAGTTGGTTGCGAGTGAGTAGGCCTTGGAATCCATAATCTCCTTGCAGGCCTTTACGCACTCCTGCAGGTACATCCGGCTTTCGTCGGCTGACCATCCCTGTCCTGTGGACGGATTGGCGTTGTGATACTTGCGGTATGTGCCCTCGTAGAGGCAGAATCGAGCCTTCATGGCAAGCGCAACGTACTTGTTCACGTAGGATGCACGTGTCATGTACTTTGCGTCTGCAGAGCAGTTCTCACATGCATAATTGAGGTCTTCGAGCATCTTCTGGCAGACGAGTTCGCGGCTGTCGCGCGCCTTGTAGAGGTCTTCCTTGTTGTCCGGCTCAATCATGTGGTCGTACCAAGGAACGTCTCCGAAGGTGCGAACCTTGTCGAAGTAGAACATCGCGCGGAAGAAGCGTCCTACGCCCTCGTAATGGTTAAGGACTTTCTCGGGCGCATCTGCTTTGCGCATGTTTGCCAGGTAATAGTTAATTGAACGGAGTCCGCTCCAGTTGCCTGCGCCCCATCCGCCGGCATCATCCGCATCGTAGTTGTCTGTGTAGAACAGATATGAACCGTCCCAGCCCTGAGCGTCGGAGTAGCGGTCGCCGTTCATGAAGGTCGTGTTCGCGGGAAGATAATCCTGAATCAGACCGTTTGTATAAATTTCAAGAGATTGCTCGCTGGTGAAGAAAAACTCGCTCTCTATCTTGTTCGGGTTGCTCTTTTCGAGGAAGTCCGAGCAGGAAGCGGTTGCAAGTGCGCAGAGAGCAGCGGTAACTATGTAAATGTACTTTTTCATATTGAAGTCCTCCTAATGTTAGAATGTAAGGTTTACACCAAGAGTCGCTGTCTTGAACAGAGGGTAGGTGTTACCTTCCTGATAACCGGAAGTGTAGCTGTAGTCTGTATCGACTCCGAGTCCTTCAGGGTCTAGATTAGGACCCCATTTATGGAGAGGAGTGAGACAGAAGAGGTTCTCGCAGCTCAGATATACCTTGAGGCTGCTAATGTGCAGCGCGTCGCAGACCTTCTTGTTGAAGGTATAGTCGATCTGAAGGTTCTTCAGACGCAGATACGCAATGCTCTGCATGTAGCGGGTATTGGCGATCTGGAGGAGGCGGTTATTCGTGGAACCGTTGGACTGGTAAGTGGAAACACGTGGCCAGTATGCGGTGTCCGGGTTGAGAAGCTCGCTGCCATCTTCGCTGAGCTGTGCAACTGTAGGATTGCTGAGCTTGTGGATACTAGGAATGAAGTAGAAGAACGGCCGGCCGTATTTGCCCCAGAAGTAACCTGCATCTGAGCCGGGATACCAATCCTGCTTGCCGACGCCCTGGAAGAATGCACTGATTCCGAATCCGCTCCAGTTAGCGCTGAGGTTGATGCCGTAGCGGTAATGAGGAGTGCTGTCGCCGATGATGGAAAGGTCGCCGTGGTCGTCAAGCGTGAACTTGCCGTAGTCGATCTCATCGCTGCCATCGAGGTCTTTCACCTTCACTTCACCAGGGCGCTGAACTTTGTCTGAAGACTGGATGAAAGTCTGTTTTGCGTGGTTGTCGATATCCTCTTGATTAAGGAAGAGGCCTTCAACGGTGTAGCCCCAGATGTCGCCGATGTGCTGACCCTCGTAATAAGCGTAGTTCTTCTTGATGAGGTTACCAAGAGATGTTACGATCTGGTTGCTGGAGTTGCCCTTGTACGAGGTGATGTAGCTGTTGCTGTCCCAGAGGGTCCCCTTGATGCTGTAGTTGAATGGCTTGTCTGCAAGGTTGAAAGAATCGCGCCACTGCAGGGAGATTTCCCAACCGAGGGTCTCCATGCTGGCGTTGTTGCCTCTAGGAGCTGAAGCTCCGTATACAGCGGGAAGCGTTTCACTTACGGTGAACATGTCTGTGGTTTCGCGGATGTAGTAGTCTCCAGTGAAGGAGAGGCGGCTGTTGAAGAAGTCGAGGTCGAGACCTGCATCATATGTGGTGGCAGTTTCCCAAGTGAGAGACTTTGGCACTACGCCTGCGACTGTTGTGGTGGTAGGGAGGTTCCCGCCAAGAACAACAGCGCTTGATGTTGTGAGTGCCATCTCTGATGTATAGAGGTAAGGGTTTACGTTACCGTTACCCATTGAACCTGCGGATATGCGGATCTTACCGTTAGAGAGGATTGGTTCTGCCCACTGCATGAATGATTCGTCCGAGAATCTCCATGCGACGGATGCTGATGGGAACAATCCCCAGCGGCTGTAGGATGGGAACTTGGAAGAACCGTCGTAACGTCCGCTTATCTCTGCGAGATATCTGCCCTTGAAGGAGTAGTTCAGGCGATAGAATGCACCCATGTATGCCCATTCGTAGCCTCCGGATGTGATTTCCGGAACACCGTTCATGAGATTGAACGAGAGTTTGTCGTAGGTGGTGAAACCGGTGCGCGCCATTCTACGTGTGGTGTAGTTATTCCACTCGACGTTGTAACCTCCGAGCAGTGTGAGATTATGATTCTTACCGAGCTCCGGAGTGAATGTGAGGTATGCGTTAACGGCCTGGTATCTGGTGTCGTATCTTACTTCCGTCATGCCGGAAGTTGCCTGTGAGCCTTCTTCAACGAACACACCAGGTGCCTTTGAGTAGGTTGTCGGGATGTGGTGGATGGTAAGATTTGTTCTTCCAGTGTAGTTGAAGGAATAATCTGCCTGGAACTTGAGAACATCCTTGATGATGTCGATGTCGGCATTGATTTTCTCTCTTAAGAGGAGGGAATTGGATTCCATTCTGTTCTTGCCTTCAACATATGATGCGTAACCTGTCATGGCTGCGGCCGGAGTCCAGCTGCCGTCTAGGTTGGTGAGCGGAGCCATAGGCTGAGCGCAGTGCTGGAGGTAGCGCTGAGCAGAGTTGCCTGATGGAGTGCGTGGCTGGAGTGAAGTGTAAACTCCGAATGAGAGGTTGTTGGTGAGATGGAACCAAGGGCGGATACTCAATGATCCTTTAGCACGGAGGTCGTACTTCTTGTAGTTCTCGTTACCTACATTGTATATACCCTCGGAATCATAATAGCGGCCTGAGATATAGTAGTCTGCATGCTCGTTGCCACCGCTGGCGGAAACGTTGTGTTCCGTGCTGAAGTGGTAAGGCTTGTAGAAGAGGTTCAGCCAATCGGTGTTGTCGTAGTAGGCATAACCGAAGCCGCTTACTGCGTTACTTGCCTCTACCTTTGCCAGTGAAGGGTCTGCGTTGCGACGGATGATTTCGTTGTATATGCCCTCTGAATATGGAGCCTTGCTGTCGATGTGGTTGAGCAGGGCCTTGGAGCCGTTGTAGTAGTTGTTGTAGCAGGTCTTCCACCAGTCGAGCCACTCCACTGAATCTGTAATGTTGTCGTAGATGACGGTACGGCGGTTGATGCTGGTTGCACCGTTGTAGTTGATTACCGGGCTGCCTTTCTTGGCCTTCTTTGTAGTCACGAGAATCACGCCGAATGCACCGCGTGCACCGTAGACTGCAGTTGAGGATGCGTCCTTGAGGACGGATACGCTCTCCACATCCTGAGGGTTGATGGTGTTCATATCACCCTCAACACCATCAATGAGCACGAGGGTGGAACCGCCGGCGCCGATTGAGGTTTCGCCGCGAACGTTGTAGGAAGCGTTGCGAGAAGGTTTACCGTCGGTGAAGGAAATGTTCAAGCCGGCGATCACGCCCTGGAGTGAACGTGCAAGGTTGCCGTTAGGGCGGCCTGCAATCACTTTGCTGTCTACTTGGTCGACTGCGCCGACGAGGTTACGCTTCTTCATCGTTGCATAGCCGACTACGACTGCATCGTCGAGGATGCTGTTTTCGTCGTCAAGAACGATTTTGTAAGGAGAAGGTTCGTTACCCGTGAGATTGATCTCGACGTCCTTGTATCCCATGGAGGATACAACGATCGTGGTCGGGAACTTAACATCCTTCATCTCGTAATTTCCGGAAAGATCTGTGATGAATCCGGTGGAAGTTCCTTTGATTACAAGGGAGGCGCCGATGAGGCCTTCTCCGTTGGAATCAACTACCGAACCCGTGAGAGTACGGATCACAGTCTGCGCGTAAGCCTGAGATCCGCAAAGGATCGCGGCCGCCAGCAGAACTGCTGAAAAGAATTTCTTTAGCATGATTAGTCATTAAATCTGATAAAACAATAATTCGTTAAAATTTAATATTTCTGTAATTTTCAAATACTTACAACAACAAGAGCCCGCACTGGAGCGCTCGAAGGCACCTCCCGGACGGCATAGAACAAAACTGAAAAGAGTGTTAAAAAGGATGAAAATCAAGCCCCTTGCCCAGCTCGGAGAGTTGATAGCGGCAGCCCTCAAGAGCCAAACAAATTTAAGCGAATCTTTTCCAACCTTCTTCATCGAAACCATGGAACTTACGCTCACACATATAGGACGGTTTGACTTCACCCGGATGGCGAGATTCGGGCGCTCGTGCGAAAGCAGGATCCATCAGAACTTCAAGAAAGCCTTTGACTGGTTGTCTTTCAACAAGTCCTTTCCGGAATTGATGAAGGGACATCGCATTGCAATAGCCATCGATCCTTGCTACATCCCGAAGTCCGGGAAGAAGCGTCAGACACGCAAGGTCTTCATCTCCACCGACACCTCGATGTCCACCGGAGATATCTTCAACATCTACAGAATCCGCTTCCGGCCGGAGCGATTTATTGCATTGTCCGGAAAAACACCGAACATGCGATTAAATAACACTGATTT
>LSQX01004853.1_pt1 | contig 47501 bp, 36 predicted proteins | sample 654561 | NCBI WGS metagenome assembly LSQX01 (sample SAMN04489861, study PRJNA283612) | anaerobic digester metagenome | isolation source: 4 biogas reactors fed with cattle manure at either 37C or 55C with and... | place: Denmark: Kongens Lyngby | collected 2014
ACGCCAACGCAGCGAAAGACGACGGCGCCCGTCTTCGCGCACCCGCTCTATGTACGGGATGCCCAGTATCTGAAACTCTTGCCCCCCAACGGACAAGGGGATTGGAGAAGCGAGAGGTCGCTCGCGGTCGCCGCGTCGTAGCGTCCCGATCCGCCACGCTGCAAGCACCCCGACCAGGACTCGAACCTGGAACCTACGGCTTAGAAGGCCGTTGCTCTATCCAATTGAGCTATCGGGGCTTACGCCAATTGCCAGCGTTCGGGGACGAACCAGGGTGGGGGCCGTGTTTGTTAGAAAGGCACTCACTTCGCCCGTGACCTGGCATGCCAAGAGTGGGGCTGCGGGCGCGGCAACCGGGTCTCCCCAGCCCCAAAGTCTACCAAGTCGAGGCGGCAGGGGAAGGGCGCCGGGGCGTGGAACCGGGAGGTCCGGTTTTTTGGCTCCACAAATGGGGGGCTTCGGGATGGTCGTTGGGCGAGGAGGGAGGGTTCCCAAGCGGGAGCTTGGGAACCAGAGGGGAGTGTGGGCCTCGCTGACGCGTCGGGTTGTAAGGGTCGCTTACGTGTGGGGGTGTGGGCCTCGCTTGCGTGTTGCTGGCGAGGGCCCCTTCTCACCAATCGTTTCCGCGAAGATGAACCGGGCCGGCCGGAAAAGACTGCTTCGCCAGGGGACACCACATCGGCAGGTTTCCTTGGGGCAAGGGCTTTTCCAACCCATCGGAATCGACACGCACGACCGGCCGGTCGGGCAATTTCCGCCAGCCGCAGCGGGCATACAAAGGGACGCTTTGCGTTTCGCAGAAGAGCAGGCCGCAGTCGAGTCCCCGCCGGAATGCCGCGTCCATCGCCCGCGCCAGCATCCGGCGGCAGAGCCCTTTTCCTCGATGCTCGGGCAGGACGGCCACGTTCTGGATGCCTGCCACGTCAAGCGGGACGCCACCGACCGTGATCCGGCGCTGGACCACGCCCGCATGGGCAATCACGCGGTCGCCGTCGACCGCCACCGCGCTGAACGAGGGGGCGCTGCCGTGCCAGGCGCGGCTTTGCGAAAAGAACGGAGCGTCCTTCGGGAAGCAGACCGCCAGCATCCGGCGGATGGACGCCTCGATGTCCGGCGGCAAGCCGCTTTCGTCGATGGTCTGAACGGCGACCATTCCCTATCCCCAAAACAGGTAGACGGCCATCTGCACCGCCGCGATTCCAATCGCCCAGACACGCACGTTGCGCCAGCACGGCGGCCGCTGTTCGGCCTGGCCAATCCGGTGGCGCGGAACGACGAACAGCCAGGCCGCGAGCAGCGCGAACACGCCGGCAAACACCAGGCGACCGATCATTGCGTCTCCTGTTCCGCGGCCGGAAGCGAATAGACCAGGCCCCGCAGCCGCGCTTCCTCATAGGGTTTGGTAACCAGGCTGACCGCCACCGTGCTGGCGGCGGCGGCCACGAACGACCACCACGCGACCCAGAGGTAGGAGATCTCCATGTGATCGGGGCCGAGGTGCTTCCAACCATGCAGGAAGAATGCCAGGCCCACGCCGACGATGATCCCCGCCACTCCGCCGGCCCCGTTGATCCGCCGGAACAGCATCCCCAGCAGCAGCAGCGCCAACAGGGCGCCCTGGAAGAGGCTCAGGAAGGTCTGGAACGCCTCGAAAACCGACCCGAAATACTGGCGCACGAAGTAGGAACCGGCCGCTCCGCCGGCAAGAAACAGGACCACCAGCCAGCGCCCCACGCGGAGCACTTCGCCCTCGTCGGCCTGCGGGCGGAACAGCGGCACATAGATGTCTTTAACCCACAGGGTCGAGGCGGAATTCACGTACGAATCGAGGTTCGACATCACGCCGGCCATGAATGCCCCGAGCACGATTCCCAAGACGCCGCGGGGCAGCAATTGGACCAGCAGCGGCAGCACCCGGCCCCCTTGCCAGTCGGCGGCGTGGATGGGCCCGACCTGGTCGTGGAACAGCGCCAGGCCGATCAGGCCGGGCACGACCAGCAGGATCGGGAACACGAGCTTGATCGCCGCACACAAGATATACGACGCGCGGGCCGCCGACTGGCTCGTGGTACCCAGGGTCCGCTGCACGATCGCCTGGTTTCCGATCCAGTAGGCCGGGCCGGCGACGAATCCCAAGCCCAGCAGAACGGAAGGCCAGGAGAAGCGGGGCGCGTCGGCCGGCAGGATGAGCTGGAAATGGTGGTCCGTCCCCGGCAGCTCCGCCACCCGCCGCTGAAGCTCGCTCCAGCCGCCGACCTCGACCAGGCCGGCGACGCAGATCAGCGTGGCCCCGATAATCAGCACGATGCAGGAGACGAAGTCGGTGAATACGACGGCCTTCAGCCCGCCGAGGGTCGTGTAGACGCCGACGACCAGCGTCAAGACGCCGATCGACAGGTAGAAATTCCAGCCCAAGAGATGCTCGAACATCGTACCGGCGCTGACGAAGATCGTGGCCAGCATGGCGACCATCGAGGTGCCCCAGATGGCTGCGAAGAGCGTGCGGACCGTGCGGTTGTAGCGGCGACCGAGGTACTCGGGGATCGTGTAGACGCCGGCCAGCCAGAGATACGGCATGAACAGGAACGCGGCCACGAGCACGGGGAAGATGCAGCCGATGAAATCGAAATTCATCATCACCATGCCGTAGCGGTAGCCGTCGTCGGCGAGCCCGACCATGTCCTTGGCGCCGATGTCGGAAACGACCAGGGAAGTCCCCACGGCCCACCAGGGCAGCGTCCGCCCGCCGAGAAACAGGTCCTTGCCCGTCTTCACTCCGCGGCTCAGCCAGAGCCCGATCGCCGCGATCGCCACGAAGTAGAGCACGACCAGGGCAGCGTCAATTGGATCGAGCGCGAGCGAGCCGAGAGAAGCCATTCGTCTTGTGCGGGGTCAAGGAGCGGGTGTTGCGGGTCACTTCTTGGCCGCCGCCAGAATCTGTTGGGCCAGGCGGCTCCGGGCGGCCTGGTAGTCGGCCGGATTCGGGTTCCATTCGAACCAGGAGGCGGCCAGCGGCAGGACGATGTCTTCGGCCTCGCCGCGGCGGCCGAGCCGCTCCAGAATGGCCAGAAGCTCGTAGTCTTCGATGCCGTCGCGGATCGCTTTGAGGCGCAGGCTCGGCGCGATGCCTTCGTATCCGACCGCCCTGCCCGGATAGACCAGGCTCCCCTCGCCGTTGTAGAGCAGTTCCTTCCGGCGGTCGCGGCGATCGAGCGTGCCGGGATCGGTCCAGGGGTCGTCCACGTCGGACCAGTACGACATGCCGCCCCAGTAAAGCAGCCCGGTGATCCGGTAGCGCCAGGCGATCCAGGCGGGGACGCGATAGTTGAGCAAGGGGAAGTCGGTGTGCCACCAGGGCGTCTTCTTGCCCTGGCAGAGCGCTGTGTAGGTCCAGACCCGCTCGCCGAGCGCCAGCCGGGCCGCGGCGGTTTCGGGCTTGAACAGGGAGAACAGCGGGCACCAGATATCGACCGCGCCGTAGAGATCGCCCCAGGCTTCCTTCTGGGTCCAGGTCTGTTCGACAACGAGGACCTTGACGACGGAATCGGCCGCGCGGATCGCGCGGCCCCACTTCTGCACGTATTGGTACGCCTCCTCGTCGTTCGGCTCGTCGCGGAGGTAGGTGTAGAAGAGGACCTGCGGGCGGTCCAGCTCGTTGGCCGCCCGGTCCCACGCGCGGAGCCAGGCGTGGAGCCGGTCTTTTTCCGCTTCGGGGTCTTTGACGGCGGTCCTGGGGTGCGGGATCGGCAGGGCGTTGACGTGGTACCGGTCGACGAACGCCCGGGCGGCTTCGATCTGCTCGGCGGGGATCAGGAAGCTGCCGTCGGGCTGGGCCTCCGGCCGCAGGCTGCCCGAGGGAGGCGTGGCGTTGATGCGGTGCCGCGTGAGCAGTTCGGCCACCTGCCGTTCGACGGCCGCCCAGTCTTCCGGCGGCTGCTCTTTTTCCTGCTTGGCCCGCCGCGCGTAGTAGCCCCGCATCCGCTCGGCCGGCGAACCGAGGGCCGTGTGCATCGTGGAGACCCGCGGCAGGGCAAAATCCCAGACGGTCAGCGTGACGGGAATCTCGACCGCATCGGCGGCGGTTGTGGTGACGCGGTACGTTCCGTGGTATCGGCCCGGCTTCGCATCGGCGGGCACTTCCAGGTCGATCCAGAAGCCGTGGGTTTCGGCGGGCGGCAGATCGAAGGGGGCGGCGTCGAGACGCGCGCCGGCGAGCGGCTCTCCGCTGAGCGGATGGTTGAAGGGGATCAGCGCGTCGGGGTACCAGCCCGGCTGGAACTGGTCGTTGCGGTGCGTCGGCTGGACGAGTTCGAACTGGTGCTGCCGGTAGAGACGCGCCCGCGACGCCGGCAGCACGGCGCCGCCTTCGGCAACCAGGTTGCCCGGCTGGAGGTTCACGCCCTTGACGGGCGCGTCGGCGCGGAGAAAGACCTGGAAGCTTTCCGATTCGTTTCGGGCCGCCGCCAGCTCGACCGCCTGGTTTTGTCCCGGGGGGGCGTCGCGGAGGAGCCGCTCGGTGGCCGTCGATGTCCAAACGCTCCAGTCGGCGCGGCCGGCCGCGGGCGCCAGGCCGGCGATGAGGGAGAGAGCCAGGCCGAGATTCCGCCAGTTCATTGCGTTCACCTCCAAGTGATGGAAGATGCCCTGCGCGCGTGGATTCGTGGGCCGTTGCGTGAAGACTCGCCACCCACCCCGACAGGCAGGCTTCCAAACGTCCCGCCGGGATGGCGCTGTGCCCTCCGACACAGGTCTGCGGCCCGCCTGAACGACCATGTTCACGGATTCGGGTCCGCTCGTCAAGCGCGCGTCCGGGCGCTCACTCGACCAAGAGGTTTTCCAGAAAGTCCACGTGATTCCCGCCGCCGTTGGCATTGTCCTTGCGCGGACGCCAGAGCTTGCCGAGGATGTCCAGATCGCCGTCGCCGTCCACGTCCGCGGCGATGGCCAGGTGGCCGCCCAGGTTGGCGTCGAGGATCACGTGCTCGACGAAGCGCTGCCCTTTGCCGTCGGCGTTCTCCCAGAGGAACCAGCGGGGGGGCAGGTCGCCGGGAATGCCCTCCATTTCGCAGGAGACGACGTCCGCGTCGCCGTCGTTGTCGAAGTCGGCCACGATCAGCGAGTGATACGCGCCGCGCTTGGCCGCGCCAGCCTGGGGCAACTCGTGCAGGTTCCACGCACCGCCCCTGCCGTCCCTGTTTTCAAGCCAGCCGATGCGGCCGCCCTTGATCTCGTTTTCGGTCATCACCAGGTCGCTGTCGCCGTCTCGATCGAGATCGACCACGACACAGTGCGTGGCCAGCGCGTAGGGCTGGTTGGGGTTGCCGAAGGGGATGTTCTCGTGAACCACCCATTTCGCTGCCTTGCCGTCGGCGTTGTCGAACCAGAGGTTCGACCGCGCCACGTCGACGTCTCCGTCGCCGTCGATGTCTCCCGCGCCGATCCCGGCGTGGACCGAGGGCCCGATGTCGTGCCGCTGCCAGGCCCGGCTGGGGTCGTTCGGAATCCGATACCATCGCAGGTTGTTCTTGTCCGACATGGTAAGCACGTCGGGCCGGCCATCGCCGTCCACGTCGGCCAGAACGACGTCGTGGACACTGGCCAGCTCGGGGTCGAAGGCAATCCGCTCAAACGGCTCCTGGCGCGGTTTGCCGGTGTTGCGATACCAGGCGCCGCCGGTGACGAGATCCACCCAGCCGTCGCCGTCCACGTCGAGCGCGGCGGCGCCGACGTCGGAGGGCGAACGTTCGCCCAGCGCGTGGCGGACCCAGCGGCCGGGCGTTTCCTGGCGATACCACAAGAGCTCGCCCCGGCTGCGGCCGGTGATGAAATCCGGCTTCCCGTCCCGATCCACGTCGGCGATGGCGGTTTGGCCCCAGGAGGAGCCGGGCAAGTCGCGATCCACGTAGTGGTGTTGGAAGGCGAATTCCGCGGCCGGGGCCAACAGTGGAACCAGACCCCAGGCCGAAACCGATGCGAGCATGAGTAATCGATGCGGATTCATGGGGCGCCCCCGCGTTTCCTGAAGTTGAAGTCAGAAATCTGCTGGAAGATATTACAGGCTCCCATACCAACACGCCTGCTGCAAGTCGTCGGAGGTTTCCCCAGCCCTGCCGGAGAGGCAACGGGGACGAGAACGGCCGCAAAGTCAGCGGCGGCGCGCGGTTGCCGTCGTCTTCAACAAAGTCTCGCCAGTCCGGCATGTTTCCGCGTTCGCTATGAGCGGTCGCCCGGCACGGTGATTTTCCCCGCATGGCATGTGTTTGGCCATCCGCGGCGTGGACAGGGCGATTCGGCAGCCGGAGAATCGATGTCGCAACTGCAATCCGTTCCGCCGCCGTCCTGGTGGTTGATCGATTTTCCGAGACACGGACTCGAGCACGCCATGTCCATCCTTGCGGATCGCCGATTCTTCGTTCACGCGCCGCACAACGCGGTTGGGCTCTCGCCGGGAATGGTCACGTGGCAACCAGGGACCGCGCCGGCCGCGCCGCTTCCCGCGAAGCGAGCGGCGCGGCGGCTGTGCCTCGTTTCGGCTTGCCCTTCCCGCCAGTCCGACGAGTCGCTTGCCTCGCTGGCGTCGTTTCTCGAGCAGCATTACGAAGTCGCCTGCACGAAGGCCTTCGCGCGGACCCGCGGCGACCTGCCGGGGTTGGAGGAGTTGTCCGCCTGCCAGTGCACGGTGCTCTTCGCGCAGCGGTTGGCAATCGCCGGCCAGCAGTTGGAACAGGTGCGCGAGTACTTCGCCGCGGGCGGCTCGGTAGTGGCGTTGATCGGGCCGGCTGCCGCGCTGGAAAACTGGCCCGAGTGGGAAGCGGAGATCCTGGGCATTCAACGGGCCGGGAGAATTCCCGGCTCGAGCGGTGCGCTGGTCGCGCCGGCGCCGTTTGCCGAAGGGCATCCGATTCTCCGGTCGGTGGAGGGGTTGACCCACGGCGCGAGCATGACCGCCTGGCGGGAAGTCGGCGGCCGACCGACGGCTCTGCTGACCGCCGGCGCCCCTTTCCGCTGCGAGCCGGTCGCCTGGGTGCGGAATCAGGGCGGCCGCCGAGCCTTCTTCACAACGCTCGGCGACCCGGCCGATTTCCAGAAACCGGCGATGCTTCAGCTCTTGGCCAACGCGGTGCTATGGGCCAGCGGGGACGAGGAGACGGGCGGGGGGCAGTGACGGAGGAAGCCGGCGCTGGAAGGGCGGCATGAACGCGCGCCACCCTGGTTCCCAAGCTCCAGCTTGGGAAACGTCCGGGGTGCAAAACCGCCGAAATCCCCGGTGAACGGCCACGGTTTCCCGCTATAATCACGGTCAGCTTTCCTGATGGCTGATGGCTGATGGCTACTGAAGTTTCTGGAGAATCGTTGTGCCGATCTACGAGTTTTATTGTGCGGATTGCCACACTGTGTTCAACTTCCTCGCGCGGACGCCGAACACGGAGAAACGCCCGGACTGTCCTCGCTGCGGCCGTCCGAAGCTGGAAAAGAAGCTTTCGCGTTTTGCGATTTCCAAGGGCCGGTCGGAGTCCGAGGGGGGGGATGACCTTCCCGAGGGGTTCGACGAGGCGAAGATGGAGCAGGTCATGGCGGAGCTTGCTCGGGAGGGGGAGGGAATCGACGAGGACGATCCGCGGCAGATGGCCCGCATGATGCGCAAGCTCCGCGACGCCACCGGCATGGACCTCGGTCCCGGCATGGAAGAGGCGATCCGGCGGATGGAGGCGGGCGAGGACCCCGACAAGATCGAGGAGGAGATGGGCGACTTGTTGGAGTCCGACGAGCCGGGCATCCCCGAAGGTGGCGGCAAGCTCCACCGCCTGTCGAAGCGGTTCAAGGCCCCTGAGGTCGACGAGGCCCTCTACGAATTGTGAGATGGAGGCGGACGGCAAGTACCTGGACGGCTGCCTGCGCACGCGAGGTAAATGCGAGCATGCCCAGGGCTACTACGTCGCCCGCGTCCGCTTCCAGAAACAGCCGGGCCACTGGTCGGCGTTCTGGGTCGACAACGCGCCGGTCGGCAAGGTCAACGATCGGGGGGCGCGACGGGGCCGAGATCGAGATTTCCGATACGACGAGACCATCCCCCTCTTTCCGGGCGGTGCGGGTCGCTCGTGGTTTCATGTCGCTTGTCGTTATGCTGATGACCCGAGTACACGAAGGGGCGAAGGTTAGCGGCGGCTGCAACCTGCTACCACAATGGGCAAGTTTCAGATCAGTTTGATGTCTGCACTGCTGTTGGCAGGTGGGCTGCCGATTTGGTTAGCTCTCTGTCTTATGCTCCCTTCAAGCACTGGGTGGGGCGACGGCCCGACGAGGTTTGTGATAACACCGCTGCTCTTAACCGGGATAACCATTGCCCTTCATAGACTGTTTCCAAAGCATCGCGATGGGTGGGCAATCGCGATACTGCTTGCGGGCATGATAGCCTGGAGTGTTGTGTGGGGTGCTTTCTGGATATCACAACATTATTAGCATCGGTTAAAAGTCCCGGTTGCCACCGACACGGGAATGGCCGGCGGGCGGGCCGTGTTCCCTATGGGCGCGACCCGGCAAAGCTCATGGATTCCTCTCGGAGCAAAACCAGGAAACGCACCTGGCTACTGACGGTTGGACGTTTCACCGCCCCTGGGCGTAATCCTTGATCCGCGCGGCCGCGTGTGGGAGACTACTCCGAAACGTGACCGGTCACGTAGCAGGGACGTGTGCGTTCCCAAGCTGGAGCTTGGGAACGAGGATGGAGGGCGGGACGGAGCTTGGGAACGAGGAAAGCCGGGGCTGCAAACATGAACGGTCCCTCGCCACTCCTCTGTAGCCGATGCCTGGCGACGCTGACGCCCGGCGAGGGATCGTTCTACGTCGTTCGCATCGAGGCCGTGGCCGATCCCACGCCCCCCAGCTTGACCGAAGAAGACTTGAAGCGCGACGTGCGGGCGGAGATCGAGCGGCTGCTGCGCCAGATGCGCGGGATCACCGAGCAAGAGGCGATGGACCAGGTCTATCGGCAATTGACGCTCTATCTCTGCCCCGCCTGCGTCGGCTGGCTCGACCGGGAACTGCCCGGCTGGTCGCGCAAAGAGCTGCTCGGCAGCCTGAAGCTGGTCCGCGAGGTGATGGTTCCCAACTGGGACATCCATCCGGAGAGGATCACGCACACCCGCGTGATCGACCTGGCGACGGGCCGCCCGATGGCTGAGATCAGTTCGGCCACGATGGAGAACTCCTATCCGCAAACGAAAAAGAGCGTCGACGAGCTGGCGGCCTACATGGCCTACGCCTTGAAGATTCTCAAGAACTGCGATCTGCCCTGCGAAGGCATCACGACGCCCGGCGGCTTCGGCAATCGCGTCAAGTCCGAACTATCGCTGGCGGTGCACCAGGCGGTCCGCGACGTTTACGGGACCGAGCTGCCGCACTACTTCAAGTACATCTCGGAGGGAAAGGAAAGCACCCGGCCCCGGCCCGAACACGTCGAAGGCTTGGAAAGCGACGATCCGCGGGCGACGGTGAGCGTGCCGGGCGGCACCGGCGACTGGTTCGGCGGCTGGTCCGGCGACCGCCAGCCGGAGGGCCAGCGCTACGCGAACGACGACGCCACCGAAGGGCGAATGATCGAGCTCGTCGAGCGGGGCGAGCCGGCCCCCATGTTCTGCCATTGGCCGGGGCTCTACAACAACGGCGCCCAGACGGGTTTCGAGCAGTTCAAGCGGATCATTCTCGCCCTGGAGGGCCGCTATCGCGATCGGACGCTCTGGATGAAGACCAGCGAGTTGGCCCGCTACTACGCGGCCGCCGAGTTGACCACGATCGAGCGGACCAACGGCCAGGTGATGCTCGCCGCTCCGTTTGCCTGCCCACTGTTCACGCTCCGCGTCCCCACGGCGCACAAGGCGCCGCCGACGCTGGCGCACCAGGGCCAGGCGATCCCGCTTGCCGAAGTCTCCGCGGAGCGCGATCTGAAAGAGGGAACATGGACGCGGCGGAAAGATGACCTGGTCCTCTGTTTCGACCTGCCCAAGGGGCGCACGGTTCTGTCGGTGTGATCGCCGCGGGGACTGTCCCCCTCACGCCCGTCCAGGAGAACAAAGAATCATGAAATCCAATCGACTTGCCCGAACCAGCGCGCTGGGCTTGGCCGTTGCCTGCGCGGCTTTGTGGTTTGCCTCTCCGCTCCCGGCCGAAGCGGTCGAGACGCTGCCCGGCACCAGGCCGCTTGAATCGCAGGAGGAAGACCTGTCGGCGGCGATGATGGACGGCGCGCACCGGTTCGTCGAGCGAAAAATCGCCGAATCAATCGAGCGGCGTACGGCGCACTGGAAGCGGGATTTCAGTTCGCCCGAGGCGTACCGGAAGTCCATCGAGCCAAACCGCCAGCACTTCCGCGAGATCATCGGGGCGGTCGATCCGCGGACTGCCGGAGCGCTGGAGCGGTTTGGCGACGACGCCAACCCGGCCCTGGTGGCGGCCGCGGCGGCTTATGAAGTCTACCAGGTCCGCTGGCCCGTGTTGGAAGGCGTGTTCGGCGAAGGGCTCCTGGTGCGGCCGAAACACGAGGCCGCCGGGCATGTGATTGCGATTCCCGACGCCGATCAGACGCCCGAAATGCTCCTGGGCCTGACCGAGGGGCTGCCGCCCGGTGGGCAGTGGGCGCGGCGGCTGGCTGAAAGCGGGTTTGAAATCGTGCTGCCGGCGCTCGTCGGCCGCGAGAAGCTGGCCACGGACGACCGGCAACTCCGCCAGAGCGACCAGACCTATCGCGAATGGATCTACCGGCAGGCGTTCCACATGGGGCGGCACGTGATCGGCTACGAGGTGCAGAAGGTGCTGGCCGCGGTGGACGCGTTTGAGAAGAGCGCGGCTCGCCGGAGGATCGGCGTGGCCGGCTACGGGGAGGGGGGCCTGATCGCCTTTTATGCCGCCGCGCTCGACGAGCGGATCGACGCGGCGCTGGTGAGCGGATACTTCAACTGCCGCCAGGCCGTCTGGTCGGAGCCGATCTATCGCAATGTCTGGCGACTGCTGGACGAATTCGGCGACGCCGAGATTGCCTCGCTGATTCTGCCGCGCTGGCTCGTTGTCGAGCACAGCCAATTCCCCCCGGTTGTGGACCAGAAGGGAGCGCTCCAGACGCCGGCGCTGGAAAGCATCCAGGGCGAGCTGTCGCGGATTCCGCGCGCGCTCGCATCGTGGGGCGGTGTTCGGTTGATCCAAGGAGAAGGGGGCCGCCCGGCCGGCCCGGGGTCCGCTGAAGCTTTGCACGAGTTCGCCAAGGGGTTGGGTGTCGAAGCCGCAGCGTCGCCTTCCACGGCCCTGCCGGTGGATCGGCGGGCGTCGTTCGATCCGGCCGTGCGGCAGGCACGAGCGGTCAAGCAGTTGGAGGGCCACGTGCAGGGCCTCGTCCGCGGGTCGGAACACGTCCGCGACCGGTTCTTTCTCCACAAGGTGATGCCCGAGCTGGCCGACTGGAGGTGGACGACGGATAGGCGGCGCCCGACGCATGATCCGGCGAAATTCGTCGCTGGCGCCAGGGAGTTTCGCGAGCAGTTCCACGAGGAGGGCATGGGCCGGTTCAAGGAGCCGCGGCTGGCTGCCAACCCCCGGACGAGAAGGATTCTGGAGACGGAGAAGTGGACCGCCTACGACGTGGTTCTCGACGTCTTCCCCGAGCTGTTCGCCTGGGGGGTGCTGGTGTTGCCCAAGGGCATCGCGGCGGGCGAGCGCCGGCCGGTCGTTGTCTGCCAGCATGGCAGGAACGGCCTGCCGCGCGACGTGATCGATCGGAACCGCTCGGCCTACGGCAATTTTGCGGCCCGGCTGGCGGAGCGGGGTCTGGTCACCTTCGCACCCCACAACCTGTATCGCGGCGAGGATCGATACCGCTGGCTCGACCGCAAGGCGAACACGGTCAAGGCGACGCTGTTCTCGTTCATCATCGCCCAGCACGACCAGATTCTGCGCTGGCTGGGCGAGCAGCCTTTTGTCGATGCGAAACGGATCGCCTTCTATGGCTTGAGCTACGGCGGCGAGACGGCGGTCCGCGTGCCGGCGATCCTCGAAGGGTATTGCCTGTCGATCTGTTCGGGCGATTTCAACCAGTGGACGCGGAAAGTGGCGGCGACCGACCAGCCGTTCAGCTTCATGCGGACGATCGAGTGGGAGATGCCCTATTGGAACCTGGGACTGCGGTTCGACTATGCGGAGATGGCGTACTTGATGATTCCGCGGCCGCTGATGGTCGAGCGGGGGCATCTGGACGCGGTGGGCCGCGACCACTGGGTGGCGCATGAGTACGCTCGCGCCCGCTGGCTGTACGCCCAGTTGGGGCTTGCCGACCGCACCGAGATTGAATTCTTCCAGGGCGGCCACAGCATCAACGGCGAAGGGACGTTCGCGTTTCTGCACAAGCATCTCGACTGGCCGCGGCGGTCCGGGGGCGACCCGACGGGCGGGGAATGAACCGCATCGCTGACGCGGTTAGCAAGCCGCAGCGGCGATCCCAGCCGCTGGGGATTGGCGCGTTCTTAACGACTACGATCCGCGGTCGAGAGCCGCGTCGCACGCCTGGCAGACATCGCCGGCCGAGATCGCGTCCATCAAGGTCCGCGGCGCGGCGCGGCGCTGGCGGCTTGTGCCCTCGAAGGTTGCTTTCTGAATGGCGACGTGTTGGGGGCCGTAAGGGCCGTTGCGTGCGGCCGGCATCGGGCCGTAGAGCCCCACGCACGGAGTGCCAACGGCGGCGGCAAGGTGCAAGGGTCCGGTGTCGGAACCCACGAAGAGGGACGCGCGGCGGCAGAGGGCGGCAAGGTCGCGGAGCGAGGTATCCGGCGCCATCCGGGCAGCGCCGTCCGCCGCGGCGACAACTTCGGCGGCGGCGGCTCGCTCTTCGGGCCCCGCCCAGACCACCGCGGAGGAGACTTGGCGGTTCTGGAGGAGATGGCGGGCGACTTCGGCGTAGCGGTCCATCCGCCAGAGTTTCGACGGCCAGCCGGCTCCGACATTGATCAGGGCGAACGGCTGGCCGGCGAGTCCCAGGGCGGCGAGGATCCGCGAGCACGCCTGGCGATCACGCTCGCTCTCCGCCAGATCGAACCGGACGGGCGGTTTCTCGATCCCCAGGGGGCGAAGCAGTTCGAGGTTGCAGTCGATGATGTGGGCCGACGTGGAGCGGACGAGCTCCGTGTTCAGCAGGCGGCTGGCTTCGCGCCCCTTCTTGCAGCCGAATCCGATTCGCCGCGGGGCGCCGGAAAGCCAGGCGGCCAATGCGCTCTTCGTCAGGCCCTGAAGGTCGATGGCGACCTGCGGGGCGAATTCCCGCAGTTCGCGGCGGGCGCGGCGGACCGCGCGGAACGACTTCAGCCAGCGGCGCGGAACGGCAATCAGGCGGTCCAGCGCGGGGTGGCCCTCCAGCAGGTGGGCGGCGCCGCCCTCGACGATCCAGGCCAGTTCCGCCTGGGGGAACCGGTCTCGCAAGGCGTTGAGCACCGGCAGGCCGTGCATCACATCGCCAATTGCCGTCAGGCGGACGATCAGAATCCTGGGGCCGTTCGACATGCCGCCTCCGAAATCGCCAATTCTCGGCGAAAAACGCGCAACGCCACCGCGTTGTTTGCGTCCCCTTCCATGATAGACCGCCGCGCCGCGCGGGCCCAATAGGGATTCCGCGGGCCCGCGACAAAAGCTGTTGGAGGGGATAAAATGCATCGTTTCCCCACCACCCGCGCTTCGCCGATCAACCGGACCTCGATGCCTACCACCACGAAAGTCGACGGGCTGCTGGCTCGCCACAAGGCGGCGCTCCAGTATCTCTACGCACGGATCAACTACGAACGGATTCCGAGGCTGCCCTACCATGACCGCTGCTTCAAGCTGGAGCGGATGCAGGAGCTGGTCGATCGGCTGGGGAATCCCGAGCGAGCGATGCGGACGGTCCACGTGGCCGGGACGAAGGGCAAGGGCTCGACTGCGGCGATGATCGGCAGCATCCTTCGGGCGGCGGGGGTGCGGACGGGCGTCTTCTCCTCGCCGCACCTGGATCGGGTCGAGGAGCGGATGACGGTCGACGGGGTCGAGTGCCCGGCCGAGGACCTCGTCGAGCTGGTCGAGATGCTGATCCCGATCATCGAGGCGATGGACGGGGATCGGGCGGCGACCGGCGAACAGCCCGCCGGACCGACGTACTTCGAGATCATTACGGCGTTGGCGCTGCTGCATTTCGTCCGTTGCGGGGTCGACACGGCCGTTCTGGAGGTGGGGCTTGGCGGGCGGCTCGACTCGACGAACGTCTGCCTGCCGGAGGTCGCCGTGATCACCAGCATCAGCCTTGACCACACGCAGCAACTGGGCAACACGCTGGAATTGATCGCCGCGGAAAAGGCGGGAATCGTCAAGCCCGGCGTCCCGTTGGTCAGCGGTGTCACCGCGCTCGGCGCCCGCGAGGTGATCCGCTCGATCTGCCGCCAGCGCGGCAGCCGGCTGATCGAGCTGGGGACGGATTTCGACGTCGCCTATCGGCCACCCCGCGATCTGGCCGATCGCGATTCGAGGGGCGAGATCGATTTCGAGGGCCGCAGCGGAGAACCGGTTCGATTCCGCTCGCTGCCGTTGGGCATGGTGGGCCGCCATCAAGCGGTCAACGCCGCGGTCGCCCTGGCGGCGGTCGGCGAGCTTCGCGGCCGGGGGCGGACGATTCTCGACGAGCAGATCGTCAGCGGCCTGGCGGCCGCGCGGTGCCCGGCGCGGATTGAAGTCGTCGGCCGCCGGCCGACGGTGATCATCGACGGGGCGCACAACGTCGCCTCGATCGAGGCGCTGGTCGCCGCCATCGGGGAGAGTTTTACCGCGCGGAAGAAGATTCTCGTGTTCGCCACGAGCCAAGACAAGGACATCGCCGGGATGATGCGGCTCGTGTTGCCGCTGTTCGATGAAATCATCCTCACGAGGTATCGGCTGAACCCCCGCGCGGCGCCTCCCAAGGAGCTGGCGGCGATCGCGGCGCGGTTGACGGGGCGGGTCTGCCGGGTATGCTCGAAACCGGTGGATGCCTGGAATGCAGCCCGGGCCAGCGCGGGGCCTGATGACCTTGTCTGTGTGGCCGGATCGTTTTTTCTCGCTTCGGAACTCCGCAGAATCTGCACTTGCCCGACCTGATCCGCACCTGGCGGCAGGCCGGTCCTCACTAATTTCCCAGGGGACGATGCCATGTGGCCAAAACATCTGATCTTCAAGGCGGTTTGGCTGTTCGTGATTGCCGGGTTCGCGGCCCAGGCCGTGGCTCAAAGCGCTGCCGATCCGGTCGTCGAATCGCTCCACCAGCGCGTGGGCCGCTTTCTCGAACAGGTTTCGTCGGGCACCTCGGTCCCCACCGCCTACCAGGACCTGCTCAGCGGAGGGCCGCTCGCCACCCGGAAGAGCGAACTCGACGAGCTGATCAAGAAGACCGACAAGATCAGCGAGCTGTACGGGGAATACCGGGCGTTCGAGCATGTCTTCACCCGGCGCGTGGGCGCGGACCTGGTCTTCATGAAGTACCTCTACAAATGCCAGAAGTTCCCCGTCCTCTGGCACATCACCTTCTACCGCCCGCCGATCCAGGCCGACCTGCCCTCGGACAGCGGCAGCGCCTGGCAGGTGATCGCGATCCGCTTCGATACGAACCTGGAGGTGCTCACGGTACTGAAGAACTGACCGCTTCTATGCCAATTGGCATATCGCCTGATTCCTTCGCACGGAGAAACACGATGACTGGCCGCCTTTTCGGAACGGGCCTGTGGCTGGCAGCCGCGCTGCTGACTTTCGGCTGTGGCGGATCGAAGCCCGGCGATGCTCCCGCCACACCGCCGCGCGGACCGGCGACTGCCGCCCCGGCTGGGGCGATGCCGGCGGTGGAGCCGGAGAGCTCCCTGGAAAATCCCCCGGCGGCGGTGGAGCCGGAGAGCTCCCTGGAAAATCCCCCGGCGGCGGTTGCCGAGTCTAAGGGGCCGGCCGGCGGCACGCGTCCCAGCCGGTCGAACGTCCTCGGCGCGATCGGCCGGGCGGTTCGCGGCGCAATCGGCAAGCCTGCCGACGCAGCGCCGACCGAAGCGCCCAAATACAGACCGGCCAAGTAGCGATCGCGAGGCGGAGGCGGGCTTCCGCCGTGCGGGCTTCCGCCCTGCGGGCGTGTCTTCAGCGCGGGCCGGCTTCCTCCCGGCCGGAGCGGGTCAGCAGGAGCCAGACGAAGAACGGGCCGCCGAGCAGGGCGGTGAGGATGCCGACCGGCAACTCGGTGGGGGCGATGATCATCCGGGCGGCCGTGTCGCAGAGCACGAGGAAGGCCCCGCCGAAGAGGATCGTCGCTGGGCCGAGAACGCGGTGGTCGGGACCGACCAGCAGGCGGCAGATGTGCGGGGCCATCAGGCCGACGAATCCGATCGGCCCGCAGACGGAGACGATCGCGCCGACCATCACGGAACAGGCGGCGAACAGGACAAGCTTGACGCGATCGACCTCGACGCCCCGCGCTGCTGCCAACTCTTCGCCGGTGGCGATCAGGTTCAGTTCGTGGCGGAGGTAGAGCACCACGGCGGAGCCGGCGAAGACGAAGGGGAGCATGGTCAGCACGCTGTCCAGGCCGACCACGCTGTCCAGGCCGCCCATCACCCAGCGAACCATGCGGAAGGTCCGCGTCAGATCGCTGATGTATTGCAGAAACAGGATCATGCTGGAGAAGAAGAAGCTCACGGCCACGCCGGCCAGGAGCATCGTGATGTTGGAGCCGCCGCGGGCGGCCCGGGCGAGCCCGTAGACCACGGCGACCGTGACCAGCGAGCCGGCAAAGGCGAACCACGACTCGCCGGGGATCCGCAGCACCGAGAAGGCCAGGCCGAGGTGGATCGCGATCGCCGCCCCCAGCGATGCGCCGCTGGAGACGCCGAGCGTGAAGGGCGTGGCCAGCGGATTGCGGAACACCGCTTGAAACGCCATCCCGGCCACGGCCAGGCCGGCGCCGGCGAGAAACGCCACCGCCACGCGCGGCATCCGCAGCGTCCAGAGAATGTCCAGCTCGCCCGCCGTGGCGTCGCCCCAGAGTGCTCCCAGCGGGGTTCTCTCGATCCCCACCAGCGGCGCCCCGCAGAGGCTGGCGATTGCCAGGACCGCCAGCAGCACAAGAACCGCCTCGGCCTTCATCGGTTCTCCTCCTCGGACGGGCCGCGCTGGCGGTCCGGGGCCGATTCGCCGGGCGGTTGCGATTGCCGGGCGCGGGGCCGCGCCGGGGCAATCATCGGCACGTCTCCCTCGGGGTGATCGACCAGGAGGAAGGGGGTGCCATAGATCCGCTGGAGCGTCTGGGGCCGCATGATCTGGGCGGGTGTGCCGTCGAAGACGACCGACCCTGCGCTGAGGGCGATGATCCGATCGCTGTCGAGCGCCGCCCGGTTCACGTCGTGGGTCACGGCCACGATCGTGACCGCCGACTGCCGGTTGACTTCCCCGAGCAGGTCGCGAATCTCGGCCTGGTGGCGGTAGTCGAGGAAGGTGGTCGGTTCATCGAGCAAGAGGACCTCGGCGCCCTGGGCCAGGGCGGCGGCGATGTAGACCTTCTGGCGCTCGCCGCCGCTGAGCGTATCGAGCGTGCGGTGGGCCAACGGCTCGATCCCGGTCCGCCGCATCACCCGGCGGACGGCCTGGCGGTCTTGATGAGCGATGGACGAGAGCGGGTTCAAGTAGGGGTAGCGCCCCATCAGGACGAACTGTTCGACGGTGAAGGCGACGAGGGGGCCGTCGGCCTGGGGGACGTAGCTCAAGAGGCGGGCCAGTTCGCGCTGCCGATAGAGGGCCAGCGGCCGGCCGAAGATCGCGATCCGGCCGGTCCCGCCGCGGTAGATGCGGTCGAGGCACTTCAGCAGCGTCGTCTTGCCGGCCCCGTTCGGCCCGACGATCGAAAGGTATTCGCCCGCACGGACCGAAAACGAGACATCTCGGAGGACCGGGGTCGACCCGAACCGGAACGAGAATCGGGCGACGTCGATCACCGTGTCTGCTCCTCCGCGGGTCATCGTTCCCAGTCCACTTCGGGGTGAAGGAGGCGGGCGAGTTTCTCGACGAATTGGACGAACCGCGGACCGGGGACCGTGGCGAAATCGTCGGCGATCAAGTAGACGCGGCCTTGCCTGACGGCCTCCACGTGGGGCAGGCTCTGCCAGTCGGCGCGGACGCGGGCCTCGTCAGCCGGCGGGCCGGAGACGCTCGAGACGAGGTCGACGATCGCGCCGGGATCGAGTTGGATGATCCCTTCGCGGGAGACGACGGGAAACCGAGCACGCCCCTTCCGGTAGGCGTTTTCACCTCCCGCCAGCTCGACGATGCGATCGATGTGGCCGTCGCGTCCGGCGATGTACACGTCCTGGAGCGTGCCCGTGCCGAGCGTGCGTTCGATGGCCACCAGCACCCGCGGCCGCGGCCGGCCGGCCGTCTTTTCCTTCACGCGCTCGAGCCGGTGGTGGATGTCGGCGACGATCGCCTCGGCGCGCGGCCGGGCTCGGCAGACGGCGCCGATCCGCGGGATCGACTGGACGATGCCCTCGATGTCCTTGTGAGAGACTTCCAGGGCAGGCAGCTGGAGCCTGGCAAATCCCGGCATCGGGGGGCCGGCGGCCTCCAGGAGGATCACCAGGTCGGGATGCAGGCCAACGAGGCGTTCGTAATTCGGATTGAGGTAGCCGCCGATGCTCGGCTTTTCCATCGCCTCGGGCGGATACTTGCAGTAGTCGGTGCGGCCGACAACGCGGTCGCCCAGGCCGAGGGCAAAGACGATCTCCGTAAGGCTCGGCGCCATCGTGACGATTCGCTCGGGCGGCGCGGCGGAGAAGGCGACCGGCCTGGATTCCGCGAGTTGGCCTTGCGCCCAGAAACAGAGGGCAAACACGGCGCCGATCGCGGCGGCCAGCAGAACGCGCCCGTTCATCGCGGCACCGCCTCGCCGCCGGGCCGCAAGTCAACCGGAAATCGGCGGGCAGAGGTCTGCAAGCGGGCCCCGTCGCGCGAGCAGGTTGGCGGGCCGTGGAGTGGGTTCATAAGGCATCGCCCGCTGATTGGGGGCTCTCATGCCGCTTGGGGCTCGCCGGGTTCCCAAGCCGCCGCGTAACCATCCGGCTGTGTGTCTAGTGATCGCCGTGCAGGATCGGCGGCAACGGCGGCCGCGACGAGCCGGCCAGTCCGGCAGCGCTTCATTCTAACATGACGGCTGCGTGTCGATCACCCCGCAAGGCGCGCGGGGGCCGGGATGGCGGCGGAGCGGGGTCGCCTCCGCTGCCGTTCCGGCGGGGCGGATCGCCGCCCGATTGCGCCGCCGGGGATCGCCGCGAATCAGGAAGAGCCGGCGGACTGCTCGCGGCGGCGGGGGGCGGTCTTTCCGGTGTTTTCCCGCATCGCGCGGCGTCTTCGACCCGCTCGGCGAGCCGAACCTGCTGGTAACCCGGCCTGCTTGGCGGTATAAAGAAGGCTTCCGCCCGGCCTGAACACGGCAGCTTTCTCCAGGCGGATTTAGTGGAATACCCATGGCGCGAGCGACTCCAGATGATCCAGCCAATACACAGTTCTTCCGGCCCGGGCGACTATCCCACGTATGAGCCGGGCGAGACGGTCGCCCTGTTCATCCCCTGCTACATCGACCAGTTCTTCCCGCAGATCGGCGAGGCGACGGCCCGGTTGCTGACCCGCTATGGCATTCCGCTGGCGTACCCGGACGAGCAGACCTGCTGCGGGCAGCCGGCGTTCAACTCGGGCTATTGGGAAGAGGCGCGGGGCGTGATCCACCATTTCTGCAAGGCATTCGAGCCCTACAAGTGGATTGTCAGCCCGTCCGGCTCGTGCACGGCCATGTGCCGGGTGTTCTTCGAGCAGGTCGACCCGGATGAGCGGATCGTGGGCGTCGGCCGCCGGGTATTCGAACTGACCGAGTTTCTCGTAAATGTGCTCGGGGTGACCGACACGGGCGCTCGTTTCCCCCACAAGGTGACGATGCACAGCGGTTGTCACGGGCGGCGCGAACTGGGCATCCTCCAGCAGCCGCTCGCCCTGCTGCAAAACATCCGCGAGATCGATTACCGGGAGTTGCCCAACATCGAGGAATGCTGCGGGTTTGGCGGAACATTCAGCGTGAAGATGCCGGGCACGTCGCTCGCGATGGGAAAAAGCAAGGTGGAGAACATCGTCAAGACCGGGGCCGATGTCGTCACCTCGGTTGACATCAGCTGCCTGATGCACATCGGCGGGATGCTCCGCCGCGACAAGGCCACGCGGCACATCCGCTGCATGCACATCGCCGAGCTGCTCGTGCAGGAGTAGGAAGAGGGTTCACGGTTCAGGGTTCCGTTGATACTTCTGGGTTGGGAACGAGGCGGCGAGACAATCGTAGAATGTGCGTTCCCAAGCTGGAGCTTGGGAACGAGGAGAAGGAGAGAACGTGGCATGAAAGACTGAACCCCGAACCCCGAACCTTTTTCTGAACCCCGAACCCTTTCGATGGGCAGTGACCAAATGCATCTTCAAGGCGCTCCGTTTTTGAAAGCCGAGAACGCGGGTCTTTACGAGCCTGCCGGCAGCCAGTCGATGGGGATTGCGGCCGAGCGATCGACCAGGCAGAACCAGGAGCTGATCGCCGCGATCCCCTATTTCCAGGAGTGGCGCAGGGCGGCCAGCGGGATCAAGGACTACGCGATCGGCAACCTGGACAAGCTGCTCGTCGAGTTCGAGAAGAACATTACCGCCCGGGGCGCCGTGGTCCACTGGGCCGAGACGGCGGAAGAGGCCAACCGGATCGTGCTCCAGATTGCCCAGGAACACAACGTCAAGACGGTGGTCAAGGCGAAATCGATGGTCAGCGAAGAGATGGAGCTGAACCACGCCTTCGCCTCGGCGGGGATTCGCGCCCTGGAGACGGACCTGGGCGAGTACCTGGTGCAACTGGCCGGCCAGCGGCCGACGCACATCGTCACGCCGGCCCTGCATCTGTCGGCCGAGGACGTGGGCCGTCTGTTCGCCGATAAACTCGGCGAACCTTACACCGCCGAGCACCGGGAACTGACGGCGATCGCCCGGCGCCACCTCCGCGAAGAGTTCGTCAAGGCCGACATGGGGATGTCGGGCTGCAACTTCGGCATCGCCGACACGGGTACGTTCGTCGTGGTCGAGAACGAGGGCAACGCCGGCCTGTCGACGGCCGCGCCGCCGATCCACGTGGCCTTGATGGGCATCGAGAAGGTCCTCCCCAGCATCCACTACCTGCCGCAGTTCTTGAACGTGCTCGCCCGCAGTGGAACCGGCCAGAAACTGACGACCTACACGCACCTGTTCCACGGCGCCACGCCGGGCCGCAAGCTGCACATCGTGATCATCGACAACGGACGGACCAAGATCCTCGCCGACCCGAAGGCCCGGATGAGCTTGTTCTGCATCCGCTGCGGCGCGTGCCTGAACGCCTGTCCGGTCTATCGCCGCGTGGGGGGCTGGGCCTATGGCTGGGTTTATCCGGGCCCGATCGGCGCGGTGATCGTGCCGCAGATGGTCGGTCTGGAGCAGGCGGGCAAGCTGCCGTTCGCCTCCTCGCTTTGCGGGGCCTGCAACGAGGTCTGCCCGGTGAAGATCGACATCCCGCACCAGTTGGTCCACCTCCGCCACCGCGCGGTCAACGAGCGCTCGCCGATGAACTTGTGGACCGAGCGGCTCCTCTGGCAGGCATGGTCGTGGATGTTCCGCGGCCGGCGGCGCTACAAGCTGGCGATGGCCGTGGTCAAGATGGGCATCCGCATCGCGCCGTTTCTGCCCTGGCACCCCGACAAGCTGGGCGCATGGACGCGCGGGCGGGAACTGCCGGAGATTCCGCCGCAGGGCAGTTTCCGCCGTTGGTGGCGGACGACCGGCGCGAACTTGAAACCCGCCGACAGAAACACCCCGTAGGACGGGTCTTGCGGCCCGTCGCAGTACGATCCATCGCGTAGGACGGGTCTCCCGGCCCGTCGGTGCACTGATTGACTCTCCCCCAAAAGTGACCACCATGAGCAGCCGCAACGCCATCCTCTCCCGCATTCGCAAGTTGCTGGCGGGCGAACCCGAGCGCCAATTGCCGCCGATCCCCGAGGTCTGGCCGATCGAGAACCCGCCGGTGGAGAAGATGGTCGAGCGGTTCACCGCCGAACTGGAGGCGATTGCCGGCGAGGTCCAGCGCGCGGCGACGATCGAGCAAGCTGCGCAGAAGCTGAGCGCGGTGGTGGATGAATTGGGGGCCGAGCGGATCGGCCGGACGGATCATCCGCTCTGTGAGGAATTGACGGCCGGTCTGCCCGGCGAGCGGTTCATCATCGGCCAGGACGATCCCGACCCGAAGCAACTCGCCGAGTTGCCGGCCGGGCTGATTGCGGCCGACACGCTGCTGGCCGACACGGGCAGCGCGATGATCGCCTGCGCGACCCCGCATCACCGCCTGATGTGCTACTTGCCGCCGGTCTGCATCGTGGTTGCCAAGACGAGCCAGCTGGTCGAACACCTGCCGGCGGCCTGGGAGAAGATCGCCGCGCGGGTGGCGGATCCGGGTCTGCGCGGCGAGTTCGTGTTCGTCACCGGGCCGAGCCGCACGGCCGATATCGAGAAGATCCTGATTCTCGGCGTCCACGGGCCGAAACGGCTGATTGTCCTGCTGGTGGGGTGATGCGCGGCGCGTCGTTGGGGCAACTCCCCGCCGTCACAAGCGGCAGCAACGGCCCCTGCCATCCGCTGGCGGGCGCGATCCCGGTCTGGCCTTCCACGCGCCGTGTGGTAATTATTCAGGAGGGCCTGGCTGCCGGACCTTGGTGATCCTCGCGCTGCCCGGCCCGCCCGGTTCCGCCAGGTGGTCGATGGCCGATCGGGTGCACGGCTTTACAGCCTCCCCTCCATCCCTCATCATGCATGGGGTGGAGTCGTGTGGCCGAATGCGACTTGCCCCCCCATAGTATGACGAAACGATGAGCGACGATTCCAAACCGATCAGTCTGAACCGGCAATTCACGATCCCCGTGGCAGACCGGGTGCTGCGCCTGCCGCCCTACCTGTTTGCGAAAATCAACAAGTTGATGTATGAGAAGCGTCGCGCGGGCGCCGACGTGATCGACCTGGGGATGGGGAACCCCTCCGACGCCCCCGAGCCGATGGTGATCGACAAGCTGATCGAGGCCGCCCAGGATGCGAAGAATCACGGTTACAGCCATTCCCTGGGTCTGGCCAGCCTCCGCCGCGAAGTGGCCAGCAAGTACTTCAAGCATTACGGCGTGCGGCTGGATCCTGAGAGCGAGGTGGTGGCATGCCTTGGTTCCAAAGAGGGGTTCAGCCACATATGCCTGGCGCTGATGGGTCCGGGCGATACGGCGATCGTGCCCGCCCCTTCCTACCCGGCGCACATCTACGCGGTGGCCCTGGCGGCCGGCAACGAGATTCTTCTGGATGTCGCCGACCCCGAGAAATTCCTCTCCAATGTGGCCTTCACCTGCCAGCACCTTTATCCCAAGCCGAAGCTCCTGATCGTCAATTTTCCCCACAACCCCTCGGCGACGACGGTCGAACCGGAGTTCTTCGTGGAGGTCGTCCAGCTGGCGAAGCGCTACGAGCTGATGGTGATCAGCGATTTCGCCTACGCCGACGTGGCCTACGACGGATATCAGCCGCCCAGCTTCCTCTCCACGCCGGGAGCGATCGAGGTGGGCGTCGAGTTCACCACGATGAGCAAGGGCTACAACATGGCCGGCTGGCGGGTGGGGTTCTGCGCCGGAAACGCGGAGATGGTCCGCGCCCTGTCGACAATCAAGACGTACTACGACTATGGTATGTTTGCCCCGATCCAGATCGCCGCGATTCTGGCCCTCAGGCACACCGACGCCGCCGTGGAACGGCAGTCGCTCGTCTACCAGGGCCGCCGCGACGTGCTCTGCGACGGGCTGGAACGGCTCGGTTGGCCGATCACGCGTCCGCGGGCGTCGATGTTCGTCTGGGCCAAGATGCCCGACGCTTGGGCGAGCCGGATGTCGTCGATTGATTTCGCCATGAAACTGCTCCAGGAGGCCGACGTGGCCGTGAGCCCCGGCGCGGGGTTCGGCCCGGCGGGCGAGGGCCATCTGCGGATGTCGCTCGTGGAAAACGAAGAGCGGCTGCGGCAAGCGGTCCGCCAGATCGGCCGCTGTCTGGGCAGCACCACCGCCGACCAGAAGCCGCTCGCCGCGCGGATCGGAACGTGAAACGCGGCGGTTGCCGCACGATTGCCCGCCACCCCTAAGGCTCCGCTTCTCCCCTTTCTCCGATGATCAACGCAGCAAAGACAGCCAAGCTGGCGCTTGAGGATGGAACCGTCTTCACGGGAAATGCCTTCGGCGCCGAGGGCGAGGCGGACGGCGAGGTCTGCTTCAACACGTCGATGACCGGCTACCAGGAGATCCTCACCGATCCGAGCTACCGCGGCCAGATCGTGGCCCTGACCTATCCGGAGATCGGCAATTATGGCGTGAACGCCGAGGACGTGGAGAGTTGGAGGCCCCACCTGGCCGGCTTCGTGGTCCGGCATTGCAGCCGCCATGCGAGCAGTTTCCGATCGTCGGGCGCCCTGGGGGACTACCTGGCGGCCAATCGGATTGTGGGCATTGAGGGGATCGACACGCGGGCGCTCGTTCGCCGCCTGCGCATCCGGGGCGCGATGCGGGGCGTTCTGTCAACGACGGATCTGGACGACGGCCGGCTGGTTGCCAAGGCGCAAGCCAGCCCGGGGCTCGTCGGCCGCGACCTGGTGCGAGAAGTGATTCCCCCAGCGGCGATCCCCTGGAACGAGCCCTTGAATCGCTGGGTGAAGCTCGTCGAGGCCCCGCACGTTGCGGTCGGGCCTGACGCTGCCCACGTGGTCGCCCTGGACTACGGAATGAAGTGGAATATCGCCCGGCACCTGTTCGACATGGGATGCCGCGTGACGATCCTGCCGGGCACGGCGACGGCCAGCGAGATTCTCGACCTGGAGCCCGACGGCGTCTTCCTTTCCAACGGCCCGGGGGATCCCGAGCCGCTCGTCTATGCCCAGGAGACGATCCGCGGCCTGCTTGGCAGGAAGCCGATCTTCGGCATCTGCCTGGGCCATCAACTCCTCTGCCTGGCGGCGGGGGCGCGGACATACAAGCTCAAGTTCGGCCACCGCGGCGCTAATCAGCCGGTCCAGAACCTTGAGGACAGCCGGGTCGAAATCACCTGCCAGAACCACGGCTTCGCGGTGGAAGCCGAAAGCCTGCCCGGCGATCTGGAGGTGACCCACGTGAACCTCAACGACAAGACGATCGAGGGCATCCGCCACAAGACGCTGCCCGCCTTCAGCGTCCAGTACCACCCCGAGGCGTCGTCGGGCCCCCACGACAGCGGCTACCTGTTTGCGCGGTTCAAGGGGATGTTGTAGGCCTGGCGGAAGGGGATTCGTTCCGCCGCGCCCCGGGGCGGACGCGCGGCGATCAGCGCGGCCGGCTTTCCACGCGGCTCATTCATCGGCGTCGAGCACGACGGGCACGGCGACCTGGCTGTCTTCGCGGATCACGTTGACGATCACCTTCTCGCCCGGTTGGCGGCTTTCGACCGCCGCGAGGAACTCCTCGACGGTTTCGATCGGCTTGCCGTCGATGCCGATGATGACGTCCGCGGCGGAACGGTTCAAGACGGTCTGTTCCCAGACATAGTGGCCTTGGCGGACGCGGCGGCGCTCGATTTGCGGGCCTTGGAGCCCGGCGCGCTCGGCGGCGCCGCCGGGGGTGAGCTGCACGATCAGCAGGCCGTGATCCATCTGCGAGACGCTCTCGATGCCGATATTCGCGCGGACGACGCGCCCCTTGGCAATCAACTGGGGGACGATCCTGGCGATCGTGTTGATGGGGATGGCAAACCCGATGCCGGCGCTCTCCTGCGTCTTGCTGGCGATCGCCTGGTTCATGCCGATCATCCGGGCGGAGGTGTCGAGCAGCGGGCCGCCCGAGTTGCCCGGGTTGATGTCGGCGTCGATCTGGATCATCTGGTCGATGCGGCGGTATCGCCGCGGGCTGGGCAGTTGGCGGTTGAGGCTGGAAATGATCCCGGTGCTCAGGGTCCGCTGCAACCCGAAGGGGTTGCCGATCGCGTAGACCCGCTGGCCCACGAGGAGATCGGCCGAATCGCCGAAACGGACCGGGAACAGGGAGTCCTGCGAGGCCTCGATCTGGAGCACGGCCACGTCGGTGGTGCTGTCGACGCCGACGACCTGGGCATCGTAGGACTTGCCGTCGAACAGGGTCACCTGGATTTGCCGGGCGTCTTCGATGACGTGGAAGTTGGTGATAATCCGGCCTTGCTTGTCGATCACCACCCCGCTGCCGGCCCCTTCGGAAGGGACGGCAAACATGAAGAAGCCGTCGCTCTGAACGCTTCGCGTGCTGATGTTGACGACACTACGGTTGACCGCTTCGTAGACGCGGATATTGACTTTCTCATCCTCGGTGAGGCCCTCGTAGCTGGGCGGAGGCGACGGGGAGAGGGGGACGAGCTGGGTCGGCGGGAGCGGTGGACCGGCGTCTTCCTGGGCCCGCGTCTGGCCGGCGGGATCGGGATCGCCCGTGACGTAGACGGCCGTCAGCGCGCCGACCGCCGCCGAGAGCATACAAAGCATGAGGATCTGCCGATGGACCATGGTTCGTACCCTTGTTGCCAGAGGGAAAGACATCTTCCCTGATCATAGGCAATGCCTGCCGATCGGGCGAGGGCCTCGGCCGGCGGTCACCGCCCGTTTCCCGTCCGCAGGTCGAAGTGGAAGAGTTTCACCTGGCCGCGGTCTTCGGGCTGGTAGCGGGCGATGGCGTCCTGGAGGAGCCGCTTCTGCCAGGGCCGATCCGGCTCGGGCCGGCCGCCATGGCGATCGAAGAGCCGCTTGGCCCGATCCGACGCGGTGATTGCCGCCGCCTCCCGATAGCCCTGCTCGCGGAAGCGGCTCAAGGCTTCGCAGAGCAGCAACTGGCCGTGCTGCGAATCCTGGTGGTTTTCGGCGATCACGAACCCTCCGATCAACAGGGCGCCTTCGGCGTCCGGCACCGCGGTGGCATGGAGCATGCCGATAACCACGTCGCGGTGCTCCAGCAGAAGCGTGCTGGGGAGGAGGCGCTCAAGTTCCGCGCGGCTGCGGGGTTTGACGTACGGGGTGCCGCAGCGGGTCGTGAACCGCTGGGCTTCCAGGTAGAGTTGCTCGACGGCGTCGAGGTCGCTGCTCTGGGCGTAGTCGACCTGGTGGGTCTGGTGGCGTTCGATCATCGTGCCGACGCCGGTCCGGGTGAGGATTTCATCCAGCAGCCGGGCGTAGGAGACGATGTGGACCTGGGCGACGCCGCCGGCGACGGCCCGCAGGGCGGCGTGGACCTTGGGCAGGATCGTGCCGGAGAGGATCGGCCGGCCGTCCACGTCGGTTCGCTGCAAGAGGCAGAGGAGCTCGTCGAAATCGGCGAAGCTGAGCCGCTGCCGCCCGCCCTTTCGGCCCGGCACGTGAATCCCGTCGCCGGGCATCAGGAGCAGGAGCTTCTGGGCCTGCAAGCCGGCGGCCAGGTCGGCCGCCAGCGAGACGGCGGGGACGTGGAGAAAACGCCCGTGCTCGTCGGTGCCGCCGAATCCGATGATCGCGAGCTGGCCGCGGTCAACGACCCGGCGGATCGCCGCCAGGTCGATGGTGGCGGTCATCCCGGTGCTCTCGTGGCCGATGCGGCGTTCGGCGCCGATCGTGGATTCGGGGAGCAGTTGGTGGGGGATGTTTTCGGCCCGGCACAGCTCGGCCAGCTCGGCGACGATTCGCCGCCGCTCCTCGACAAGCCGCGGCAGGGCTTTTTCCGGAATCACCAGGCGGTTCGTTTCGGGGTGGAGGCGAGCGCTGAATTGGGCCCGCATCTGCTCCTCGCAGCGGCCGCCCTTGCCGAAGACGATCGCCACCCGGATGCCGTGCCCCAGGAGCTCGCGGACTTCCCTCAGGATCGCGTAGGCGATGGCCGTGTTCTCAACGGCTTCGTTCTCCACCTGAATGACGAAGATGCGGCCGGCAAACTGGCAGTAGTAGAGGTTGGAGCTCATCGGCTTTGGGCGTGCGACGGCGGGGGGGAGTGGCGGAAGGCGCGGCTCGGCCGGGGCGCTGCGGTCCATCTTATCGCAGGCAGGGGAAATTGGCAGCCGGCCGGGCCGCGGTTTTCTCGCCGCCGCCGGGGCGTTTTCCCTGATCGAGGCGGCCTGTACGATAATAGGGAGAGCGAGCCGGCGAGGCTTGTGGAGCTTGTCGAACAAGCAACGAGGATCAGCGGGCGAAGGGCAGCGGTTTTCGGCGATCGGCTTCCCGTGGAATTCCGCCGCGGCTGTTCAATCCGGCTGGGGCGGTTGCGGCCTGCGAGCGGGAATCTGGGCAACCCGATCCCGGCAGATGCGGAATCCGATCGTTGTCCCTACGGGGGAGAATTCGATGTCCAGTGAGCAGGATGAGGCCGAGCTGCGGCGGGAATTGGCCGAGTTGCGACGCCGGGTCGCCGGGTGCGAGCAGACCGAGGCGGAGTGGCGGCGGACCGAAGCGGCGCTCCGCGAGAGCCAGCGGCGCTTGTCCACGCTGCTTTCGAACCTCCCCGGCATGGCCTACCGATGCCGCAACGACGCCGATTGGACGATGGTCTTTGTCAGTCAAGGGTGCGCCCGGCTGACCGGCTACGCCGTGGCGGATCTGCTCCAGAACCGGGCGATCTCGTGGCGCGCCCTGATCCATCCGGACGATCGGTCGAACGTCTACGAGGACGTGCAGAGGGCGATCGGCGAGCAGCGGCCGTTTGAAATCGTCTATCGCATCCGCACCGCCTGGGGGGAGGAGCGGTGGGTCTGGGAGCGGGGTGTTGGCGTGCCGGATGACAGCGGGCGGGTGGAATTTCTGGAGGGTCTGGTTGCCGACATTTCCGAGCGCGTGCAGGTGGAGCGGGAGCTCGAACGGCGCGTGGCGGCCCGCACGGCGGAACTGGCCGAAGCGAATCAGCGGTTGCGCGAAGAGAACGCGGAGCGAACGCGGGCCCAGGAAGCCGTCGATCGGGAGCGAAGAACGCTCTGGCACATGCTCCGCGCCAGCGATCACGAACGGCAGTTGATCGCCTACGACATCCACGACGGGCTGGCCCAGCAATTGGCCGCCGCGGTGATCCAGTTCCAGGCCTACGAGCAGGCCAAGGGGTCCTCGGCCGGGAACGCCCGGGCCGCCTACAATGCGGGCGTGCAGATGGTGCGGCAGGCGCATTTCGAAGCGCGGCGGCTGATCAGCGGCGTGCGGCCGCCGATCCTCGACGAGTCTGGCGTCGTGGCCGCCCTGGGCCACTTGGCGCACGACCAGCAGATTGCCGGCGGGCCGGAGATCGAATTCCAGAGCGACGTGCAATTCGTCCGCCTGGAGTCGATTCTGGAGAACGCCATCTACCGCATCGCCCAGGAGGCGCTCGCCAATGCTTGCCACCACAGCCAGAGCCCGCGAATCCGGTTGTCGCTGGTTCAGCACGGCGATTCGGTGCAGCTGGACGTGGAGGACTGGGGAGTCGGGTTCGATCCGGCCGCGGTCGACGCCGAGCGGTTCGGGCTGGAGGGCATCCGCGAGCGGGCCCGGCTGCTCGGCGGGCAGGTCGGCGTCGAGAGCCGGGCGGGGGAGGGGACGCGGGTCAAGGTCGTCTTGCCGCTCGTGTCGTCAACCGCACCCGCCGGGCCCTGAACCGGGAATGGGCCGGCGTGCGTTTTGCCGGCCCGTTCACTATAATGGCGGTTTCCCCTTCCTCAGGCAAAACACCATCCTGACGATTGCACAAGGAGATGCACGATGTCGCAGAGACAAGCGGCGTATTCGCGTCGGCGGTTTCTCCGCGCCGCGGCCCGGGCGGGCGCGGTGTTGGCGATTCCGCAGATCATTCCCGGCTCGGCCCTGGGCGACCACCGCGTGGTCGCGCCCAGCGAGCGGATCGTGATCGGGGGCTTCGGCATCCGCGGCCGCGGGATGCACGACCTGAACTGCATGCTCAACGAGCCGGACGTCCAGTTCGTGGCGATCTGCGACGTTCAGAAGGCTTCGCGGCTGAAGGTCAAGGAGGCGGTCGACAAGTTCTACAAGAACACGAAATGCGAGATGTACGCGAACCCGCACGAATTCCTCGCGCGGCCGGACATCGACGCCGTGCTGATCGCCACGGGCGACCGCTGGCACACGATGGCGGCGATCCTGGCGGCCAAGGCCGGCAAGGACATCTACTCGGAGAAGCCGTGCTCGACGACGATCGCCGAGAGCATCGCCCTGGCCGACACGATCAAGCGCTACGGCGTCGTCTACCAGGCGGGCACGCAGCGGCGGAACATCGGCAACTTCATCCTCGCTGCGGACCTCTGCCACAGCGGGCGGCTCGGCAAGCTGCACACGGTGCACGCCAACACGCTCGCCCCGGCGACGAGCCAGGAGTGGCTCGAGCCCCAGGAGCAGCCGTCCGAGGAGGACGTCGACTGGGACGTCTGGCTCGGCCCCTGCCCCTGGCGGCCGTTCAACAGCCGCTACATCCAGGGCGGTTGGCGCGGCCATTTCGATTTCCACGGCGGGGGCATCCTCGAATGGGGCTCCCACACGGTCGACCTCTGCCAATGGGCCGCCCAGAAGGATCACACGATGCCCAGCCTCTACGATCCCAACGTCAGCGGGCCCGCGGAGTACGGAACGAACCAGGTGCTCTGCACCTACGACGACGGCGTCAAGCTGCTGATGCGGGATGCGGGTTGGCTCGGCCTGGGGACCTGTAGCGCCCGCTACGAAGGCGACCGGGGTTGGGTCGAGACGGGCGACAGCGGCAAGATGAAGACCAGCCCCTCGGTCCGCCAGTTCCTGAAGAACGTGCCGACCGCCGGCACGGACGCGACGAACCATATCCGCGATTTCCTGAATTGCATCAAGACACGCGGAATCGCCCAGTCGAACGCCGACCGCGTGGCCAACTCGCACATCGCCTGCCACGCGGCCTACATCGCCTGGCAGCTGGGGCGGAAGCTGACGCTCGACACGAAGAAGATCGAGTTCGTCAACGACGCCGAGGCGAATCGCATGCGGTCGCGCGCCTACCGCGAACCTTGGCGGAGCTAGCCGCCGCTTCCCAAGACACCCAACCAGGAGAGATCGATGATGTTCCGATTCCAGAGGTCGTGGATCGTTGCCGCCGCTTTGCTCGCGGCAATCGTTCCCTTGCGCGCGATGGCGCAGAATTCCGAACTGCCGCTTCAGGCCGGGCAAGACGAGCAGGCCGAGACGGCCAAATGCGTGGCGATCATCCAATCGGCCGACGCAACCGACAACGCCAAGGCGGTCGCCTTCAAGCGGCTGGCGATCTTCGGCACGAAGTATGCCGTCAACGAGCTGGCCCCGCTCCTCCAGGATCCGAAGTGGGCCCACTACGCCCGCTACAGCCTCGAACCACTTCCCGACCCGTCGGTCGACGAAGCCTTCCGCGCGGCCCTGGCGAAGCTCCAGGGCAACCTGCTGATCGGAGTGGTCAACTCGATCGGCGTCCGCCAGGATGCCGACGCGGTCGAGGGATTGACCGGGCTGCTCGGCTCGCGCGACGAGGGGGTCGCCGCGGCGGCGGCGGCCGCCTTGGGGCGGATCGCCACCAAGGAGGCCATCGCCCAGCTCAAGCAGCAGCTGGCCAAGACCGAGGGCCGGCTGAAGATCGACGTGGCGGACGCCTGCCTGGCCTGCGCCGATGAGCTCCTGGCCAAGGGCGACGGGCCCGGGGCGGTCGACATGCTGGAAACGGTCCGCAAGGCCGACGTGCCGCAGTTCGTCGTCGAAGCGGCCGCCCAGAACCTGATCCTCGCCCAGGGCGAGGAGGGGATTCCGCTGCTCGTCGAGCAGCTCAAGTCCGACAACCTGGCGATGCGGGGCGTCGGGCTGAGAGCCGCCCGGCTGATCCAGTCCGCGGCGGTCGGCAAGGCCTTGCTCGAATTGCTCGGCCAGGCGCCGCCCGACCAGCAAGCCAAGCTGATCACGGCGATGGCCGATCGGGGCGACAAGGGCGGGCTGGCCGAGGTGGTTGAAGCCGCCTCGTCGAACGTCAAGGAGCTGCGGCTGGCGGCCATCGAGGCCCTGGTGAAACTGGGCGGCGCCGACCAGGTGGGCCTGCTGATGAAGGCGGCGGCCGACGCCGACCCCGACGTGGTTGCGGCCGCCAAGATGGTGCTCGTCGGCATGCCGGGCGCCGAGGTGGACGCGGCCGTGGCCCGCCTGGTCGCCAGCAGCCAGGGGACGGCCCTGGCCCTGGCGATCGAGATTGCCGGCGAGCGGCGGGTGATGGCCGCCAGCGGCGCATTGAAGCGACTGGCGGAAAGCGACAACGAGCAGATCCGCCTGGCGGCCGTCAAGGCGCTGGGCACGACGATCGCGCTCGACGATCTGCCCGCGCTTGTCCGCCGGCTGGTTGCCGCCAGCAGCGCGGCCGAGCAGGAAGCCGCCCGGCAGGCGATCAAGGACACCGGCATCCGCATGCCCGACGTGGACGCCTGCGCGGAGAAGTTGGCCGGTTGCCTGCAGGGCGCCCCGGCCGATGTCCAGGTGTTTCTGCTGGAGATGCTCCGCGACGTCAGCGGTCCGGTGGCATTGCAGGCCGTGATTGCGGCGGCCGAGAGCGGGGAGGACGCGGTCCGGGATGCGGCCACGCGCGTGCTCGGTGAATGGCTCGACGCCGGGGCGGCGCCGCGCCTGCTCGAACTGGCCAAAAAGCTGGATGAGGCCAAGTACAGAATCCGCGCGATCCGCGGCTATATCCGCATCGCCCGCCAGTTGAACCCGTCCGATGAAGAGCGGATGGCGATCTGCCGCAATGCGCTGGCGCTTGCCGACCGGGCCGACGAGAAGAAGCTCGTCATGGAGGTGCTCGGCCGCTATCCTTCGGCCGCGTCGCTGGCGATCGCCGTCTCGGCGGTTGGCGACCGCGACGTCAGCGAGGAAGCCTGCGCGGCGGCCGTGTCGATCGCCGGCAAGATCGTCGACGCCGAGAAGGCGGCCGTGGCCGCCGCCATGCCCAAGGTGATCGAGGCGGCCAACAGGGCCGAGACGGTCACGAGGGCCAAGAGCCTGCTGGACCGGGCGAAATAGCCGGGTTGATGACCCGGCTTTGCCGCGGCACGGCGAAATGCCACACCGGCCGGCTGCCATCCCCAGGGGGGCAGCCGGCCGGCGGTGTTTCCGGCAAGGTTCAGGGCGCAACGGCAAGTGGCCAAACGAGGGTGGGGGGCGAGTCGCCAGGCGAGCGTTCCCAAGCTGGAGCTTGGGAACGAGGTGAAGTTCCAGCGCCGCGGCTGGTTCCCAAGCTGGAGCTTGGGAACGAGGCCATCTCCCTCCGTCTTCCCGCCGCGATTTGCCAAGGCTGCGTCGCCGGCGGATAATTCCCGGGGGGAAGGGAGAGGACCGGGCGACGGCCGCGAGCGGAGGGACTGTTGATGAACGACGACCTGGCGGCAGACGGGCAGTCGCCGCGCCGCGCCGCGGAGTTTCTTGACGATGTGGCGGCGGGGCCCGCCGCGGCGCCGATCGACTGGCGGGTTCTTCTGTGGAGCACGCTGGCCGGCATGGCCGTCGGGCTGATCGATTTTCTGCTCCATCTGCGGTTTGCTCCGGAGACGGCCGGATGGGACAGCGCGTCGTCCGGGCACAATCACTTTCTCCGCCTGGCCGTGCTGGTTGCCTTCCTCGGCTACGGGCTTGTCGTGTCGCGCGCCTTGGCGCTTCGCGGGCAGGCTGAGCGGAGAGCGCAAGCGGACTCCGCGCGGCTCCGCAACGTCTTCCGGTCCGCCCCGGCGGGCATCGGCGTCGTTGCGAATCGGGTCTTTCAGGACGTCAACGAGTATTTCTGCGAGATGACCGGCTATCTCCAGGGCGAGCTCGTCGGAGAGTCGATCCGCATGCTCTATGCCTCGCAAGAAGAATTCGACCGGGTGGGAGGGGCGATGTACGATCAGGTCCGCCTCCACGGGGCGGCGACCTTCGAAACCACCTGGGTCCGCAAGGACGCCGCGCCGATCGACGTTCTGCTCTCGTTGACGCCGATCGATCATCGGGATTGGCCGGCGGCGGTCACCGTTCTGGCCCTGGATATCACCGACCGGAAGCGGGCCGAGCGCGCGTTGCAGGCATCGCTGCAAAAATCGACAGACATCGTGAAGTTCAGCCCGGCGGGCATGTTCATGTACCAGCGGACCGCCGACGGCCGGCTCCTGCTGGCCGACGCGAATCCCGCCGCCGAGCGGTTGACGGGAGTCTGCCTGGAGGAATCGCGGGGAAAGGACTTCGACCAGATCTGGCCGAGCGCCGCCGGGCTGGGCATCCGGGATGCCTGGCTGAGGGCCCTCGAAGCCGGCGAACCCTGCTGGAGCCAGGACATCGCCTACCGGGACGATCAGTTGGACGGAGTCTATCACGCGAACGTCTTCGCGCTGCCCGGCGACTGGCTGGCGGTGGCCTTTGAAGACGTCACGCAATTGCGGCGGCACGCGGCGGAGCGCGAGACGCTGATCGCCGATCTGGAGGCGAAGAACGCGGAGCTGGAGCGGTTCGCCTACGCGGTGTCGCACGACTTGAAGAGCCCGCTGATCACGATCCGCGGTTATGTCGGCCTGCTCGAAGAAGACCTCGCCAAGGGGGAGATGGCCCTGGCGAAGGAGGGCCTGGAGAGGATCGACGCGGCCGCCGAGCGGATGGGGCGGCTGTTGAGCGAGATTCTCGAACTGTCGCGGATCGGGAGGCAGGTCAATCCTGCCGAGGAGGTTTCGCTGAACGTGCTGGCCGCCGAAGCGATCGAGAGCTTGCGGGGCAGCATTACGAAGTCGGGGGCGGAAGTGGATGTCCGGCCGGGCCTGCCGGAGGTCTTCGGCGACCGGCGGCGGCTTGGCGAGGTATTCCAGAATCTCCTGGAGAACGCGGTCAAATACCGCGGCGACCAACGGCGGCCGCGGATCGAGATCGGCGGGGAAGAGCGCGGCGGCGAGGTGCTCTGCTACGTGCGCGACAACGGGCTGGGGATCGAACCGGAATACCACGAGGGGGTTTTCCGGCTGTTCAACCAGTTGGACCCTTCGTGCGAGGGCAGCGGCGTGGGGCTGGCCCTCGTCAAGCGGATCGTCGACGTCCATGGCGGCAAGGTCTGGGTCGAGTCCGCGGGCCGCGGCCATGGAGCGACGTTCTGGTTCACGCTCAAGGGCTCGCCGCGGCCCGCGTGAAATCCGGCGGCGAGCAGCTCGCCGGGGCGGCGAGGGCGATTCCTCGCCGCGCAGCGGCGCGGCAAGCGGCGGAGCGCGAGAGGCTCACGGCAGCTCGATCAGCGATTGGCTCTTGACGATCGCGTAGTCGTCCGGGAAGGTGTGAAATGCCTGGACGAGCATCGAGCGGCTGCGGGTCTCGACGTGGATATAGCTGACCGCTCCGAGGGCCATCCGCCCGCTGGAGTCGAACTTGTAGAACAATCCTTCCCGCTGGCAATCGTGCGAGAGCTCTTCCTGGAAGGTCCAGAAGATCTCCGGCTCCAGCGTTTCGAGCTGGAAGTTGACCTGGTAGGTCACCCCGCCGCGGCACTCGACGTAGTCGCTCCGCTGCCCCTTGAGGCGGTAGGAGAGAAGGCGGCGGCGCTTCGGCAGGGGGTGGTGCGCGCTGGTGGCGACTTCGGTCAGGGTCAGCCCCGCGTAGCGCCACGTGACCACATGACCGGCGCCGGTGATCTGCACTCGGGCCTCGTAGTCGCCCCGCTTGATATCCCGCGAGGAGTAGGCCTCGAAGAGTTCCGGATGCAGCGGCCGCCCGTAAAGCTGAAGTACCAGTTCGGCTACTTTCGGTCGAACGGTGAGCACGGCTGCGATTCCTTCCCTGTAACAGACGAGTATTCTTGAGAACCAGTCCGACGACTTCCGCCAATACCATTCCGCGACCTCCGCGAGGCCCTGCTGGCTTCGGGATCGGTTCCGAATGAAAAGGCCGGCTACCCTCGCCGGATAGCCGCATTATAAACGGCCCCCGAGCGAAATACAAAGGGCGGTTTTTCGCGGCAAACCGGACCGGGAAAATGCCGCCGGATTGGCACGCCAATCGCATGGTCCAGAGCTTGCTTGCAGGCAGTCGCCCGATCACAAGAATTGCCGAACCGGTCTTGACAAACGCGCGGGACGTTGTCCCGCAAGGCCCCCTTCGCTCTCCGAGCCCGTTCCACAATCTGCTCGCCCGTCACCAAATGTCCCTTTCGAGAAATGACAACCTTGCAGTCCGCCACAACCCGCGGTTTTGGATTGCCACTCCTGGCAGGATGGGCTGTCCAAAGCAGTCCCACGAGACGGGCGGGGCGTGTCTCGCGCGTTGAGGCGGTTCTCGCAGCGACTCGCGTTGGAGCCGCAGCCGGTATAATAGATCGCCAAATCACCTGCAACCCTCAACCCCTTTGCCGCATGACCCACGACGAGATTCTGAGTTGGCTCCGCGAGTCGAACGAGGCCCGTCTGGCCACTCTCTGGCAACTGGCGGACCAGGCGCGGCAGGTGCACGTCGGCGGCGAGGTGCATCTCCGCGGCTTGATCGAGATATCCAACCACTGCATCCGGCTCTGCGGCTATTGCGGACTGCGGGCGCCCAACCGCAAAGTCACCCGTTACCGGATGACCCGCGAAGAGACGGCCGCCTGTGTCCGCCAGGCCGTAGCGCTGGGCTACGGCACGGTCGTGCTCCAGTCGGGCGAGGACCCGGGCCTGACGCGCGCGTGGGTCGCCGACCTGGTCCACTGGATCAAGTCGGAGACTCCGCTGGCCGTGACGTTGAGCCTCGGCGAGCGCGACCAGGCCGAGCTGGCCGCGTGGCGCGAGGCCGGCGCCGATCGCTACCTGCTCCGCTTCGAGACCTCCAACGAGCGGCTCTACACGCGGATTCACCCCGCCCGGCCGGGCGGGCCCGCCAACCGCCTGGAACTCCTCAAGTGCCTGGCGGTCCTGGGCTACGAAGTCGGCAGCGGGGTGATGATCGGCATCCCCGGCCAGACCTACGATGACCTGGCGCGGGACATCGCCCTGTTCGCGGAACTGGACCTCGACATGATTGGCTGCGGCCCCTATCTGGTCCACCCGGACACGCCATTGGGCAGCCCCGGCAACTGGCGGGTCCTGCCGGGCGAGGAGCAGGTTCCCGCCAATGAACGGATGACCTACAAGGTGATTGCGCTTGCGCGGCTCGTCTGCCCGCGGGCGAACATCCCCAGCACGACGGCCCTGGCCACGCTCAACCGGGAGGCGGGCAGGGAGCTCGGGCTGGTCCGCGGGGCCAACGTGGTGATGCCCAACCTGACTCCGCCCGGATATCGGCAACTCTATGAAATTTACCCCGGCAAGGCCTGCCTCCACGAGACGGCGGAGGCCTGCCAGGATTGCCTCCAGGGGCGGATTGCGTCGCTCGGCCGCAAGATCGGCTCCGGGCGGGGCGATTCGCCGAACTACCGCCCGCGGCGAACCTGAACCCCGGAGGCCGCTGTTCGCCCCGCCAAGCGGCCGCCGATTCCCGCGACAGCCGCCACCCGGCAAGGGTGGCCGCGGCGATCTCCGGCCGGCGGCCTCGACCTGCAATCCGCAGCGCGGCGCGAGCGGCGCGTTGACAGCCTGCCCCGCCGCGACTACGATGCCCGCTGGTTGCACGTTTTGGACGCCCGCCGTCTCGGCGCCCGCGATCGAGTGTCTTTCGGCATGAACACGGGGTGCGCGATGTTTGGAATCGATGAGATCAGCGTCTACCTGCTGGCTCTCGGGCTGCTGGCGCTGCTGGCGGCTGTCCTGATCTGGCAGACGCAGCGGAGCGGCCGGACCGTGATTGTCTGGCTGGCGGCGTCGGTCCTGGGCATTCTACTTGGATTTGCCGGGTCCTACGCCCTGGTCCGCCTGACCGGCCACGAAGTGGTCCGAGCGGGCCCGAGGGCGATCTCCGGGGGAGCCCCGGACCTCGCGGCGGAGAGCCGGCCTGGGGCGGAGGCCCCAGGCGGCGGTCCGGCCGGTCGGGGTGGCGGGGAGGGGGGGCCTCGCGGCATGGGCGGCTTCGGCGGGCCGCGCGAACCCAACCCGCGGCGCGATCTGACCGCGCTGGTGCAAAAACTGGCCCTGCTGACCGGCGAGGTTTCGATCAGGCTGACCGACCAGCAGGCACAGACCCTCTGCGCTTGCCTGGCCGACCTGGAGAGTGGAGAAAGCATGTCGAGCGACGACGCCAAGGCAAAACACGCCGAGATTCTGGCGATCCTCGACGAGAAGCAACAGACCCAACTCGACGCGATTGGCCTGCCGCGCCGCCAGCCCGGCGGTCCCGGCGGTGCGGGGGCCGGCCGGCCGGCCGCAGACGCCAATCCATTTCAACAAGAGGCCAATGCCCAGTCGTTGACCGTCCTCCGCGAGCGCGTCGCGAAGCAGTAGGCCGCCAACACCGGTCGGTCCGCTCCAGGGCAGCGCGACGCGCTGGCGGTCACCCGGCCGCCGCGGACGCGCAGTGGGCCGCGGGGAAGCGGCCCCGGCGGACGGCTAGCCCGAGGTAAGAAACGTCTCCACCGCCCGACCCAGCCGCCGAAATTCGGCAGTCGGCATGGCGACGGTATCCCAGCTCGGAGAGATCGGCCGGGCCCAGGCGGAGTAGTCGTCGAGCCCGATCGCAACGAAGCCGTAGAGGCGATCGCGAAAGCAGAAACACCGTTCGGCCGGCAGCGGCGCCCGGTTGCCGAGAATGTGGTAGGCAAATACCAGCAGGCCCTGGAACCCCTCGCCGAAGATGCTTTCCCATTGGGCAAGGCTGACCAGGTCTTCCTGCGGCGCCCAGTTCTTCCAGTAGTGGCAGGTCTGGTCTCCGCTGGGAAAACGCCGCCCCTTGACATCCACCAGCCAGGTCGTCCGCCCCGGCGCGGCGACAATGAAGTCGAGGCTCTTGATCGATTCGCCGTCCGCCATCAGGCTTCGCCGCGCTTCATCGACGGCCACGTAGGGCACGCCGCGGGCGCGGAGAAACTCCTCGAAAGCCGCCTCGTAATGGTTGTCGCGATTGGCCATCGGCCCACCTCCGGCGATCCGTCCCACAAGCGGTATTATGCCACGGAAGTGGACGTGTGTCCATGGAAGGGTTCGGGAAGAGGGTTCGGGGTCCGGGATTCCGTTTTTTCATGCTTGGCTCGTTATTTCCAATCCACCCCTCCTGTGTGGCCTGTAACATCTAACCACAACGCATTCCCCTTCAGCCACCGATGCCTTCCAGCTCCTCCCACCGCGCGTACGCTTCCGCGAGCTGCCGGTCGACCGTTTCCAGTTCGGCGGTTCTGGCGACGATCGATTGGCGGTCTTGCTGGTAGAACGCCGGATCGGCCATCTCAGCGTGGAGTCGCCGCTGCTTCGTTTCGAGTGCTTCGATCCGCGGCGGCAAGGTTTCCAGCTCGATCTTCTCCTTGTAGGTCAGCCGCCGCTCCGCGGGCTTTTTCCGCCATTTTTCCGGCTTGGACTTGTCGGGCTTGGGAGGATCGTCGGGCAGCGTCTTGCTCCTTTGGACGAGCCAGTCATCATACCCGCCCGCATAATCGTGAACCTCTCCCTGGCCCTCGAAGACAAGGGTGCTCGTGACGACGTTGTTGAGGAACTCGCGGTCGTGGCTCACCAGGAGGACGGTCCCGGAATATTCCAGGAGGACTTCTTCGAGCAGGTCCAGCGTCTCGGCGTCGAGGTCGTTGGTCGGTTCGTCCATCACCAGGACGTTCGACGGCTTGGCGAACAGCCGGGCGAGCAGGAGCCGGTTCCGTTCCCCGCCGGAGAGTTGCCAGACGGGGCTGTTGGCGCGGTCGGGCGTGAAGAGGAAATCCTGAAGGTAGCCGTAGAGGTGTTTTTTCTTGCCTTCGATGAGGACCGAGTCGCTGCCGCCGGCGAGGTTCTCGACCACCGACTTTTGCAGGTCGAGTTGGGCGTGGAGCTGGTCGAAGTAGGCCACCTGGAGCCGCGTGCCGTGGCGCACGGCGCCCGCGGCCGGTGGCAGCTGGCCGAGGATCACCCGCAGCAGGGTCGTCTTGCCCGCCCCGTTGGGGCCGATGATGCCGATCCGGTCGCCCCGCATGACGAAGGTCGAGAGATGGCGGATAATCGGCCGGTCGCCATAGGTGAAGGAGACGTCTTTCAACTCGGCGACAAGGCGTCCGGAGCGTTCCGCGTCCTGGAGCTGCATTCTCGCCGAGCCGGCCCGCTGCCGCCGGTCGAGCCGCTGGCGGCGCATGTCGATCAGCCGGCGGGCGCGGCCTTCGTTGCGGGTCCGGCGGGCGAGAATCCCCGTGCGAATCCACTTCTCTTCCTGTGCCAGGCGGCGGTCGAATTCAGCCTGCTGAGCCGCCTCGGCGGCGAGGATTGCCTCTTTCCGCGCCACGTAGGCGTCGTAGTTGCAGGCCCAGGAGGTCAAACGGCCGCGGTCGAGGTCGAGCACGCGCGTGGCCAACCGTTTGAGGAACCGGCGGTCGTGGGTCACGAAGAGGAGTGTCTCGACCTGTTTGAGCAGGAATTCCTCGAGCCACTCGATCGTGGCGATGTCCAGGTGGTTGGTCGGCTCGTCGAGGAGCAAGACGTCGGGGCGGCGGACGAGGGCGCGCGCCAGGAGCGCGCGCCGCTTGAGGCCGGCCGAGAGGGTCGAGACCGCGGCGTCCGCATCGAGCTGCATTCGCGACAGGACGGTATCGACGTGCTGCTGGACGCTCCAGGCGCCGGCCGCATCGAGCTGGTGGTTGAGCCGATCGAGTTGGGCTCGCAGCGCCGGCTCGTCGCGGTCGGCCAGCTGGCGGCTGACGTGGTGAAACTCGGCCAGAAGCCGCCCAGCCTCGGCAAGCCCGGCGGCCACCAGGTCGTAGATCGAGCCGGACAGGTCGCCCGGCACCTGCTGTTCGACCAGCGCGGTGGTCACGCCCTGTCCCCGGGAGACTTCGCCCTGGTCTGGGGGGAGCTGCCCGTCGAGTATGCGCAACAGGGTTGTCTTGCCTTCGCCGTTGCGCCCGACCAGGGCGATCCGCTCGCCCCTGTCGATCGCCAGGGTGGCTCCCTCCAGGAGCAACGGCCCGCCGAACTGTAGATCAACCTCGCGTAGATGAATCAGGGCCATGCGGGAATATCCTTCCGTGCGGCACAACTTGTTTTAAAACAGGAAACTGTGAGAATATGGGGATCGGTCCTGGGGCCGCCAAGCGATCCGGGCGACCCAAGCAACAACCGCCGAATCGGTTTCCAGGTCCCCCCGGGAGTGCTGGTCAATGTTTGGACGTGACACCATCTGCAAAGGTACGTACAATCTGGGGAAGCATCTTGTCCTTTCCAAGGTATTGACGTGGCTTCCAATCAGCATACCCACCATTTTCGCAGTCCGGCCAGGCCGCCTCAGGGCAGGCGCCGCGGGTCTTCCGTGGTGACGACTGCCGATGGCCGCGCCGCTCCCCTGCCCCCGTTTGTTCAGGGGGCGGCCGACGGCCGATATCCCAACCGTCTCCAGCGGGAGGCCTTCTACCCCGTGGCGTACCGCTGGATGCGGTTCTCGCGGCGGATGGACGAACGCTTGTTCGAGCTCTTCCAGAAAGGCTATGCCAAGGGGACGGTGACCACCGGAATTGGCAACGAGGCAACCTCGGTCGGCCTGGCAATGCCGCTCCGGGCTGGGCTCGATGTGGTTTCGGTCCTGCATCGCGACCTGGCGTCGCACTTGATCCTCGGGGCGAAGCCCTACGACATTTTCTGCCAGTACCTGGCAAACGCCGAGAGCCTGACGCACGCCAGGGAGGGCAACTGCCATTACGGCAACGTCCACCTGCGGCGGTTTCCGATGATCAGCCACCTGGGCAAGATGTTGAGCCTCGTTGTCGGGGGCACCTGGTCCGCGCGGCGCGCCGGCCAGGCCGCGTTCGGCTTGACGGTGATCGGCGACGGAGGGACGAGCAACGGCGAGTTCCACGAATCGCTCAACGTGGCCTCGGTCCTCCGCGTGCCGGTGATTTTCCTGATCGAGAACAATCATTACGCGTTCTCGACGCCGACCAGCGCCCAGTACCGCTGCCGCCGCCTTTCCGACCGCGCCGCCGGCTACGCGATCGAGGGGGCGACGATCGACGGCACCGACCCGTGGCAGGTCTATTCGACGATCTGCGACTGGCTGGAGGCGATGGACGAGGACCGGATGCCTCGGCTGCTGGAGTGCGACACGCTGCGGCTCCAGGGGCACGCGGCCTACGACAAGGCGACGTACGTCGATCCGGCGCAACTGGAGGCCTGGCAGGCGCGCGACCCCTTGCCGAAGACCCGCCTGCTGGCGGCCGAAATTGGCGGCCTGGGCCAGTCGCAGATCGCGGCGATCGAGGCGGAGATCGACGACGAAATCGAGGAGGCGGTGAAGCGGGCGATTGCCGTTGGCCGGCCATCGCCGACGAACGTTCCGATGACCGCGTACGCCCGCGGCGGCCCGGCGCGGGTCAAGGCCTACCGGGCGAGCCGGGTCAAGAACGGCGACGCCGTCAACCGGGCGCTCGATTACCTGCTGGAGAGCGACCCCCGGGCGGTGCTGCTCGGTCTGGATATCGGAGTGTACGGCTCGGCGTTCAAGACCTGCAAGGGCCTGCTCGAGCGCCACGGGGCCGAGCGCGTGATCGACATGCCGCTCTGCGAGTCGGCGGGGATCGGTTTCGCCCTCGGCGCCAGCCAGGTCGCCAGCCGGCCGATCTACGAGTTCCAGTTCGCCGATTTCGGCACCGAAGCGTGCACCCAGGTTGGACTGAACTGCGGGACATGGTTCTTCCGTTCCGGGCACGAGGCGCCGCTCTTGTTGCGACTGCCCTGCGGCGGCGGGGTGACGATGGGAGCTTTCCACTCCGGAGAGTTTGAGGGGCTCTGGTCGCGATTTTCCGGTTTGAAGCTCCTCTACCCGGCCACCGCCCAGGAGACCTTCGAGGCGATTCTGGCCGGATACTTCGACCCCAATCCGTGCCTCGTCTTCGAGCACAAGCTGCTCTACTGGAGCAAGAGCGGCGAGATCGATTTCGATGGCGACCTGGCCTCCGTGTGGAGACCGCGGACCTATTGCCAGGGCGACGACTTGACGATCGTCGCCTTGGGAGCGATGGTGCATGAGTCGCTCCAGGCGGCGGCCAAGTCCGAGCGGAGCATCGAAGTGATCAATCCCTTCGTGCTCCAGCCGCTGGCGATCGCGCCGATCGTTGAATCGGTCCGCAAGACCGGCCGCCTTCTGGTCGTCCAGGAGAGCGGCGAGACCCAGGGGCTCGGCGACCGGATTATTTCGCTGGTTTCACAGCGTTGCCACCACAGACTGAAATCCCCCCCGCGATTGGTGTCGGCGCCCGATCTGCCGGTCCCGTTCGCTCCCGAACTGGAGGGCCAGACGCGGCCCGGCTGGGAGAAAATTGATCTGGCCATCGAGGAGACATGCTGGGACGATTAGCTGAGAGCCGATCCGAATCCTTTTTTTGCCGGTTCCATACCGCCGCGGCCCGCTGAGGAGGTTGCGCGTGCGGTTTCCGGGCAGGTACCTATCGAGTTCACTGAATGGCCTCCGACGTCTATCGAATCGCACTGTATCTCCCCGCCCAGGGCGCCACCGAAACCGAAGCCACGATTGTCCAGTGGCTCGTCGGCCTGGGGGATGCGTTCTCGAAAGGCCAGGTGCTCGCGCAGGTGGACAGCGCCAAGTCCGTTTTCGACTTCGAAGCTCCCTGCGAGGGGCGCGTTGTGGGGATTCCCCATCCGGCGGGCGAGACGGTCTCCTATGAGACGCCGGTGCTCGAGATCGAGACTGCGGACCCGGCGATGCGCGACTGGATCCCGCCGGCCGTTTCCGCCGCGGGGGCGGAAGCGGCCCCGCAGGCCGTCGCGGCGATGGCAAGGCCCAGCCAGGGCGCCGCCGCATGTTCGATCATTGGACTGGGCGCCTATCTGCCCAGCCGGGTTGTCTCGAACGCCGAGTTGGTCGCGGACTTCCCCGGCATCTCCGAGGAGTATGTCTACCAGGTGACCGGCGTTCGCCAGCGGCACTGGGTCTCCGACGCGGAGAAGCCGTCCGACCTGGCCTTTGCCGCGTCGCGCAAAGCGATCCGCGAGGCCCAGATTCCCCCCGGCGAGATTGACGCGGTGATTCTCGCCACGACCACCCCCGACGTGGCCATGCCCTCGACCGCCTGCATCCTCCAGCAGCGTTTGGGCCTGCGCCCCGGTCCGGCCTTCGATTTGAACGCCGCCTGTTCGGGCTGGCTCTACGCGATCTCCCTGGCCGACGCAATGATCGGCTCGGGAATGGCCCGCAACGTGCTCACTGTGGGGGTCGACGTCCAGTCGCGGCTGCTCGATCGGACCGACCACACGACGTGCTTCCTGTTCGGCGACGGCGCCGGCGCGGCGATCATCTCCGCGGGCGGCCATGGGCACCGCGTCTGCCGCACGCTGCTCGGGGCGGATGCGAGCGGCCTGCACATGGCGCGGCGGGAAGAGCCGGGTTACATCGTGTCCAACGGGAGCGGCAACTACGATCCCTGGGTGCGGATGGACGGCCAGGCCCTGTTCCGCTTCGCCGCGGAGAGCTTCGCGAACTTGATCCGCGACGCCGCCAGGATGAGCGGCTGGATGGAGGGCGAGGCCCGCTGGATCATCCCCCACCAGGCGAACGCCCGCATCCTGAAAGTCGCCGCCAAGCGCTGCAATGTGTCGTACGATCGCTTCTACATGAACGTCGACCGCGTCGGCAACACCTCCAGCGCGAGCATTCCCCTGGCGATGGCCGAGGTCCAGGAGACCCTCGCCCGCGGCGACAAGCTGATCCTCTGCTCGGTCGGCGCCGGGATCACGACGGCCGCGGTGACGATCGAGTGGTAGCCGCGGGGCGGACCGCTCGGCGAGCGGATGGCGGCGCGCGGCATCCGCACGTGCCGTGCCGGCGGAGTTCGAAGCGCCGTTTGATGCCCGGCGGAGATCCGGGTATCATCGGCTGTGCGGGCGGCTGCTCGAATGCGGCCGATCCTTGCGCCAGGGCGCAAGTGCGGACGATGGACCTTGAGGGCGTTTTCGATGGCCAGCACGGAACCTCGCTACCAGATTGTCCACTTTGACGACATCTCCCCGGTCCGTTGCCCCTGCGGCCAGGCCCGACGGGCGTTCGCCGATGCGGAGGAATCCCCCGGGACGGTCCACCGGACCGAGATCACGGCCGAGGCCAGGCCGCATTACCACGGCCGCCTGACCGAAACCTACTTCATCCTCGATTGCGGCGAGGGTGCGTCGATGGAGCTCGACGGGCGGCTCCTGCCGGTACGAAAGGGTTCCTGCATCCTCATTCCGCCCGGCGTGGTCCATCGCGCCGTGGGAACCATGACGGTCTTGATCATCGTGGTTCCCAAGTTCGACCCCGAGGATGAAGTAATCGTGGAAGGGTGAGGGAAAGCGGGAAGCGGGAAGCGGACTGCTGATGGCTGACCGTCCGTAGCGATCGAAGCACACAAGAAGAGAGAGATGATGACGAAATTTGCCCTGACCTTTCTGATCTTGGGGGCGGCGGTTCCGGTTTTCGCCCAGCAGCCCGCTCCCGACTCGTCGCAGTGGGGCGGGTCGCCGGCGCGGAACAACGCCCCGGTGGCCGGCGCGCTGCCCGCTGAATGGGACGTGGGGCAGTTCGAACTTCGCACGGGCCGCTGGCACGGCGAAACGGCCAAGAATATCCGCTGGGCCGCCAAGCTCGGAACGGAGAGCTACGGCAGCCCGGTAATCGCCGGCGGCAAGGTGTTCTGCGCCACGAACAACGGCGCGGGCTACGTCGCGCGCTATCCGGCGGACGTCGACCTCGGATGCCTGCTGGCTTTCGATCTTGCGAGCGGCGCGTTTCTCTGGCAGCACTCGGCCGAGAAACTCAAGTCGGGACGCGACATCGACTGGCCCGACCAGGGCATCTGCTGCTCGCCGCTGGTTGAAGGGCGGCGGGTGTGGATCGTGACCAACCGCGCGGAGGTCGTCTGCCTCGACACCGAGGGCTTCCACGACGGCGAGAACGACGGGCCCTACCAGTCGGAACCGAGCCAGGACAAGGCCGAGTCGGACATCATCTGGATCTACGACATGATGAAGGAGTTGGGCACCGTCCAGCACAACATGGCCTGCTCGTCCGTGACCGCCGCCGGCGACCTGCTGCTGGTCGGGACCTCCAATGGAGTCGCGGCGGACGACGAGACGATCCCCGCCCCCAAGGCGCCGAGTTTCATCGCCCTCGACAAGCAGACCGGGCAGTTGATCTGGTCCGACGCATCGCCCGGCGAGAACATCCTCGACGGCCAGTGGGCCTCGCCGGCCTTTGCGGTCCTCGGCGGCGTGCCCCAGGCGATCTTTCCCGGCGGCGACGGCTGGCTCTACAGCTTCCGCGCGGAGCGGGCGGCCGGCAAGCGGGCGGAACTGCTCTGGAAGTTCGACTGCAATCCGAAGGCGACGGTCTGGGAGGGAGGCGGCTTCGGCGATCGCAACACGATCATTGCCACGCCCGTGATCCACGAGGGACGGGTCTACATCGCCAACGGCCAGGATCCCGAGGCGGGCGAAGGGCAGGGCGACCTGTGGTGCATCGATCCGACGGGCCGCGGAGACGTGAGCAGCGAGCTGGTCGTTGACGCGCAGGGAAAGCCGGTCCCGCCGAGGCGCTACCGGGCCGTCGACGCGGACGCGGGCGAGAAGGTGGTTCGCAACGAATCCTCGGCCGCCGTCTGGCACTACCGGGGCCACGACGCCAACGGCGACGGCAAGCTCCAGTTCGAAGAGACCATGCACCGCAGCCTGGCGATGGTCGCCATCGCCGGCGGACTGCTGGTGATCGGCGACCATGCCGGGCTGGTCCACTGCCTCGATGCCGAGACCGGCAAGGTGCACTGGACCTACGACATGCTGGCCACGATCTGGGGCGGGCCGCTGCTGGCCGACGGCAAGATCTACATCGGCGACGAAGACGGCGACCTGGCCGTCTTCGAGCTGGCGGAGCAGATGAACCTGCTGGCGGAAATCAACATGGGCGACTCGGTCTACGGGTCGCCCACGGCGGTCGGAAACACGCTCTACGTCAACACGCGGAGCCGCCTGTTCGCGATCTCGGAAGAGGCGGATTGAACCCCGCCCGCGGCGGTCTGCGATTTACCAGTCGCCGACCGGCTGTTCGTCCCGCCGGCAGAGAATCCGCTCCCACGTGGTGTCGACAAGCTTCCGGGTCGTTGGTGGCAGCCCAGAGGCTTCGCTGGCCCGGCTGAATCGCATCGTAGATCGCCTGTGCTGCTCGACAAACGGAAGAGGGAAGGAGCCCCAACCTGGGCCCACGTCATTGAGCGTGGTCCCGAAGTGTTTTTGCAGCCAGCCGGGTAGGAACTTGTTGTTGGCAGCGTGGAAAAGCGCCCGCCGGGTCGGCTAGTGGG
>LSQX01227462.1_pt1 | contig 47458 bp, 41 predicted proteins | sample 654561 | NCBI WGS metagenome assembly LSQX01 (sample SAMN04489861, study PRJNA283612) | anaerobic digester metagenome | isolation source: 4 biogas reactors fed with cattle manure at either 37C or 55C with and... | place: Denmark: Kongens Lyngby | collected 2014
TGCCCATACAAAGCGGGGCCTTGGCCGGCGTAGATGCACTTTATGCCATTGTGCAGATGCCGCGGGGCATACCGGTAGCCACGGTGGCCATCAACGGCAGTGCCAATGCTGCCCTGTTGGCGGTGCAGATGCTGGCCATGAGTGACCCCGGACTGCGCCAGGCATTGCAGGATTACCGCCGTAAGATGGCCAGGTCGGTACTGGATAAAAATGAAAAACTGCAGCAATTGGGCGTTAAGGGCTATCTTGAAAGGTAGGGGGAGAGGCTATGATCGAACGCTACACACTCCCGGAGATGGGCAGGATTTGGTCCCAGCACAACAAACTGCAGAACTGGCTGAAGATTGAGATAGCAGCCTGCGAAGCCCAGGCCAGTTTGGGCAATATTCCACCGCAGGCCTTAGAAACCATAAAACAGCGGGCAGCTTTCGATGTGGAGCGCATTGCCCAGATCGAAGCTGAAGTGCATCACGATGTGATCGCCTTCCTCACCAATGTGGCCGAAAATGTTGGCGAAGCCTCAAAGTACATACACCTGGGCATGACCTCTTCGGATATCCTGGATACCGGGCTGGCTATGCAAATGCGCGATGCCGCCGACATTATCGCTGCCAAACTGCAGCGCCTGCGCCAGGTTATAGCCCGGCAGGCCGTCAAGTATAAATATACCTTGATCATGGGGCGCAGCCATGGGGTTCACGGCGAACCCAGCACTTTTGGGCTTAAACTGACTCTGTGGTACAACGATCTGGAACGCGACCTGCTCAGGCTGTCGCAGGCCCGGGAGGCTATAGCCTATGGGGCTATTTCCGGAGCTATGGGGAATTTTGCCCACCTTGATCCCCGGGTTGAGGAATACGTTTGTGAGGTGCTGGGCTTAAAGCCCTGCCCGGTTTCCACGCAGGTCATTCAACGCGATCGCCATGCCCAGTTCATCACTACCATAGCCGTTATTGGGGCTACTTTGGAAAAGATCGCCACAGAGATCAGGAATCTGCAGCGCACCGAGATATTGGAGGTGGAAGAGCCGTTCCGCCAGGGACAAAAAGGGTCTTCGGCCATGCCCCACAAGCGTAATCCCATGATGAGCGAGCGGATAGCCGGCCTTTCCCGGGTGCTGCGCGGCAACGCGGTAGCTGCCCTGGAGAATGTAGCCTTATGGCACGAGCGCGACCTGACCCATTCTTCGGTGGAAAGGATAATCATACCCGACAGCTGCATCGTGCTCGATTACATGCTGGAAAAAATGATCGGGGTGATTGAAGGGCTGGTGGTGTATGAGGACAACATGGCCCGCAACCTCAATCTGACCGGAGGGGTCATATTCTCCCAGCAGCTTATGCTGCTCCTGGTAAATAAGGGCATGCTGCGGGAAACCGCTTACCGTCTGGTACAAGGCCACGCCATGAAGAGCTGGACCCAACGCTGCAGTTTTAAGCAGTTGATATTGGATGATGAGGAGATTATGCAGGTTTTAACCCCGGAAGAGGTTGAAAAGGTGTTCGATTTCGCAATCTACTACAAAAATGTGGACTTCATATTCAAACGCTGCGGGCTGGAATGATTGAAAGAGGGGAGAAGCATGACCAGCGGTGAACTGCTTTATGAAGGCAAAGGCAAGCGGATATACAGCACACCACGCGATGATGAAGTGATAATGTTCTACAAAGACGAGGCGACCGCATTTGATGGCCTCAAAAAAGGCATTATCAGGGATAAGGGAATAGCCAACAATCGCATCTCAGCCCTGCTCTATACCCTCCTGGAACGTCACGGCATTCCCACGCACCTGGTCAAAACCCTGGATGAACGCCGTATAGTGGTGAAGAAACTGGAGATGATACCGGTTGAAGTGGTGGTTCGCAACCGCATCGCCGGAGGGCTTGCCAAAAGACTGGGCCGCGAAGAAGGAGAAGTCTTACCCTCGCCGGTGATTGAATTGTATTACAAGAATGATGCACTGCATGATCCTATGATCAGCGAATCCCTGGCTGTTGCCATGGGCTGGGCGACTGAAGCGCAGTTGCGGGAGATGCAGTCTATAGCCCTTAAAGTAAACCGGGTTTTGCAGAGCTTCTTTGACAGCATCGATATCATTTTGGTGGATTTTAAGCTGGAATTCGGCCTGTATCAGGGCAAGCTGACCCTGGGAGATGAGATAACCCCTGATGGCTGCCGCTTATGGGACAAAAGCAGCCTGGAGAAAATAGATAAAGACCGCTTCAGAAGGGACCTGGGCGGGGAAGAGCAAGCCTATCAGGAAGTGCTCCGGCGTATCGAAGCAAGGCTGTCAGACTGAAATATGCGTTGTGCGGTGACAACCACTGGGGTTATTTGATGGCCGCCAGATGAACCCGGCGAATGACTGTGTGTCGTGATGGGACAATCATATAGGTTATGGCCTCATCATTTGGGACAGGAGGTAAAACGTGCTCAAAGCCAATATTTATGTAACCTTAAAACCGGGGGTATTGGATCCCCAGGGCGAGGCGGTAAAGAACGCTCTGCAGGTCATGGATTATGCAGATGTGGATGAGGTTCGCATCGGCAAGTACATACAGGTTTGGCTGCAGGGTGACGACCGGGAAAAAGCCCGGCGACAGTTAGAGGAAATGAGCGACAAGCTGCTAGCCAATCCGGTTATCGAAGAGTACCGGGTGGAAATAGTGGAGGTCGAGTAAGAATGAGATTCGGTATTATCGTTTTTCCGGGCTCGAACTGCGATGCGGACTGTTTCCATGTCATACAAGAGGTAATGGGTCAAGAGGCGCGATATATATGGCATAAAGAAACTGATGTGACCCATTGTGATGCCCTCATTCTTCCCGGGGGCTTTTCTTACGGAGACTACCTGCGCACCGGCGCTATTGCGCGTTTCTCGCTGGTCATGCCCCGGGTGATGGATTTCGCCGCTCAAGGAGGGCTGGTACTGGGGATATGCAATGGCTTTCAAATCCTGCTGGAAGCAGGCCTGCTCCCGGGAGCCATGCTGCGCAACCGCAATCTGAAGTTTATCTGCCGGCCCGTGCATCTTAAGGTCAGAAACGCCTTCACTCCTTTTACTCGTACTCTTAAGGAGAATCAAGTCCTCAAAGTGCCCATCGCTCACGGTGAGGGCAATTATTATTGTGATGATAAGACCTTATCCGAATTAACCGCCAATAAGCAGATTGTTTTCACTTACTGCAGCCCCGAGGGTGAAGAAAATGATGCCGCCAACCCCAACGGTTCTCGGGCCAATATCGCCGGGATCATCAATAAAGCCGGCAATGTCCTGGGGATGATGCCTCATCCGGAACGCTGTGCCGAGAGTATTATGGGGGGCGTTGACGGGCAGGCGATTTTTGCTGCCATGATAAGCTGGCTGATGGAGGGGGGCGTATCATGAAAGAGTTGAGCTACCGGGAAATGGGCCTGACTGATGAGGAGTACCAGAAAGCTGTAGAACTGCTGGGACGCACCCCCAATTACCTGGAACTGGGCATGTTCGCGGTTATGTGGTCAGAGCACTGCGGCTATAAAAACTCCCGCCCGCTATTGAAACGCTTTCCCACCCAGGGTCCGCAGGTTATACAGGGCCCGGGGGAGAACGCGGGAGTGGTCGATATTGGCGACCAGCAGGCCCTGGTATTCAAAATCGAGAGCCACAACCACCCATCAGCCATCGAGCCTTATCAGGGGGCGGCTACCGGCGTGGGCGGCATCGTAAGGGATATATTCACCATGGGGGCCAGACCTATAGCTTTATTGAACTCTCTGCGCTTCGGGCAACTGGAGGAAGCGCAGGTAAAGGCTTTGTTTGCCGGGGTAGTTAAAGGCATCGGCGATTATGGCAACTGTATCGGAGTCCCCACGGTAGGAGGGGAAGTATACTTCAATGCCTCTTACCGCGGCAACCCCCTGGTCAATGCCATGTGTGTCGGCCTGGCACACAGGGATGAGCTGACCTTTGCGGTAGCCAGTGAGGCTGGCAGCCCCATAATGCTGGTAGGGGCCAAAACCGGCCGTGACGGCATACACGGAGCCACCTTCGCCTCCGAGCAATTGTCACAGAGCTCGGCGGAAAAGCGCCCTGCGGTTCAGGTGGGCGATCCTTTTATGGAGAAGCTTTTAATCGAAGCCTGCCTGGAATTGATCAAGGAGGGCCTGGTAGCCGGCATGCAGGATCTGGGAGCCGCCGGCCTGACCAGCTCCATTGCTGAAATCGCCAGCAAAAAAGGCCGGGGTGTGGAGATTGATGTGTTAAAAGTGCCGCGCCGTGAAGCGGGCATGACCCCTTATGAGGTTATGCTTTCGGAATCCCAGGAAAGGATGCTGGTTGTGCCCCGGGAAGGCAAACAAGGGCGCATTACTGAGATATTTGCCAAATGGGGCCTGGATGCGGCAGTAATCGGCCGGGTTACTGGAGATGGGCTGTTCAAGGTATTTGAAGGCCAGGAATTAAAAGCCTCGGTACCAGTGTTGGCCCTGACCGAATCCTGCCCGGTGTACACCCGCCAGGGCCAGGAACCCATTTATTATAAGGAAAAACAGGCCTTTGAATGGGGCGCTTTGCCTGATGAGTTTAATGAAAAAACGCTTTTGACCCTGCTCGCTTCGCCCAACATCGCCAGCAAGAAGTGGGTTTACAGCCAGTATGACCATCAGGTGATGTTGAATACGGTGGTGCTGCCGGGCCAGGGCGATGCGGCGGTTTTAAGAATTAAAGGCTATGCCAAAGGTATCGCTTTAGTCACAGACTGCAATGCCCGCATGGTCTACCTGGACCCACTGCGTGGCGGCATGCTGGCGGTCTGTGAAGCAGCCCGCAATTTGGCCTGTGTTGGCGCCAGGCCGCTAGCCCTCACCAATTGCCTCAACTTTGGAAACCCCGAGAACCCCACTATTTACTGGCAGATGCGAGAGGCTATAGAGGGGATGAGCCGGGCGGCCGCAATCCTGAATACCCCGGTGGTTGGGGGCAATGTAAGCCTGTACAATGAAACCGAAGCCGGGGCTATCTTTCCCACTCCGGTGATAGGAATGGTGGGCTTAATTGATAATATAGAAAACCGCCTGGATATGGCTATTAAGAACAGTGGGGAAATCATCGCGCTTTTGGGAGGCTTGAGCACCGAACTGGGCGGAGCCGAGTATCTGGCCCTGATACACGGTGAGGAGAGCGGGGCAGTTCCAGAACCGGACCTTATGCGGGAAAAGGCCTTGATTGATCTGCTCCTGGAATTGTCTGCCAAAAGGCTGCTGTCCTCCTGCCATGATGTGTCTGAGGGAGGGCTGGCCGTTGCACTGGCGGAGATGGCCATTGCCGGTGCTATGGGATTCACTGTTGATCTGCCCGGGGTCCGGGGGCGTGCGGATGAGGTTATGTTTTCGGAAGCCCCGGGCCGGGTAGTGGTAAGCCTGCCGGAACGCAACTTTGGTGAAGTAGAAGCCCTGGCCAAAATTTATGATGTCAATATTCACCGCCTGGGCACAACCGGGGGCAGGTTGTTGCGGTATAATGTAGAAGGGAGACAAGAAGTGTCGATTGCATTGGAACAAGCTGCCCGCAGTTGGGAGGAAGCTATAGCATGCCACATGAGCTGAACGATCATTTTAAAGATGAATGCGGAGTATTCGGGATCTTCATGAACAAGGCGGAGAATGACACCGATGCTGCCCGCACCGCCTTTTACGGTTTATATGCCCTGCAGCACCGTGGCCAGGAAAGTGCCGGCATAGCGGTGTCAGACGGCAGCCAGATCCGCCTTCACAAAGGCATGGGGCTGGTGCCGAATGTGATTAAAACGGGACACATCGCATCCCTGACTGGACATATAGCTGTTGGCCATGTGCGTTACTCCACCCGCGGCTCCAGCAGCGTGGTAAACGCCCAGCCCATGGTTTTTCATTACCTGCAGGGTATGGTAGGCTTAACTTATAATGGCAACCTGGTCAATGCCGAGGTGCTGCGCCAGCAATTATCGACCTACGGCTCGGTTTTTCAGACCACCACCGATACTGAAATCATAGCCAATCTCCTGGCGCGCTACTCCCAGGACCCGATGGAGCAGGCCATAGCCAAGTGCATGATCGATCTAAAGGGGGGCTATGCCCTGGTCATCGCTGCCGGCGATCGCCTCATAGGAGCCCGCGATCCCATGGGGATAAGGCCTTTGTGCATTGGCGAACTCAACGGCAATTATATCCTGGCTTCCGAATCGGTGGCTTTTGATACCATAGGAGCTAGGCTGCTGCGCGATGTTCAGCCCGGGGAGATAGTTTCCATAGATAAGGACGGCCTGCACTCCATTCAGCATATGCCTTCACCGCGCAGGGCTTTATGCATATTCGAGTATATTTACTTTGCCCGGCCGGACAGCACTATCGACAATATCAATGTCTATCAGGCCCGTCGGGCCATGGGCCGCCAGCTGGCCCGGGAAAGCAATATAGAAGCCGATATAGTGATATCGGTACCTGATTCGGGAACCTCAGCTGCCCTGGGGTATGCTGAACAATCGGGATTGCCCTTCCATGAAGGGCTCATAAAAAACCGCTATGTAGGGCGGACCTTTATCCAGCCGACGCAGAAGATGCGGGAAAACAGCGTACTCATCAAGCTGAACGCGGTAGCAGAGGTGGTTAAAGGCCAGCGGATAATTATGGTCGATGATTCCATTGTGCGCGGCACCACCAGCAAGCAGATAGTGCAGATGCTTCGTGATGCCGGAGCAGCCGAGGTGCATATGGCAGTGGCTTCACCGCCTACCCGCTATTCGTGTTTTTACGGCATTGATACCTCGCGCCGGGAAGAATTGATCGCCGGCCGCATGGCCGTCTCTCAAATCCAGGCCTTTATCGGTGCCGACAGCCTGCATTACCTGAGCATCGAGGGCATGTTCAGCGCGCTTAAAGGCGATGCGGGCAGCTTCTGTGCGGCTTGTTTCAGCGGTGATTACCCGGTGCCGGTAGACGGGTATGATGCTGCCACTTCTTGTGGATAGATAAATCATTTAAGCTTATGATGGGAGGAAAATTCCATGGATCAACCGGGCTGGGATTATAAACAGGCCGGGGTGGATATTGATGCCGCCAGTGCCTCGGTGGAAATGATAAAGAAATGGGTAGGCCTGACCCGGCGCCCCGAGGTGATCGATGATATCGGGGCTTTTGCAGGCTTTTTTGCCCTGGATGTATCCAGGTACCGGGAACCGGTTTTGGTATCCGGCACCGATGGGGTGGGAACCAAGCTGAAAATCGCCCAGATGATGGGTGTACATGATACAGTAGGAATAGATCTGGTAGCCATGTGTGTCAATGACATACTGGTACACGGGGCTGAACCCTTATTTTTTCTGGATTATATCGCAGTGGGTAAGCTGCAGCCGCAGATTATCGAAATGCTGGTAAAAGGGGTCAGCTTGGGTTGTGTCCAAGCCGGCTGTGCCCTGATAGGCGGCGAAACTGCGGAAATGCCGGGTTTCTACAGCCAGGATGAATATGACCTGGCCGGTTTCACTGTCGGGGTGGCGGACAGGCAGCGCCTGATTCAAGGCAAGCGCATAGAAGAAGGGGACGTTCTCATCGGCCTGCCTTCCTCCGGCCTTCATTCCAACGGGTTTTCCTTGGCACGCAAAGTGCTGTTGGAACATGCCGGTTTAAAGCTCTCCCAGCAACCAGAGGGCTTGCCGCAATCCCTGGGGGAGACCTTGTTGACCCCCACGCGCATCTATGTGAAACCGGTCCTGGAACTGTTAAGTGAAGTCGATGTACACGGCATGGCACATATTACCGGAGGAGGCATAGTGGAAAACCTGGGCCGGATTCTGCCTGAGGGTCTGGGTGCGGTTATCGATACCCCGGCTATAGAAGTCCCGGCTATATTTGCACTGATATCCTCCCTGGGCAAGGTAAAAAAGGAAGAAATGTATCGTACTTTTAATATGGGAATCGGTTTTATTTTGGTAGTCAGCCCGGCCGATGCCGACCGCACTCTGGTCAAAATGGGCCAACTGGGGGAAGAGCCCCGGATCATTGGCAGGGTGAGCCGTGAAACGGGAGGGGTCAAATTGTTATGAAACGGTTGATGGAAGCAGGAAGGCTGCGCCTGGGACTTTTAGCATCAGGTCGGGGAAGCAATTTTGACGCTATAATGGCGGCCATTGTCCGGCAGGATCTAAACGCTACCATGGCCTTGGTGATCAGTGACAACCGTGAGGCTGCTGTCCTGCAAAAGGCTGCACTGCGCAATGTGCGCAATTGCTTCGTTGACCCGGATAAATTCACGAATAAATGTGAGTATGAGGCCTACCTGGTGGAACTGTTGCAGGCTGAAGGGGTAAACCTGGTGGTATTGGCCGGCTATATGCGCCTGGTGGGCGAGGTATTTCTCAAGGCTTACAAGGACCGCATAGTCAATATTCATCCCTCCCTCTTGCCTTCCTTCCCGGGTCTCAACGCCCAGCGTCGGGCTCTGGAGTACGGCGTCAAATACAGCGGGTGCACGGTACACCTGGTTGATGAAGGCATGGATACCGGCCCCATCATCATGCAGTCCGTGGTGCCGGTAGCTCAGGATGATGATGAAGACAGCCTGGCTACCAGGATACTGGTACAAGAACATAAGCTTTACTGGCGCTGTCTGCAATTGATCGCCGAAGGACGGGTATGGCTGGAGGGGCGCCGCGTGTTTATACGCTGATTTTAATGTTCTGCGCCGCGGACTGCAGCGGTAATGTCTGGCGGTCCGGCCGGTTTTTATACGCCTTGCGAAGGCTTCTGCATCAGCAAATATTCAGCCGATGCTGTTGAAATAAGTGATATCTATCCTTATAAAGGGGGTTTAACGGTGACTAAAAGAGCCTTGATCAGTGTATCCGACAAAAGCGGGTTGGTTGAATTCGCTCAGGGGTTAGAAAAGCTGGGTTATGAGATTGTCAGCACCGGTGGAACCTTTAAAGCCCTGCAGGATGCGGGGATAAAGGTCACCCCGGTGGCTGAGGTTACCGGTTTCCCGGAGATATTGGACGGACGGGTGAAAACCCTGCACCCCAAAATACACGGGGGTATACTGGCGATGAGAAACAGCCGCCATCTGGCCGAGCTGGAACAGAACCAAATCAAACCTATCGATATTGTGGCAGTGAACCTTTATCCATTTAAGGCCACTGTAAGCAAGCCGGGGGTGACTCTGGAGGAGGCCATAGAAAACATCGACATAGGCGGTCCCAGCATGGTGCGGGCGGCGGCCAAGAACTACCGGGATGTGGTGGTAATCACCAATCCCGGCCAGTATCCGGAAATCCTGCAGCAATTGCAGGAGGGCGGGGTGGATGAGGATACCCGCTTAAAGCTGGCTTTGGAGGCCTTCCGCCACACGGCCAGTTATGATACGGTGATCAGCGCCTACCTGGCCAAACTGGTAGGCAGCGATTTGGCCGACACCTATGTCAAGGCCGGCGAAAAGATTTACGAGCTGCGCTATGGCGAGAACCCGCATCAGCGGGCCGCTTTCTACCGGGACATGCTGCCGGTTGGTGGTCTTGCCGATGCAGAACAGCTCAACGGCAAAGAACTGTCCTATAACAATATTATCGATACTCAGGCCGCCTGGGATCTGGTCAGGGAATTTAAAAAGCCGGCCTGTGTGATCATCAAACATAACAATCCCTGCGGCACCGCTTTGGGCAGCAGCCTGGCGGAGGCCTATGAACGGGCTTTTGCGGCTGACCCGGTGTCTGCTTACGGGGGTATCGTGGCCTTTAACGGTCGGGTTGACCGGGAGACTGCCGAGAAAGCGGCCTCCCTGTTCATGGAGGTCATCATCGCCCCGGACTATGATGATGCAGCCCTGGAAATCCTGAAGAAGAAAACCAACCTGCGCATATTGCGCCTGGCAATCAATCCCCCTTCAGCCTGGCAGGTTAAGAGCGTGGATGGGGGGTTCATCGTGCAGGAAACTGATGAGGATGCGATTTCCGCCAGCGACCTTAAGGTTGTGACCACCGCCCAGCCCACTCCCGAACAGGTCGAGGATATGCTTTTTGCCTGGAAGGTATGCAAACATGTCAAATCAAATGCCATCGTGCTGGCCAAGGATGGGCAAGCTATAGGAGTAGGGGCAGGGCAGATGAACCGGGTGGGTTCGGCTCGCATTGCCGTTCAGATGGCAGGGGAAAAAGCTGCCGGTTCAGTTCTGGCTTCAGACGCCTTTTTCCCGTTTAAAGACACGGTGGAAGTAGCTGCTGCCAGCGGGGTCAAAGCCATTATCCAGCCGGGCGGCTCCATACGCGATGAAGAGAGCATAGCAGAGTGCAACAAGCATGGCATCGCCATGGTCTTTACCGGGGTAAGGCATTTTAAACACTGAGGCTATGTAAACCAGCGGATGATATGGTATGCTTATAATCTATAGCGTGATAAAACATACCCTGTACAGGTGTATGCAAACCAAACCATTTCTGTCAATGAATGAGGGGGGTACGTTATGGGTAAAAAGATTCTGGTCATAGGTCAGGGCGGAAGGGAACATGCCCTGGTATGGAAACTGGCACAGAGCAAAGAGGTGGAGAAGATCTATGCCGCGCCGGGTAATCCGGGGATAGCCCAGTTGGCTGAGTGCGAGGATATACCGGTTGACGATCTCAGCGAATTGCTTTATTTTGCCTGGAGCAAGCAGATCGACCTGACCGTGGTCGGTCCGGAAGCGCCGCTGATGGCAGGAATAGCGGAGTTGTTTCATGACCATTTTCTACCGATATTCGGCCCCACCTCAGCCGCTGCTCGCCTGGAGGGCAGCAAGGTTTTCGCCAAGAACCTGATGCGCAAATACAACATACCTACCGCATCATATGAGTCTTTTGATGCTTTGGAACCAGCCCGGGAATATGCTTTAGGCTTCATAAATAAAGGCCAGCGGGTGGTCATCAAAGCTGACGGGTTAGCCGCCGGCAAAGGGGTTATCATAGCCTCCAATGCAGCCCAAGCCGAGGCGGCTCTGGTAGGCATGATGAAAGAACACCAATTCGGGGCTGCCGGTGAGAAAGTGGTCATTGAGGAATTTCTGGAAGGCGAAGAGGTAAGCTTTTTTGCTATCAGTGACGGGCAAAACTACATTCCCCTGATATCCGCCCAGGACCACAAACAGGTATATGACAACGATCAAGGCCCTAACACCGGCGGCATGGGAGCCTATGTAAACCCCCCGGTGTTCACCGCAGAGCTTTATCAAGAGGTGGTGAACAAGATAGTCGAACCGGTTATTGCCGCTATGCAGGCCGAGGGCTGCCCTTATCAGGGGGTGCTTTACACCGGGTTGATGATTACCGCGGGCGGACCCAAGGTCCTGGAGTTTAACTGCCGCTTTGGAGATCCTGAGACCCAGGCCATCATGCCCATGCTGAAAGGAGATCTGCTGCCCTTATTGGAAGCAGCAGCCCAGGGAAACATCAGGGATTTGAAGGCCGAGTTTGAACCAGGCAGCTGCGTGTGTGTGGTCTTGGCATCCGGGGGCTATCCGGAAAGCTACCAGAAAGGGTTCCCTATCGAAGGCCTGGATATGGTTGATCCCGATACCCTGGTATTTCATGCCGGCACCGCCAAAAAGTCGGGACAGATAGTTACCAACGGGGGACGGGTGTTGAATGTGGTCAGCCGCGGGGCTGATATACGGGAAGCCATAGAAAAGGTGTATAGAGAAGCCGGCAAAATACATTTTGACAAAATGCATTACCGTCGCGACATAGGGCGCAAAGCCTTGTTAAGGGAGAAATAACCGTGCACTTCACGAGGCAGATCGCACTACGCTGGATATTATTGCTGATCGGGGTGGGAATGCTGTTCTTTCTCCCTACCCGCGAGTTTCTTAAAACCACCTTTATGCTGGGTGTACCCTTTATATTCGTTCTCGGGTACATGGTCAAACAGCGCCGTGGCTCTTTGCCTCATCTGCTGGCCCTCCTGCTCTTGGTGGCGATTGGCTGTGGCTACATCGCTATGCTGTACACCCTGCCAGAGCGCATTGAAGTGCGCCGCATCGTGATGGAGGGCAGTGAACTGCAGGGTCAGGGGCGCTATGAGGAGGCTATTGAGCGCTACCGGGATTTGGAGGCCCTGGGCCGGACTGAGGATATGAATAAACGCATCGCCCAGGCTGAAAAGGAGGCTCAGGCAGCTCAACTACTGTCACAGGCCGAACAGCTTTACCAGGCAGGTCAAACTGAACAGGCATTGGAGATACTAAACCGTATCGATCATGGCACGCGTGCCGGGGGCAAAGCCGCCAGGCTGAAAAAGGAATGGGGAGGATAGCCTATAGTGATTACCCTGGAAGACGTCAAAGCAAACCAAGCGGTACAGCGTTATATGATGATAGGCAATGAGTATATAGGCACCATTGGGGCTATCGAACATAGTATTAATCATGCCGAACTGGTTTCCCAGCGCAGCCATGACATTCTGGCCAAACTGGGCTTCCCCCAGCGCGAGGCGGAATTGGCGGCCATAGCCGGGTATTTGCACGATATCGGCAATCTTATCAACCGCTATGGACACGGCATGTCAGGGGCCTTGATGGCTTTTCGCATCCTCTTGGATATGGGCATGGATCCTGACGAGATCGCTATCATTATGGGGGCTATCGGCAATCATGAGGAACATGCTCAGGGCAGAAGCGTCAACAATGTGGCGGCTGCATTGATACTGGCCGATAAATCCGATGTCAAGCGCTCGCGGGTGAGAAAGCGCGATTTTGCCTCCTTCACCCCCCGGGATAGGGTCAATTACGCGGTTACCGACTCGAACCTGGAGGTTGATGCCGAGAAAAAGCTCATCAGCCTGAAAATAAGCATAGACATCGAGGTCACCTCAGTGATAGAGTACTTCGAGATTTTTCTCACCAAAATGCTGATGAGCAGAAGGGCCGCGGAATACCTGGGATGCAGATTTGAGTTATTGATAAATCAGGCCAAATTATTATAGCAAAAGGAGGAGCAAAGCATATAATCCGGATACCTCCGGTGATGCGCGAAAACAGTGATGAAAAACAGAGAAGTGCCCAAGGGCTTGCGCGATATGCTGCCTGATGAGGTCAAGATAAAAAGGAATGTGGAAAAGAAAGCCTCCCGGCTGTTTCGCAGTTATGGCTATCAAGAGGTGATAACCCCTACTTTTGAATATCTTGAGGTGATTGAAAGCGGCGCCGGCAAGAATATTCGCGAGGAATTGTTCCTTTTCATGGATCGCGAAGGGGGTATTCTATCCCTGCGCCCGGAGGTGACGGTTTCCATTGCCAGGCTGGCATCGACTCACCTGCGGGAAGCACTGCCGCAGCGCCTGTTCTATATCAGCAACGTATTTCGCCATGTACAGCCGCACCTGGCCCAATACCGCGAGTACTGGCAGGCCGGGCTGGAGTTATTAGGGGCTCCCGGACCCTGGGCAGATGCCGAAATCATAAATATTGCGGTTCGCCTGTTGCGCGAACTGGGTTTAAGCCGCTTCAAGATCAGCATCAACCAGATCGGCATTTTTAACGCTTTGCTGGATGACCGGGCTTTATCCCCTACGGAACGCCAGCAGATCCGCACCCTGGTAGAAGGCAAGGACCTGGTGGAACTCAACCGCACTTTGGAGAATATGCAGATTGAGGATGGGCTGAAAGAAGCCATTGCCAGGCTGCCCGTCCTTCATGGCGGACTGGAGGTCATAAAGAAGATCCCGTATATAGAAAAGAACCGGGCCGCCTCAATGGCAGTTGAAGAATTGCTGCAGGTCATTGATGCCTTAAGACATTACGGGGTGTTGGATGATATTGTGATCGATCTCGGCGTGCTGCGCCGTCTGGACTATTATACCGGCTTGGTTTTTGAGGGTTATTCCCCGGATTTGGGCTATGGGCTTCTGGGAGGGGGCCGTTATGATCGTTTGATGGAGCAATTCGGCTTTTCCTGTCCGGCAACCGGTTTTGCGGTGGGCATTGACCGTCTGGCCCTGGTTCTGAAATGCCATGAGCCGGAACCGCATCATTATCTGGTAGGGGGCACTAATCCCGGGCAGGTGTTGAAGCGTTGTGAAGAACTGCGCCAAGCCGGGTTTGTAGTGGAGATGGATGTGCTGGGCCGCAGCCGGGAAGCCCTCTTAAAGGTGGTCCAGTCCAGGGAAAACTGGAGCCTGGAGTACATCAGCGACGAGACTGTATAGAAGTGATATCAAGCTGCCTCCATCAGGGTATCAGAGCCGCACCGCTGAGTATGCCTCTGCTACTGAAGAAGTTATATGACAGGGGGATTGACTTGGAACAGCAGTATTTGACCATTGCTTTATCAAAAGGCACTTTGTTAAAACCCACGGTAATTCTTTTTGAGAAGGCTGAGCTGCCAACCGCGGGTGTAGACGATGACAGCAGGAGCATGGTTTTCGATTATCCCGAGTATATGATCAGATATATCATGTGCCGTCCTACCGATGTGCCCACTTATGTGGAACAGGGCGCAGCAGACCTCGGTATAGTGGGGAAAGATGTAATCGTAGAGCAGGGTAAGGATGTTTTCGAGATGGTTGACCTGCAATATGGTTATTGCCGCTTTGTGGTGGCAGCGCCGGAGGCTATGCGCGAAGCCAGACTGGCTGACCTGAACTACAAGCGGGTAGCCACCAAGTTCCCGGTGACCGCAGAACGCTTCTTCCGCCAGCAGGGGCTGCAGGTAGAGATCATCAAACTGCACGGCAACATCGAACTGGCCCCCTTGATGGGGCTGTCGGACGTTATCGTGGATATAGTTTCTACCGGGCGCACCCTGCGTGAAAACAATCTGTTCGAGATAGTGAAGATAATGGACTCTACTACCCGTTTGATCTGCAACCGGGTCAGCTATCGCACCAAATATGAGCGCATCCAGCCCTTGATTGATAAGCTGCAATCACTGGTGAAAGGTGGTTATAACGATGAAAATTAGACGTCTCAGGGCTCAGAGCCAGGAGCTGCAGCAATTCCTGGCCAGCGGGAAGGAAAGCCTGCAGGGCTATGAAGAGCAGGTCAAAGCCATTGCCGAACAGGTCAGGGCCAGAGGGGATCAAGCTGTACTGGAGTATACCCGCCGATTCGACGGCCCGGTGGACGAGGACTCTATGCTGGTCAGCGAAGCCGAATTTGACGAGGCCTACGACCTGGTAGACGATGAATACCTCGATGCCCTGCGCGAAGCTATTGACAATATCACCGCTTTTCATGAACGCCAGCTGAAGAATTCCTGGATAGAAACGGATGAACGCGGCAATATACTGGGACAACTGCGCCGCCCCATTCAGCGGGTGGGCATATATGTGCCGGGGGGGACCGCCGCCTATCCTTCCTCGGTGCTGATGAATGCCATACCCGCTCAGGTAGCCGGGGTTGCTGAGATAGCCATGGTCAGTCCCCCGGACCGCCAGGGCAAGATGAACCCCTATACACTGGTAGCGGCCTATGAGCTGGGGCTAGAAGAGGTCTATAAAATGGGGGGCGCTCAGGCCATATTCGCCTTGGCCTGGGGAACAGACAAGGTGCCCAGGGTAGATCTCATCAGCGGACCCGGGAACATTTATGTGACCCTGGCCAAGAAACTGGTCTATGGGGATGTAAATATCGACATGCTGGCCGGCCCCAGTGAAATACTGATCATAGCTGACCCGAATGCTGATCCAGCTTACGTGGCGGCTGACCTCATGTCGCAGGCCGAGCACGATGTTCTGGCGCGCAGCATTCTGGTAACACCGGATGTTAGCCTCCTGGATAAAGTTGAGGCAGAATTAGAGCGGCAGGTTATGATGCTGTCCCGGCGTGATATAATACTGGAGGCACTGGAGAAAAACGGGGCCTTTATAACTGCCCGTGATTTACAGGAGGCCTGTGAGGTAGCCAACCTGATTGCACCTGAACACCTGGAACTGATGGTTGAGTCTCCTTTCGACCTGCTCAGCAGCATTCACAATGCCGGGGCCATATTCATGGGGCAATATACCCCGGAGGCGGTGGGCGATTATTTCGCCGGCCCCAATCATATACTGCCCACCGGGGGTACAGCGCGGTTTTACTCCCCGGTAACCGTGGATACGTTCACCAAGAGCTCCAGCCTGATATATTACTCCCGCCGGGGCATCGCTGAAGATGCCGATCACATTATCAAACTGGCCACAGTTGAGGGCCTGACCGCGCATGCCAATTCAATTATGGTGAGGAAAGGCAGTGATTAAATATGGAAAACAACCGCTCGGCCGAAGTATTGAGAAAAACCACGGAAACTGAGGTACTGCTGGAATTAGAACTGGATGGAACGGGCAGACACCAGGTCGATACGGAGATCCCGTTTTTTAGCCATATGCTGACCCTGTTTGCCGCCCATAGCCTGTGCAACTTAAAGGTGGCCGCCCGTGGTGATCTGGAGGTCGATGACCATCATATAGTGGAGGATATCGCCATTTGTTTGGGCCAGGCCATTTCCCAGGCGGTTGGATCAAAACAGGGTATCAACCGTTATGGAGAAGCGACCATACCCATGGATGAAGCCCTGGTACGGGTGGTAGTGGACCTTTCCGGGCGGCCTTTTTTGGCTTACAATGTTAAACTGGAGCGGGCCCACATTGGTTCTTTCGCCACTGAGAACGTGGCCGAATTCTTTCGCGCAGTAGCCAATAATGCCGGCATGAATATACATATTGACATGATTCGCGGGTCCAACAGCCACCACATCGCGGAAGCTGTATTCAAGGCCTTTGCCCGTGCCTTTAAGGCTGCCATAACTCGCGAGCCCCGCATAGAAGGGGTCTGGTCAACCAAAGGCAAGCTATAAGAGCAGTGCGCTAAATATAGGGGATGACGCTTTTTGATAACCATAATTGATTATGGTATGGGTAATCTCGGCAGCGTACGGAATGCCCTGCTTAAATTAGGCTACGACTCGGAAATCAGCAGTGACCCGGTAAAAGTCCTAAAGGCCTCCAAGGTGATTCTGCCCGGTGTAGGGGCTTTTAAGGATGCCATGGCCAACCTAACCAGCAAAGGGCTGGCTGATGCGGTTAAAGAGGTGGTGGCCCGGGAGGTTCCTCTGCTGGGCATCTGCCTGGGAATGCAGCTGTTTTGTGAAGCAAGCGAGGAAAATGGGCTGCACCAGGGTTTGAACCTGGTACCCGGGCGGGTAACGCGCTTTAAACTGCCTGGCGGGTACAAGGTGCCGCATATGGGTTGGAATCAAGTCGAGCCGGAGGCCGGCAGCAGGCTGTTTGCGGGTATTGCCACCAATAGCCACTTTTATTTTGTGCACTCTTATCACGTTAACCTCGAAGAGCCCAAATGGATAGGCGCACACTGCCATTATGGCTATTATTTCGTATGCGCGGTGGAACACCGCAACCTGTTTGCAACCCAGTTTCATCCCGAGAAATCCGGGGAAGTAGGCTTAAGGCTGTTGAACAATTTCGCGCGGCTGTAGCTATTAAACAAGTACTGCCGGGATATTCTGGTAATTGTCGCGGGCTCAGGGACAGCACCCGATTAAGATATGATAAGGACTGCGGTGGAGGTTGGGATTATGATGATCTATCCGGCCATCGACCTGAAAGATGGCCACTGTGTTCGGCTGGTGGAGGGGCGAGCCGAACAGAAAACCGTGTATTCCAGCGACCCCAGGCAGGTAGCCCTGGATTTTCAAGCGGCCGGAGCGGGGTACCTGCATATAGTCGATCTAGATGGGGCTTTTGAAGGTCTCCCTAAAAATCGGGCCGCCATTCAGGCTATTGCGGCAGCGGTTGATATACCTTTTCAGGTGGGCGGCGGCCTGCGCAGTCGGCAGGATGTGGAACAGACCCTGGGTCTGGGCGCGGCGCGGGTTATTATAGGAACCCGGGCGGTGAGCAGCCCTGATTTCATAAAGGAACTGTTGGACAGCTTTGGGCCGGAGCGCATTGTGGTGGGAATAGATGCCCGGGATGGCAAGGTTGCAGTACAGGGTTGGGTTGAGGTATCTGACCTGGATGCGGTGGAATTTGGCCGGAGTATGTATGAACTGGGCATTCGCACCGCGGTCTATACCGATATCAGCCGGGACGGAAAGCTCAGCGGCCCTAACCTGGAAGCGATCAGGGTTATGCTGGAACAGACCGGGTTGCGCATCATCGCTTCCGGGGGTGTTTCCAGTATGGAAAATATAAAGGCCTTAAAAGCCCTGACCCATCTGGGAATAGATGGGGCTATAGTAGGAAAGGCTTTATATGACGGCAAGCTGGATCTGAGACAGGCGCTTGCTGTGGCGGCGGAAGAGAATGAATAGGAGAGGGATGTGCGATGCTGGCTAAGAGGATTATTCCTTGTCTTGATGTTCATCATGGCAGGGTGGTTAAAGGCATACAGTTTGAAGACCTGCGAGATGCCGGTGATCCGGTGGAACTGGCGGCTTTTTACGATAGGGAAGGGGCCGATGAGTTGGTTTTCCTGGACATCAGTGCCTCCAGCGAACAACGCAAGACCATGGTGGAAGTGGTCAGAAACACCGCCAGGGAGGTATTTATCCCCTTTGCTGTGGGAGGCGGTATCAGCACTATCGATGATATACGCAACCTGCTCACCGCGGGGGCTGACAAGGTATCGATCAATTCGGCGGCAGTGCGCGATCCCGGCTTGATTACCGACGGGGCGCGTCGTTTTGGCAGTCAGTGCATAGTAGTGGCCATCGATGCCCGCCGCAGAAAAGATGCGCAAGGGTGGGAAGTCTTTATCAACGGAGGCAAAGTACCCACCGGATTGGATGCTGTAGAATGGGCCAAAAAGGCTGAATCCCTGGGAGCAGGGGAAATCCTCCTGACCAGTATGGATAAGGACGGCACCAAAGACGGTTATGACCTGGAACTGACCGCAGCTATCAGCGACCATATCGGGATACCGGTAATCGCTTCCGGGGGCGCCGGCAACCTGCAGCATCTTTATGAAGCCATACACTACGGGCATGCTGATGCGGTTTTATGCGCTTCCATTTTTCACTATCGTGAATACAGCATAAGGGAGGCCAAACAATTCTTGAAGGGAAAAGGGGTTGCAGTACGAGATGCTTGAGCAGATAGATTTTGAAAAACAGGGCGGACTGGTGCCGGCGGTAGTGCAGGATGTCACCACCGGTCAGGTGTTGATGGTAGCCTATATGAACGAAACCGCTCTGCAGAGAACCCTGGATACGGGAAAAACCTGGTTCTTCTCCCGCAGCCGGCAGCGTTTGTGGATGAAGGGCGAGACTTCCGGCCATGTTCAAGAGGTTGAGGAAATCCTCTTTGATTGCGATCAGGACTGCCTGCTGGTGAAAGTGCGGCAGATCGGGGTGGCCTGCCATACCGGGCATTACAGCTGTTTTTACCGCAATATAGAGGGGGAAGAGGTGTCGCCCCGGCTTTTTAGGGTGGAAGACTGGTATCAGGCCGGTTTGGAAGGGCCGGGGGTGCTTTTTGAGCTCATCGACGTAATTCGCGAGCGGCAGCGCACTATGCCCGAAAACTCCTATACCAGCTACCTGTTCAGCAAAGGCCTGGACAAGATCCTTAAGAAGATCGGCGAGGAAAGCGCTGAGGTAATTATCGCCGCCAAAAACCGTGAAAAAAAGGAATTGATTTATGAAACCGCAGATTTGATATATCATCTTCTGGTACTGCTGGTGGAGCAGGGTGTGGAATTGAGTGATATTTTTGCCGAACTGAGATCACGGCGTTAACCAATTTGTTTGACTTTACCTGGATTAAGTTCTTTTTCCCGGTGTGGCTGTACTCTTACTTTCTTAATGCTGTTGTTCAGCATTTCCACAACCTCCAGGCTGACATTCTCCAGCCCAATGCAATCACCTACTTCAGGGTAGCGACCCAGGTGTTCCAATATAAAGCCGGCCAGGGTATTATAGGTTTCATCACCGCTTACCCCTAGATGAAACCTTTCAGCAGCATCATTAATATGCATGCGCCCGCTGACCAGGTAGGTGCCATCAGGCTGCTTGACCACTTCAGGTTCCTCAGAGTCGAACTCATCTTGAATGTCCCCCACCGGCATCTTTAGAACACTGTCCATCGTCACGATACCCTTCAATCATAACCTCATCTCCATATCCTCAATCCGGTTAGAAATAATTTTTGAGGCTCCCGGGCGATTAGGCCTAAATCCAGGCCTGCTGGCAGGTGAGATCGAGTATAAAACTGCGAGACAAGATTACCGGGGCTAAAGCCTGATACCACCATTCATGGCACCAATATCCAGTAAATCGAATAATTTATTAAAGAAGAGGGGTAGTGGTAATTGAGAAAGGTGGTGGCAAAACGTGCCGGGGGAGTCAATAGCGGAATACGGTATCGCCTTCTTTGCAGTGGGGGGATTAATCTACCTTTTTGCCCAGACCATCAGCCTGTGGTTTCAAAAAGGGGAAAAGGCTCATATTACCGAAACAGTCGCTGCTGTAACCGAGGTGATCGAAAACAATACCGAGGCTTTAAACCGCTTAGAGAACATGATAGGTGTGACTCTGAGCCGGCAGGAAGCCAAATTGGATGAATTGGTAGCCTATGCGCGACGGGAAAAAGGCTTATGAATAGAAACAAACGTCCTGGGGCGATCTTGATTGCTTTTATTATAGATGCTTTATAAAGGAGGGAATCATATGGATACAACCCTGATCAATCTGGCGCAAAACTTCCTTTCCCTGGTGATACCGGTAATCGCCGTAATGCTGATAGAACTTATCAGAAGGTATTTGGGGTTGCAGAAAATGGCGCAAATTAACCAGGCGATTGTCAGCAAGCAAACCCTGGCTTTAATAGCTGTTCGTTTTGTTGAACAGGCCTATCAGGATTTACACGGCCCGGATAAGTTCAACAAGGCAGCCGAATGGTTGGCCGAACAGGTGAATCAATATGGTTTCAGCATTAGCGAAACAGAAATAAAAGGCCTCATCGAAGCGGCTTTGCGCCAGATGAAAGATGAATTGGCCTCGGAGTGGCAAAAACAGCTGGAGGAGAATTAAGAAAAAGAAAGCATTCACAACGCCCGTGTTTTATTGACTTTGCCGAGATAACTACCTTATTATAAAAATACCAGGAGGTTGTAGCCTGGGACGCCCTGGAGGTTCTGAGAGCATTGAACAACAAGGCCCGGAAAACCTCTCCACACAAGGTTACAATGTAGTTTTTGGAAAGGCAAGTGCCGATAGATAACTGCAATGTAGGCGAGGTGTACCCGGTTTTGACCGGGAGATGCTTAAAATGTGGCAGAGGCTCGGGTAAACCTCAACGAGGTAGACAGTAGGCTTGACTGACATTGCTGTCAAGAGCACTGTTAGCAATCAGAAGCAGGTGGCAGTTGTTGCCAGACAATGCCGGCCTGGAACCAGGGTGATAACACAAAGGAGGGTCACCTCTCTTGTACAACTACACAACATAGGAAGGCCAGCTGGCACGGAAGTGCAGAATGCTGGTCTTTCTATTGATATACCCAACAGAGGGACGTTCTTTTCGTTGGGTTTTTAAACCCAACGAAAAGAACGTCCCTCTGTTGGGTGATCATCGATGACTTCAGCAGAAAGGGTGATTGGTGGCGGTTTCCACCCTTTACGCAGGCTATCATCCCGCCTCGCCATCACCCTATGTTTTGCCTTTCTCAAGCTTTTTCCCGTTTTATGGAGCAGTTTTCATACCCTCTGACACCTTGTGTCACGCCGGGTCAAACATGTCTTTGGTGACACCGCATACCGGGCAGAAATCGGGGGGTTCAAGCCCCTCATGAACATAGCCGCAGACCCGGCATTTCCAGCGATTGCCGCCTTTCTTCCCGCTGGCATCGCGGCCCAAATTCTGTATTGATGAAGTCGTGTCCACCCGCGGGGCAATGATGATTTCTCCTGCTAATATCCCATCTTTGAAATAGCTGCGCTTGAAGAAGTTCTCCGCCGGATCGTTGACTTCCACTATCCGGCACTGCTCAGGGGGCAGATTGACCTCTCCGATGGAGAATATCTCCATATCAAAAGCCGCCAGCATGGTTGACAGCAGAGGAGGCTTGTACTCCAGCCAATCGCCAGCCGCCGCGGCTCCGGCTATGCGCCCCATTTCCAGAGCAACCGGCCAAAGCCCCACCAGACGTTCCCCAAACTGGGCGCAGTCCCCGGCAGCATAGATATTGGAAAGGCTGGTGCGCATCTGGCTGTCCACCACGATCCCTTGAGCCACTTCAATGCCGGCCTCTCGGGCCAATTCCACATTGGGCTTAACCCCGGTAGACAATAGTACCAGTTCGGCTTCCAACAGCTGCCCGTCATTGAGACGCACGCCCTGCACCTGGCCATCGCCCACGATTTCCTCGACCCCTTTGCCGAGATACAGCTTCACCCCTTTGGACTCCATCAACTGCTGCAAGCGCAGGGAGGACGGTTCATCCAGCTGACGGGGCATTATGCGCGGGCTGTATTCCACCACCGCCACCTCAGTACCACTGGAAACCATTTCCCATACGGCTTCCAAGCCCAGCACGCCACCGCCGATAACCACGGCTTTCCTGGCCGCTTTGATGGCTTCTTTCAGGATGAGGGCGTCGGACAGGCTGCGCAGGCTGTAAACTCCGCGGTTTTCCAGCCCTTTGAAAGGCGGGATGTTGCTGCGGGCCCCGGCAGCATAAATCAATTTGGTGTAAGGGATGCTCTCGCCCTCTCCGGTAACCACTACCTTCTGGTCTGGTTCAATCTTTTCCACCCGGGTTTTGGTCCTGAGCTCCACCCGGTTGTCTTCATACCAGGCGGAATCAAATACATAGAGCCGGTCATCGGGCAGATCCTCACTTAAAAGGTCGGATAAGGCGGGCCGGTAATAGGGCCTGTATTCCTCTTCCGTGAGCATCAATATGGATGCGGTGCGGTTGCGCTTGCGAATGGCCTGAGCGGCTGACAGGGCGGCACTACCCCCGCCAACAATCACGAATTTATCCTGGGTGTCATTTATAAACTCATCTTCCATGGACTCGCGCACAAAGTTTTCCGCTCCCACTCCGCAGGCCGGGCACACCGCCGGAGGTTCGGCTCCGACATGAATATGCCCGCATACCAGGCAGCGCCAGCGCTGCAGGGATTTATCCTGTTTCTTTTCTATAATGGCCCGCGCAAAATCCATCCCTAGCATGAAGGCATCCTCCAGATGGCCTTCACCCGGTTTGAACCTTACCCGCAGTCCCGGCATAACCTGCATGCGCAGGGCCCTGAGGCGGTTTTCGATGCCGGGCACCGCTTCCCCGCTCCATCCATAGGAACCGAAGACCATAGCCACTTTATCCCCGTGAGATATCGGAGACAAACGGCTGAGCAAATTCCAGACCTGGGGCAGGGCATCGCCGTTGACGGTATTCGACCCGATCAGAAACCCGCTGGCATCCAACAGATCCTCCGCAATCCGGTCCAATAGCTCCGGGTCATCGAGTTTGTCTTCTATGAAGTGGTATCTCCTGATATCAAAATCCCCGATGCTGCTTACCCCGTCAACGATGCTGTCGGCCAGTTTTTCCGTAAAACCATAGATGCTGAGGTAGGCCAGCACGATCTTGGGCCTGTCGCTTTCAGCAACCGGCTCTGGTGTGGACCACTGCCGGTACAGATCGATATAGCAGTCGATGTCCTTGCGCAAAACCGCACCGTGCCCGGGGGCCACCATAACCAGAGGCAGGTCTTTGATCTTGTCCAGGGCTTCTAAAACGTAAGGCTTGAAGGGGCCGATAATGGCGTCAAAATATTCTTTGTAAGGCTTTAGAAAATCGCTTTCCATCAAGTCATTGAAAAGGCGTTCATCCGGCCAGTGTGCACCGAAGGAATCGCAGGTGAAAAGGATTTGCTCCTCTTCCAAATAAGAGAACATAGTGTCCGGCCAGTGCAGGAATGGCGTGCTGATAAAGCGCAGGGTTCTCCCGCCCAAATCCAGGCGGTCGCCGTCATTTATCTCCTGTGCTTGGAACGGTTTATTGGTGATTTCCCGCAGGAAATTAAGTGCGGTTGGACTGCCCAGTATGGTCAGGTTAGGTATGAGGTCGATCAATTTGGCAACCGCTTCGGAATGATCCGGTTCAGTATGATGCATGATCAGATAATCGACATCGGCAAGGCTGGCAACGCTGTTCACATTGGCTACATACTCATCAAAAAACTTGTCCTCGCACACCTCCATCAGCACCGTTTTCTGGCTGCCTTTAATCAAGTAGGAATTGTAGCTGGTGCCGACATCAGTGGTCATGACTGCATCAAAGATGCGGAGTTCGGGGTCGCGCACGCCCACCCAATAAATATCATCTTTTATAAGTATTGCTGTCATAGGCCAACTCCTTTCGCTTCATAGATCTCAGCCGTTGTACCGCATTGCTCTGTGCTCACCATTTAGCCCGATACTCTGTCGCATAATCGACAAATTGGTACAGCTTTGTTGTCCCAAATAAAGCTGCATTTTACCGGGGGTTGGCCCAATTATAATCCATCAAGCCGGAACAAACCAGATGCATATTAGGCCAAAGCGCGTCAGCAAATGGTCACACTGTGTGAGCAAGCCCTCTCCCACGGGGACTGTGTGACAAGGGTACGGTTCTGTTGTCANNTGACAACAGAACCGTACCCTTGTCAGGCGGCAATAAAAAACTGCTGTGTGTTTAACACCCAGCAGTCACATGGTTGTTTTTCGATTAAGTGAGATAGAGGTGGAAAATTATTTCTAGAATGAAGGCACACAGCTGCCTGCATAGTTTTCCTCCAGGAATTGCTTAACTTCTGGAGATTGCAGGGCCTGGCCCAGTTTTACGATGGCCTCTTTGTCTTTATCTGCCGGTCTTACTGCCAGAACATTGGCAAAAGGTGAATCCTTGGGCTCGGAGAAAATGGCATCGGTAGCCGGATTGAGATTGCCTTCCAGTGCATAGTTGCTGTTGATAACACAGATATCAGCGTCTTCCAGGGTTCTGGGCAGCATAGCCGCATCCATAGCTATGATTTTTATGTTCTTGGGATTCTCCACGATGTCGTTTTCAGTTGCGGTAACCCCTGCACCTTCTTTGAGGGTGATAAGCTTGGCCTGTTCGAGAACCATCAAAGCCCGCCCGCCATTGGTAGCATCATTGGGAATACCTACTTTGGCACCGTCGGGAAGTTCGTCCAGATTCTTAATTGTCCTGGAGTAAACCCCCATGGGTTCGTTGTGCACCTTGACGGTCCAAACCAGATCGGCATTGTTCTTGGCATTATAATCATCCAGATAAGGGATGTGCTGGAAGAAGTTAGCATCGAGTTGTCCATCTTTTAGGGCTGGATTCAATAAAGCATAATCAGTAAACACCTTGATCTCAAGGTCGATATTGTCCTTGGCCAGCATGGGTTTGACAACTTCCAGGATCTCCGCATGAGGCTTGGCTGTAGCCCCGACCACCAGTTTGGTTGCGGCTGCTTGCTGATTTTGCTCACCTTCGGTGGCCGGTTGGTTGCTGCATCCCGCCACACAGCTCAGCAGTAATAGAAGACAGGCAGCAATGATTAAGAATCTCTTCATCCGGTTATTACCTCCTCTTATTAATCGTCCAGGCTGTCAGTCTGTCACCTACGACTTGAATGCATTGAACAAATACAATAAGTACAATGACAGTAGCCCACATTATCACATCTTCATATCGCTGGTAGCCGTAATAATAGGCCAGCGTCCCTAACCCACCTCCTCCCACAATACCGGCCATTGCCGAATAACCGACCAGGTTGATGGTGGTTATGGCTACACCGAGAATAATAGAAGGCATGGCTTCGGGGATCAACACCTTGCTGATCACCTGCCAGGCATTGGCCCCCATTGACACCGCCGCCTCAATCAATCCCCAATGAATCTCCTTAAGCGAGGTTTCCACCAAACGGGCTACAAAAGGTATGGCTGCCAGGGTCAGCGGCACTATGGACGCCACCGTACCGATAGAGGTTCCCACCACAAAGCGGGTGAAAGGGATCACCAGAATCAAGAATATTATAAACGGTATGGAGCGAGTGGCATTTATAATCGCGCCGAGTACCTGATTAACCCATTTATTCTCCAGCACATGCCCGGTATCGGTAGTTACCATTATAATCCCCAGTGGTAAGCCGAACACATAGCTCAAGGTGGTGGATATGAAAACCATGTATATGGTTTCCCAGGTAGCTGTGAGCAGTTTGTCCCAAATCCAGGCATTTTCAACCCAGAATTGGCTCAGCGTGGTATTGGCAAACAAGCCGTACAGGGTCATAGCCATCTACAACACCTCTATATCCAGATCATGATCTTTTAGAAAACGCATGGCCTGATCAACCGCCTCCCTGGAGCCGATTAATTCCAGGGTCAGGTGACCAAAAGGAACATCCTTGACGCGGTCAATATTGCCATGCAGTATATTGGCATCAACATCGTATTTCTTAATCATGGCCGAGATGATGGGATCACCGGCCGAAGCCCCGATAAAAGAGACCCGGATCAGCTGGGAGAACTTGCTGTCACGCTGTTTCAACAGGTCATGGGTGTATTCTTCGGGGTCATCTTTATTGATGATGGACTTGATAAAGCTCTGCGAGGTGGGGGTGCCGGGATTGGCGAAGATCGACAGCACATCGCCAACCTCCTCGATTCTGGAATTGTTAATCACCGCTACCCGGTCGCAGATCTGCTTGATCACGTTCATATCATGGGTAATCAACAGAATGGTCAAATTAAGCTGCTGGTTGATATCCTTCAAGAGCTTCAATATGGACCGGGTGGTTTGCGGATCCAGAGCCGAGGTAGCCTCATCGGACAGCAGGACTTTGGGGTCATTGGCCAGAGCCCGGGCTATGCCCACCCGCTGCTTCTGGCCGCCGCTGAGCTGATCGGGATAAACCCTGGCCTTGTCAGACAAGCCTACCATCTCCAAAAGCTGATTAACCCTTTCTTTGGCTGCTTTGGCCGGAACGCGGGCTATTTCTAAAGGAAACATGACATTATCGAAAACCGTTCTGGAAGAGAGCAAATTGAATTGCTGGAAGATTATGCCGATCTTTTGCCTGGCTAATCGTAGTTCTTTCTGTTTCAGAGCTGTGATATCCTGGCCGTCGACTATTATGGAGCCCTTGGTAGGCTTCTCCAGCATATTTATACACCTGATCAAAGTGCTTTTGCCGGCACCGCTCAGGCCGATAATACCAAAAATTTCGCCCCGATTTACAGATAAGCTCACATCATCCAAAGCCAGTACCTCTTGATGGGCAGTGCGATAGATTTTGGTCAAATTCTTGATTTCAATCAAAACAGTGTCCTCCCAACAGATAAAAGCCTCTTTGTCTAATGCAAAGAGGCACGATGACCAATGCTCAAGCTTATCTGCCAGACATTCCATCTACAGGAGTTAGCACCATTGCCACTAGTGACGACACCCCCAGATTGAAACCAGGGGCTTCTCGGTTCACTTGCCACTGCAAAATCATCCCCGAAGGCTCCGCCCGAGCCTAATGTTCACACTAAAGTCTACCAGCTCTTTCCGTTATATAGGTCAGTGTGGTTAAATATTGCGCTCTCATCACCGGAACAAATTCCGGGGTTTTCCCGCGCTAATCTTATAATGCCTGGTTGCCGGGCGTCATAGGGCCTGTCCCCCGGCCACTCTGGATAAGAAACAGCAAGCTGATGTTTTAACTCCATTAATCTTAGCATAGGGTCCTTCATTGCGTCAATGAAGCTTTACATACTGCAGGCAGAATTGCCAGTTAAAAGCCAAATTTAACATAAACTTCCTGACTGGTCGGAATACCTGAAAACGCAGTAACCATCGCCTGGTGCCGCGAATATTGTGGAGATATATGCAGTGGTTTTTGGCCGGCAAGGAGGATAAAAGATGAAAGCCCATAACAAACCCGAACCGGGGCTTCACCCGTTCACCGTACAGGATACCAGGCCAATAGCGGGTATACCCTGGAATATCACTCAGGTCAATGCCCCGTCATTCTGGCCGCACACCCGGGGCGGAGGCGCGGTTGTGGCTGTAATCGACACCGGGCTGGATGTTACCCATAAGGAATTTACAGGCCGTATTGTAGCCCCACACAACTTCACCTCAGCGGCAAAGCAGGCAGATGTGACCGACATTGAAGGGCACGGCACCCATGTGGCCGGGATTATTGCCGGGGCTACTTGTGGGGTGGCACCGGAGGCCAGAATCATGCCGCTTAAGGTCTTCGGCGACAGCAAAGTCGATCAAAATATAATCGATGCCTTCAACTATATATTCCATTACAATGAAACCTGCCCGGAAAAGGATCGCGTGGTAGCGGTCAACTGTTCATTCGGGGCCGGTTTTTATGATGCCATAATGGCCTGGAGCATACGCCGCCTGGTGAACAGCGGGGTAGCGGTGGTGGTGGCTGCAGGCAATCAGGGTGATGGCGACCCCAGCAGCCAAGAAATCTTCAGCTTTCCGGCATACATCTGGGAGGTGGTGACCACTGCAGCAACCAACCGGGATGAAGGTGTGGCCGGCTATTCCAACTCTTTTGACGGGATCGACCTGGCGGCTCCGGGAACCGATATTTACTCAGCCTGGCCGGGTGGGGGCTACAAATTGTTGTCCGGCACCAGCATGGCGGCTCCTCATGTAAGCGGGGCCCTGGCCTTGATCTACGCGCAGTGGCGCCTCCGTGAAGGCCGCTGGCCTGACGAGGAGCAGGCTTTCGCGGTTTTGTTAAAGCATACCAGCAGGCTGTCCTTAGACCCGGCGTTGGTTGGTCGGGGCATGCTGGATTTGAGCTTCGTCCATGCCCGCTGGCCGCTTCACCGGGTTCAAGTAGGAACCTATTGGAATAAAAGCGGTGCTGAAAGCACCGCCGCTTCGCTTCGCAAGGCCGGTTTTAAAACCTATCTGGTCAAGTATTAGCTTAGGTCCAAGCGATTTGAACAGCCACTTAACCCCGTCCTGCAGGAAGCTGCAGCAGCTGTCTTGAACGGATTGTTAAGCAAAGAAAAAGGCCCTGCGAGAAAGCAAGGCAATCATTAGGGAAGTCTAGTTTACAATAGCAGGGATGGCTACCCTGCTAATTTTTTGTAATCATTGCATTACAGCTACATCACTGAGACGGTTATATGTTTATTTCCAGGATTGATTAACCCTGAACCCTTTGATCTTTCTATGGTGCGGATGAAGGGACTCGAACCCCCACGGTGTTACCCGCCAGATCCTAAGTCTGGTGCGTCTGCCAATTCCGCCACATCCGCAGATTGATTTACTCGAGTATTATACCTTGATTGTGCACGAATTTCAACTGAAAGGCAGGAAGGCCAAGCTTTGCAGCCTTATGCTGCAAAACAGCCGCAATCTGCTGTCTTGGGCAGGCTTGCTGATAGCCCGGGCCGAGCCCGATGCCAGCCTGGATTTTTATTATATGTCTGACACCTATTACGGGCGCTAAAAATGTAATATTATATAAAAGAATGGTTATTTATTACCCGAAGCTTTTGCATGCAATAATTATCTTCATTTTGTAATAGAAGCCCTTAGTGTTCCATAGGGGGGACAATATGGTCATTGGTGCCCTGTTATTAATATTATTGTTGGTTCTGGTCTTGCCTTTTCTGGTCCGCTGGTTGGAAGAAAACCTGGAAATATTCTTTTTTGTGATGGGTCTGGCAGCAGTGTCGGTTTCCGGAGCACTGAATAAAGAAATCATATTGATTGCTTTGAAGGATCCTATAAAGATAACCCTGGCTGTTTTCCTCGCCGGGGCCTTGTCCAATTTGCTGCGGGATTATTATTCGCGCTTCATGCAAAAGGTTTACAAAAAGCTGCCCTTACCCATAGTGGTTTTTTTCATCGTGGTAGTATTGGGGCTGCTTTCCAGTGTCATCACAGCCATCATCGCCGCGCTCATCCTGGTAGAGATCATTGTTTTGATGCCATTGGAGCGAAAACACAAAATAGTCATCGTGGTGTTGGCCTGTTTCTCAATCGGGCTGGGAGCAGCGTTAACGCCGATTGGCGAGCCTTTGGCTACCATAGCTGTTTCTAAATTAGACGCGGATTTCTTTTATCTTTTCAGATTACTGGGTCGATTTATCATCCCTTCGCTGGTAATCTTCGGATTGATTTCAGCAGCGTATACATCCTGGGCTGTCAAAGCACAGCGGGAAGAATCCGGATTGAAGGAACAATTTGAGGTTCAGCCGGAGAATGATGAAGGCCTGGTAACAGAAACCGCTGCCGATACTGATGATGTGTTCGAAACCAGGCTGCCGGAGGGAGAGGTCACAGAGCACAGTGCTGTACCGGCACCTGAAATTGGCCAGGCTTCCCCAACAATAAACCTGGCGCAACCTGAAGAAGAGATTATAGAACGGGACAACTGGAAAAGCATTATCATCAGGGCAGCAAAAATTTACCTGTTTGTCATGGCCTTAACCCTGCTGGGCGAAGGCTTTAAACCCTTGATAGACACTTATGTATTGAACTTGAATTACAAAATTCTATACTGGATAAATATCGTATCCGCTGTATTGGACAACGCGACTTTAACAGCAGCGGAAATCAGCCCGCGCATGGATGTTATGCAGATAGAATCCATAATCATGGGTTTGCTCTTTGCTGGTGGTATGTTGATTCCGGGCAATATCCCCAATATCATTTCCGCTTCCAAACTGAGAATATCCAGTACTGAATGGGCTAAAATAGGCGTTCCCTTTGGCCTGGTGGCCATGATAGCGTTCTTTATGGTAATGTGTTTTTAAAGCCTGACTGCTGTTAGGCTGGCAGGCGCAATTACCATGCACTTATTGTGCCTCAATTCAAGGTCTGGTTGTATTTGCCCAGGATTTGTGCTAATTTGTTTCAGTTGTACTTGGTTTGTTTGGACCTTGCCTTTCTTTAACGAGCAGTATGTCAAAGTATGCAGGAGTATGAAAAAAATCGTCGAACCATAAGATAGTGAAATATTTATCAAAGAACCGCATACCCGCTTACAGCAATTCGCAAGCAGCACGTCTTTCACAATTGGGCTGGTTTGTGTGCAGATGGTTTTTGGCAGGCTGGTCTTGCCAAAAGGCAACCAATCAGATAATGGGGTTAATTGAGGGTCTTTGCACCCCATTTTGGCATGCGGTTCAAGTGAAGGGGAGAGGTAAAAGCATGAATTTCGCAAAAGAGTACAGCCGCAAGCTGGTCAGCGCCGATGAGGCGGTGAAATGCGTCAAGTCAGGTGATCATGTGCTGTATGGAGAATTCGTCATGAATTCGCAGCTGCTCGATGCCGCTCTGGCCAGGCGCAAGGAAGAGCTTTTCGATGTCAAGGTTCGCACCACCACCTGCCCGTTTGCACCCCAGGTGGTCTTATCAGACCCTGAGCAGGAGCATTTCATCTATACCGACGTGCACTTCAGCGCGGCCAGCCGCAGGCTGCATGATAAGGAGCTGTGCTATTATGCCCCATTGACCTATCATGAGATGCCGTCCTGGTACACCAGTGTTGGCATACCCGTTGATGTAGCCATGCTCATGGTCGGGCCTATGGACAAAAACGGGTTTTTCAATATCGGTGTAGCCAATTCCATAACCCCTTATATTGCCCGCAAGGCCAAGATTGTAATCGCCGAGGTTAATAAATCCGTTCCCCGCTGCCTGGGCGGCAACCTTGAAACGCTGCATATTTCACAAATTGATTACCTGGTTGAAGGGGATAACAGGCCTTTGATACAGCTTCCGGAGATCAAGCCTACTGAAGTGGACCAGAAGGTGGCTGAAATAATCGTCAATGAGATCCCGGATGGAGGCTGCCTGCAGCTGGGCATTGGCGCTATGCCCAATGCTATCGGGGCTATGATAGCAAGTTCGGATTTGAAAGACCTGGGTGTGCATACCGAAATGCTGGTCGATTCATATGTGGATATGTACCAGGCAGGGCGCATTACGGGAAAACGCAAACAGCTGGATAAGGAGAAAATGGTCTATACCTTCGCTATGGGAACCAACAAGCTGTACGATTTTCTGGATGACAATCCGGTTTGCGCCAGCTTCCCGGTGGACTATACCAATAATCCTTATGTGATCGCTCAGAACGATAATGTAATGGCTATCAACAACGCCATTGAGATCGATCTTTTCGGTCAGGTTTGCTCCGAGTCTTCCGGAGTCCGCCAGATCACTGGAACCGGTGGACAGCTGGATTTCATTTTTGGAGCCTATAAATCTAAAGGCGGAAAGGGCTTTATCTGCTTGAGTTCAACCATTAATGGTCCGGATGGAAACCTGGTCTCACGAATTGTCCCTACCCTGCCGCCGGGCGCAGCTGTAACCGTACCCAGAAGTATTACTTCCTATGTAATCACCGAATACGGTATGGTCAATCTAAAGGGGAAGTCCACCTACGAGCGGGCTGAAGCCCTGATCAGCATCGCCCACCCGCATTTCAGGGATGAACTGATTAAGAAGGCCGCGGAGATGAAAATATGGCGCCGCAGCAATAGAATCGTCTAAACGCGACTATTATACAGGGGCAGCGGTTAGAAGGATCTGGTTCTTTTGTCAAGATATTTTGGCGAGGTCTTTGCATTAAAGCAGGATATGTCTATAATTATAAGTGATATAGTTTCCAGTAATACTAAAAATGAAAGGAGAGAAGAGTGAGTACATTAATATTACTGTCTCCTATTGTCGTGGTCTTGATCGCAGCCATATATTTCTTTATTGCGGTTCGCAAGCGCGACCAGAAGAATATGATCAAAAAGCAGATCATGGCCAGCGGAGACAGAGGCGAAGACAAGGTTCGCGCAGTCATAGGCAGCCTCGAAGGCCCCAAATCCAAGTATCAGGTTTATCATAACATCAGACTGGGTCCTGATCCGGAGCACACAAACGAATACGACACAGTAGTTGTCGGCCCCAATGGAATATTTCATATCGAAACCAAGAACTATGGTGGTGAACGGGGCGGAATAATCGATATTGATAGTAAAGACAACTGGATTCTTCATAAGAAGAGCGGCTATTCAAAGATGATTACCAATCCGATAGGCCAGGTCGATTCACATGAATACAGACTGCGCGGGTTTTTGATGAAGGTTGTAGGAGTTAAGAATCTACCCACTCAGGGTATCATCGTTCTGTCTTGCGACAATATTACCTTGCGCCAGAATCAGAAGAAGAAGTTAGAGGTTCCGATTCTAGGCCGACACGAACTGGTAGACTATATCAAAAATTATCGACAGGGGAATGTGGTAATATATCCCCGTACAATCAAGAAAATATGTCGCAAGATTGAGAGCATGAACAAGATGGCCAAGGCCAACTAGGTTGTGCAGGCATGTGCGCAATGTCCTGCAGGGTAACCGCCTTATGGTTGCGGTTTATTCAACAGATCTAGGTCCGCCGCAAAAGGTCCCATTATTAGCCAGGCGGCGGATGGGAAAAGGATATGGATTATCGAATCGTATAATCCGAGGGGAGAGTTTATCCTCCCCTTATTTTTGTGCTCAGAATGAATAATAGCGCTTCTGGATAATCTAAGGTTGAAATTGGCTTATTTTAATGAGGTGACCTTATGAGAATTTGTTGCCAGTCCAAACCTGTAATCCTTTTGTTATTATTGGCATTTATAATTACCCTGTCCGGTTGTTCTAAAAAGGAGCCAGAGCAAAAACCGCAAGCAGGTGATACTCAAAATGAGAATAAGGAACCGGAAAGCTTTACCCAGATAATCCAGGAGACCGATACCTTAATCATGACTATAGGCCAAAAGGTCAATTTTGTGGGGATGCCTGCTCAGGGTCAACAACAGGGCGGGCAATCCGCGGCCGGTTCGCAGCAAACTCAGCAGCAGGCCCAACAGGGGCAACAAGCCAGCCAGGAGGGGCAAGGAACCCAGTCGAGCGGCCAGCAAAACCAGGAACAGCAGCAGCAGAGCGGCCAGCAAGGCCAGCAACAGCAGGGTGAGCAGGGCCAACAACAGCCGGGTCAAGCGGATACACGCCAGACAACGGTGCAGGCAGGACAGCAAGGTACTGCTGACTGGACCAGAGAACAGGACAGCATACGCAAAATCAACCAGCAGTGGAACAGCCTGGAACCGGAAGCCATAAAGGCCGGGTTGAACCCGGAAGTCAGGGATCAATTCGAAAAGACCATGGAAGAGTTGACCATGAATATCAGCGAGCGGAAAGCCAGGGAAAGCCTCATCGGTGCCATCGAGTTATATCGTTCCTATTCGGATATGGCGATGGTACTCAAAAGCAAGCTCCCGCCCCCGTATTATCGGGTAAAATACGAACTTATGATGAGCGCTGCCCGTGCCAATGCATTACAATGGGATATGGCCCGGCAGCATGCCAGCAGCCTGAGCCCGCATTGGGAAATGCTGCGAATGAAAAATGAAGGCCAGGACAATGAAGTCTTCACCAAAACCGAGTATTCGCTGACTGATGTAAAACGCGCTGTTGACCTGAAGCAAAAACAGCTGGTGCTGATAAAAGCCGAGATCGCTATGCAAAACCTGGAGGATATGAAGAAAAAGCTCAGCTCGCATACCGGTGGGCAGAATTCACCGCAGGGCTCGGGGCGGTAACCCGAATTGAAAGCAGGTAGGGGGATGGATGATGAGGTGCCTTCTTTATTTTTGACCAAACCTCATCATGATTCTGGCTTTGAATAAACATATAAAGTAAATTCGTAAAAGCCGGCCAGGTGCTTTATTTCGACCTGGCTGGCTTTCTTTCCAGGGGATAAGAGAATTTTCAACCTGTATAATAATATCGATACCCAAAATTAACACCAGGGGACTATAATTTTTATAACCCGGGTCTTTTCGATAAAAAGGGGGGTGCCACATGTCAGAAGTTGTGATTATCCATTGTGATAATTATGAATATGATAAAGTGAAGTCGGCAATCAACCGAGGGCTGGAATACCTTGGAGGAGTACAGCGGTTTGCCAGGGCGGATGAAAGGATTCTTCTCAAGCCCAACCTCTTGGCCGCAGATCCCCCGGAAAGATGCGTAACCACTCATCCCGCGGTTTTTGCGGCAGTTGCCGAAGCGTTTATACAACATGGAGTATATCTGACCTACGGGGATTCTCCCGGTTTCGGAAGCCTGAGCAAAGCTGCCCGGAAATCAGGCCTGGCCGGGGTTGCTGGGGATTTGAGCATTGAGGCCGGCAATTTTGAGGTGGGCGAGCGCATCACGTTTGCTGCAGGCAAACAGAACAAGAGTTTCGTGATTGCGCAGGCTGCCGCCCGGGCTGAGGGAATAATCAGCCTGCCCAAACTCAAATCCCATGCCCTGACCACACTAACCGGCGCCATCAAGAATCAATTTGGCTGCATACCGGGGTTCTTAAAAGGCGAATACCACGCCAAGCTGACAGACATGAAACAATTCGTTACCATGCTGGTGGATTTGAATCGCTGCTTAAAACCGCGGCTTTACGTTATGGATGCCATTATGGCTATGGAGGGCAATGGCCCCCGCAATGGCAGGCCCAGAAGAATAGGGGCCTTATTATTTAGCTCTGATCCGGTGGCCATCGATGCTACTGCTGCCAGAATGGTGGGCTTGGTTCCCGACAGCCTGGAGATGATAAGAATTGGCCAGGAATTGGGCCTGGGCAGAATGGATAAGGAGGCTATCACCCTGCTGGGAGATGCCTTAGCCCCACTGGTGATAACCGATTTCGAGCTGGCGCACTCCCGAAATATAGCCAGATTGGCCAAACACAGGCTTCGCCATGCCATAGTCGAGAGACCCAGGATTAAGGAAGAAAAATGCATTCGCTGCGGGATCTGCATACAGGTTTGTCCGGTTACCCCCAAGGCTTTACAATGGGTGGGTGGCGATGCCAGCGTTAATCCTCCTGACAAGCCGCCCTGTTATGATTATGATCGCTGTATTCGCTGCTACTGCTGTCAGGAGCTATGCCCTGAAGGTGCAATTATGGTGCATACTCCGATTATAGGTCAGGTACTAAATTGTTTAAAACCGCCAGTGTCATAAAATATTGTTAATAGTTTAATCATAGGAGGTTATTGTGTTAATCAGAGAAGCAAAGCTGTCCGATGCAGCTAAAATCGCAAGGGTCAATGTAGAAACCTGGAAAAGCACCTACCAGGAATTGCTACCTCCGCAACAGCTTGCCCTGGTTACATTTCCAGATCGCAAGAATTATGCGCGGGAAATCATTAAGTCTAAGGATAAAGGCATTGTGGTAGCCGAGATGGAGAGAGGGAAAATAGTGGGTTTCGCGGCCTTTGGCCCCGAACGGGCAGGGGGCCTGCCCTTTAAAGGTGAATTATATGTAATCTATGTTTTGAAAGCCTTTCAACGCAAGGGTATTGGCAGCCGGCTGATGATGGCGGTGAGAAAAAAGTTATTGGAAATGGGCATACACTCTTTAATGGTGTGGACTTTGTATAATAATCCCTATCAGCGTTTTTATCAGGCCCTGGGGGGAACTATAGTATACGCCCGAACCCTTGACATCGAAGGCTTTAAAACCCTGGAACGGGCCTATGGCTGGTGGGAGATTGGAACTATGTTTGCCGAAAGCCAGCACCGCAATCAAATGCTGTAACAAAGCGCAGGTGATGACCATTGTCCATGTATTTTCAGCAATCAGCAGATAAATTATTGAACACCTGCTGTAATTGTTTCCGTTATAATTAGACTATCATCCTTTAAGCTCTACAAGTGCTAATGGATAATATCATATTCACACCAGCAGTAAAGCTATCGGGCTTGAAGTGGAGAGCAACTTGTGTAGAGATTGCCGTCGGAGGTGATTGTTGCTTGTTGGAGCGGTGCTTTGACTTCGATGAGATTGCCGAAGTATTGGACAGCCTGGTAGACAACTGGCACATGTTCTATGTGATGGTGGACAAAGACGGTTATATTAGAACCATGAACCAACCCCTGGTAAAAGCCCTGGAGACAAGGAAAGAGGATGTTATAGGGAAATACATCCTTGATGTTATCCCTGACTGCCAGATGCCTCGGGTCTTAAAAACCGGGCGCTCAGTGAGCGCTGATACCTGCCTCATAAACGGCAGAGAAACCATAATCACAGCCCTGCCTATCATCCATAAAGGGGAAGTGAAAGGGGCTATAGCCCACAGCCTGTTTCTTGACATGTCTGGGGCACAGGCTATTATGAAGCGCCTCCAGGATGCAGAACAAGAGTTTTCAGTAATCCTGGATACACTCTTCGAGAACCCTCATTTAGGCTTCGTGATGGTGGACCGAGACGGGATAATAACCCGTATCAACACTACTTTCCTGAAACTCTTAGGCAACCTTCCAAAAGAAGAGGCGATAGGCCGCTATATCCTGGACGTTATCCCCAACTCGGAATTGCCGGAGATACTGAAGACCGGCCGTATTGACAAGGCCAAGCTGTGGCATATCAATGGACAGGATACCCTGGTTACGCGCATGCCCATCAGAAGCGAGGGTGAAATCGTAGGGGCTATTGGCCATTATTTCATGCTGGATATGTCAGGAGCCCAGGTATTGATGGAAATGCTGGAGGAGAGTGAGCAGCGTTTTGTAACGGTTATCAACGGTTTGATTGAGAGCCCTTATCTGGCCTATGTTATCGTGGATAAGGACGCCAATATCACCTTTATGAATCAAACCTATCTGGACATCCTGGGTAAGAAACGCTCCGAGGTTATCGGGAAAAACATACTGGCGATCACCCCCAATTCCAAACTTCCTGAAGTATTGAGAACCGGTAAGGTTTATCATGCCGATTATTGGTCCGTAAACGGCTGGGAGACTGTGGTCAACCGGCAGCCTATCATGAAGAACGGTGAGATAATCGGAGCCATAGGACACAGTGTAGTTTTAGATATGTCAGGTGTAAAAATACTGACTCGTAAATTGGAACAGATTGAGAAGGAACTCAACCTCTACAAAAATGAGGTATGGTCGATTTATAGAACTCGCTGGCAGTTTTCTGACCTGGTAGGTGAAAATCCAGAATTCTCTTTAGCCAAGGAAATGGCCCGGCAATTTGCAGCCACCACTTCGACCTTATTGATTACCGGCGAAAGCGGCACGGGAAAAGAGCTTTTCGCCCAGGCCATTCACAACGCCAGCGCTCGCTCCTCAGGACCCTTCATCCGCATCAACTGCGCGGCCCTGCCCGAAAACCTGCTGGAATCAGAATTATTTGGCTATGAGGAAGGGGCCTTCACCGGGGCCAAGAAGGGTGGTAAACCCGGAAAATTTGAACTGGCCAAGGGGGGCACCATTTTTCTGGATGAAATTGGCGATATGCCTCTGGCTATGCAAACCAAGCTCCTGTCAGTTCTGCAGGAAAGGGTGGTGGAAAGGGTAGGAGGAACTACCCCTATATCCATTGATGCGCGCGTTATCGCCGCTACCAACCGCGATCTGGAGGAACTGGTGGCTCAGCGCGGGTTCCGTGAGGATTTGTATTACCGTTTGAATGTGGTCAGGTTGAGAATACCACCCCTGCGCAGGCGCCTGGATGACCTGCCGCTGTTGGTGCAGGACCTGTTACGACGCATCAACTGCAAGCTGGAGACCAATGTGCCGATGATTTCCCCTCAAGCAATGCAGCTCTTAAAGGAATACTCCTGGCCGGGCAATGTCCGCGAATTGGAAAACCTGTTGGAGAGAGCCGTCAATCTAGCCAGCATGGAGGGCGAAGATTGCCTGCTACCAATCCACTTCCCTTCTCTGTTGCCTCAGGATGCGGTTCCGGTCACCATACCGCAGCAATTGTCGGGAGGTCTTACCGAAACCGTGGAGATGATAGAAAAGGAGATCATTATGCGAACCCTGAAACAATCCGGGGGCAACCGCACCAAAACTGCCAAAGCCCTTGGTATACATAGCTCGGCTTTATACCGCAAACTTGAAAAATACGGCATTAAATAACTGTATTCCCGGCTGATGATTGACAGGAGGACTGTACCCTCAGTCCTCCTGTTTCCACCAGTTTGACTCAGACTCTCCTATTTTGATAGACTCACGTGCCATTCTTCAATATTCCCTTAAATCATGGTGTTTTAGAGCTTTTGAACCTTAACCCCTTAACCCAGAATAGGATAAAAACCTTGATAAAAGTCCCTGGCTGACACAGCCACTTTAAACCACTAATCCCGTTTTTTAGGAGTTTTATGCTCCATTGAAGCCAGTTGGCATGCTTATTGCTCTAGCCATTGAAAAAGAATTTGAAGGAGGAAACAGCATGTCAACAATTAACGAAGTTGTGATGGTAAGCGCCTGCCGCACCCCCATTGGGGACTTTCTGGGATCGCTCAAGTCGGTCCGGGCCAATGAGTTATCTCGGATTACTGCGGCTGAGGCTATCAAGCGCGCCGGTATCGAGCCCGGGATGATAGATGAATTAGTGATGGGAATGTGCCTGCATCACGGCAACGGCTCGCTGCCTCCCCGGCAGGTAGCTATGGCGGTAGGCATGGATCCCCGCTCTGGCGCGACCATGCTCAGCCAGAACTGTGCCTCCGGTATGAGAGCGGTAGAGGTTGCAGCCAACAGCCTGGCCCTGGGCAAGACTGAAATCGCCCTGGTAGTGGGGACAGAGAGCATGAGCAATATACCCTATATTCTGCAGGATGGACGCAGCGGCTTCCGCATGGGAGACAGCAAAGCCCAGGACGCCATGCTGTCAGACGGCTTGATTTGCACCCTGGCCGGGGGACATATGGGAATAACCGCGGAAAATGTGGCGGAAAAGTACGGCATCACCCGCGCCGAATGCGATGAATTGGCCTTGTTAAGCCACCGCCGGGCTGTTCAGGCCATTGCTGAAGGGCGTTTTAACAGAGAGATCGTACCAGTCAGCATTAAAACCAAAAAAGGCCCGGTTATTTTTGATACCGATGAACATCCCAATCCCGGGGCGAATCTTGAATCTATGAGCAAGCTGCCCCCGGCTTTCAAGAAAGACGGGGTAGTGACCGCAGCCAATGCCTCGGGTATTAATGACGGTTCGGCCGCAGTCGTACTCATGACCAAACGGAAGGCCGAAGAACTGGGAATCAAACCCTTGATGAAGCTGATCAATATCTGTACCTATGGAGTGGAACCTAAAATCATGGGCGTGGGCCCGGCGGCAGTTATTCCTGTATGCCTCAAACAAGCGGGCATGGCTTATGACGATGTTGAATACTGGGAGATCAATGAAGCCTTTGCCGCACAGTTTATCGGGGTCGACCGCATGCTTCAAGAGGAACAGGGCTACAAAATCGATCTGGACAAAACCAATCACAATGGCTCCGGGATCGCCCTGGGGCATCCGGTGGGTTGCACCGGCCTGCGCATCATCGTCAGCCTTTATTATGAGATGGAAAGGCTGAACCTCACTGTGGGAGGGGCTTCTCTATGCGTGGGCGGGGGTCCGGCAATGGCTTCATTGTGGACTCGTGATGTATAAGCGCTAAAACGGTTACCCTCCAATAAACAGCGATGTTTATTGGTAAATAATTACCTCTATGTACCTCTCCTCTATTTTGACACGGGTGATGGCAGCTTGTTTTGCCATCACCCGGCAACAGATTTTTCCATATAAAAGGCTTGATTAAGCTTTACAACAGCCTGGAATGGAGGGATGTAAGATGTCGGCTAATTTTGCCTACCAAAATACCAGAGACCTGGAGTTCATTGTTCAAGAATGGCTCCCCACTGAGGAAATATTCAGTTATCCCAGATTTGCGGACTACTACTCCAAAGATGATGTCAAAGCCTTTTTGGCCCCTGTACTGAAGATGTCCAAAGAGGTGATTGAACCTACCAACGACGATGGAGAGAAAAACCCGGTGCGGTTTGAAAACGGGCAGGTTAAAACCCCACCCAGTTTTGGGCCTCTATTTGCCAAATTGCAGCAGGAAGGCTGGGGTACCAGCAATATCGATACATCTGAAGATGCCATGGTGATGCCGCATATCCTGCATGCTATGGTATGGGAATTGTTCATGGCAGCCAACCCCACTTTCGCGCCCTATATTATCCTCACCAGCGGCGCGGCCGGCCTGATTCAGAGTTTTGGCAGCCCCAAGTTAAAAGAAATGTTCCTGCCCAAGATGATGGATGGCTCCTGGTCGGGAACTATGTGTCTGACTGAGCCCAGTGCGGGTTCAGATGTAGGGGACATACTGTCCCGGGCTTATCCTACCGAAGATCCTGAGATCTTCAGGATAAAAGGCCAAAAGATTTTCATTACCGGCGGGGATAATGATTTCACATCCAATATCATCCATCTCTATCTGGCCCGGGTAGAGGGCGCGCGCCCTGGAACCGCCGGAATATCACTCTTTGTTGTACCTAAATATTGGGTCAATGAAGATGGTACGCTTACCGATAACGATGTGCAGACTACCGGGATAGAGCATAAATTAGGCCAGGCCGGTTCGGTAACCGCAGCCTTGAGTTTCGGGGAAAACGATGGCTGCCGGGGCTGGCTCTTAGGGCAAAACCCCCTGGAGAATGAAGGTAAAGGACAAGGCATGGCCCAGATGTTTCAAATGATGAATATGGCTCGCCTAGAAACCGGGCATCTGGCCTTATCCTGCATAGCTAATGCTTTCTATAACGCCAGGGACTACTGCAAAGAACGCATTCAGGGACGCTTGCTCTCCGACCCGAAATCTGGCCGGGTACCAATAATCAAGCATGAAGACATTAAACGCACCCTGTTGATGGGCAAAGCCCATGTGGAAGTGATGCGGGCCATGCTTTATAAAACCTATTTCGCTTTTGATGTACGCAGTCATGACCCTGATCCCCTCCGCCGCGAGCAGGCCAACGAGCTGATAGAGGTCACCACGCCTTTATGCAAGGCCTATCCGAGTGACGAAGGCTGGTGGCTGTGCGGTGAAGCCATACAGGCTTATGGCGGTTACGGCTATTGCGAGGATTACCCGGTAGCCCAGATCGCCCGGGACATGAAGATTTATTCCATATGGGAAGGCACCAACTATATACAGGCCCTGGATCTGGTAGGGCGCAAAATGACCATGAAAAACGGCCGTGTATTCGCCTCCTTTATTCAGGAGATGGAGGTATTCTGCAACACCCACCACGGCAACGGTCAATTCTCCCGGGAATTCGCCAATTTGAACCGCGCTTTGTCCGCCTATCAGCAGATTCGCAAGACCCTGGTGGATTTTGTCCAGAAGCAGCGCATGGATCTGGTGGCGGTTTATGCGCGGCGGATTCTTACCGCAACCGCGCAGCTTTACGGAGGACGCCTGATTCTGGACCAGGCCCTGGTAGCCGCAGAACGCCTGGCCAGGCTGGACAGCGATCACTATGACCGGGCTTTTTACCAGGGCAAAATAGATGCCGCCCGCTATTATTTGCTCAATGTGGTTCCCAATGTATGGACCACAGCAGAAATCATAGCCGAGGCTGACACATCCGTTTTGGATATCCCGGCTGAATCCTTCGATTATTAAGTGGCCATAAGACTCCCATTCCCTAATCATGTTTGGGTCAGTCCGGCTCATACTCGGACTGGCCCAAATACCCCCCCTTATGACAAGTCTCCGTTTTTAAGAGACACTCTCTCAAATTGGGAAAAGGCGGGAGATTTCCATTATATCCCCATGTTGTAAGTTAAAGTCTGTTAAGCCCGTCCTGAATAGGGTGAATTGGGGCTCAATTTTCCTTCTGGGGCATTCCTGTTATAGACTGCAAAATGCCAAAAAAATGGCTTTTAAATGCTTTTTTATCGAATGTCAGTGTTCTGGCACGGTTATTGAATAGGACGGAGGTAGACCCAAACAGACGACAAAAGGGGGGTGATAGGAGGTAACGACCATCTGAGTTTACATGTCTGGTGAAACGCCATAGTGATTATATGCAAGGAGGTTATGTGAAGATGGAATTAAACAAAATTGCAGTGTTGGGCGCTGGTACGATGGGGCAGGGCATTGCCTGGGCTTTGGCAGCGGCCGGCAAAGAAGTCATACTGTTCGATATATACCCGGAGTATTGTGAGAGGGCTGTAAAATCAATCGCAAAAAGCCTGGCCAAACAGGAAGAGAAGGGCAAGGTGCCCGCGGGCACAGCTGATGCGGTAACTGGAAGAATCCAGCCTACGGGCGAATTCGAAAAGATGGCCGAGGCGGATTTCATAATTGAATGTGTGTTTGAGAAAATGGAGATCAAAAAGGACGTTTATACCCGCCTGGACGCCATTCTTAAGCCGGACATCATTGTAGCCACCAATACCTCTTCATTATCCATCACCGAAATAGCTGCCATAACCAAGCGTTCAGACAAGGTCATCGGCATGCACTTCTTCAACCCCGCACAGGTTATGAAACTGGTGGAAGTAATCCCGGCTGCGCAGACTTCGCAGGAGACCATTGATATAGTGGTCGAGTTCTCCAAGGCGATAGGAAAAACCCCGGTAGTGGTAAAGGAAGGTCCCGGCTTTGTGGTCAATCGTATCCTCCTGCCGGGCATGAATGAGGCTGCTTTTATCCTCAATGAAGGCCTGGCCAGCGCTGAGGACATTGACACCGCCATGAAACTGGGTGCCGGATGGCCCATGGGCCCCTTGACTTTATGCGACCTGGTGGGTGTGGATATAGCCCTGGCGGTATGTGAGACCTTGTTTAGAGAGACCGGAGATCCCAAATACCGTCCCGCTCCTCCTTTGAAGCAGCTGGTGCGTGCGGGCTGGCTGGGGATGAAGACCGGTAAAGGCTTTTTTGAATACAACAAATAACCGTAGCGGGGAGCAGCCCGGGTTGTTAGGGGGGAACAGAATTGTCCTATGAAAATCTGATTTTAGACAAAGAGAATGAGATCGCCATTCTGTATATAAATCGGCCTAAATACCTGAATGCACTGAACGCGCAAACCCTGGAGGAGCTCTCTCGTGCTATTGATGAAGTGCAGCGGGATCCAGCCATCAAGGTGCTGATAATTACCGGCGCGGGGGATAAAGCCTTTGCGGCCGGGGCTGATATCAATTTTATGCTACCCCTTTCTCCTGCTGAGGGACGCTATTTTTCCGATATGGGGGAAAAGGTTTTTCGCAAACTGGAGCTCATGGAGAAGCCGGTTATTGCGGCTGTCATTGGCTTCGCTCTGGGAGGAGGCTGCGAGCTGGCCATGGCATGTGATATTCGCCTGGCGGCCGAGAATGCCATATTCGGACAGCCCGAGGTCGGGCTGGGCATCATACCGGGTTTCGGTGGCACTCAGCGCCTGCCCCGTCTGGTGGGAGAAGGCCGGGCCAAAGAGCTGACTTTTACCGCCGACAACATCAGTGCTGAAGAAGCCTATCGTATTGGCCTGGTGAACCATGTCTATCCAGCCGCTGAATTGATGCCACAGGCCAAAAAGATGGCCAGCAGGATCGCTGCCAGAGCGCCTATGGCGGTTGGTTACGCCAAGTTTGCCATCGGCAAGGGGCTGCAGGTGGATATCGATACCGCGATGAGCATAGAATCAGATATGTTCGGCTTGTGTTGCGCGACAGAAGACAAAAACGAGGGCCTGGGGGCTTTTGTAGAAAAACGCAAACCGCAGTTCAAGAACAGATAGCCAGGCATAAAACTGCATTGATTCATTAATTATGAGGAGGAGGTAGTTCATTTGAAGGAAGTTGTTATTGTAAGCGCATGTAGAACCGCAATAGGCAGCTTCATGGGCAGTTTAAAAGATGTACAAGCCAAAGAATTGGCCATCGCAGCGGGAAAAGCAGCTATTGAAAGAGCCGGCATCGATATTGCTTTGATAAAGGAACTGGTGATGGGCCAGGTTTACCCCCACGGGCAGGGGTCTTTGCCCGCGCGTCAGGTAGCCATGGCTATCGGTTTACCTATTGACAGTACAGCTGTTAACGTTAATCAGAACTGTGCCTCAGGGATGCGTGCCCTGGAAGTAGCAGCCCGCAACATACAGGTAGGGGTAAATGATGCAGCCCTGGTTATAGGGGTAGAGAGCATGACCAACGCCCCTTATATGGCCTTAAAAGGCCGTGTGGGGTATCGCATGGGTTCGGCCCAATTAGAGGACGTAATGATACATGACGGTTTGTACGATGGCATGATCCCGGGACATATGGGGATAAGCGCCGAGAATGTAGCTGGAAAATATGGTATTACCCGTGAAGAATGCGACCGGCTGGCCTTGATGAGCCATCAGCGGGCTACTCGCGCCAGAGATGACGGTACTTTTGAGCGGGAAATAATACCTTTTGAGATCAAGACCAAAAAAGGCAGCACCTTTTTTGCCACCGATGAGCACATGATCCCCGATGCCAGCCTGGAGAAAATGGCCAAACTGCCGCCGGCCTTCAAAAAAGGCGGGGTAGTAACCGCTGCCAATGCTTCCGGCATAAATGATGCGGCTGCTGCGGTGGTGGTCATGTCCAAAGATAAAGCCCTGGAACTAGGACTAAAGCCCTTAATGAAAATGATCAACATCTGTCATGCCGGAGTGGCACCCGAGGTCATGGGGTTGGGTCCGGCGGTGGCTATTCCCCGTTGTCTGCAGCAAGCCGGGCTTAAATTTGAAGACATAGAATACTGGGAGATAAACGAAGCCTTTGCCGCGCAGTTCCTGGGGGTTGGCCGCATGTTGAAAGAGGATTATGGCATTGAACTGGACATGGATAAGTGCAACCTCAATGGATCAGGTATCGCTCTGGGTCATCCGGTGGGCTGTACTGCACTGCGCATAGTCGTTACCCTTTATTATCAGATGGAAAAAATGGGCGCTACCCTGGGTGGAGCATCCCTCTGTGTGGGAGGCGGCCCGGCGATGTGTTCACTGTGGACCCGTGATATATAGTCGTAATTGCGAGTTGGCTGCACCCATATCCGGGTCGGCCTGAGTTAGGAGGTATGACAGTGGATTTTAGACTGACCGAAGAGCAAGAAATGATGAAACGCATGGCGCACGATTTTGCCACCAATGAAATTGCACCTTTTGCCAGCGAATGGGATCACAATCATATATATCCGCAGGAATGCCTGAATAAAATGCATGAACTGGGCTTTATGGCCATAGGCGTACCTGCCGAATACGGCGGACCAGGATTGGATCACGTTACTCAAAACATAGTTGCTGAAGAGATCTGCTGGGGCGATGCAGGCATAGGCACCATCATGGTGGCCAGTGCCTTACTGGCTACTGATCCTATACATGTAGCTGCCAATGAAGAGCAGAAGAAGGAATGGTTTGGGCGTATCCTGGACGGTGAGCTGGGGGCCTTTTGCCTGACCGAGCCCGGTGCAGGCTCTGACGCGGCCGGCATATCCACCCGCTGTACCAAGGTAGGCGATGAATACATTCTAAACGGCACCAAGCAGTTTATCAGCAATGGCGGCACTGCCAGCATGTATACGGTTTTGGCTACATTGGACAAAAAATTGGGTACCAAAGGCATGTGCTGCTTTATGGTAGACCGCAACACTCCCGGCATTACGGTGGGTAAAGTGGAGGATAAACTCGGCATCAGGACTTCCAATACCACCGAGGTCATCTTCGAAGATGTCCGGGTTCCGGCCAAAAACCTGATCGGCAAAGAAGGCCAGGGCTTTTATATTATTATGAAAACCCTGGATATCTCCCGGGCCAGTATCGCCGCCATGGCTACCGGCGTGGCCCAGCGCTGTCTGGATGAATCCCTGGCCTATTCCAGGCTGCGCACCCAGTTTGGCAAGCCTATTTCCAGCTTCCAGGCCATACAGTTTAAGCTGGCTGATATGGCTATGCGCATTCAGGCTTCACGCCTGCTCTATTATGAAGCATCCTCCCTGCAGGATATGGGAGTGCCGCGGTTCAGCAAATCTGCTTCCCTGGCCAAGGCATTCGCCGGTGACACCGCTATGTTCTGCGCCATCGAAGCGGTGCAGATCTTCGGCGGTTACGGCTATACCCGTGAATACCCGGTAGAAAAGCTGATGCGCGATGCCAAAATATTCCAAATATACGAAGGTACCGGCGAGATTCAGCGCATTGTCATAGCCAATGATCTGCTCAGAGAATAACATATTTGGGGCATTTGAGGCGCCCGACGCCCGCCCCATTTATTAATATAGGTGATTAAAGAAGAGGAGGAGTGCACTGTGGATTATATGGAGGAGTATAAAAAGAAGCTGGTGAGTGCAGACGAAGCCGTAAAAGTGGTCAAATCGGGTGACAGGGTGCAGTATGGAGAATTCATGATGAATTCACACGTGTTGGATGCCGCATTGGCCAAGCGCAAGGATGAATTATTCGACGTTAAAGTAAGCACGGTGGTTTGTCCCTTCCCGGCGCAGGTCGCGCAGGTAGACCCCACTATGGAACACTTTACCTTTACCGACTTGCATTTCAGCGGGGCCAGCCGCAAACTGCATGATCAGGGCCTGTGCTACTATACCCCGCTGACTTACCATTACACCCCGGAATGGTACCGGCGCGGCTATGTTGAAGTGGATGTAGCCATGATCAAGGT
>LSQX01171060.1_pt3 | contig 47378 bp, 45 predicted proteins | sample 654561 | NCBI WGS metagenome assembly LSQX01 (sample SAMN04489861, study PRJNA283612) | anaerobic digester metagenome | isolation source: 4 biogas reactors fed with cattle manure at either 37C or 55C with and... | place: Denmark: Kongens Lyngby | collected 2014
ACTTTTGAAACGGAACTGGTGGAGGAGTTTTTACGCGCTTTTGTCAATAAGGCGGGCTGTACGCTGCATGTACGGTTGCTCGCGGGGTGCAATACCCACCATATTATAGAGGCCTTGTTTAAGGGGCTGGGGCGGGCGCTGGACGCAGCAACGGCCATTGACCCCAGGGTGAAGGGGATCCCCTCCACAAAAGGATTATTGTAGTAAAACCTAGCGGATTCGCAGGATTAATATCCCAGCTGTGGAATATACTAAGGGAGGCTTTTGCCATGGTGATTATTCCCGCTATTGATATACGGGGCGGGCGCTGTGTACGCCTGGTCCGTGGTGAAAAAGAAAGGGAAACTGTCTATGCCGACGATCCGGTGACCGTTGCGTGCGAGTTTGCCGCGGCCGGGGCAAAACGCCTGCATGTGGTGGACCTGGACGGCGCTTTTGCCGGGCAAATGCAAAATGGCGGACTGATTGCCGGGATTGTGCAAGCCGTCAAAATCCCGGTCCAGGTGGGCGGGGGCATCCGTACACGGCAGGCGGCTGAAGCATTGCTGGACTGCGGAGTGTCCCGGGTTATACTGGGGACGGCGGCAGTCACTGACCCGCAGCTGGTGTCGGACCTGTGTACACGCTACTCCGGCCGGATTATGGCAGGAATTGATGCCAGAGACGGAATGGTAGCCATCCGCGGCTGGGTGGAAGAAGCGGATCTAACGGCTATGGAGTTGGCCCGGCGGTTGGCGGATCTGGGCATTACGGAAATAGTTTATACCGATATTTTACGGGACGGGACGCTGACCGGCCCCAACCTGAAGGCTTTGCGGGAGATGGCGACATCCGTACCGGTGGAGGTTATTGCTTCCGGCGGCATTTCTTCCCTGGAAGACATCAGGCAATTGCTGCCGCTTAGGCGGTTGGGGGTTAAAGGCGTAATTATCGGCCAAGCGTTTTATACCGGTAAAATCAGCCTGCCGGAGGCGTTGGCCTTGACGGAGGAAATGTGAGAATGACAACAAGGATAAAAAGAATTATACCTTGCCTGGACGTCAAAGCGGGGCGCGTGGTGAAAGGGACACAGTTTGTCAACCTCCGGGATGCGGGAGACCCGGTGGAACTGGCACTCTACTACGATCAGGCCGATGCGGATGAACTGGTATTTTTGGATATAACAGCTTCCGACGAAGGAAGAAGAACCATGCTTGATGTTGTCCGGCGGACGGCGGAGCAGGTTTCCATCCCCTTTATTGTGGGCGGCGGCATCAATGATGCGGAGCAGATCCGCCTGCTGCTGGCGGCCGGGGCGGACAAAGTATCGCTGAATACTGCTGCCATCCTTAGGCCGGAACTAATTAGGGAAGGCGCCATGCGTTTCGGTCCGCAATGCATGGTCCTGGCCATAGATGCCAAATGGAATGACAATATGGGAACCTGGGAGGTTTATACCCACGGCGGCAAGAGACCTACTGGGAAAGCCGCCGTTGACTGGGCTGCGGCAGGGGAACGCCTTGGCGCCGGTGAAATTCTCCTTACCAGCATAGACTGTGACGGGAAAAAAGACGGCTATGACTTGTCGCTGACAAAGGCCGTGGCGGAGTGCGTGGGCATTCCGGTAATCGCCTCGGGCGGAGCGGGCAAGATTTCGCATTTTTATGATGTTCTGACCGCTGGCGGGGCGGATGCGGCCCTGGCGGCTTCTGTTTTCCATTACGGCGAATTTACCGTGGCTGAAGTAAAAGCATATCTGGCGGAACGGGGGGTGGCGGTGCGCCGTGACCGGGCTGAGATTTGACCGGGACGGTTTAATTCCTGCCATTGTCCAGGATGTACACAGCAGGCAGGTTTTAATGCTTGCCTATATGAACGAGGAGTCGCTGCAAAAAACACTTGCCACCGGGCAGACATGGTTTTATTCCCGCAGCAGGCAGGAGTTATGGCATAAAGGGGCCACCTCCGGCCATATGCAGGAGGTGAAGCGCATTACCTACGACTGCGACGGTGATGCGTTACTTTTGGAGGTGGAGCAGACAGGCGGCGCCTGCCATACGGGGACGGTCAGCTGTTTTTTCCATACCCTTGCGGAAATCGGGGAAGTGCCGCAGGAAAACTTTCTTTTTGTGCTGGAAAATATTATTGCCGAACAAAAAATAAACCGGCCCACCGGTTCATATACAGCTAAACTTTTTACGGGCGGCTTGGACCGGATCCTGAAAAAAATCGGCGAAGAGGCGGGTGAAGTAATAATTGCCGCCAAGAACCGGGACCGTGGCGAATTAATTTATGAAAGCGGTGATTTATTGTTCCACCTGCTTGTTCTTTTGGCGGAAAAAGGGATTACACTGGCGGAAGTGGTTGCGGAATTGGCACGACGTCATGGGCGGGGCCGCCAAAGCAGGGAAGAACGGCCATGATCGTTGATTATCATCTCCATACATCCCGCTGCGGCCATGCCACAGGCACCATGGCAGAATATGCGGCAGCAGCGGAAAAGCAAGGTATTGCGGAAATAGGTTTTGCCGACCATTTCCCCCTGGAGCTTTTGGGTTTTACACCGCAGCACCGTGTCAACATGCCGCCTGAGGAATTGGACAAGTATGTAGCTGAAGTAAGAAGGCTGCAGTCCCGTCTTTCTATTCCGGTCCGCCTTGGGGCGGAAGTGGACTATCTGCCGGGCAGGGAAAAGGAAACGGCCGCCGCCCTGGCGCGCCATGACTTTGATTATTGTATCGGTTCCGTGCATTTTCTGGACGGCTGGGATTTTACCCATCCCAAAGAAGTTAAGCGTTATGCGAAACTTGATATTGATGAGCTTTACGAACACTATTTTGCGCTGATCCGGGATATGGCTGCCAGCGGGCTTTTTGACATTGTGGGACACTTGGATGTGGTTAAAAAATTTGCCCACTTTCCGCGTCATGACTGGTCGTCCGTTGTGGAGGCAACCTGTCGGGAAATCAAGAAGGCCGATTTATGTGTAGAAGTAAACACGGCGGGTTGGCGTGCAGCCGTCAAGGAGGCTTATCCGGGAGTAATGCTTTTAAGAAAATGCCTTGAGCTTGGCATCCCTGTCACACTGGGATCGGACGCCCACAGTCCAAAAGAGGTGGGCAGCGGATTGCGGCGTGCCGTCCTGCTTCTTGCCAGGCTTGGCTTTCGGGAAATTGCCACTTTCTGCAGCCGAAGGCGTATTATGCGTCCCCTGTTCCCACTGTAACCCGCATGTCACGGCTCTACCCGCGGCAGTTTAATTAGTTCTCAATAAAAAAGGAAGATTAAAATTTAAAAGGTAGGGGTTATTTACATGAAGCTGTCAACGAAAGGCCGTTACGGTATAAGGGCGATGTTTGACCTGGCGTTGTACGGCGGAGAGAATGCCATAACCTTAAAAAGCGTTGCCCAGCGCGAACATATCTCGGAAAAATACTTGGAACACCTATTCTCCAGCCTCAAAAAAGCCGGCCTTATTCACAGCGTGCGCGGCGCCCAGGGTGGGTATCGCCTCGCCCGCCCGGCGTCGGAAATCACCATAGGCGACATTATCCGTGTTCTGGAAGGACCTGTTGCTCCCACGGACTGTGTAATTGAAGAAAACGGCGATGCCGTCTGTGAGCGGTCTAATGATTGTGTGATGCGTACTATCTGGCGCCGTGTGCGTGACGCCGTCAATGAAATTTTAGACGGCATCACACTGGAAGAAATCGTGGAAGAACAACGCAAACTAACAGGTGAAGGCTACATGTATTACATTTAAAGGTCAGGTTGGGACTTATAGCCCTTCTTCATGAGGAACAGGCAAACATAGCCGGTTTGGGAAGTTTCTGCCTGACCGTGCTTTTTACTTTTTCATCGACGTGATGCAGAGAAATAACGGCAACGGGAAAACTAGCGGATGATAGGGTGAGAGTCACTGATGAGCAAGTTTGACAGTACCCGCCCGACCACGAGGGTGGTAAAGACATGTGCAGGCGACGTGCAGTTGGCTTATACGGAGCACGGTCTGTACGCGCTGGAGCTGCCGGGTGCGCGGCCCGCTGGGGGCAAGGTGGCCGGTGTGGAGGACCCGCCCTGGCTGCAGAAACTGGCTTTGGACCTGGCTGCCTATTTCCGCGGGGAAGCGGTTCAATTCTCCTGCCCGCTGGATGAAAGCGGCTATCCGCCTTTTATCCTAAAAATTTTGCGGGAGGCGGCGAAAATCCCCTACGGCCACCGGACAAGCTACGGAGAGCTGGCGGCACAAGCAGGGTCCCCCCGCGCCGCCCGGGCGGTAGGGCAGGCCATGGTGCGCAATCGTACCCCCCTGGTGATACCGTGCCACAGAGTGCTCTGCAGTGACGGCACCCTGGGAGGCTTTGGCTATGGCCTGCCGTGGAAAGAGAGGCTGCTTAACCTGGAAGGCATTAAGTGGGAGGTAAAACGATGCAAATAGACCCCGTTGCTTTTCGTCTCTTTGGCATTGATATTTACTGGTATGGTATTATGATCAGCCTGGGCATGCTGGCGGGGGTTTGGGTTGGCATAAAGCGAACAAAATATTACGGTATCAGTGAAGATGAGTTGTTTAGTTTCGCACTCTTTGCCGTTCCCACAGCCGTAGTTTGCACCCGCCTGGCATTTGTGGTGGCCAATTGGCACCTCTTTGCCGGCAACTGGCGAGATATTTTTAACTTGCGGCAGGGAGGCCTTGCCATTCATGGCGGGATTATCGGCGGCATCCTGGCCTGCCTGATTTTCACAAAGGTGAAAAAAATCAGTTTCTGGCGACTGGCCGACCTTTGCGCGCCGGCGCTTATTATCGGCCAAGCCATCGGCCGCTGGGGGAATTTTTTTAACCAGGAAGCTTACGGCATCCCCACCGACCTGCCGTGGGCCATGTTTATTGACGGCGCTTACCGCCACCCCATCTTCCTGTATGAATCGCTCTGGAACCTCCTGGTTTTTGCTTATTTAATCTACGTGACAAAAAAAGAAACAGCATCGGGCGGTATTTTTGCCCGCTACTTGATCGGTTATTCCCTCGGCCGCTTTTTTATTGAGGGAGTACGGGCTGATACTTTGTTTTGGGGGAGCCTGCGGGCCGGCCAGGTAGTCAGCGTTATTTTAATTGCAGTCGGCCTCGCGGTATTGTGGTGGCGGAAGCGTTACGGACGGGAAGACCGGAAGGGAGAGGCTTAAAATGCGTTTTCTGACGGCGGGGGAGTCCCATGGCCCCGCCCTGACGGCAGTGATTGAGGGCCTGCCCGCCCAGCTGCCGCTGACGGAAGAGGCCATTAACTATGAACTGGCCCGCAGGCAGCGGGGGTACGGCCGCGGCGGGCGGATGCAGATTGAACAGGACAGGGCGGAAGTACTGTCAGGCGTGCGTTTCGGGCGTACCTTGGGCACGCCGCTGACACTTTTGATTCGCAACATAGATTATGCCAACTGGCAGGAAATCATGGCTCCCTTTGGCCGGAAGCCGGAAAGAGCGGCAATAATTACGCAGCCCCGGCCGGGACATGCCGATTTGGCCGGGGCGCTTAAATACGGTTTTACCGATCTCCGGTGCGTTCTGGAGCGGGCCAGCGCCAGGGAGACGGCCGCCCGGGTGGCTGTCGGCGCGGTGGCCAAGGCGCTGCTTGCTGCATTTTGTATAGAGGTTTACTCCTATGTGGAGGCTGTCGGGGAGGTGGCGGCACCGCCCCTTGAACCTGCCGCCCTGAAGGCGCTTGCCGGGCAGATTGAAAAGTCGCCCGTGCGCTGCCATGATGCGCAGGCGGAAGCAAAGATGCTTGCCGCCATCGAGGCGGCCAAAAGCGCGGGCGATTCCCTGGGCGGCATTTTTGTAGTGGTGGCCCTGGGGGTGCCCGTGGGGCTTGGCAGTCACGTGCAGTGGGACCGCAAGCTGGACGGGCGGCTGGCGGCTGCCTTGATGAGCATCCAGGCCGTTAAAGGAGTGGAAATCGGCGCCGGTTTTACCGCGGCGGCCCGCCCCGGCTCTCTTGTGCATGATGAAATCTTCTGGCAGCCGGAGCGGGGTTATTTCCGCAAAACGAACAATGCGGGCGGCCTGGAAGGGGGCATCAGCAACGGCGAACCCATTGTCTGCCGTGCGGCCATGAAAGCGATTCCCACTTTATCCAAACCGCTGGCCAGCGTCAATATGCAGGACCACACCCCGTATTCCGCCGCTGTGGAACGTTCGGATACATGCGCCGTACCGGCGGCTGCGGTGGTGGGCGAGGCGGCGGTGGCATGGGAGCTGGCGGTTGCCCTTAAGGAAAAACTGGGAGGAGATTCCCTGCCGGAAATGCTGGCCAATTACGAAACCTACAGGAAATACCTGTCTACGCGATAGGAGGCCGGATATGGAAACAATTACTGTACCGCTTGGGAAACGTTCCTACGAGATCAGGATCGGCCATGATTTTGAGCCTTTCCCCGACCTTGTCAGGAGCATCCTGCCGGCAGGCAAAGCTCTTTTGGTCAGTGATGAAAATGTTTACCCCCTCTATGGCACTACGGTACTTTCCCTGCTGGAACAGGCAGGCTTCCATGTTACTCCGGTCGTGATTCCCGCCGGTGAGAAGAGCAAAACTTTGGTGCAGGCGGATGCGCTGTATACGTCGGCCATCAGCGCCAATCTTGACCGCAGCAGCGCAGTTTTTGCCCTGGGAGGCGGCGTGGTGGGAGATTTGGCCGGCTTTGTTGCCGCTACCTACTTGCGCGGAGTGCCCTTTGTCCAGCTGCCCACAACTCTTTTAAGCCAGGTGGACAGCAGCGTGGGCGGCAAGGTGGCGATCAATCACCGCCTGGGGAAAAACTTGATCGGTGCATTTTACCAGCCACGGCTGGTCTGGATTGCCACTGGTGTGCTACGGACGCTGCCGGCGCGGGAATTTCTCTCCGGGGCGGCGGAAGTGGTAAAGTATGGCGCCATCATGAGCGAGCCGCTTTTCCGCCTGCTGGAAGAGAAATGGGAAGCTTTCTGCAGCCTGGAGAGTACTGTCCTGGCCGGCGTCATTGCCGAGTGCTGCTGCCTGAAGGCCAGGGTGGTGGCGGAAGATGAGCGGGAGGAAGGGCTGCGGACCATTTTGAATTTCGGCCATACCATCGGCCATGCGCTGGAAGCGGCCACGGCCTACAGCTATTACCTGCACGGCGAAGCTGTGTTGTCCGGCATGGTGCTGGCTGTGCACCTGGCGCTGGAGCAGGGGCTGCTTGGTCGGGAAGACGGGGCGAGGATGCTTTCGCTTTTTGCCCGTATCGGTTTGAAAGCGGCGCCGCCCGGACTTGCGGCGCAGGAGGTGCTGGCCGCCATGCGGCAGGATAAAAAAAGGACGGGCGAGAAGCTTGTGTTTATATTGCCGGCGGCGGTGGGGCAGGTCCGCATCTGCGACCACCTGAAAGAGGAAGATATCCTTCCCGTGCTCGAACGCTACCTGAAAGATGCAGCGGAGAACCTTCTAACCTGCCGGTAAAAACCGGCTGTGAATATAAGCCGGCGGCTCAGTTTCGGCCGGCGTAAAAACCGACCCGGCATGTGTTTTGTGCGCCGGGCGAACTGCGACTGCCGATACATGATCTTAAGTATGGAAAACAGCGGGACGTGCGACAAATTGACAAGCAACAGCCGGGCGTTTATAATTACTGTGGGACTGAGGGCAGTCTCGCCGGTGCACGGCTGAGTGCCCTTTTTTATGTTTGATATCTGTGTTGCAGAAGCGCGCTTTTGGAGGAGGTAACCCGGATGAACAGGAAACGGCTCCTTGTGCTGATTTTGGTTTTTGTTTTGCTCATAGGCGGCAGTGCAGTTGCCATCTGGCAGGCTGCCAAGCATATGAAGCTGGGATTGGACTTGCGCGGAGGCGTGTATGTCCTCTACCGTGCCGTGGAAACCGAGGAGGGGACGGACAGTACGGACAAGCTTGACCGTGCCATCACGGTAATTCGCAACCGCATAGACGCTTTGGGTGTCGCGGAGCCGGTAATCCAGCGGGAAGGAAACGACCGGATCCGGGTTGAACTTCCGGGAATTGACGACCAGCGGGCGGCCCGTGAAGTCATCGGCAGGACTGCACTGTTAAAGTTTGTCGGTCCTGACGGCGTAACAATTGTGGAAGGCGACGAACTGGACGATGCACGCGCCTCCTATGACGAGTATGGCCGGCCTGCCGTAGCCCTCAAGTTTAATGCGGCGGGCACGAAAAAATTTGCCGAGGCCACGGAAAAGTTTTTGGGCCAGCCCATAGCCATATACCTGGATGAAGAAGAAATCTCAGCCCCTGTAGTTAATGCCGTTATCAGCAATGGCGAGGCCCTGATCACCAATGTGGGCACCATCGAGAAAGCGGCCACGCTGGCGCTGCAGCTGCGCTCCGGCGCGCTGCCGGTACAGCTGGAAGAGCTGGAAATACGCGGGGTGGGGCCGCAGCTGGGCCGTGACTCGCTGAACCGCAGTCTTTATGCAGGGGCAGCCGGCCTGATCCTGGTGCTCCTGTTCATGCCGGCCTACTACCGGGTATTCGGCCTGGTGGCCGACATTGCCCTGATCGTTTACGCAGCCATTGTGCTGGGAATTTTGACCGCTCTTAACGTCACGCTCACCCTGCCGGGAATTGCCGGTCTGATTTTATCCATAGGCATGGCGGTGGACGCCAATGTGGTTATTTTTGAAAGAATCAAGGAAGAACTGCGGAGCGGGCGCACTCAGCGCACGGCCATTGAAGCCGGCTTCAGGGAGGCTTTTCGGGCCATTTTCGATTCCAATGTGACCACGCTGATCGCAGCCGCCGTGCTTTTTAAATTTGCCACGGGACCGGTGCGCGGTTTTGCCGTAACGCTCAGCGAGGGTATTCTGGCAAGCATGTTTACCGCAATAATCCTGACACGGTATTTGCTGCGCATGCTGGCCGGCACGGGCCTCCTGAAGGCGACGCCGCCGTTGCCCGGTAAAACTGCCCGTACCGACTTTGCCAAGGTATTTAAATATGCCGCCCTGGTGCCGTTGATACTCATTGTTGCCGGGATTGTTTCCCTTTCTGCCCGGTCCCTGAATTACGGGATAGATTTTACCGGCGGGACTATTTTCCAGCTTGACCTTGGCCGGCCTTTCACCCTTGAGGAAGTGCGTGATACACTGGAGCCCCTGGGCCTGTCCGGGGCTCAGCTGCAGAAACTGGAGGCGGCAGGCTCGGCAGAGGGAGAAACATATGAACTGCTGCTGCGGACGCCGGAGCTTTCCGACAGCGAGCAGGACAAGCTGTTTGCCGCTTTTAAGGAACGCTTCGGCCTTGCGGATGAGGCGCTTTTGCGGGTGGAAAATGTGGGCGCCGTGGTGGGCGGCGAGCTGCAACGGCAGGCGCTTATTGCTTTGCTCATTGCCGGTGTCTGCATGTTAATTTATATTACTGTCCGCTTTGAATACCGCTTTGCCGTTGCAGCCATCATCGCCTTGCTGCATGACGTGCTGATCATGATTTCCTTCTTTTCTTTCCTCCGCCTCGAAGTCAATAGCACTTTTATTGCCGCCGTGCTTACCATTGTGGGTTACTCCATTAATGCTACCATTGTCATTTATGACCGCATCCGGGAAAATCTAAAACGTGCACGCAAAGAGGAGGCGGCGGCAGTAGTGAATGACAGTACCGGGCAGACGCTGATGCGCTCTATAAACACCTCGCTGACTACACTGCTGGTATTGATTACGCTGCTTGTCTTTGGCGGTGTCACCCTCCGCCCCTTCGTTGTAGCTCTTTTGATTGGCGTTGTTGCCGGTTTTTATTCTTCCGTTTTTCTTGCGGCTCCCTTGTGGCTGCGGCTGCGCAGCGGCAGGAAAATGAAAACGACCTAAAATGGCGTTTGGCCCGGCTGCCTCCAGCGGCCGGGTCATTCTTTTACTGCAGGATTTGACACTGTTATGACGAATCTTTACCTGCGGGGGAAGTTTTTGATAGGAGTTTTTTTATGGCTGTTAATAACTGGCACTGGTATGTACCACCGGCAGATGAAAAGATCATCGATATACTGGCAACAGAACTGGGACTCCACCGCCTGACGGCGGCCGCCCTTTACCGGCGGGGAATCCGTACGCCCGGGGAGGCGGAAGCTTTTCTTGCTTCCGACCTGTCCAGTCTGGGAAACCCCTTTTGGCTGGCCGGGGCGGAAGCTGCGGCGGCGCGGCTGGCACGGGCGGTAGCGGAGCAGGAGCAGGTCCTGATTTGCGGCGATTATGATGTGGACGGCATTACCGCCACGGCTCTGCTGGTCCTCGTGCTGGAAGAACTGGGCTTGGCAGTGGAATACTATATCCCAAGCCGTTTCACGGAAGGATACGGCCTGCAGGCGGAAAGCCTGCGGCAGTTTGCCGCCCGGGGCGGCAGACTGGCCGTGACGGTGGATTGCGGTATCAATTCCTTTGCGGAAATACAGCAGGCACAGGCTTTGGGTCTGGACCTGATTATAACCGACCATCATACCTGTTTCCCGGGGGAGCGCCCGGCACTGGCCGTGTTGAACCCGAAACAGGAACACTGCCGTTACCCGGACAAACAGCTGGCCGGCGTCGGTGTGGCTTTTACCATGCTGCGGGTCCTTTTTGCCCGTCTTGGCTTGCCTGTCGAGAAGTTATATAATTATCTTGACCTGGTGGCGCTGGGGACCATTGCCGATGTAGTCCCGCTGCTGGGAGAAAACAGAATTTTAGTAAAGCATGGCCTGGAATACCTTGCCCGCTCAGTCCGCCCCGGCCTGCAGGAGCTCATCCGCCTGGCCGGCCTGCCGGAGCAGCGGCTTACTGCCAGGCAGGTTGCTTTTATTTTGGCACCGCGGCTTAATGCCGCCGGTCGCCTGGGTGAGGCCGGGCCGGCGGTGGAGATGCTGCTGGCGGAGGGGGCGGAAGCAAAAGCCTTAGCCGCAAAATTGGATGAGTTAAACAGGCGGCGCCAGCAGATTGAAAAAAGTATCCTGGCGGAAACACAGCTTCTGGCGGCTGCGGAAGAAGACGCGCCCGCCCTGGTGCTGTGGCGGGAAGGCTGGAACCCGGGAGTGATCGGTATTGTGGCGGGCAGGCTGGCAGCCGACTACGGCCGTCCGGTGGCATTGATTGCTCTTGACGGCAAAGAGGGGCGCGGCTCCATCAGGACGGCTCCCGGTTATGATGTAATTGCCGCTTTGCATGAATGCGCCGACCTGCTGGAACATTACGGCGGCCACCCGGAAGCGGCCGGGTTTACTCTGTCTGCAGACAAGCTGGAAGCTTTTCGTGCCGCTTTCTGCCGGGCCGTGGCCGCCCGTAAACCGGAAGAGATGCTGCTGCCGGTAGTGGCGGAAGCAAGCCTGGCGGAAATGGATGCGTCACTGGCTGCCGAACTGGCGGCTTTGGAACCATTTGGGCACGGTAATCCGGAACCGCTTTATCTGTTGAAAGAGATAGAGGTGAGCGGTACGCGCCGCGTGGGTGCCGGCGGCGAACATCTGCGCCTTTTCCTCTGCCAGGGCGGCGGCAGTCAAACTGCCATTTTTTTTGGCGGGGGTGGGCAGGAGCTGCTTGCAGGAGAGCGGGTTGAGGCGGTTGTGTCGCCGTGCCTGAATGTCTGGCAGGACCGGGAAGAGTTGTCGCTGGTAATCAAGGATCTGCGCCGGCTGGAGCCCGGGCAGAAAGCAATCGTCTATGACAGACGGGGGCTGAGACAGAAGGAGCAATTTCTGGCAGATCTGGCACGGCGCCAGCGCGTGCTTGTCTGGGTCAATACGAAGGCAGTAAAAGAAGCCTTGTCCGTCGCCCTCCCCGGCCGGGCGCAGGTTTCGCAGCTGGGCAGGGATGTGGAGGAGGCGGCATGCGACGCACTGGTGCTGTATCATATCCCGTATGACAGGGAAGCTTTTGAAATGCTGCTTGCCGCTATCCGCTTCAGCGGCTTGCCCCGTGTTTATCTTTGCTTTGGACATGAGGAGCTTGCCCTGAATGAAAAAATTTTTGCCGCCACTTTCCCCCGGAGAGAAACGCTGCTGCAGCTGGCCGACTATCTTCCCCCGCAGGGGAAAAAGCCTGTCCCGGCCCAAATCAAACGTCTGGTGGCTTTCCCGGTGACATCTTACCTGCTAGAACAGTCGCAGACGGTGCTTAAAGAACTGGCTTGCGGATCGGAAGAAAAAAACTGGCCGCCGACGCAGCAGCAACTGTTGCAGCTGTCCCAAACCTACCGACGCCTGGCGGAGGTACTGGCACGTTTCCGTACATACCAAAATTTTTGGTGGCGGGCCACAGTAGAAGAACTGTCCCGCTATCTGGTGCAGCCGGAGAGTCTGAGTCCGGAGCTGGAGGAGAAATTTGCGGATGACTTTACTAGCACTCAAAGAGCAAATTAAAAAGTATTATCCGGTTAAACCCGATCTAGCCCTGTTGGAGCGGGCATACCGCTTTGCCGTCAATGCCCACCAGGGGCAGAAACGTTTTTCCGGTGAACTTTATATTACTCATCCGCTGGGAGTTGCCCAGATCCTGGCCGAACTGGAACTGGACCTGGATACCATTATTGGCGGGCTGCTGCATGATGTGGTGGAGGATACGGATGCCACCCTGGAGCAGATTGAAGAGGAATTCGGTCCGGATATTGCCATGCTTGTTGACGGCGTGACCAAACTGTCCAAGCTGGAATTTAAATCAAAGGAGGAGCGCCAGGCGGAAAACCTGCGCAAAATGTTTCTGGCCATGGCCAAGGACATCCGGGTGCTGTTAATCAAGCTGGCGGACAGGACGCATAATATGCGCACCTTGAAATACCTGACATCCATCAAGCAGCAGGCTATTTCCCGGGAAACACTGGAGATATATGCTCCGCTGGCGCACCGCCTGGGGATTTATAAAATTAAATGGGAACTGGAAGATTTGGCTTTCCGTTTCCTGGAGCGCGACCATTACTATGCCCTGGTGGATAAGCTGGCGAAAAAAAGGCGTGAACGGGAAGCCTTTATCAACCAGGCCATTGCCATGCTGCAGCCTAAACTGGAGGAAGTAAATATTAAAGCCAATATCTCCGGCCGGCCTAAACATCTTTACAGCATCTGGCAAAAAATGAAGGAACAGAACAAAGAATTCCATGAGATTTATGACCTGACGGCCATCCGCATTATTGTCGATTCGCTGAAAGATTGTTACGGTGCCCTGGGAGTTGTCCATACATTATGGAAACCTATTCCCGGCCGTTTTAAGGACTATATAGCAATGCCCAAGCCCAATATGTACCAGTCACTGCATACCGTGGTCATGGTGGGCAAAAATGAGCTGTTGGAAGTGCAAATCCGCACCTGGGACATGCACCGAACGGCGGAATACGGGATTGCAGCCCACTGGCGCTACAAAGAAAAAAAAGACAGCAAACAGGATGCGGAATTCGAGAGAAAGCTTTCCTGGTTGCGGCAGATTATGGAACTGCAACAGGATTCCCGGGATGCTTCCGAATTCATGGAAAATGTTAAGTTGGACCTGTTTGCCGATGAAGTTTTTGTTTTCACGCCCAAAGGGGATGTGATCGATCTGCCGGCCGGGTCTATTCCCCTGGATTTTGCTTATAAAATCCATACCGATATCGGCCACCGCTGTATCGGCGCCCGCGTTAACGGCCGCCTGGTTCCGCTGGACTATGAACTGAAAACAGGCGATATTGTAGAAATTTTAACTTCAAAACAAGGGTCGCCCAGCCGTGACTGGTTGAATATGGTGAAAAGTTCCGGGGCCAGGGCGAAAATCAGGGCATGGTTTAAAAAAGAGCGGCGTGAGGAAAACCTGGCCAAAGGCAAGGAACTGCTGGAGAAAGAGCTGCGCCGGCAGGAACTGGATCCCTCGTCTTACCTGAAAACATCCCTGATAACGGAGATGGGGAAAAAGTTCAATTTGCATAATGAGGAAGATGTCTACGTGGCGGTGGGACTCGGCGCCATTACGCCGCAGCAGGCAGTCGCCCGCCTGAAGGAAGAATACCGTAAAAAATACGGCCGGCCGGAGCAGGAGGAAACAGTCCGCGAATTTAAACCGCCCAAAACTGAAAGCAAAGCGGGCAGGGGAGTCCGCATTGCCGGTATTGACAATATGCTGTTGCGTTTTGCCAAATGCTGCACGCCTGTTCCCGGGGACAGCATTGTAGGGCTTGTAACCAGAGGGCGCGGTGTTTCCGTGCACCGCAGCGACTGCCCGAACCTGAAGCAGGTTGATCAGGCGCGCCTGCTGGAAGCAACCTGGGAAGAAAGTACGGAAGGATCATACCCTGTGGAAATTGAAGTTTCGGCTATGGACAGGAATCGGATTCTATCGGACGTGGTCAATGCGGTGGCGGAAGCAAAAGTCAATATTACTGCGCTTAATGCACGCAGCAACAGGGACGGGACGGCTACGATTTACATGACTGTTACGGTAATGGACGTAAACCATCTGGAGAATGTTATTAACCGCATTAACAGGGTGCGGGATGTCTATTTGGTGCATCGCCTGCACAGTTAAAAAATTGCCGCCCGGAGTGCGGCCGGGCGGTTTTTGCTAGAGGAGTGGTTCTATGCGTGCCGTATTGCAGCGCGTAACTTCAGCACGGGTGACAGTAGGCAAAGAAGAAACGGGCAGTATCGGGCAGGGACTTTTGATCTTGCTGGGAGTTCATGCAGACGATACGGAAGAAGATTTGCAGTACCTTGCGGAAAAATGCGCCCATCTGCGCATCTTCCCTGATGCAGCAGGCAAAATGAACCTGTCCCTGCTGGATATCGGGGGCGGCGCGTTGGTGGTCTCCCAGTTTACTTTGTATGCGGATACAAGACGCGGCCGCCGTCCCGGCTTTACAGGAGCCGCGGAGCCGAGACTGGCGGAACAATTGTATGAACAGTTCTGTGAGCGTCTCAGGGCATTGAAAATCCCTGTGGCCACAGGTCGTTTTGGCGCCTATATGGCAGTCAGCCTGGTTAATGACGGCCCTGTGACCATTATTCTTGATTCGGCGGACCGTAAGCAAAAATAAATGGGCGTCCCGGCGAGGATGCTCCCGCCATCTTCCGGCGTACCGCCCGGGGCGGCAATTAACGCCGGATTTTGTTTTTCACAAGGTGGGTCAGGAAGAAAAAGGCTGCGTTTACCAGCACGATGGCCGGACCCGTGGCAAAACTGTAGTAATAAGATAGAATCAGGCCGCTGAAACCCGACGCGAGAGCAAAGCAAAGGGCCCACAGGTGATACTCTTTCATATTCCGTGCCAAGTTGCGGGCGGCCGCCCCCGGTAAGATCAACAGGGAATTAACAAGTAAAATGCCGACCCATTTGATGGAGACGGTTACGGCAACGGCGATCATAATAATAAAAATGCTTTCCAGAAAACGAACCGGGATCTGCCGTGTCCGGGCCAGGGACATGTTGACTGTCATGGCCAACAGTCTGTTGTAACCGGCCAGGTAAAGCGGGATGACGATTATAAAAACGGCTAAAAGCATCCCCACTTCCTGTGGCCGGATGGTGAGGATGTCACCGATGAGGTAGGTTGAATATTTTGTAAAATTTCCCTGGGAAGAAAGCAGCACCAGGCCTAGGGCGACGGCGGTGGAGGAGAAAACACTGATTACAGTATCGCCGGCGACGGCACGTGTGCGCCTGATCATATTTAGCAGCCAGGCAAAGACAATGGCAAAAAGAACGGTGGCAAGTGTTGTCTCGGCAATACCCAGCAGCATGCCGACGGCAATGCCTGTCAGGGCGGAATGCCCCAGTGCATCGGAGAAAAAGGCCAGTTTATTTTCCACCACCATGGTGCCGATAATGCTGAAAAGCGGTGTCAGCAGCAGGACGGCCAGGAAGGCGTTTTTCATAAAATCAAATTTAACCCAGGAAAAGGGCAGCAAGGTTTCCAGCACAGAATATAAATACTCCATTAGTGGACCTCGCTTTGCGCAAAATAAGTAAAAGTATCCCGGAAAGCTTGACTGTTGAGTACCTCATCCGGCGTGCCTTTGGCGATAATTGTCTTATCCAGCAGGATAACCTGGTCTGCATGCTCCCGGACAAGGGGCAGGTCGTGCGAAACAAGCAGAATGGTGATATCCCTGTCTTTTTTCAGTTGCGCCAACTGCTGAAAAAGGATAACCAGTCCGTTTCTGTCAATGCCTGAGGCAGGTTCGTCCAGAATTAAAAGTTCGGGAACGGGAAAGACGGCCAGTGCCAGCATGACACGCTGCAGTTCTCCGCCGGACAGGTCGCAGAGGCGGCTGTCTAGATGCTCCTCCACGCCAAAGAGAGCCAGCTGGGCGGCAATGGTGCGGGCCAGGTATTTTTTTTTGCCAAAAAACACCGGCCGGGCGGAAAGAAAAGCGGCAAACAAATCATAGACGGTGACCGGTGAATTATGCTCCGTATTAATTTGTTGCGGCACATAGCCGATACGCAATTTGCGTTGCTTTCCTTCGGGTGTATGAAAAGTAACGGTGCCGGTATGGGGATATTCACCAAGCAACGCTTTCAGCAGTGTAGTTTTTCCGGCGCCGTTGCGTCCGATGAGCGCAGTCAGTTCACCGCAGTTTAAAGTAAAATCAATCTCATACAAAATAACGTTTTTCCCCAGGGTGACTCCCAAATTGCTGATGGTGGTGCGGCAGGTGCCGGAGGTATGATGCTTGTTCATTGTAAAGCCTCCAAAAGCGTAGCCAGATTCTTTTCCATGGCCGCCTCATATGCATCTTTCCGGTATTCACCGGTCACAATCGGGTCCAAGGTGTAAACCTTGGACCCTGTTTCCCGGGCAATTGCTTCCGCTACGGCGGACGAATACTGCGGTTCGGCAAACAAGGCTTTGCAGCCCGTCTTGAGTACTATATCAATGATGCGAACTATATCTTCCGGTGAGAACTCCCTTCCCGTCCCCTGTGTAATAACGGCGGCTATTTCCAGGCCAAATTCCCTGGCAAAATAGGGAAAAGCTTCGTGAAATGTGATGATGCGGCGTTCCTTTGTGCCCTGGAGCTGCTCATGCATTTTGCTTTGCAGCGCTTTCAGCCTGCCGGTATATTGTGCCAGGTTTTTTTCATACAGCTTGGCATTGGCAGGATCGGCCGCCATCAGCCCGGCGGTGATATTTTTTACATAAATCATGTAATTGGAGACGCTGAGCCAGACATGGGGATTGCCCTCGCCGGTTTCATTTTCCGGCAGCAGTTCAATGTTGGCACTGGCTGAGACCACCTTAAGATCCGGATAGGCGGCGGTTGCCTTTTCCAGAAAAGCTTCCATGCCGGCACCGTTTATAATCAGCAGATCCGCCTCTTCCAAGGTAATCATCTCCTGCGGTGTGAGTTGGTAATCATGCAGGCAGCCGGTCTGCGGTCCCGTCAGGTTGACAAGTTCCACTCCTTCCACCCCGTCAGTAATATTGGCGGCGGCAATATAAACAGGGTAGAAGGAGGCAACGACAGTCAAGCCGTCTCTTTTTCCCGGTCTGCTGCAGCCGCAAAGCAGCAGGAGGAGGCAGAAAACCAAAGCCGGAACCGGAAGCTTTTTACCTTTAAACATGATGTATTCTCCTTCACTGCAGAAAATGCAAGTCACTTGCATTTATTATAAAGTAGTATTCTTGTGGAAGTCAATAAACGGCATTGGCAGGGAAGTATATTTACTCCCGCTGGACAGGGACGGGAAAGCCGGATACAATAAAAGGGAGCGGGTGAAAGGAGAGAATTATGGTAAGAAAAACAAAACAGCGCCAGGCTATCCTTACTGTTATTCAAAATGCAGCCAAACCGCTGTCTGCCAGGGAAATCTATAACATGGTCAAAGTACAGCACCCTTCCATCGCCTTAACGACAATCTACCGGAATCTGGATCTGCTCACGGAGCAACAGGTTGTCAGCAAGCTTCGTGTCCGTGACAATGAATACAGTTATATATTGAATGCCAAGGAGCACCGGCATTACCTTGTCTGCCTTTCCTGCCACAAAACTGTCAGCGTTAAGAAATGTCCCTTTGATGTATTTGCCGCCAAAGTGGCGGCAGACACCGGCTATGAAATTGTTGCCCATGATTTCCAGTTGTACGGTTACTGCAGAAACTGCCGCTGAAATACCGCCGGGACAGCCATGAACGGGCAAAAATGGCCGCAGAAGGATACTCCCACCGCGCGGCGAATATAATGTGTTGCCACCTAATTATACCGATGGGAATAGTATGTATGACCGGGCGGGAGGGAGATGAATGCAGCCGAAAAAAACGTTGGATATAACTGCCGATTTCTGCCCCATAACCTTTGTGAAAACAAAGCTGGCCCTGGAGGAAATGGCGGCAGGCGAAATTCTTGAGGTTATCCTCGCCGGGAAAGTGGCCGTCCAGAACGTCCCGCGCAGTGTGGAACACGACGGGCATAAGGTTCATGCTTTGTCGGAGCAGCCCGGCGGGATATTTCGCCTGCTGATAGAAAAGGATGGCGGCCGGAGCCGGCCGGATCAGACGGATTATTAATTAATAATCGGTGGTGAAATGATGTTAAGCGAAACTCAAATCCATCGTTATGCCCGCCAGATTGTCATGCCTGAAGTGGGGGGCAGGGGACAGGAAAAGCTGCTTGCAGGCAAGGTGCTTTTGGTGGGGGCCGGCGGGCTGGGGTCTCCCGTTAGCATTTATTTGGCTGCAGCAGGTGTGGGTACACTGGGCATTATGGACGGCGACACAGTCAGCCTAAGCAACCTGCAGCGACAGATCATCCACAGTACAGATGACATCGGGCGGCCGAAAACTGCCTCGGCAAAAGAAAAGCTAAACGGCATTAATCCCGATGTTACCGTCATTACTTATACCGAATATGCCACCACGGAAAACCTGCCGCAGATAATACCCCAATATGATGTGGTGATTGACTGCTGTGACAATATTGCCACTCGCTACCTGGTAAATGATGCGGCCGTTCTGGCCGGGAAGCCGTTTATTTACGGCAGCATCCTGCGCTTTGAAGGCCAGACGGCTGTCTTTTACCCGCCCGCCGGGCCGTGTTACCGTTGCCTGTTCCCGGAGGCGCCGCCTCCCGGGGCTGTTCCCAGCTGCCAGGAAGCCGGCGTCCTCGGCGTGGTGCCGGGCTTGATCGGCATGATCCAGGCTACGGAAGCCATTAAATTACTGCTTGGTGTGGGAGAACCGCTTGTGGGACGTTTGCTTCTTTATCATGCCCTTACCATGGATGTGGTGAAGGTAGCTGTTTCTCGCAATAAACAGTGTGCCGTCTGCGGGGAGGCACCTACCATCACCTCACTGGCGGCGGAAAATTACGAGCTGCCCGACTATTGTACAGCTTAGCCGGACCGGGTTTTGCCCGGCCGGCTTTTCAACTTCAGCAGGGAAGAATTTTCAGCCTGTTTTTGCAAATACTAGGGGAAAACGACATGAGGAGTGCGGCTTGTGCATGACCGTTTTCTCCGTGGTTTTGTGTCCGGCGTAATTGGCGGCATTATTATGAACCTGGCAAGCCTGGTGTTCTACCTGTCCAGATTGACCAACCTGCCTTTCTGGGAATGGGCGGCCATTATGGTCCTGGGCAAACAGCCTGCCAATACTTATGATCTAATTCTTGCACTGGCGAGCCATTTGTTTTTTACCGGCATCCTGGGGATTATTTTTGCATACCTGATCCTTTTGTTTAACCCGGCTTTCCTGTTGTTTAAGGGGGTGGTGTATGCCCTTGCAATCTGGTTTTTTATCTACGGACTGACCCTGCTTTATAAGGTGAAGGGCACTGTGCCCATTAATTACTCTACCGCTCTGGGCAATATTACGGGAGCAATACTGTACGGCCTCACCCTATCCACACTGCTTTTGTTTTTTGAGCACAGGCGCACGCGGCTGTAATATTTTTATAGTTCAGTAGCGCGAATACGGGTCGCAGAATTTTGCCTGCGGCTTTTTTTCTTGGCAGAAAAACCTCTTTTAATATCATATCTTACCTATGGTTTGCAGAAGTTGACTGTCTATCTCCAAAATTGCCCCAAACTGATTGGCAATACGCCTTTGCCGGCATGCTAGGCAGCTGATCGTTTGTGCAGCTGCTTCTTGGGGCCTGATGCAGGGAAAAAAAGAACTGTGTGGAAATGTAAAGATAACAGCAGCTACGAATATCTTTTGCTAGCCAGTCTATTTTTTCAGCAATTACACCTGCACGCAGGCAGCAGAAGACAGGGAGTGAAAAACAAAGATGGGGAAAAAAGTAATTATTGTGGGAGGTGTAGCCGGAGGCGCCGGTACTGCGGCCCGGCTGAGGCGGCTGGACGAGTCCTGTGAAATTATTTTGCTGGAGCGCGGGGAATATATTTCCTATGCCAATTGCGGTCTTCCTTATTATATCGGCGGCGTAATTACAGGCCGCGACAAACTGTTTGTGATGACGCGGGAAAAATTTACAGCTTGGTTTAATGTTGATGTGCGTACTTCCTGTGAAGCCGTTGCCATTGACCGCGTACGGCGTAGGGTGGAAATTGTAAACAAATTGACCGGTGAAAGAACCTTTGAGCATTATGACTACCTGGTGCTGTCACCGGGCGCGGAACCGCTGAAGCCGCCGCTTCCCGGCATCGAGCACCCGGCTGTATTTACTTTGCGTACTGTGCCGGAGACAGACAGAATTTACCGCTTTCTCCAGGAGCAGCAGCCGCGGAAGGCGGTAATTGTGGGGGGCGGCTTTATCGGCGTGGAAATGGCGGAAAACCTGCATGCCCGGGGCATAAACGTGGCCCTGGTGGAGATGATGCCGCAGATCCTGCCTTTTTTGGATTGGGAAATGGCGGCGCATGTGCAGCAGCATTTGCGTCAGAAAGGTGTCAAACTTGTGCTGGGTGACGGAGTTGCCGGTTTTCAAGACGGCACAAGCAGTACTATTGCCGTAACTCTCCAGAGCGGCCGGGTGCTGGAGGCGGATTTTGTGCTGCTTGCCGCCGGTGTGCGCCCTGAAATCCGGCTGGCCAGGGAAGCGGGGCTGGAGGTGGACCGCGGTATCATCGTAAATGAGTATTTGCAAACGTCCGACCCGCATATTTATGCCTTGGGTGATGCCATCGAAGTGACTGATTTTGTTACCGGTGCCGGGATTCATCTCCCGCTGGCAGGCCCGGCAAACAAGCAGGGCCGGATTGTTGCCAACAATATTGCCGGGCGGCCGGAAAAATTTACAGCCGTGCAGGGCACAGCCATCCTGAAAGTTTTTGACTTGGTAGCCGCCGCTACCGGTGCCGGCGAGCGGGCACTGCAAAAGGCAGGTCTCCCTTACTACAGCTGCATCCTGCATCCTGCTTCCCATGCCGATTATTATCCCGGCAGTTCCCGCATGGTGCTGAAACTGCTCTTTGGCCGCGAGGGGCAGTTATACGGGGCACAGGCGGTGGGAGGCGCAGGTGTTGACAAGCGGATTGATGTGCTGGCTGCCGCCATCCGCCTGCGTGCAACCGTGGCGGACCTGAAGCAACTGGAACTGACGTATGCGCCGCCTTTTTCCTCCGCCAAGGACCCGGTAAATATGGCCGGTTATGTGGCCGAAAATATTCTGGCGGGCGATGTGCAAATTATTACCGCGGAAGAGTTGCTTGCCGGGGAAAAGGAAAATATGCAGCTTGTGGATGTGCGGGAACCGGGAGAATGCGGGCACGGGCAAATACCGGGTGCCGTCAATATTCCCCTGGGACAACTGCGGCGGCGCCTCGACGAGCTGGATTCAACCAAGAGGACGATTGTTTACTGTGCGGCGGGTTTGCGTTCCTATCTGGCTTACCGGATTTTGGTGCAACACGGTTTCATGCATGTCCGCAGCTTGAGCGGCGGTTATCTGCATTATCAAGTCCTGGCGAACGAAAAACAAATAGCGGCGGAGTAAAACAGGGCAGGAAGAAAAAAGGAGGTTTTAGTGTGGCTGATTTTGACAAATACAGGCAGTATGGCGCAGCTCTGACGGAACTTTTATCCATGCCAACGGCACCGCTTGCTTTGAAACTGCTGAAAACAGAAGAAGAAATCCAGCCGGGCGCCGTCAGACCTAAAAAAGACCGGCAGGTACATTATTCCCTCTGCCAGGTTTTTGCACTGGCCCGCCGTGAGGGCCTGGCGTTTGCCATGTTCCGGGAGGACCATTGGTGCTGGGCTCCCCTGATAGCTTTCGGACTGGTGGAATTCCATGAAGAGCATGAAAGTTATCCAATTGTCTCTCGCTATCTGGGGATTGCGGACGAAGAAGCCGCCAAAAAATTTTTACGGAACTTCCCCCGCCTGGAATACGGTCAGTATGCCGGGCTGGTTGTGGGGCCGCTGACAAAAGCCAACTATGAGCCGGATATTATCCTTATTTACACGGACAGCTACCAACTGAAGAAGCTGCTTTTGGCGGTAAAGAGCAAGCGTGGTGAACTGGTGACATCTACCTTTGATGCCATTGACTCCTGTGTTTATTCCACCATACCTGTCCTGAAAAACGGGGAATACAGAATCACTTTCCCTGATCCCGGCGACATTGAAAGGGCCCTGGCTGAAGACGGGGAAATTATCTTCTCCCTGCCAAAAGACAGATTGGACGAAATTATTTCCGGCCTGGAATTTTTGTCTTCCATTGGGATGGGCAAATGGCAGCGGGCCGAGAAAATCGAACCGGACCACCCCCGTCCGCCTTTCTACCGGGAGCTTTTCCGCATCTGGGGTCTTGACACCGAGGATGAAAGCTGAAAAAGCGAAAGGAAAAAGCCCGGCTCCTGCCGCTGCAGGAACCGAGCCGTCAAGTAAACTGTGACTGCCGGAAGGCAGTTATTTTTTTGGCATTTTCGTTTTGCGTCCGGGTAGGCCCTTGACTATTTCCACATGGAAGCCTTTTCTGCTCTGCCGCACGGTGGCGGCCATAAAGCCGAAGAAAAAGGCGGACCAGACGGCTCCTGTAACCAAAAGACCCGAAGCGATCCGGGCAGGGGCGGACCATTTAAAGGGAGTGGTGATAAATATAACAATTTTCAGCAGGGCGGCAAGAAAGGCATTGGAGGGCGGCGGCACCTCAGGCAAAAGCGGCAGGACGGCAAGCAGTTCTGCCGGCGGGATAAGGTAAAGCAGGGTAAAACCTAAAAGCAGCAAAAAGAGGAGGTTTATCAGATACATAATCAGGGAGGCTCCGGGAGAAATACGGTGCTGCGGGTTGTCTGGATTGTAGCGGGCATTGCTAATGGAGTAAAAGAGCCCGATGGCGCTGGCACCAAAAGAAAGCAGCACCGCTCCCACCGCCAGCATCAGTGTCATGGAGGCGGACAGGCCGATGGCAATTGCCGTCCCCGCCAGCAGCGCTTCCATTAAAAGCAGCGTAGGCAGAACTGCTCCCAATAGTTTACCCCAGACCACGGGCCAGCCGGAGAGGGGCACGCTGTTGAGAAGCCAGTCTGCTTCGCCTTCGCGGCCAAAGGCCTGCAAAGCCATATTGCTGCTGAACATTAATGTATACATAAACAGCACTGAAATCAGGGAAGACTGGGCCGTGCTTACCTGTAAGAAAAGATATTGAACGATAAAGAAAACCATGATAATTAACGGTATCAGGTAGCCAAACCATTCCCGCATGTCCCGCTTTAGATAAAGCAAATCCTTCTTTACCACTGCCCACATGCCGTTCCAGGCCGATGCCTGCCAGGCGGGAGCCGGGGCGGTAAGCGGCATTGCTGTGAAACCGGCGCCGGCGGAGGCGTGTTGTTTTGCCTGCCGCCTGCGGCGAGCTGCGCTAGAGGTGAAAGAAATCCAGCCCCGGCGGAAGCCGCGTTCCATAAAAGTAAAAGAGATGAAAAAAACAACTATCCCGAAAAGCAGTAAAAGCAGGCTCCAGCCAAGGCCTGCGGGGGTACCGCAAGTAATGCCCGATATCAGTGCCCGGGCTCCCCAGCCCCAGGGGAAGTATTGCATTGCCTGCAGCAGCGACTGCCGGCCTGCCAGCCAGCTGCCGATGTCCAGCCTTCCCCCTTTTGCCATGACCATACTGGGTATTTGAAAAACAAGAGCAATAAAAACACCGGCCACGCCGCCGATCAGTCCCACTGCTTCGCGGCTCCTGTGGGGCGGGACAAGGCGCATGACCACAAGGTTAAGCAATTCGGCAAAAGCCGTTCCCAAAAACCACAGTCCCAGGCCGACCAGCAGGATAAGGAAATAATACCCGACTCCCGCCTTAAAAAGCAGCCCGTAGAAGATTCCGGGCAGAAAGGCAAAAAGCAGTGCCGTGAGAAAATTGCTTGTGGCAATGAGGACGGATTTGACGGCAAAAACAACCCGGAGCGGGATGGGAGAGACAAAAAGCAGTTCCAGGTCTTCAGACATATACAGCGTGACAAATGCCGCCGTGATGCCGAAAAAGACCAGCCCGCTCAGGCAAATCATAAAAAGAAGTGATAAAAATCCTCCCGCTGTATCGGGATTCATGGTGAGCATGGCGCGATAAGCCAAAACGCCCAGGTAGACGAACACCGAGGTCAAGCTCAGCCCGAAAGAGACAACCGCCAGCCAGACACCAAACGGCCAGTGCTTGATTTTGTTCATGCTGACGCGCAGCTGTGTTTTTAAGAGCAAAAGAAATGACGTCCAGAAGCTTTCCTCGGGCGGAGGCTGGGTCAGCGGAGGGGGGATGACTACCTTCATCGGTCGTTCCCCTCCTCCAGGCTTCTAATCAGTTCGGCCGTTTCATGGCCTCCTGTCAGTTCCAGGAAGATGTCTTCCAGGCTTTCACCCGCATGCCCCACAAGCTGCCGCAACTCTTCCGTGCTGCCCTGGGCGATCAATTTGCCTTCTTTTAAAATGCCGACCCGGGAACACATTCTTTCGGCTATTTCCAGGATGTGGGTGGACAAAAAAACGGCAGCACCCTGCCGCGCCATTTCCTGGAGCACATTTTTCAACAGGCGGGCGCTGGCCGGATCCAGCCCCACCGTGGGTTCATCAAGCAGGATGACGCGCGGCTGGTGAATCAGGGCGGCTGCCAGGATTACTTTTTGTCGCATGCCGTGGGAATAACTTTCCAACAGGTCACCTGCCCGCTCGGTCAGGTCGAACATGGCCAGCAGCTGTTCCGCCCGCCGCCTGGAGATGTCTTTGGGCATGCGGTATAATGCCGCCACCAGCTCCAAAAACTCCCACGCAGACAGTTTGCCGTACAGTTTGGGCTGGTCCGGGACATAGGCCAGCATGGACTTTGCCCGGGCGGCCTCACGGTCAATATGATAGCCGCAGATGTATGCTTCGCCGGAGGTGGCTTCCAAAAGGCCTGTCAGCATGCGGATTGTTGTCGTCTTTCCCGCACCGTTCGGTCCCAGGAAACCGAAAATTTCGCCGGCTTTAATTTCCAGGTTTAAGTTGTCTACTGCCGTAGCGTTGCCGTAACGCTTTGTCAGGTTAACAGTTCTGATTAAGATGTCCTGCAAAAAACAACACTCCTCCCCGGGGCATTTTTACTGTTTGTTACATTCTCTTACAAGGCCGGCAATCCTGCTGTTGACAGGGAATATTCTTGCTTTTGCCTGCGGTTTCCTGCTTGCACGAGGGGTACAGCAAAAGGCAGGAAAAAGAGGAATGGCCGCGTAATAAAGTGTTAATTCCCGGGAGCCCGGTTTGCGGATTATACGGCGGCGGGAAAAGGCGGGGCGGGAAAGGGCGGCGGGTGAGAAGTGCAAGCGGTTCCGGCCTGCATCGAGGTTGACAAGGCTTTCCTGAATGGATAGAATGTTTTTGTACTTGAAGGGGGCGGTATGTATGTTAACAAAGGCACCGCGAGGAACAAAAGATATCTTGCCGGCTGAAGTGCCGCAGTGGCGCTTTTTTGAAGAAAAAGCAAGGGAAGCTTGTCGTTTGTTTGGCTACAGCGAAATCCGCACCCCCATCTTTGAACATACGGAATTGTTTCTGCGGGGAGTGGGGGAAGCAACCGACATTGTTGCCAAGGAAATGTATACTTTTACGGACAAGGGCGGCCGTTCCCTGACATTGCGGCCGGAAGGAACCGCCTCTGTGGCCAGGGCTTACCTGGAGCATAAAATGCAGGGGGAAGCGCAGCCGGTTAAAGTTTTTTATACCGGCCCCATGTTCCGTTATGACCGCCCGCAGGCCGGGCGTTACCGCCAGTTTCACCAGTTCGGGGTGGAGGCTTTCGGTTCGCAGGAACCTGCTCTGGATGCGGAAGTCATCATGCTTGCGCTCTTTTTCCTGCAGTCACTGGGGCTTGACAACCTTGCACTGCATTTAAACAGTGTGGGCTGCCCGGAGTGTCGCAGCCGCTATCGTGAGACCCTGGTGGCGGCTCTGCGCGACGGGGTGAAACAATTGTGCCCGGACTGCAGCGAGCGCTATGAGAAAAATCCGCTCCGTATCCTGGATTGCAAAAACGAGCGCTGCCAGGCAGTGACAAAAGGAGTGCCCCTGCTTGCAGATGAACTCTGCAACGGGTGCCGGGAGCACTTTGCGGCGGTCAGGGCGGTGCTGGATGCGCTGGATGTGGCATACGTGCTGGACCCGCGGTTGGTCCGGGGGCTGGATTATTATACCAAAACAGCTTTTGAAATCATGGCTTCCGGCCTGGGAGCCCAGAGTTCCATCTGCGGCGGAGGACGCTATGACCACCTGCTTGCCACCATTGGCGGCCCCGATATTCCCGGGATCGGTTTTGCCATTGGCATTGAAAGGGTGCTTTTGGCCTTGGCGGCTGCAGGGGCCGGCGAGGCGGCGGTTCCGGTGCCGGACGTGTTTGTGGCAACCGCCGGAGTGACGCCGGCGGAAGTGCTACCGTATGTCATGGAGCTGCGCAAAGCCGGTCTTGCGGCGGAGATGGATTTTTTGAACCGCAGTTTAAAGGCACAACTAAAATTTGCAGATAAAAAGGGTATTCGTTATGTGGTCCTGCTCGGTGAAGCTGAACTGCAGGCGGGACAGGCTACCGTGAAGGACATGCAAAGCGGCGTGCAGGAAGCAGTAGCGCTGGGCGGGCTTTGTGCTTATCTGGCGGAACGGCTGAAGGAGGAAAACCAATAATGGAACTACGGACAATTATGTGCGGTGAGGTCCGGGAAGAGCATATAGGCCGGACAGTGGTGGTAAACGGCTGGGTGCAGCGGCGCCGTGACCACGGCAAGCTGATTTTTGTAGATCTTAGGGACCGCAGCGGCCTGGTGCAGGTAGTATTCAATTATGAAAGGGACAAGGCCATGTTTGCCCTGGCGGAGAGCATCCGCAGCGAATATGTTCTAAGCGTACGCGGCGAGGTGGTGGCCCGGGCGCCCGAGGCGGTCAATCCCAAACTGAAAACCGGCACCGTGGAGATTCATGCCGCCGGCTTGGAACTGTTAAACAGCGCGAAAACGCCGCCCTTTAATCTTGATGACGGCGTGGAAGTGGATGAGAATGTCCGCTTGAAATACCGCTACCTGGACCTGCGGCGGCCGGAAATGCTGAAGAACCTGATGCTACGCCATCGTGTCTGCCAGTTGACGCGAGAATTTCTGGACAGGGAAGGTTTCCTGGAAGTGGAAACCCCCATGCTGACAAAAAGCACTCCGGAAGGTGCACGGGACTACCTGGTACCCAGCAGGACAAACCCCGGATCTTTTTATGCCCTGCCGCAGTCGCCGCAATTGTTCAAGCAGCTGCTGATGGTGGCCGGGATTGAGCGTTATTTCCAGATTGCCCGCTGTTTCCGGGACGAAGATTTGCGGGCGGACAGGCAGCCGGAATTTACCCAGATTGATATAGAGCTTTCCTTCTGTGACCGGGAAATGATCCTGGAAATGATGGAAAGGATGGTTGCCCACATCTTTAAGGGGGCGCTGGGGGCGGAAATATCCCTTCCTTTCCCGCGCCTCTCTTACAATGAGGCTATGAACCGCTTCGGCAGCGACAAGCCGGATACCCGTTTCGGCCTGGAGCTGAAAGATATTTCCGACCTGGTGGCGGAATGCGGCTTTAAAGTATTCAGGCAGGCGGTGGCAGGCGGCGGCGTGGTAAAAGGCATCAACGCCAAAGGCTGCGCTGCCTTCAGCCGCAGGGAAATTGACGAATTGACGGCCTACGCGGCCCGCTTCGGCGCCAAGGGCCTGGCTTATCTCTACGTGGAAAAGGACGGTGTCCGTTCGCCCGTTGCCAAGTTTTTCGAGCGGGAGGTGTTGGATGCCGTGGTAGCCCGCCTGGCAGGGGAGCCGGGCGACTTGCTGCTTTTTGTGGCCGACAAGCATGATACGGCCTGCCAGGCCCTGGGGGCATTGCGCCTGCATCTGGCCGAACGCCTTGGCCTAGTGGACAGTTCCCTCTGGAACTTTTTATGGGTTGTCGATTTCCCGCTTTTGGTTTATGACGAAGAGGAAGGCCGCTACGTGGCAAACCACCATCCCTTTACATCACCTGTGGATGAAGACCTGGCGCTTTTGGAAAGCGAACCGCATAAAGTGCGCGCCAAAGCGTATGACATGGTGCTGAACGGTGTTGAGGTCGGCGGCGGGAGCCTGCGGATCTACAAGCGGGAAGTGCAGGAAAAAATTTTTAAAGCGCTGGGTTTCAGCCCCGAGCAGGCCCGGGAGCAGTTTGGCTTTTTGCTTGACGCCTTTGAGTATGGCACACCGCCCCATGGCGGCATTGCTTTCGGCTTGGACCGCCTGGTCATGCTCATGGCCGGCCGGGAGTCCATCCGGGATGTAATTGCTTTCCCGAAAACTGCCAGCGGAGGCGACCCGTTGACGGGAGCGCCGTCTCCTGTTACTGACAAACAACTGCGGGAACTGCATATCCGCCCGGTAATAAAAGCTTAATGTTTGGCCTGGGCCGGTTTTAGCCTGGAGACCAGGTCATGGATAATGTTGGAACCGCGGGAAATAATAAGTCCTGTCAGCAAATAGTCCAGGAGCGGGTAGAAGGGAACAATGTCAAAGAGGGACAGCAGGCCGCTTGTGGTGGTAACACAGAGAATCATGCCCAGCAAAATGGCAATTAATTTACTGTAGTGCCCTCGTACCGGCGGGAAGAGCGATTTAATAATTTCCGTGGCGAATTCAACCACAATGGCCAGCACAATAATGGTCGTAAGGGCTTCAAATGTCATGCATGCTCACCCTTTCATATTTTTAGTCTATTTTTATGGCAAAATGTCGCATCTTATGTGGCATACTCCCACTTGCCTCTGGAAAAATAACTTGTTATAATGAACACAGAAAAAACGACAAACAAAAAGAATAGACCCTGCTATGTTTGTGTCAGCCGTATTAAGTTTTGAGCTAACACCATTTTAAGGGGAGCCTGGCTCTGTGTGCGGCGCATATGCCTTTCCTTGCAAAGGACATGTAAAGTACACAGGAGGGCACCCACCTGTAGAGAGAGCAGTTCAAAACTCACGGTGAATCACGGCATGGTGGGGTTTCTCTTTTACTTGTCCGTTATCTCTGTGGAGGTTATAATGACTGTAATAACCCGGAGTGTGAGGTGAAATGAGTGGACGAAGAACGCCAGTCAATAATTAACCGTTTAAACAGGATTGAAGGCCAGATCAAGGGAATCAGGAAAATGATTGAAGAGGAACAAAATTGTTCCGAAATCCTGATACAGGTGGCTGCCGTCAAGGCTGCCGTCAATAAAGTTGGGACACTTGTTTTTCAAACCCATTTCCGTCGCTGTTTGGAGTCGGCTGTCAAGGGCGAGCAGGATTTTGCCTTTGTGGATGACGCCATGAAAATGTTGGGAAAATACATTGACTAAAAGGTAAATTCCATCTTGACAAAACACTTTTTAGGCTGCATAATTGGAAGCAGCTAATATACCCCGAGGAGGTATTTATGGAACAAGGAAACTTGTCTTTCATGATTGCCTTTTTTGCCGGGGTTGTTTCTTTTTTTTCCCCGTGCCATCTGCCGCTTGTTCCTGTATACCTCGGCTTTCTGGCCGGTTCTGTTGCCGATGCCGGCGGGGTTACGCAGAAAAACAGGGTGTTGTTTAACAGTCTAAATTTTGTGGTTGGTTTCAGCGCAGTCTTTCTCTTGCTGGGGGTATTGGCCAGCTGGTTTGCCGCCTTTTTTGCCGCCTACCTGTCTCTGCTGCAGCGCCTGGCAGGCGGGTTGATTATTCTTTTTGGCCTGCATTTGTCAGGGTTTTTGCCGCTGCCGCTCCTTTTGCGTGAGAAACGGCTGCATTACCGGCCGCAGGCGGCAGGACCCGGGACATCGCTTGTGCTGGGCGTAGCTTTTGCCGCCGGCTGGACGCCTTGTATTGGGCCGGTCCTCGGGGCGATTCTTGCTTATACTGCAGTAAGCGGCGGAGGGGTTATACTGCTGGCTGCCTTTTCACTGGGCATGGCCGTCCCCTTCCTGCTGGCCGCTTTGCTTGTGGAACAGCTAACCCGTTTTGTGGACCGTTATGTGTGCTATCTTCCCGCCCTGCAGAGGGGATTTGGTATTCTGCTTGTGCTTTTTGGCATAGCCGTCTTTTCCGGCTGGCTCAACAGGATGACGCTGATTTTTTCTTAATACAGGAGGCACTATGAGAAAATTTCTTCCGCTCATCATTGTGACTTTGGTTCTGGCAGCCGCCATTCCAGTCCTGGGATATTTGCGCCCGCCGGAAGGGCTGACGGAGGGCAAAAGGGCGCCCGACTTTACCCTGCAAGCTATTGACGGCAGCAAGATCAAACTTTCCGACCTGCGGGGGCAGGTGGTCATGCTTAATTTCTGGTCTGCCGGCTGCGGACCGTGTCGTGCGGAAATGCCTTACCTGCAGGAGGTTTATGCAGAACTGCGCGACAAAGGTTTTACCATTGTGGCTGTCAACCTGGACAGCCCCCTAATCGCGGCCGCCTTTGCGCAGGAATATGGCCTTACTTTCCCGCTAGTTACGGATACTGAATACGAAGTCAGCATACGCTATGAAGTGCAGTATATCCCGAAAACACTGATTTTGGACCGGCGGGGAATTATTCGCTTTGTCGGGGTGGGGCCGTTTACTTCCGCGGAGCAGCTGCGCAGCCTGCTGGCAAAATGGCTGTAAGCAAGTCATCTCATTTTAAGGAACAGGCAGGGCAGGAACCGGGAACCGGGGAGCGAATAATAAAAAAAGCAGGAAATTTTTCTGTGAGCAGGAGGGCTCTTATGTTATTTGCTCGGAAAGGACCGCACAATACGGAAGAAACTTTACGGCTGGCAGCGGCGCGGGCACAGGAACTGGGGGTCAGGCATTTTGTGGTGGCTTCTACCTCCGGCCGAACGGCCAAAATGCTGCGCTCCCTCACAGACAACGCCAATGTGGTATGTGTAACGCATCATACTGGGTTTCTCCGTCCCGGTGTGCAGGAGATGGAACCGGAAGTGCGGCAGGAACTTGTGGCGGCGGGTGTTTCCGTCCTCACCACAACTCATCTTTTAGGCGGTATTGACAGGGGTGTGGAAAATAAATTCGGCGGAACCTACCCGGGCGGAATTGTGGCGGCAACGCTGCGGATGCTGGGGCAGGGTGTCAAGGTTTGTGTTGAAATTGCCGTGATGGCACTGGATGCAGGTATGATTCCGTTCGGCGAGGATGTGATTGCCATTGGCGGCACGGGGAGTGGCGCAGATACGGCTCTTGTTATCCGTCCTGCCCATGCCAGGGATTTCTTTGACGGGCGGATCAAGGAGCTGATCTGCAAGCCGCGTGAATGTTGATTTTTCCAGTCTTCTACCGGGAACTGCTGCATATTATGGTAGTACCTTTTTTACCCGTGGTCGTTTCCGCCGTTGAGGACAGAAGACAGTCAGTGCAAGGAGGCGGCAGATGGAAAATAGTGACGGGAAGGTAGAGTTTTTGTGTCTGGGGTGCGGATTACAGGGATTGACCGAGTGGTCTGCAGCGGGGTCGGAAGGCTGTAATTTGTGCCCCAAGTGCGGCGAGTATGTTATTACATCGCAACTTTTAAAAAAAGATCAGGCAAAACTGGTGAAGGTTTAAAAGTCCCATGCAGGGGCTTTTTTTTTGCTTTTAAACGCAGTTTATTAACTTTTATTAAAAAACATTAAAAAATTTTTTCCGTGAGGAAGGATTTCACAAATTATCGTTGAATTGTAGTCAAAGTGGATTAAAGTGGAGGAAAGTGGAGGAAAGTACCCGGAAGGGGCAGGATGCCATGTTCATGGGTGAATACCAGCATGTGCTGGATGCAAAAGGTCGGATTATTATGCCGGCAAAATTCCGTGATGAGCTGGGCGAGCGGTTTGTCATGACCCGTGGCCTGGATAACTGCCTTTTTGTGTATCCGCTTTCCGAGTGGACCCAACTGGAGCAAAAACTGAAGACACTCCCCTTTACCCGTTCCGATGCCCGTGCTTTTATGCGCTTTTTCTTTTCCGGAGCCACCGAATGTGAGTTGGATAAACAGGGGCGTGTCGTGATACCCAATAACCTGCGAGAACATGCCAAACTGCAGAAAGATGTGGTTGTTATCGGCGTGTCCAGCCGGGTGGAGATCTGGAGCCAGGAAGTATGGAATCAATATAGTGAAACCACCGGCTTATCCTTTGAAAGTATTGCTGAAAAAATTATGGATATAGAGCTTTAACGTAAGGGGGAAAATAGCGTACAGAAAAGGCAGTGAGGATGTGTCCGGCATGCGGTTTGCCCATAAACCTGTCCTGCTGCGGGAAACAATTGCTTTGCTGAATCCGCAGCCGGGTGAGATTTTTGTGGACTGTACAGTAGGCGGCGGCGGGCACAGCCGTGAAATAGCGGCAAGGATCATGCCTACCGGCCGGTTAATTGCCATTGACAGGGACGAAGCGGCTTTGCAGGCTGCCAGGGAAAACCTGAAACCCTGGCTGGAGAGAATTGTTTTCGTAAAACGCAATTTTGCTGAATTGAAGGCCATTCTTGCAGAACTTGAAGTGCCGCTTGTAGATGGAATTTTGCTGGATGTGGGGGTCTCCAGCTATCAGCTGGACGAGAAAGAACGCGGGTTTTCCTACCATGCGGATGCCCGCTTGGATATGCGGATGGACAAAAAAAGCAAAGTTACGGCCCGGGACCTGGTAAACAATCTGCCTGAGGCTGAACTGGCGCGTATTCTGCGCGATTTCGGGGATGAACTGTGGGCGCAGCGTATTGCCCGTTTTATCGTGGCTAGGCGGGAAAGCGAAGGTCCCATTGAAACCACCGGTCAGCTGGTTGAAATAATTAAGGCGGCTATTCCCACCAGGGCCAGGCGGCGCGGCCCACACCCGGCGCGTCGCACCTTTCAGGCGCTGCGCATCGCAGTTAACGATGAACTGGGTGCTTTGGAGCAAGCCGTGCATGCGGCGCTTGACAGCCTGCGCCCGGGCGGACGCCTGGCGGTGATTACTTTCCATTCCCTGGAAGACAGGATTGTGAAAAAAGTACTGGCCAATGCTGCTGCGGGCTGTGTCTGTCCACCGGGACTGCCCCAGTGTGCTTGCGGGAAAAAGCCGCAAATAAAAATGCTGACAGGCAAGCCCGTCAGAGCGGAAGCGGCGGAATTGGCGGAAAACCCGCGTGCCCGCAGTGCCAAATTGCGTGCAGCAGTAAAGTTCTAAACGGGAGAAAGGGTGAATAGAGTTGATAGTAGCAAAAAGAATCGTTCCCGGCCGGCGACAGGAAGAATTGACGCGTCCCCGGGAGGTGGTGCGCCCCCGGCCCAGGTTGACTGTTGCCTGGAAGTTGAAAATGCTGTCTTTTGTTCTAGCCTGTGCGCTGGCGTCTGTTGCCCTGCTCTCTCATTATCTTACCGTCGTGGATCTTTCCAGGCAAATTGAGTTGGCTGCGGCGGAACTTGCTGCTTTACAGGAAGAAAACAAACATTTAGAATTGGAAATAGCATCCCTGCGCGCTCCGGAGCGGGTGGAGGCAATGGCTTTTGAAATGGGTATGCAGTACCCGGGGCGAGAGCAGATGATTATTTTAAAGGCCGAGGCCAGGCCGGAGCAATGAAAGATATACTTTTTCACCCCGAATGATTTAATTCCAAAAGTTGGATAATTGTATACGGTTGCAGTTCCGGGAGGGTTAGCTTTGAGCAGGCGAACGGTATCCAATATCACTGTGAAAAAAAGACTAATCTTCCTTTTCTTTTGTATGGCACTGGCTGTAACCGCCCTAATTGTCCGTCTGGGCTACCTGCAGATAGTGCGGGCTGCGGAACTGCAGAGCCTGGCCTGGGAACAATGGACGCGCAGCAATGTTGTCCGTGCCCAGCGCGGTGACATTCTGGACCGCAACGGGAAGCTGCTTGCCGGCAGTGCCAGTGCGCTGTCCATTCTGGCCCGCCCCAGACAGGTAGAAAACAAGGGGGAAGCTGCGCGCCTACTTGCTCCCATTCTGGAAGTGGAAGAAGAGCGGCTTTTGGAATTGCTGCAAAAGCCGCAGGATTCCGTTTATTTGAAACGGAAAGTGGATGCGGATGTTGCCCAGGAAATTCGCAAGTTGGAAATTACGGGGCTTTATTTTACCCCCGAACCGAAGCGCTACTATCCCAACGGCAAACTGGCGTCACAGCTGCTCGGGTTTGTGGGAATTGATGAAGGCCTGGCTGGCCTGGAAAACCAGTATGAAAAAGAGTTGAAGGGTCAGGACGGGCGTATTGAGCTGGAAACGGACGGAAGAGGGCGCAGGATGCCCCAGGGTGTGCAACAGTTTATCCCGGCTGTAGACGGGATGGATATGGTACTCACCATTGACCAGAACATTCAATATATTATTGAACGGGAAATGGACCGTGTCATGGAGGAGTCACAGCCCAAAGGTATTGTTGCCATTGCCATGGATCCCAAAACTGGCGAAATACTGGGAATAGCCGGCAAGCCGGACTTTGACCCCAATAGTTACGCGGACTACCCGCAGGAAAACTGGAAGCTGACACCTATTTCCAATACCTTTGAGCCGGGTTCAACCTTTAAACTGGTTACACTGGCGGCCGCCCTCGAGGAAGGCCATTTCCATGCCAGTGAAGGTTTTTTCTGCAGAGGTTATGCCGTTGTGGCCGGCACAACCATCGGCTGCTGGACGCGCGGGCGCGGCGGCCACGGTGCACTGGATTTTACCAAAGTGGTGCTCGGCTCCTGCAACCCCGGTTTTATTGAGCTGGGAAACAGGATCGGTGCCGACAAGCTGATGGAGTATGTAAAGGCTTTCGGTTTCGGTCAGAAAACAGGGATCGATGTGATTGGCGAAGGGACCGGGATTTTGTTTTCACCGGAGCAGTACGGACCGGTGGAAGCCGCTACTACCGCCTTCGGCCAGGGGGTTTCAGTTACTCCCATCCAGCAGGCGGTGGCTGTCTGTGCCATGGTTAACGGCGGCTACCTGATGAAGCCGTATGTGGTCAAAGAGCTGCGAGACAGCGAAGGCAAGGTAACGAAAAATGAGCCGCAGGTGGTCCGGCGGGTGATTTCGGAAGCCACGTGCGAGGAAATCAAGCGCATTATGGAACTTGTCGTCCGGGAAGGCAGCGGCAAAAACGCTTACCTGGAAGGCTACCGCATCGGCGGCAAAACGGGAACGGCGCAGAAGGTTGCCGGCGGCCGTTATCTTGACGGGGAGAATATTCTATCTTTTATAGGTTTTGCCCCGGTGGAAGACCCGAGGATTGTACTTTATATAGCAGTAGACGCGCCTCAGACCGGTCCCCAGTGGGGTTCGCAGGTTTCCGCTCCCATGTTCAGGCGGATGATGGAAAGCATGCTGAAGTATATGAGTATCCCGCCTTCCACCACGCCCACGGAAACAGTTCCCGAGCTGGTGGAAGTGCCCGACTTGACGGGGCGCACACTGGATGAGGAGACCAGCAACCTGCTGGATACGGCGGGGCTTTTGGTGCGTTACGTGGGTGAGGGCGGCACCGTCCTCAACCAAACGCCGAAGGCGGGCGCCAAGGTGCCGTTGCAAACAACCGTGCTTGTTTACCTGGGCGGGATGGAAACGGATGACGGTGTAATCGTCCCCGATTTAAGCGGGAAAACCATGCGCGAAGCCAGCGAAGTCCTTGGCTGGCTCGGCCTGCGCATGAACGGCAGTGGCTCCGGTGTAGCTGTCAGCCAAAATCCCGAGCCCGGGACCAAGGTTGCAAAAAATAGTATAGTTTACGTGGAGTTTGCCGCTCCCGGCGAGGTAGAACGGTAGAGGGTGAAGTAAACTTCACCCCCTTTTTGTCTATGGGCAAAACATGTGTGACAAATTGCTATGGGGGGTATAATAGCAGGATGAAAACGCTTGCCCAGCTCGTCGGTTGCCTGCTGCATGCGGAGATCCTGGGCCCCCGGGAGCGGCCTGTCAGCGGGATTTGCTACCACTCGTCCCGCGTGCGGCCCGGGTATATGTTTGTCTGCCTGCCCGGCACACGTTCTCACGGTAAGCGTTATGTGGCGGAAGCAGTGGCGGCGGGAGCCGCCGCCGTTGTTACCGACCTGGAAGGTGTGGATGCCGGCGATGCCACAGTAGTGCGCGTGCCTGATACACGCCTGGCCCTGGCGCTGTTGGCTGCCTGTTATTATGACTTTCCTTCCCGTGATCTGGTTCTAACCGGAGTGACGGGAACCAACGGCAAAACAACCACCACCTATTTAATTGATGCCTTACTACAGAGTGCCGGTGCAGCCACCGGCTTAATCGGCACGGTCAACTACCGCATCCGTGGCGAGGAGTTTCCGTCCCTTGCCACTACGCCCGAAGCCTCCGACCTGCAGTGTTACCTGCATGAAATGAAAATAGCAGGTGTTACCCATGCAACTATGGAAGTATCTTCCCATGCACTGTCCTGGTACCGCACCATTGGCTGCGATTTTGATACAGTTGTGCTAACCAATATTACGGAGGATCATCTTGACTTTCACCGGACATTTGAGCATTACCTGGCAAGCAAAAGCAGGCTTTTTGCCTGGCTTGGATCCATGCCGGCCAAGCGGGGCAGGATGAAGAGGGCGGTGCTGAATGGCGACGACCCCAACTGGTGTCAGCTTGCCGCCCAGACGCCGGCAGAAATATTGCTTTACGGTCTTTCCAAGCACTGCCACATTAGAGCATCGGATATCCGTGTAACCAGGGAGGGAGTCCGTTTTCGCCTGGATACCCGGCAGGGAGGCCTGTCCCTGCAGTTGAAAATGACCGGCCTTTTTTCCGTCTACAATGCCCTGGCGGCCATTGCCGTAGGTCTCTTGGAAGGGCTGGGACTGGGGCATATCAAAGCGGTGCTGGAAGAGGTCTCGGGGGTGCCGGGGCGCTTCGAACTGATTGATGCAGGACAGGATTTTACCGTCATTGTGGATTATGCCCATACGCCTGACGGCCTGGAGAATATTTTGCGGGCGGTGCGGGAATTTGCCCGCGCCCGGGTGCTGACCGTTTTCGGCTGCGGCGGGGAGCGGGACCGCAGTAAAAGGCCTTTAATGGGAAAAGTGGCCGGTATGTACAGTGACTTTTGCATAGTTACCTCCGACAACCCGCGCGGGGAGGATGAATGGCAGATTATTGCGGAAATTCTGCCGGGGCTAGAGAAGGAAAAAGCAAAGCGTGAGTATGTGGTCCTGACCGACCGCAGAAAAGCCATTGAACATGCACTGGAGATGGCTCGTCCCGGCGATGTGGTGGTTATTGCCGGGAAAGGGCATGAAACATCCCAGGTCTTTCGTGATTACAGTATTCCCTTTGACGACCGGCAGGTCGTACGGGAATGGTTACAGAGGAGTCGGACACGACATGGAGATGAATTGCAGGGCGGTGGCGGCGGCCGTTAACGGCAGCATACTGCAGGCAGGCAGTGAACGTAATATCCGCCGGTTTGTCATTGATTCACGGCTAGCTGCCGACGGCGATTTCTTTGTTCCCCTTAAAGGCGAACATACCGACGGGCACCATTATGTGCAGGACGCGGCACAAAACGGTGCTATCGGCTGTTTTGTCAGCCGTAACTACACTTTGTCGTCGCTGCCGCATGGAATGTTTGTCATTGCCGTTGACAACACGCTGACGGCCCTGCAGCAGGCGGCGGCAGCCTACCGCCGGCATTTTGCCCTGCCGGTAATAGGGGTGACGGGTTCGGTGGGCAAAACCACCACCAAGGACATGATTGCCGCCGTTTTGTCCGCCAGGCTGCGCACGCTGAAGACGGAAGGCAACCTAAATAATGAAATCGGACTGCCGCTGATGCTGACCCGCCTGGAGGCGGAAACGGAGGCTGCGGTGCTGGAAATGGGTATGAGCGGTTTCGGGGAAATCGCCCGACTGGCTGCCCTGGCAAAGCCTACAGTGGGTGTAATTACCAATATCGGCGAGTCCCATCTGGAGATACTCGGCACCAGGGAAGGAATTGCCCGGGCCAAAAGCGAACTGCTTTTGGCTTTGCCGCCGGAAGGGGCCGCCGTTGTCAACGGGGATGAGCCGCTGCTTTTGCCCCATACTAAAAATTTGCCGTGCCCGGTAATCACTTTTGGCTTTGCCGAAACCGCCACTGTCCGCTGCCGCGGGTTGGAAGGGACGGACGGGCGGAAAAAAGTTCTGATTGAGCAGGCCGGCTACCCGCTCCTGCGGCTGGAGTTGCCGCTGCCGGGCAGGCATAATGTGTACAATCTCCTGGCGGCAGTCGCCGTGGGCAGGCTGCTGCACCTGACCGATGATGAGATCAGGGACGGCCTTGCCAAGTTGCAGCCGACAGCCATGCGGCAGGAAATAGTAACTCTGCCGGGAGGCGTCCGGGTGATTAATGACGCCTACAATGCGAGTCCCACTTCCATGGCCGCTGCGCTGGACCTTTTGCAGGAACTTTCCGGCGGTGCAGGCAGAATTGCCGTATTGGGTGACATGCTGGAGCTGGGAGACATGGAGGAAGAGGGACACCGGCAGGTGGGAAGACTGGCGGCGCAAAGCAACTTAAAAGCGCTGCTGGTTTTAGGCGAGCGAGCCGCCTGGATTGCCCGGGAGGCAAAGGAGGCCGGCATGGCGGAGGAGAATATTTACCACCCCGCTTCCCATGCCGAAACAGCCCTTTTGCTGCAAAAACTGGCGCAGCAGGGCGATTATGTCCTGCTGAAAGGCTCGCGGGGGATGCGCATGGAGAAAGTGCTGCAGCTTTTTCAGGGGGAAGAAAAATGAATCTGGCATTGATACAAACTGCACTTATTGCTTTTCTCATCGGACTGGTACTGGCTCCCGTCTTTATCAAGCTGTTGCGCAGGCTGTCTTTCGGCCAGCAGATCCGGGAAGAAGGTCCGCGTCGGCATTATAAGAAAGCCGGGACTCCCACCATGGGAGGCGTTATTTTCCTGGCGGCTGCACTGCCTGCTATTCTGCTTTTTGCCCCGCGGAACCTGCCTCTTTTGCTTGTACTTTTTCTGATGCTGGGCAACGGTCTTATCGGTTTTGTTGACGATTATTTAAAGGTGGTAAAAAAGCAGTCGCTGGGGCTGAAAGCGCGCAGCAAGCTGTTCGGGCAGTTTCTAACCGTACTGGTTTTTTATGTCGCATGGCGGTATGCCGGGCCGGCCGATACCGTCCTGCAGGTGCCGTTTACCGACTGGATGCTTGATTTGGGGGTGCTGTATCCCTTTTTCCTGCTTTTTTTCGTCTTTGGTTTTACCAATGCGGTAAATCTGACTGACGGCGTGGACGGACTGGCCGGCGGGACAGCTATTCTGGCCCTGCTTGCTTACCTGCTGATTGCCGTGCGGCAGGAAGCATCCTCTCTTTCCCATTATTGCGCGGCCATGATCGGCGCAGTCTTTGCCTTTCTGATCTATAATCTTCACCCTGCCCGTGTTTTTATGGGGGATGTGGGGTCACTGTCTCTGGGCGGTGCCCTGGCGGCCTTGGCAGTGCTGACAAAAACGGAATTATATTTGCTGATTATCGGCGGCGTTTTTGTGATAGAAGCTTTCTCCGTGATAATTCAAGTCATTGTTTTTCAAAGCACAGGCAGGCGGGTTTTTCGCATGAGCCCGCTGCATCACCACTATGAACTGGGCGGCCACAGTGAATGGCGCGTGGTGACAGGATTCTGGGCCGCAGGTTTCATCCTGGCCGTCATCGGCCTGCTGCAGGTGGGCGCCTTATAAGCAAAGCGGAAGGAAGGAAGCATGTGGTAAAACTTGCGGGACAAAAAGTGGTTGTCATCGGGCTTGCCCGCAGCGGCTTGGCCAGTATCAGGCTGCTCCTTGCGGACCGGGCGCATGTGACTGTCAATGACAAGCGGGGAGAGGCGGCCCTGCTGCCGGAGGAATGTGTCTTTCTTGCGCAGCATCCCGAAGTGCAGTTTGTGGGCGGCGGCCATCCGTCCGGGCTGGTGGACGGCAAGACCGCCCTGGTGATCAAAAATCCGGGTGTGCCGCCGGGCCTGCCTCCCCTTAAAGAGGCAGCCCGCCTGGGGGTACCGGTGATTACGGAAGTGGAGTATGCCTTCTGGAAAATGAAGGCTATGCTGGTGGCAGTGACAGGTACCAACGGGAAGACTACTACCACCGCCCTGACAGGGGAAATATACAAGGCGGCGGGGAGAAAGACCTTTACCGCCGGCAACATCGGCTTTCCCCTGACAGCCGTAGTTCAGGAAGCGGGAGAAGATGACGTGATTGTGGCCGAACTGTCCAGTTTTCAGCTGGAAGGGACGCTGACTTTCCGCCCTCATCTCTGCGCCATTTTAAATCTGACGCCTGATCACCTGGACCGCCACGGCTCCTTTGCCGCTTATGCCGCAGCTAAAGCCAGGATCTTTGCCAACCAGCGCGAGGATAATGCCGTTGTTCTCAATGCGGACGACCCCCAAACAAAGAAACTGGCAGGTCGGTCGGCAAGCCGCATCTACTTTTTCAGCCGCAAGGAGGAAGTGGAACGCGGTGCTTTTCTCCGCGGCGGTTTCATTGTCCTGCGGGACGGAGAGCGGGAGGAAGAAATTTGCCGGGCACAGAATGTTGCCATTCCCGGTGCACATAACCTGGAAAACGCTCTGGCTGCAGCACTTTTGGCCTGGCTGGGCGGAGTTGAGGCGGAGGTAATTGCCGGCGTCCTAAGGTCTTTCCCCGGGGTGCCGCACCGTCTGGAGTTTGTGCGGACAATAAAAGGTGTGGACTATATCAATGATTCCAAAGGAACAAATCCGGATGCTACTATTAAAGCGCTGGAGGCAATTCAAAAAAAGGTTATTCTCATCGCGGGAGGCTATGAAAAAGGGGCCGATTTTACCCCGCTGGTAAAAGCCATGCAGGGAAAAGTAGGCCACGCCGTTCTCATCGGGCAGGTGGCGGAACGCCTGGGCAGGGCGCTGGCCGGTGCAGGTTTTGACGCCTATACTTTTGCCAAAACGTTGGAAGAAGCGGTGGCAATGGCGGCAAATATGGCCCGGCCGGGAGACGTGGTGCTTTTATCACCCGCCTGTGCCTCCTGGGATATGTTCCGGGATTTTGAGGAGCGGGGAGAAGTATTTAAAAAAGCAGTCCGGTCTTTGGAGGGACAAATAAATGGCCGGTAGGCGGAACCGGAATCTCCATAAAAATGAAGCTGATTTTATCCTGCTGTTCACGGCCATGACGCTGCTGGCAATCGGCATTGTCATGGTTTTCAGCGCCAGTTATTATATGTTGCGTGAACGGAATGATCCGTATTATCACTTGCGCCGGCAGGTAATGTGGGCGGCTTTAGGCCTGGTTGGGATGATTTTTTTCAGCAATTATGACTACTGGAAGCTGAAACGCTGGACCAATCTGGCAGTGCTGGCGAGCATTGTCCTGCTTGTGGCCACTTTTATCCCCGGCGTCGGGGTGGAGATTTACGGGGCCAGACGCTGGATTGGCATCGGCGGTTTCACCGCCCAGCCGTCGGATTTGGCCAAAGTTGCGTTGGTCATGTTTGCAGCGGCATATTTATCCCGCAGGGATGTGGAGGTGCAGAAGTTTATCAGCGGACCGCTGCCGGTCATGGCGGTCATGGGCATTATTTTTGCTTTGATTATCAAACAGCCGGACCTGGGGACGGCTCTTTCCATTGCAGGTACTGTCATGATTATTCTTTTTACCGCCGGCATGCGCGTGCAGCATATCTTTCTGGTGGCGCTCGCCGCCGTACCTTTGCTTGTTCACATGGTGCGCAGTGAGCCCTACCGCTTGGAGCGCTGGCTTTCCTTTCTTGATCCCTGGGCCGACCCACTGGATACCGGTTATCAGATCATCCAATCGCTGTATGCCATTGGTCCGGGAGGCCTTTTTGGCGCAGGGCTGGGGCATGGACGGCAAAAAATGTACTACCTGCCCGAACCGCATAGTGATTTTATCTTTTCCGTAATTTGCGAAGAACTGGGGTTTATTGGCGCCAGCACCGTTTTACTGCTGTATTTTCTCCTTTTCTGGCGCGGTTTTAAAGTAGCCCTGTCTGCACCCGATGCTTACGGCAGTCTGCTGGCGGCCGGCATTGTCACCATGATCGGCCTGCAGACATTGATGAATATCGGGGTGGTTACCGGTTCCATCCCGGTAACGGGGATCAATTTGCCGCTGATTAGTGCCGGTGGTTCTTCGCTGCTTTTTACCTTGTGCAGTATCGGGGTTCTCTTAAATATTTCCAAGCATACGAAATGAGGAGATGTCTGTGAAAGTATTGTTTGCCGGGGGCGGGACGGGGGGACATATTTACCCTGCCCTGGCCCTTGCCCGGTACCTGCGGGAAAAGGAAGGCGCCGACGTGCTCTTTGTGGGAACGGCACGGGGCATGGAAGCGCAAATCGTGCCGGCGGAGGGATTTCCTCTGGAACTTATTCCTGTCGAGGGTTTCTCGCGGCGTTTTTCACTGCAGCTGGGACGAGCTGTTTTTCTGGCCGGGGCTGCGGTCTTGCGGTCACGCCGTTTACTTGGATGTTTTAAACCGGACGTGGTGGTGGGAACGGGCGGCTATGTGGCCGGGCCGGTGGTGCTTGCAGCATGGCTTGCGGGCATCCCCACCGTGCTCCATGAACAGAATGCCGTTCCCGGACTGACCAACGTCTGGTTATCACGCCTGGCCGACCGTGTCTGCTTATCTTTCCCTGGCAGTGAAAAATATTTTCCCAACGTGCGAAAAACTGTGCTTACCGGCAATCCCCGGGCTACGGAAGCATACAGGGCGGCTGAGGCGTCGCTGCCCGCCGAACCGCCGCTGGACGGCAGGCGACCTGTCCTGCTCTGTGTGAGCGGCAGCCAGGGGGCGGCCAAAATAAATGAAACTTTTTCCGCCGCCCTGGAGGCGGTGCTTGCCTCCTGTCACGTGCAGGTCGTCTATATTACAGGCAGGCGCTACTTTGCCGAACTGTCGGCAAAACTGTCCCGCTTGCAAAAGCGTTATCGTACAAGCCTCCATATACTGCCCTATCATGCGCAGCTGCCCATGCTTTTGTCCCGTACCAGCCTGATGGTAAGCCGGGCGGGCGCCACGACCCTGGCGGAACTGACGGCGCTGGGAGTGCCGTCAATCCTGATTCCATCCCCCAATGTAACCAACAACCACCAGGAGCATAATGCTAAGCTTTTGGCCGCAAAAAGGGCGGCCGTGCTGATAAAGGAGGAGGAGTTGTCGGCGGCAGGTTTGGCTACTCTACTTGTCGAATTATTGTCCGACAGGAAACGACTTGCCGCCATGGCAAAAGCCGGCAAAGCTTTGGGTGTACCGGATGCAGCCGCACGCATGGCCGCTGTCATCCGCTCTCTCTGCCGTCGTTAGACCTGTATCCAAAGAAATCTTTTTCGGAACGTCCCTGCGGAAACACACAATCGGCCCTTTTGCCATACTATAAATTACGGCTAAGGGTTGAACGCGGAGGTGCACATGGACCAGATCGCCCGGAAGCTTGCTGCCAGTATAACCGGAGCTGTCAGAACAAAAGAGCCGCTCTGCCGCCATACATCTTTTAAAATTGGCGGGCCGGCCGATCTTTTCGTAGAGCCGGCAACAATAGAGGAGCTGGCTTTTACCTTGGCATGCCTGCGCCAAGCCGGTGTGGAGTGGTTTCTACTGGGGAACGGTACCAATCTGCTGGTGCATGATGCCGGTTTCCGCGGGGCTGTCATACGGCTTGCCGGAGATTTTCGCCGCTATGAATTTGACGGTCTGATTGTCCGTGCCGGGGCGGCTGTATCATTGGCCCATCTGGCCAGGGAAACCGGCCGCCGCGGCTATGCCGGTCTTGCTTTTGCCGCCGGGATTCCCGGAACCGTGGGCGGCGCTCTGGCAACAAATGCAGGGGCCCATGGTGTGGCCTTTGGTGATGTCGTGGCTGATGCACAAATAATGGATGAAAGCGGGGAATTACATACTTGCCTGCCGGAGACTTTGGGGCTGGCATACCGTAAAAGCAATATTTCGCCTGCTCATGTTGTTTGTGCCGTTACACTGCAGTTGTCAGCGGGAGACAGAGAAGAACTGGAGAGGCAGTGCCGGGATGATTTTCTTTTTCGCCGGAAACACCAACCCCATCAACCCAATGCCGGAAGTATTTTTAAAAACCCGCCGGGCGATGTTGCCGGCAGGCTGATTGAAGCTGCGGGCCTCAAAGGCTGCCGGGTGGGAGGAGCGGTGATCTCCGCCGTGCATGCCAATTTTATTGTCAATGACGGGCAGGCAACTGCCGCCGACGTCATGGCTTTAATCGACAAGGCACGTGCAGAGGTGGCCGGCAAATTCGGCATTGAACTGGAACTGGAGATCTGTCTGCTCGGCTACTAACGGGGAAGGTGGAGTTATGGACAGATATGTGATCCGTGGGGGAAGACGCCTGCAGGGGACTGTCCGGGTTGGAGGAGCAAAAAACGCCATTTTGCCGATTCTGGCGGCAACAGTTCTGAATAGAACTAAAGAAGATATTATCCTGACCAATGTCCCGCATATCAGGGATGTGGTAAAGATGGTTGATATCCTCCGCAGCCTGGGTGCGGAAATAACCTGGAGCGGCAATAATATGGTTGTTTCCACCCACAATTTGAGCGGTTTTGCCATCAGTGAGAAACTGATGCGGGAAATGCGCTCCACGATTTTCCTGATGGGAGCACTTTTAGGGCGTTTTGGTCAGGTCTGCATCTCCCATCCCGGCGGTTGCGCCATCGGGCAGCGGCCGATAGAGCTGCACCTGAAAGGGCTGAGAAAACTGGGTGCCCAAATACGGGAGCAACATGGGTTTATTTACGCGTCCTGTTCCCGTCTAACCGGGGCCGAGATCCATCTGGACTATCCCAGCGTAGGGGCAACGGAAAACATTATGATGGCTTCCGTTTATGCCCGCGGCATGACAGTAGTCAGCAATGCGGCCAAAGAGCCGGAAATAGTTGATTTGCAAAATATGCTGAATAAAATGGGTGCCAAAATCCGCGGCGCCGGAACGGACCAAATTCGCATCACCGGCGTGACACAACTGCACGGCATTGAATACAGTGTGATCCCCGACCGGATTGTGGCCGGCACGCTGATGATTGCCGCCGCCGCCACCGGCGGTTCGGTTACGCTGGAGAATGTTATCCCCGGCCACCTGGAAGCGGTCACGGCAAAGCTTAGGGAAACGGGCGTGCAGGTGCGGGAAGAAAACGGCAGGCTGCATGTGGAAGCACCTCCCCGTCTGCGGGCTGTGGAGTATGTCCGGACACTGCCCTATCCCGGCTTTCCAACCGATTTGCAGGCACCGATGATGGCCGCGCTGGTGAGGGCCAAAGGCACCAGCATCGTTATTGAAAATGTTTTTGACTCCCGCTTTAAACATGTAGGGGAGCTGAACCGCATGGGCGCACAAATTACTGTGGCCACGGACAACCGGACAGCCATCGTCCATGGGGTGGATAAACTGACAGGCGCCATAGTTACTGCTCCGGATTTGCGGGCGGGGGCAGCCTTGGTCATAGCCGGACTGACTGCCGAGGGAGAAACTGTGGTAGAAGGCCTGGAGCATATTATGAGGGGCTACGAAAATCTGGAAGGAGACCTGGCAAAGCTGGGAGCCGATATCAAACGTGTCCGTGGATAGCGGGCTGCTGCCGGCAGCCCGCCGCCGGCGTCCGGCAGAGAAAAGGCGGAGGTAAGAGATGGACAAGTCCTTACGAAGACGAAGATACAGCAGACGGCACGCCCGGAAACCGGCTGCGACAGCCGCTGTAAAAAAATATTTTTTGCGCTTGCTGCTTATTTTTGTGCTTGTCTGTGCCGTCCTGGGCGTTTTGCGCTCCGATCTTTTCGACCTCAAGGAAGTTACAGTCACGGGCAATGAGCGTACCCCGGAAGCGGAAATACGGGAAGCGCTGCAGGTGGAGCGGGGGGTCAATATCCTACAGCTGGATCTGGACGCTTTGACAGAAAGGGTGTTGGCCATTCCCCGCATTGCGCATGTGGATATCAGGCGTCTTTTGCCTGACGGGCTGCAGGTTGAAGTAACGGAGTATGACACGCTGGTACTTGTCCCTTACCAGGAGCATTTTTTGGAAGTGGGGGAAAACGGCAAAATTTTAGGTTCAACGGCAGACCCGCAGCAATATGCCCTCCCCCTTTTGACAGGGCTTTTACCTGTGACGGGGAAAATGGGGGAGAATATTTTGGACGGGCGCCTGCTGGAGCAGGTACGGGAATTATGTTCGGCCCTGGCGGAAACAGGCGTGCCTGTCTCTGAAATCAACACCTCCCAGGAAGAAAATTTGATTATTGTGACAATGGACGGGCTTTCCGTCTGGCTGGGAAATAAAAATTTTGCCGAAAAAGCACAAGTTCTGTTGCAGATTCTGGGACAGCTTGGCGGCCGTCAGGGGGAAGGCTACCTTGATTTACGCGTTCCTACGGCGCCTGCTTTCCATATCATAGAAACAAAAAACACAAAAAACAATTAGTCTAAAAAAAGGGAAAACTTCACTCTTGTTGAATAAATCTATAGTAACGCAAACATATGCGGCGAGAGGGTGTTGTGTGATGAAACGCAACTTGATTTGCGGCCTGGATGTCGGCACTTCCCATGTACGGGCCATCGTCGGGGAAGTGGATCTGAACGGGACTATCAACATAATTGGTGTCGGGACAAGCCCTTCTCATGGTTTGAAAAAAGGGGTTATTGTCGATTTGGATAAAACGGTGGAAGCAATTGCAAACGCGGTGGAAGAAGCCGAGCGGATGGTGGGCACAACAATACCCTCCGTTTTTTTAGGTATAGTCGGTTCCCAGGTGGGGCTGATCGACAACCGCGGCGTAGTTGCTGTGGCCGGTGCCGATAAAGAAATTACGGAAGAAGATGTGGAACGTGTCCTGCAGGCCGCAAAAGTGATTGCCCTGCCACCGGATCGGGAAATTATCGATGTGATACCGCGTGAATTCATTGTTGACGGCTATGACGGGATTCGAGACCCGGTAGGTATGGTAGGTGTACGGCTGGAAGTAGATGCCATGGTTATTACCGGCATGATCACTTCCTTGCGCAATCTTTACCGCTGCGTGGAAAGGG
>LSQX01167460.1_pt1 | contig 47359 bp, 43 predicted proteins | sample 654561 | NCBI WGS metagenome assembly LSQX01 (sample SAMN04489861, study PRJNA283612) | anaerobic digester metagenome | isolation source: 4 biogas reactors fed with cattle manure at either 37C or 55C with and... | place: Denmark: Kongens Lyngby | collected 2014
AAGTATGCAGCCGTGCTGCAAGAGACCCGATATGACCGTCTGTATATCAACACACCGGTGCGCCCTCCCGCGGAGTCTCGCGTCCGGGCTTCCGACCGGGCTCATGTGGAAAGGGCCGCGGATCTCCTGGGCGGCGTGTCCATCGATCTTCTGGTTTCCGATGGATTTCACAGCGAGATTGCCGATGATTATCGGGCGATCCTGAGCATCATCAAGCGACATCCCATGAATCAGTTCGAAGTGGAAGGATTTCTGAAGACCAGGAGCAATGGCGATGTGCAAGGGTTGCTGAAGCGCTTGAAGGAGGATCCCTTGGTGGATGTGGTCGAATATAAAGGATACAGCACATTTCGTTTAAAATAGGAAACAGGGGCGGCTTAGCAGGCACCTTTTCCGAAATCGTGGCTACCCATTTTCAGCCTCCTATGGTATCATGAAAGCGATATCATTTTCGCACAATGCTCGCAAATCATGACCGAAAAAAGCTCATTCTGTCGGCGGAATGAGAGGAGGCAAGATGAACGGCCCGATGAGTTTGGATCAGGCTGCCGCCTGGGCGGCGCTCCTGTTTGTACTCTATGCCATGATTTCGGAGAAGATCCCATACCCGGCAGCCGCGTTCGGCGGTTTGCTTGTACTGGGATTTTTTCGTATCGCTCCGCCGGCCACTTTGTTTTCGGGATTTTCCTCTCCGGCACTGTTCACGGTAGCCATCGTTTTGGTCATGAGCGCGGGTATCGTGGAATCCGGTATTTTTTCGGGATTCGGCAAAGCCGTTGCGGCAAGGGTCAAGGCTCCGGTCAAACAACTGTTTGCCGTTTTTTTATCCACTTCTCTTTTGTCGGCGTTCATGAACAACGTGGGTGCGATCGGCATCATGCTGCCGACGGCTAAGCGAATGGCACGCAGAGCAGGGCAGCAGGCTGCTGATTTTGGCATGCCGCTGGCCTATGCCTCCATTTTGGGCGGCTCCGCAACGCTGATCGGTACCGCGTCGAATCTGATCGTGTCTACCTATCGCCTTCAAGCCTACGGAGCATCTTTTCGGATGTTTGATTTTTCCGCCCACGGGATCGCAATCATTTTTTCCGGGATGCTGGTCTTGTTCGTATGCCGCCTGTGCGGATTGCATCCGACCGTTCAAAAACCTGCGGAAAAGGCGCTGGAGACGACAGAGAGCGAGCTGTTGAATCTGAATGTGTCTCCGGAGCGCACCAAAAGAAAATCGGCGATCGTGCTGCTCACCCTGATACCGGCCGTTCTGGCCGCTGCCGGCGGACTCCTCCATCCGTCCGTAGGATTCGGCTCGGTGGTCATCCTCTGGCTGGCTCTGGGAATCCTGTCTCCGGACAATGCGATCAAGAACATCAACATTCCCGTGATTCTCTTTTTGGGAAGCATGTTGAGCCTGTCGTCGATCCTGGAGAGCACCGGAGCGCTTCGCTCTGTGGCCGAACTCATCCTGCCCCTGGCTGAAACCCTGCCGGCTTTTCCCTTGATCCTGCTGATCCTGGGGTTCACGACGCTGTTTGCCAATATGATGGATAATGCGGTTGCTGTCGTGATCATGGCGCCGCTGATGATCCAGTTGGATTTGTCCGGAACAGTGGCCGCAGGAGCCGATGCCTTGTTGATGGCCGTTGCGGCAGGTGCGAGTCTGGGCATTGTGCTGCCCACCCATCAGGCGGCCATCGTATCGATGGAGAGTACTGAATTTTCAAGAAAAAGCTACATCCGAACCGGCGCAGTCATCGTTCTGCCTGCAGCAACGCTGGCTTCCGCTGTAATCTATTTTGTATGGCTCTGACTATTCTACAGGAGGAGACGCTATGGAATTCAAACAAATCTATACCAAAGGACTGGCCCACTGTTCCTATGTGATCGGCGGTAAAAACCAATGTATCGTTGTGGATCCGGCCAGAGATGTGGAGCCGTACCTTGAGGCGGCCAGAAATTTCAAGCTGCCGATCACCGGGATCATCGAAACCCATCTGCACGCCGATTTTGTGTCGGGACACATCGAACTGGCGGAACGGACAGGCGCCACGATCTACATGACGGCTCAGGCCAATGCGGAATACAAACACTATGCCATGGAAGACGGGGAAGAGATCCTGATCGATACGTTGCTGATTCGCATGATCGACACACCGGGACATACGCCGGACGGTGCGGTGTTCATCGTTTCGGATCTGGAACGAGGCAAGGAGCCCATGCTTGTCTTTACCGGAGACACCTTGCTGGTGGGAGATGCAGGGAGACCGGATCTCTTCCCGGACCGCAAGGAAGAGTTGGCTTCTAAACTCTATGCCAGCCTCAGGCGCATCGAAGAGATCGGAGACAATGTGGAAGTCTATCCCGCCCACGGTGCCGGATCATTGTGCGGAAAAGCGTTGTCCTCCAAGCTGTCTTCCACCATCGGAACGGAAAGAAAGCATAATCCGGCACTGAACATCCATCCGGAGGAAGAATTTGTCCGCTCCTTTTTGGCCGACATGCCGGAAGCGCCGGATCATTTTTCCCGCTGTTCGGAAATCAACCGCATCGGCGCACCGCCGGTTTATTCGCTCGACGCCCCTGTGTCCTACGGGCCCAAAGAATTCCTTGAGCTGGCGCAATCCGGGTATCTGGTGGTAGACACGAGAGATCAGCTGCCGTTTGCCGCCGCCCATATCCCCGGTGCTTTCGGACTGAGCCTGAAAGGAAATTTTGCAACCTTCTCCGGCTGGATCCTGCCGCCGGAAAAACCCATCCTGCTGGTGACCGATTCGCCCCAGGAATATCGGGCAGCCCTTCGAGGCCTGTACAGCGTTGGACTGGATCGGGTCGCGGGACATCTGGAGGGCGGAATGGATGCCTATGAGGACAGCGGGTATCGAACGGCCAGACTGGAAAGCATTTCGATCGTGGAACTGAAGGAACGCATGGATGCGGGGGAACTTCTGGTCGTGGATACCAGATTAAAGAGCGAATACGACAAAGAGCACATTGCCGGAACGCTCCATGCGGCCGCACCCGATGTCCGCGTCCGCTACAAAGAATGGGAAGGTGACAAGACACTGGCTTTTATCTGCAACACGGGAAACCGGTCGTTGCTGGCCGGAAGCCTGATGCTCAATCTGAGCTGCATGGATACGGTGATCAACGTGATCGGCGGCACGACAGCTTGGACAAAGCTCGGGTATCCCGTCGTAAAGGGGGAATAGGATGGATATTCTGCGCATGCTGTTTGTGGAGCCCTGGCCCTGGTGGTTGGGCGGGATCGCCATCGGCCTTCTGGTCCCGCTTTTGTATTATTTCCTGAACACGGCACTGGGTGTATCCACGGGCTATGGGAATCTGGTCAAACTGTTCCTGCCCCGTTCGAAGCTGAAATGGCTCAATACCGACACGTATGCCAAGATTTTCAACTGGCGCTTCTACTTTATTGCCGGCATGATCCTGGGCGGGTTCCTGTCCGCCAGGGTATCCGGCGGAGCGTTTCTGTCAACGGAAATGGGATTGTTCACGCAACAGGTCCGGTGGCCGTTTGCAGGATATGCGGTCTGGTTTCTGACCGGCGGGATCCTGCTGGGATTCGGATCCAGAGTCGCAGGAGGATGCACCTCCGGCCACAGCATCCACGGGATTGCCAATCTGCATCCGTCCAGCATCCTGTCCACGATATTTTTCCTGTTGTTCGGAACGATCGGTGTGGCGTTCATACGCGCGCTGCTCATGGGGGGTGTATCATGAATAAAAATCTGCAATACCTCCTGTTCGGCGGTGTGTTCGGTTTTGTTCTGAGCCGGGTAGGGGCTTCCGATTACAACCTGATTTTCCGGATGTTTACGGGAGAAGATTTGAAGCTGGCGTATGTGATCCTCACTGCGATCCTTACCGCAGGCGTCGCTATGGCTGTGTGGAAGCGGACGGGCATGAAAGGGCGCGGGGGAACGGACGTCACCATCCGCAAAAAACCGCTCAACGTCCGAAAAAACATCCTCGGGGGTGCGATCTTCGGCCTCGGCTGGGCGATTTCCGGTGCATGTCCGGGGACGGTCCTGGCCCAGGTGGGAGAGGGAAAGCTACTGGGTCTGGCGACGATGCTGGGCATGATCCTCGGCACGTTTTTCTATGCGCTTGTGGCGGAAAGGCAGGAAAAATAGATGGAATCCCAAGGGAACGGAAGAAGGATCCGCAGAATCCATCTGGCGGGAGGCTGTTTCTGGGGGCTCGAAAAGTACATGAGCTTGATCCCGGGCGTGGTGTCCACCCAGGTGGGCTATGCCAATGGCCGGACCGAAAAGCCGACCTACGAGGAGGTGTGCTACGAAAAAACGGGTCATGCGGAAACGGTACTTGTTACCTACGAACCGGAGCGGATGCCGCTTTCCCGATTGCTGACGCTCTACTTTGATGCGATCGATCCGCTGGCAAAGAACAGACAGGGCTTCGATATCGGACCTCAGTACCGAACGGGCATCTATTATGAGGACGAAGAAGATCGAGAGATTGCCGAAACCGCTGTTGCCGAACTGCAGAAGAAGTTCGGCAAACCGGTCATGATCGAAGTCGTCCCTCTGGAGAACTATGATCCGGCGGAAGAGCATCATCAGAAATATCTTGAAAAGAACCCCGGCGGCTACTGTCATATCGGCAGAGATGCCTTTGCAAAGGTGCGCGGGAAGGTGGAAACGCTGTGAAGTACGAGAAGAAGTCCCGGGAAGCGCTGCAAAAAACGCTCACGAAAATGCAATACAACGTGACACAAAACAATGCCACCGAACCTCCGTATATGAACGCATACAACCGGCACTTTCAAGAAGGGATCTACGTGGATGTCACCACAGGCGAGCCCCTGTTTTCTTCTGCCGACAAATTCGAATCCGGATGCGGGTGGCCCAGCTTTGCGAAACCCATCGAACCGGCTGCTGTCAGGGAATTGAAAGACACTTCTCACGGAATGATTCGCACCGAGGTGCGCAGCGGCGCAGGGGATGCTCATCTCGGACATGTGTTTTCGGACGAACCACCGGATCGAGGCGGGTTGCGGTATTGCATCAACAGCGCTTCTCTTCGCTTCATTCCCAAAGACCGGATGGAGGCCTGCGGATACGGATATCTGTTGAAACTCTTTGAATAGCTCTCGTCTGCGTGACAAGGTCACCGAAGCAAGTGCAATGCGTTGCGCAAGAGTGAGAACTGTTCTATAATCAAGGAAAGGAGAAAATCATGCTGTTTCTATGTTACCCCGGTTGAATGACCTGCAAGCGAGCCATGGATTGGCTGAACAAGCAGGGGATCGACTATCAATACAGGGATATCAAGAAAGAGAATCCCACGTTCGAAGAATTGAAGCGCTGGTACGGGCGCAGCGGCTTGCCTCTGAAACGGTTTTGGAACACCAGCGGGATCCCTTATCGAAAGTTAGGCTTGAAGAACCGGCTCCCGGACATGTCCGACGAAGAGCAGCTGCGCTTGCTGGGTACCAACGGAATGCTTGTAAAGCGGCCCCTTGTAGTCGGAACGGACTTTGTCCTGACAGGGTTTCAAGAGGCGGAATGGAACGAGCAATTCAAGTAAATGCAAAAGAGAATACAGGAGGAAACGATGAACGAGACGAACACCATGAAAAATCTGATGGCAGCTTTTGCCGGAGAATCACAAGCCAACAGAAAATACCTGGCCTATGCGAAGAAAGCGGAAGCGGAAGGGAAAATGAATGCCGCAAAATTGTTCAAAGCGGCTGCGGATGCAGAGACGATCCACGCCATGAAAGAATTTGAACTGGCGGGCAAAGTCGGTTCCACGGAAGAAAACCTGAAAGACGCCATGGCCGGGGAGACCTACGAATACAAAGAGATGTATCCTCAATTCATGCAGGAAGCCCAGGAGGAAGGAAACAAGGCCGCAGTCACGGCCTTCAGCTATGCGTTGCAGGCAGAGGAAGTCCATGCGAAATTGTACCGGGACGCTCTGACGGAAGAAGAGGATGGAGAAGAGGCCTTTTACTACCTGTGTCCGGTGTGCGGAAACATCGAAAAGACCGTACCGGAGAGATGTCCGATCTGCGGCGTGCCGGGCAAGAAATTTATTCAATATTGAGATGCGACGGAGCGGAGGATGCAACGACTGCCTCCGCTCTTTTTACATCATGGAGGAATAACGATGAACCCCGAGAAGAACAACAGCGCATTGAAGCGCATCACGGCCTTGGCTTTTCTATGGATGATTGCGGTGAACGGAATGGCCAATGCGCTCCCCATCAACGGTCTTCAGACCGGACAGGTATCGGATTCCTATCCGAATCACTTCGCTCCGGCCGGAGTCACATTCTCCATTTGGGGTGTGATCTATCTGCTGCTGGCGCTGTACACACTGTATCAGTTCGGCTTGTTCCGCGATCGGAGCGAAGGTGCGCCCGAGTACCGGGAAGACTATATCCTCAAGCTGTTTACGGTTTCATCGCTGCTCAATGCAGCTTGGATCTTTGCCTGGCACTATCGATTGATTCCGTTTTCCCTGATCCTGATTGCCGGCATTCTGGTCTGTCTGATATTAATCAATTTGGAACTGGGACAAAAATCCTTGTCCACCCGGGAAAAAATGCTCGTTCGACTGCCCTTCAGCGTGTACTTCGGTTGGATCACCGTGGCGACCATCGCCAATGCCACCACGATGCTGGTGGATATGGGCTGGAACGGATTCGGACTGGCGGAATCCACATGGACGGTCATCATTCTTCTTACCGGTATGCTCATCGGGGTGTCCACCATGCTTCGGACCAAGAATGCAGCCTACGGTTTGGTGTTGTTGTGGGCTTATAGCGGAATTTGGCTCAAGCATACGTCGGCAAGCGGATTTGCAGGGCAGTATACACAAGTGATCCTGACCGTACTGCTCTGTATGGCCGTCTATGCGGCATCGGCAGCGTATCTTTTGCGGAGCAGCAGGAAAGAAGTACAGTAACAGTATGCGGATCGGATATGCCTGCGTCACCGTCGGTCCGGAAGATACGCAGATGAAAACGTGCCGACAGAGCAATGCCGATGAAGCGCTTCTGACGGAACTGATCGGTCATAACCTGGATGCGCTGGACCGACAGATCGAATACAATATCCGAAACCGGATTCGTTTGTTTCGGATCAGTTCGGACTTGATCCCTTTCGGATCCAGCCCGGTCAACCGGGTCCCCTGGCGGAAGCTCTTTGAAAAAAGATTGCAATTGACCGGCGAGAAGATCCAAAAACACGCATTGCGCGTATCGATGCATCCGGGGCAGTATACAGTGCTCAATTCGCCGGACAGGGACGTAGTGGAGCGGGCTGTGAAGGATTTGGCCTATCACTGCAACGTACTGGATACGATGAATTTAAACAAGCAACACAAAATCATTCTTCATGTGGGGGGCGTGTACGGAGATAAGGAGAAAGCCGCAGGCCGGTTTCTGGATCATTGCCGGAGCTTGTCTTCGGAGATTTTGGATCGGCTGGTTTTGGAAAACGACGACCGCTCCTATCACACGGGAGACGTGCTGTCCATCGCTCGCAAAGCGGGCCTGCCTGCTGTGTATGATAATCTGCACGACCGGGTAAATCCGGATCCAAACGCCGGCGGAACGGAAGAAGTGATCGCGGCGTTCGGCAGTACGTGGCGTCAGGAAGACGGCCCGCAAAAAATCCATTATTCCCAGCAAGATCCGGAGAAAAAACCGGGATCCCATTCCGCAAGCATTGCCATCGATGCGTTTTTGGCATTCACAGAACACCTTCCCGATCCCGCCATCGACGTTATGCTGGAAGTCAAAGACAAGAATCTCTCCGCGATCAAGTGCATTATGTGCACGCAGCAGGGAACAAGAATCAAGGATCTGGAAGAAGAGTGGAAACGGTATAAATACAAAGTGCTGGAAAAGTCCCAAACGGCCTACGATCAAATCCGTGGGCTGTTTGCCGATCAATCCGGCGTACAGCCCACAGCGTTCTATCGGCTCGTAGAAGGAGCCCTTCGGGCGGAAGACCGGGCAGGAAGTCAGATCAATGCCGCCCTGCATGTGTGGGGATATTTCAAAAAAAAAGCGACCCCGACGGAGCAGCAGATGTTTTTCCGTCTCATAGAAGACGTTGAGACCGGAAAGAAAACGGGGGATGCCTTGCGCAGAATGCTGTGGCGCATGACGCTGCGCTACGATCAGCCGTATCTCAAAGAGTCGTACTATTTTCACCTCTAACGAAAAAAGGAGCCGGAGGCTCCTTTTTGAATGCTTATTTTGCCGAGATGCTCAGGATCTTGAATCCGGCGTTCTCTATGGCATCTTCCAACGGTTTGATCTCTTTGCAATCTGTTCTCAGAAGCATTTCCGCATCGCTGTCGTCATCGGAGACCACCATGGCCAGATGACTGATGTTCGTTCCGGTTTCCGAAATGACTGCGCCCAGTTTGGACAGCATCCCGGGTTTATTGGCGATTTTGATCACCACCCGCGTCCCGGTAAACCTGGCGCCCAGCATATCGATCAGGGCGTCGAAGAGGTCGCTTTCCGTAACGATCCCCACCAGTTTTTTGTGATCATCCACGACCAGAAGGGCACTGATCCGCTGATCCCGCATCAATACGGCTGCGTCTTCGATAAATGCGTCGGGAGATACGGTAAACACGTTTTTGGTCATGGCGTCCCGAACGGTGGATTTGGAGAGCAGATAATTGATTTCAAAGATGCTGAGTGTCGTTGCCTTGCTGGGGGAAACCCGCTCCACATCCCGGTCGGTAATGATGCCCACTACCCGATCTCCGTCCAATACGGGCACTTTTTTGAGGTTGTTCTCGCGCATGAGCGCCATAAGCGCGCTGATCGAGGCGTTGACCTGGATCGTGTAAGGATCTTTTGTCATGCGGTCCTTGATGAACATGATTCCTTCTCCTTTCGGCAGGCCGCACACGGCAGTGTGCATTCCATACTACAAATTCAAGGTAAATAACGGCGGTGGTACGTGTTGTGAAAAGGATCTAATGAAAAGAGAGGAGGATGAACTCGCATAAGCAAGTACATGAAATCTTGTGCCTTTTACCTTGAATATGTAGTACAGTCTTCCTGGACGCGCCCGCAATGCACATCCATTGAAGGTATCTTACTATCGCATTCATGGCTTGTCAACAATTATAATGTGAAATCTTTGTTAAAAAGGGACAAGTTTTCACCTCCTGCCGGAGCACCGGTCCTATTTTTCAAGTTTTCCCATCTTTTTTGCCACATGTCCCCAGGCTTCCTGAATCAGTTTCCGCCCCGCAAACATCGACGTGAGGGCAGGATCCAGCTTCGGCGAGATTTCCACCACATCCATCCCGATGATATTGAGATGATCAAAACAAATCTCCAGAAGATCCAAAACCTGCCTCGGCGTGAGACCGCCAAACTGAGGAGTTCCTGTTCCCGGCGCAAATCCCGGATCGAGCCCGTCGATATCCAGCGTAATGTAGACGTTCTTGTACGCGGACATCGCGCGGACGATCTCTTCTCCTATGGCCTTCATTCCTCTTCTGAAACAATCTTTCGCGCTGGCTACTTGCAGCGGATGGTTCTTTTTGAACGCATATTCGTCGGGTTCGATGGACCGGATCCCCACGAAATACATGTTTTCAGTGCCGCCTACGTGATCCAGCTCCAGCGCTCTGCGCTGCGTGCTGCCGTGGCTGAGTTTATCACCGTCGATGTGGTCGCACAGATCGAAATGCGCATCGATGTGAATGATGCCGAATTCTTCGTCCGTTCCCCTGTCGATCCCTCTCAGAACGGGGATCGTTGTGCTGTGGTCGCCGCCGATCATCACAAAAAATTTATTCATGCCCACGAGCGAGGCTACATAATCGGCGATTTCCTCAAAGTACATGTCACGATCCTGTCCGTGGACAAAAGTGAAGTCTCCCGCATCGTATACGTTCAGAGATGCGTAAGACTCGAAATTTTCCGTATAAGGGGAGGGCGTGTAGGTATTTTCCCTCAGCACGGCGGGTCCTTCGCCGGCACCGCCCCGATAGCTGACGGCTTCGTCGAAGGGAATGCCGAAAATAACGGTATCCGCCTCTTTTTCTGTCATGGCCGGCTTGTTCAATCCGCACCATACCCCGGGGCTCAGTGCATTGTCATCTTTCGTTAGCATAGCGTCGCTCCTTTCCATACGCAGGATTTATAAGGGTAAAAATCGATTTCTTCGTTTTCTGGTGATGATCATATCCCAGGTGCCCCACTTTTCACCACCGAACATCAGCGAAGATTCGTTGTGCGCCACGTCGACAAAGCCGGCAGCTTTGTAGCAGTATCTTGCTGCCTCGTTCTGCTCGTACACCTTCAGCGTGACCGTGTCTGCTCCCAGAAGACCGAAACAGTACGCAACGGCAAGTTGTACCATCTTTTTGCCGATTCCTCTTCCCCGAACGTCCGGGGCCAGAAGAATGAAGCCCAGATGTGCGTTGTTGATCCTGGGTTCCAGGCGCATCACTGCGAAGCATCCGACGGGCCGGCAGGCTGCGTCCAACACTGTAAACAGGGTCCCGTCTCCCTCGGCATTCAGTTCGGCCTGCTTTTTTCCCAGGGATTCGGGCGAGGGCGGATAGTCGATGAGGTCGGCGCACCAGAGCGCGTGCTCCCGTTCATCGCGGATCCAATTCCGTATAGCATCTGCATCGGCAGGGCGGTAAGGTCTTACACGCAGCATCATTTCCTCCGTCTCACAAAATTATAACATATTTCCGACGAATTGCTTCCACGGTTGTAGGAAATCTTCTTCTGTAGTAAAATGAGCCGTACAATACAGAAAGAGGCAAAGAATCAGTATGAAAACAAAAAAACAATCCCCGGGAATCGGACAGGCCGGTTGCCTGATGCCGTTGACGATCGCCGTGCTGGCTTTTCTTTTGCTGGTGTCCTCGCTCTACCTTTTCCCCCAGTTCAAAGCGTCTCTGGGCCTGAAGGATCTGCCCACGTCCTTTGATGAAATGCGGGCGGATAAAGTGATGGGATACAAGACGGTCGAAGTTCGGGACAGCTTGCTGTCCCAGGCGCGGAGCACCCGGTATCTGGTCGTCCTGGAACAGGACGTTCGTGTGGACGTGCAAGTGAGTCAGATGCTTTGGAACATCCCGCTGTTTGAAAAGACAAAAGTGATCCACGCCTACGGTAAAGGAGCCTTCGGGATCGATCTTTCCGATTTGACGGAGGATGCCGTTCAGATCGACCACAACATTCGGGAAGTGGTTTTGATCCTGGGCGGGGCCGAACTGCTCTACGTGGAAAACGATTACGAAAAAACAACCTATGAGGAAACGGAGCATGCCCTGCTGGCTTTCGGAGATATCCGCCTGACGGCGGAGCAGCAGACGGTCGTGGATCGGGACATTCAGAACGCTATGAAAAAGGCTTTGGAAGAGGGCTCGGCCAGGGAAGAAGCGAAAAAAAAGATCCGCCGGTCTGCGGAGGCCTTCTTCGCACCCATCATCCATGCCATCGTGCCGGGATATGAAATCATCGTTCGGTAGCATGCGGAACAACCCGAGGCTTCCGATGAGTTATTTGTTGGGATTCCAAAAGGTTTTGCTTCCCAGAAGCAGCACAGTGTAGATCTCCAAACGACCGGCCAGCATCAGCAGGCTCATGAACATTTTTGTCGGTGCGGCGAAGTGTTCGTAGTTTCCGAAAATTCCCATCTCTCCGAAACTGGCTCCCGTATTGCACAGCATGGAGGAAGAAGCCAGGAACGCAGTACGCAGATCGTCTACATCGAGGGAAATCATAAAGGCGCCGAAGATAAAAACTGCGATATACGTAAAGAAGAAAGCAACGATCGCGTTGACGACGCTGGATTCCAGTGTTTTTCCTTCCAGTTTGATGCTGATCACGGCATTGGGATGGATGCGCATCGAGAAGCTTCGCCAGATCAGTTTTGTCAAGATCACGACCCGGATGACTTTGACGGCGCCACCCGTGGACGCGGACGATCCGCCGATGAACGTGAGGATGGTGAGCAGTGTTTTTGAAAAAGACGGCCAGGCCATGAAGTCGGCGCTTGCGTTTCCGGTCGTCGTCATAAAAGAAATCGTTTGAAAAACACCGAAGCGAAGAGCCTGGGGCGTCTCGTAGGTCTCTGTCAGCCGGAGATTCAGGCTGATCAGTATCGCCGAGACCGCCATAATCAAGAGAAAGGCCTTCAGTTCGGTGTTTTTTCGTATTTTGGCAAAATCTCTCTTGATCGCATAGTAGTACAGGGAAAAGTTCACGCAGGACAGAATCATAAAGAAGGCGATCACGGCTTCGATATACGGATCGTCAAAGTGCAGCAGGCCGTTGTTGTAATTCGTCAGTCCGCTGGACGCGATACTCCCGAAGGACAGAATAGCAGCGTCGAACAGGGACAGTTTTCCCCCGTAGAGCAGCAGGATCTGGATCAAAGTCAGAACGATATACGCAGCATATAATTTTCTTGCGGAATCCTGGTGTTTGGCATCCAGTTTTTGCAGGCTCAGGCCGGGCGTTTCGGCCCGCAGAATGTTGTGCCCGTTGATCCCCAACGCCGGAAGCACCGAGATCACAAAGACCAAGATGCCCATGCCGCCCATCCACTGACAGAAGGATCGCCAAAAGAGAATACTCTGCGGGAGCGCTTCGATGTCGTGGAACACCGTGGCGCCGGTGGTGGTAAATCCGGATACCGATTCAAAAAAGGCGTCCGGGAAAGAGGGCAGGACTCCGGAGATCATGTAGGGAAACGTTCCGGTGAGAGAGGCGATGAGCCAGCCGAAAAATACGACGAGCAAACCGTCTCTGATCCTGAAATCTGCTTTCTTGCCGCGGGTAAACCATAAAAAGCTCATACCGATGCAAATGGCTGCCGCAGAAGATACACCGAATCCGTGGGCCGCTTCCTCTTCCCCAAAACGGAACGCCATAAAAAAGGACAGCAGCATCGCCAGACCGATGACGACGGCCAGAAAGCCGGATATTTTGATGATGGCTGACTTGTTGAGCGCCAACGGAACCTCCTATTTGTTCCTGTTCCAAAAAACCGGAGTGAACAGCAAAATGATGGTAAACAGCTCCAATCGTCCTGCGATCATCAGCAGGGACAGCAGCAGCTTGGATGCGCCGCTGTAGAATGCGTAGTTGAGTGTGGGCCCCACCATTTCGAATCCCGGGCCGATGTTGCTGATGCAGGCGATCACCGAAGACACCGCAGTGATCAAGTCTACATTCTCCAGACTGATCAGCAGGATACTCAAGACAGAAGTGAATATGTAGAGCAGCGTGAATCCGGCAACGCCGGACATCACTTCGGGTCCCATATTGCGCTCCCCTGCCCGCATGGGGACGACTGCATTGGGGTGCAGTCGTCGATAGGCACCCCTCTTGATCAGTTTGAAGATCAAAGCTGTGCGGATCACCTTGATCCCGCCGCCGGTGGAGGATGCGCAGGCGCCGACGACCATCAGCAGCAGAAGGATCATTTTACAGGATGCGGGCCACAGGTCGAAATCTGCCGTGGCGAAGCCGGTTGTGGTCATGATCGACGCCACCTGAAACAAAGCGTAGCGAAAACCCTCCACAGGATCGGAATAGAAGCCTTTCCACAGAAGCATCACCGTGATGAACAGCGTGGACGCTCCGATGATCATGAGATAACATTTCAGTTCGTAATCACGGAAGAACTGGCGGATCTTTCCTGTGAGCAGGGAGTGATACAGCGTGAAATTGACACCGGCGGCAATCATGAAGAAGCTGATGACCATGTCCACATAGAAGCTGTTGTATGCGCCGATACTGGCTGCGTAGGGCGAAAACCCTCCGGTGCCCACTGTACCGAACGTGTGGACGCTGGCGTCGTAGAGATCCAGGCCGCCGAACATCAGAAGGAGGATCTGGAGCAGCGTCATCCCCGCATAGATTTTATACAGGATCTTTGCGGTATCGTTTACGGTGAAAGATATTTTATCCATGGTGGGGCCTGTGGTTTCGGCGCGCATGATCTTTTGTCCTCCGATTCCCAGCATGGGAAGCAGCGCAACGGTCAGCACCAGGATCCCCATGCCGCCCAGCCAGTGTGTAAAGGATCGCCAAAACAACATGCCCCGGGGCAAACCTTCGATGTCTGTCAAAATGGAGGCTCCGGTAGTGGTGAATCCGGAAGCGGTTTCAAAGTAAGCGTCGATCAGGTGAGGAATCGCTCCGGACAGGACAAAGGGTATGGCGCCCAGGAGAGACATGGCCAACCAGGAGGTCCCTACGATAAAAAAGCCGTCCCGGGTGCGCAGCATGCTGTTCGCGGGAACGACGGTATACTTTCCCGCAAAATAGCCCAGCGCGATCATCGGTCCGCTGCAAAACAAAAACGCCATCGCCTCGCTGCGCTCTCCGTAATAAAGAGACACCAGCATGGGCAGCAGCATCGCTGTTCCTACCACGACGGTGACGGCACTGAGTACTTTTATGATCGGTCCTCTGTGTAAAACCATGACGCTTCTTTTCTTTATCCGGTTGACCGGATCCGGGTCAATGAGCCTTGGGTTGCTTGATCAGTGCTTCCAGCAGAGGTACACTGGACAGCAGGGACAGAATGACGACGCGATCCTCATCCTGTATTTTTGTGATTCCGCTGGGAATGATGATTTCGTTGTTGCGATGGATCGCCGCAATGATCACCCCTTCGGGGATCTCAAGTTCGGCCAGCGTTTTCCCTGTAATCGGCATTCCCTTTTCCGCCCAGATTTCCGTGAATTCCGCTTGTCCCTGGATCAGTTGGGAGAAGATGACGATTCCGGATTTCTGAATGTAGCGGAGAATATTGGTGGCGCACATATCCATGGGATTGATGGTCATGTTCACGCCCAGTGTTTCGATAAGTGCAGCGTAACTCTTTCGGCTGACTTTGGCAACGACATCCTCGATGTTCTGCTGCTTGGCCAGCAAGGAAAGCAGGAGGTTTTCTTCGTCAAATCCGGTTACCGCGACAAAAGCGTCCATTTCTTCGAGATTTTCCTCGTGGAGAAGGTTCGGATCCGTAGCGTCCCCGTGAAGCACGAGCACATTGTTCAGCCGGTCGGTCAAATATTCGCAGCGCGCCCGATCCAGTTCGATGATCTTGACTGCCACGCCGAAATCCGACAGCTTTTTTGCCAGGTAATAGCCGGTTTTTCCGCCGCCGGCGATCATGACGCGCGTCAGATCCGTATACCGTTTTTCCTCGTGGACTTCTTTGGCCAGATCCTTTACTTTCCGCTCCAATCCGATCACATAGACGGTATCGCCGGCTTCCAGCACGGTCAGTCCGTTGGGAACGATGATTTTTCCGCTTCTTGAAATGGCCCCTACCAGCATGTTGCCCAGAATTTTGGCCGTGTGGCGGATCTCCTTGTTGATGAGTTCGGGAATCTTGTCTGCTTTGAATTCCAAAATAGAAACGCCGTCGGCGGTGTAACAGCCGTCAGCGAGTGTGTATTTTTCCACAAGGTACTTGTATATTTCCGATGCGCAGGCCATATCCGGGTTGACGATGTAATCGATGTTCATTACTTTTTTGATGAAATCGATCTGTTCCACGTGCTCCGGCGAACGGACCCGTGCGATGACCTGGGGGCATCCGAGACGTTTGGCAAAAGAACAGATGACAATGTTTTTTTCGTCTTCGTCCACCACCGACACCAGCAGATCGTACTCCCAGATCCGGATCTCCTTCATGATGTCGATTCTCTTGGCGTTGGCGGTAACGGTGAGTATGTCCAGTCTGGAAGCGACCTTTTGGACCAGCGCTTCGTCTTTATCGATCAGCGTGACTTCGTTTTCTCCGCCCAGCAGGGCCTCGGTGATGGTCATTCCCAGCTTCCCGGCGCCTACGACAGCAACTTTCATTTCAATGTCCTCCAGAAATTCCGTAAAAGAGGTCCGGGCTTGCCCGAACCGCCTTCGTTGTCAGTTATGCATACGATCACATGTTGTCGCTGTCTTTCGACGGCACGGGATCCACAGTGGGATTCTCCGCCTCTCCGTCTTCTTCCGAAGCCGCGTTTTGCTGCTCGGCTTCTTTCTTTTCCCGTTCTTCCCGCCGAATTTTATCCTGCTCTTCTTTATCCATGGGGAAATGGGCACCGCAATAGCGGCAGAGCAATGAGTAGTACATTTTCCGCTCCGTGTGGAGAGAGGTATTGTATCCGATCATCAGGATGACGGCCAGGCCGATGAACTTGTTGAGCAATCCGATACCGGTGGCGAAGGCGGCGGCGAGCATGATCGCTAAGTTGATGATGATCTTTCGTTTTGTCACACTGCTGTATTTATATTTGTGCCCTTCGTGTTCTGCTGTCGTTTCACAAAACGGACAGGTGTCTTCGAAGTAGTTTCTCGAGAAGCGTTTGGGTGTGAGCCCGTCTTCGTCCACGATCAGATCCGGCCCCTTGAGTGCTTTTTTCAGTTTGATATAAGTCTTCAGGGCAGGCGGCAATTGGCGTTCTTCCTGCTGGTCGGGATGGTCATTCAAGTTTTTTCCCTGGTCGCTCATGGATGTTCCTCCGCTGATTACATGCAAATACTCTTTCGTGTTGCGATGACTGCAATGGTGTAAAACAGTATAGCACAATATATTGACAGGAGCAAATCCAAATAGTAATTGCCACATCGATATGATACAATGCTTTTATCGTAACAGGAGTGTGCAAAATGAAGCCAATCGTAGCAATCGTGGGCAGACCCAATGTGGGCAAGTCCACGTTCTTCAATAAGATAGTAGGGCGCAGAATTTCAATTGTGGAAGATACGCCCGGTGTTACCCGGGACCGCATTGCCGCGGAAGCCGAATGGAACGGGCGGGACTTTTTACTCATCGACACGGGCGGCATCGAACCGGATGCCAAGGATTTTATACTGTCAAAGATGAGGATCCAGGCGGAAATCGCTATGGATACGGCAAATGTGATCCTCTTTCTCGTGGACGGTCGCGCCGGTGTAACGGCAGCGGACAGCGATGTGGCAACCTTGCTTCGGCGCAAAGGGAAAGACGTGATCCTCGTAGCCAACAAGATCGACACCGCCAACCTGCCCGATGGATTCTACGACTTTTACGAGTTCGGTCTGGGGCATCCTTTCCCGATTTCTTCCACCAACCAGCTGGGACTGGGCGATCTCCTGGATGCCATCGTGGAAAAATTTCCTGCGGAAGCGGATGCGCCGGACGATGGGGACAGCGTCCACATTGCGATCATCGGGAAGCCCAACGTCGGAAAGTCTTCCATGGTCAACGCAATTCTGGGTGAGGAACGGGTGATCGTCAGCGAAGAGGCGGGAACGACCCGGGATTCCATCGACACTCCTTTCGTGAAGGACGGCGTGCGTTACGTGTTGATCGATACTGCCGGAATCCGAAGGCGAAGCCGTGTGAGTGACGATATCGAAAAATACAGTGTCATTCGGGCGCTGTCGGCCATCGAACGCTGCGATGTGGCGCTGTTGGTCATCGACGCTCAGGATGGCGTGACAGAGCAGGATAAAAAAATCGCGGGACTGGCCCACGAAGCCGGCAAAGGCATCATCGTCGTGGTCAACAAATGGGATCTGATCCCCAGGGAAACCAATACGATGCGCGACTATGCCCGGACCGTGAAGCAGGAACTGCAATTCATGCATTATGCGCCGGTACTCTTTACATCGGTCAAAAAGGGCCAGCGGCTGGAAAGTGTGCTGCAAACGGCGACAGCGGTATCTGAAATGAGGGCTATGCGCGTTTCCACGGGACAGTTGAACAGTCTTATTGCCGATGCCATGCTCATGAACAATCCGCCTTCGGACAAGGGCAGGAGACTGAAAATTTACTATGCGGCGCAGATCGGTGTCAAGCCGCCCCTGTTTTCTTTCCAAGTGAACGACAGGGAGCTGATGCATTTTTCCTACGCCCGCTATCTGGAAAACAAGATTCGAGACGGGTACGGATTTGAGGGAACTTCGATCAAGTTTGTGTTTCGGGAAAAAAAGGACAGAGAAAATGGATAGTGCACTTTCTGTGATCGGCGGTGCAGATGGCCCCACGTCGGTGTTTCTGGCAGCCGGCGGCAATCAGTTGCTTTCGGGACTTGTGATTGTGATCGCCTATTTTATCGGAAACATTTCTCCGGCAATACTGATCAGCAAGACCAAGGGGACGGATATTCGGCAGGCCGGAAGCGGCAATGCCGGGACGACGAATATGCTGCGGATTTACGGAAAAAAAGCTGCTGCCGCCACCTTGATGATCGATTTGCTGAAAGGGGTTGTCGCAGTATCGTTGGGTGCGGCAGTGGGGGGGCCCTATGTGTCTTTCCTCTGCGCTGACGCTGTGATCCTGGGGCACATTTGGCCGGTACTCTACGGTTTTCGGGGAGGGAAGGGTGTTGCCACAGGTCTTGGCGTACTGTTGGCCGTATCGCCTGCAATCGGCCTCATCGCCGCAATGCTGGCCCTTTCCGTCATCGGATGGACCAAACGCGTTTCGGCAGGCTCCATGGCGGGGGCCGGGGTTGTGCCGTTCCTGGCCTATTGGATCAAGCCGGCGTTCGTTCCCTACGGGATTTTTATGGTTTTCATGATCGTTGTAAAGCATCGGGGGAACCTCAAACGCCTTCTCAAGGGGGAAGAGCCGAAAATGAAATTGTAGGATTGACACGAAAGGATGAGCAATGAAAAAAAACATAGCAGTCATGGGCGCCGGGAGCTGGGGCACAGCCCTGGCCGTGACACTGGGACGCAACGGGCATCGGGTCCGGCTTTGGGATATTAACGAAACACATCTGAACGATATCAAGACGTTCAGAGAAAACCGGCCTTTTCTGCCCGGCGTGATGCTGCCCGACGGGGTGGACGTGACGGAAGATCGGAAACGGATGCTTGAAGAGGCGGATCTGGTGCTCTTCGCTGTCCCGTCCCAGCATTTCAGACAGGCCTTGACCCGGTCGGTATCTGATTTGCCCAAAGAGGCGATCATCGTGAACGTGGCCAAAGGGATCGAACAGAAGAGCTTGCAGCGCATGTCGGAAATCGCTTTCTCGATCCAATCCGACCTTCGGTATGTGGTATTGTCCGGACCTTCCCATGCCGAAGAAGTGGGAAGAGGCATGCCGACCACCGTCGCAGTGGCTTCGCCTAAACGGGAATGGGCGGAAGAGGTGCAGGATATCTTCATGAACGATTATCTGCGGATCTACACCAACGACGATGTGGCAGGTGTCGAACTGGGCGGATCCCTAAAAAACATCATCGCTTTGGGTGCCGGAATTTCCGACGGGCTGGGATACGGCGACAATGCCAAAGCTGCCATGATGACTCGCGGCATAACAGAGATTACCCGCCTCGGGGTGCGTCTCGGTGCGGATCCTCGCACGTTTTCGGGACTGTCCGGCATCGGAGACCTGATCGTCACCTGCACGAGCATGCACTCGAGAAATCGTCGATGCGGCATCATGATCGGAGAAGGAATGTCACCGGCTGAAGCCGTGGAAAAGGTGGGGATGGTCGTGGAAGGGATGTATACCGCCGATGCTGCGTACCGGCTGGCGAAGAAAGTCGATGTGGAGATGCCCATTACCGAAGCGATCTACCAGGTGATCCACGGCGATCTTCCCGCAAAGGACGCGGTGAGTCGGTTGATGTCCAGGAGCAGAAAGCATGAAAACGAAGATTCGTTGCTGCAATTAGGATGAAGAATAAAACCTATCACATCATCACCTTTGGGTGCCAGATGAACGAGCGCGACTCGGAAACGCTGGCGGGCATGCTGGACACGATGGGCTATGCTTATACGGAGGATAAAACGAAAGCGGATGTGGTTCTGCTGAACACCTGCAGTGTCCGGGAAAACGCCGACAAACGTTTTTTTGGTGTGCTCGGACAGCTGAAGCATCGGCGGCTGGCACAGCCGGACATGACGGTGGGTGTCTGCGGCTGCATGATGCAGCAGGAGCATGTGATCGCGGCACTCAAAGAAAAATTCCCCTGGGTGGATCTGATTTTCGGAACCCATAACATCCACAGATTCCCCCAACTGCTCCACGAAGTTCGAGAGCAGCACGTGCATCTCACCGATATATGGGCGGAAGGCGGCGCCATCGTAGAGCAGCTTCCAGCAAAGAGAGCCTTTTCGTATAAAGCCTATGTCAACATCATGTACGGGTGCAATAATTTCTGTACATACTGCATCGTTCCCTATACCCGGGGGCGAGAGCGCAGCAGGCAGCCGACGGAGATTCTGAACGAAGTCCGGAGGCTGGCGGAAAGCGGGACGAAAGAAATCACACTCCTGGGGCAAAACGTCAATTCCTACGGAAAGAGCCGATACGAAGCAGGCAGTTACTGCATGGATGACGGAGTGGAAGGGATGGATTTTGCCGGACTGATCCGGGCGATCGACAAAGTGTCCGGAATCGAACGGATCCGGTTTATGACGTCTCATCCGAAAGATATTTCCACGGATCTGATCCGGGCGTACGGTGACTGTGAACACCTCTGCCGGCATATCCATCTGCCGGTGCAGTCGGGGAGCGACCGCGTACTGCAAAAAATGAACCGGCATTACAGCCGGGATCAATATCTGGAGATCATCGACCGATTGCGGAAGATTTGCCCCTCGATTGCCGTGACGACGGATATCATCGTGGGATTCCCCGGAGAAACGGAAGAGGATTTTCGGGATACGCTGGATTTGGTCAAAAAAGTGAGGTACGACTCGGCCTTTACATTTTTGTATTCTCCGAGAAAAGGAACGCCGGCAGAGCACTTCGCCGATCAGATTTCCCAAGAGGTCCGGCATGACCGGTTCAATCGTCTAATCGAAGAAATCCACAGGATCCAGGGGGAAAAGAGCCTCGACTATCAAGGGAAAGTGCTCCCGGTGCTGGTAGAGGGTCCCAGCCGGACGAGATCCGATGTGTTCACCGGCCGCACCGATTCCTCAAAAGTGGTGGATTTCCCCGGCGCACCGGAGATGACGGGAAAAATCCTGCCTGTGCGGATCACACGAGCCAGGACCTTCAGTCTTTACGGAGAAGTGGAAGGAAACGATTCGGAATAACGCGCCGCTGTCTCCCGGAAAGCGGTCCTACAGGATATCCGAGATCAGCCGCCCTACGGATTCCTTGAATTTGATCCAAGTTGAGCGATTGCGGTAGATCACGGGAGTCAGACGGAAGGAATTCAGCATGTCGTGCTCGAATTCCTCTTCCAGCTTTTTGGCTACGGAACGATCGTACATGATGGCATTGCATTCAAAGTTCAGTTTAAAGCTGCGGATATCAAAATTCGCGGATCCCACGGAACTGACTTCGCTGTCTACGGTAATCATTTTCGCATGAAGAAAACCCCGATCGTAAATGTATACTTTTACTCCGGATTCCAGCAGAGAGCCTACATTATAGTAAGTGACCCAGTAGACGAAGGGGTGATCCGGCTGATTGGGGATCATGATGCGCACATCGACGCCAGATAAGGCAGCCATTTTCAGCGCTTCGTATATGCTTTCGTCCGGAATGAAATACGGGGTCTGCATATAGACGTTTCGCTCTGCTCTGGCGATCATTTTCAGATAAGCCAACTTGATTTCCGTGCTGGGACTGTCGGGTCCGCAGGATACGATCTGAATGCCGGTGGAATGGTCGATCGGTGTAAATGCGTAATAATCCACAGGAATCGAGAGGTCTTCTCCGGAGGCAAAACGCCAGTCCAACACAAACCGCGCGTCGATATCCTGTACGCAACCGCCTTCCACCCGGATGTGCGTATCCCGCCAGGAACTGAAACGGGCGCTGATGCCCACGTATTCGTTTGCAACATTAAAGCCGCCCAAATAGGCGACTTTGCTGTCGATGACGGCAAGTTTCCGGTGGTTCCGGTAGTTGAGCTTGAAATTGAAGAATCGAAACAGTTTCGGCGGAAAGAAAAAAGCGACTTGTCCGCCTGCCTGTTCCAGCCTTTGCAGATGTTTCCGCCGGATCCGGGAAGAGCCCATGGCGTCCAGCAAGAGCCGGACGCGGACGCCTTCCTCCGCTTTTTTTGCCAGCGCCTCGATAAATGCCAGCCCGACGGTATCCGGTTTCAGTATAAAATATTCGATGTGGATGTTCTTCTCCGCTGCTGCGATGTCGTTCAGCAAGTGGGAGAATTTTTCCGTGCCCTGGGTAAGGACTTGGACGCGGTTGTCCTGGGTCAGAAAGGCATTCCCGTACAGCTGATTCAGCCGGATCATATCCTTCCATCGCGCTTCGCCTCTGTTGGAGTACACGAACTGATTGTTTTTCATGTCTTCCATTTGATAGAGCAGCGCATCGTTGATCCGCTTTTCCTCAAAATGGGACAGCGTGAAAATCTTATGTCTGGAAATATTCTGAGAGAGCATTACGTAGAGCAGGATCCCAAAGCCGGGCACGACAAAAAGAATCATCAGCCAAGCCAGCGTTGCGGAAGGATTTTTCCGCTCCAGAAAGATGATGGTAAAGGCGATGAAAAAGTTTACAATATAAACAATCGCCAGAATCGCAGGGGTCGCCTGCAGATACGGGCTCAAAGCATCGGGCACGGCGATACTCCAACTACAGATCTCTTACAGAATGGCGTCCAGCTTTTTCTTGAAATCCACTTCGGACATGGTCCCGTCGTGTCGTTCTGCCATTGAGCCGTCCTTATAAAACATGAAGCACGGAATGCTCATGACTTTGTTTTTGATGGCCAGGCGCTTTTGTTCGTCGGTATTGACTTTGCAAAACACGACTTTCCCGTCATATTCTTCGGCCAATTGGTCGTACAGGGAGACCATGGACATGCAGGGTCCGCACCAGTCTGCATAGAAATCGACGACAGCAGCTTTTGCACCGGAAAGAACGCTCTCGAAGTTCTCGTCGGTGAGGTAGGTGATTTTATCTGACATAATGTTGCTCCTTTCATATTGACGCATTTCATTGATGCGGTTCAATTATATCATCGGCTCCCAAGCTTTGCAAGTTGTGGCAAGACGGTGAAAAAGGTGATACAATACTGGTTACACAAGAAAAAACCGGACGCGCAAAGAAAGGATATACAGTGCAAAAATACTTCAGAAGTCCGATTCTCATACTCTTTGTTCTGCTCTTTGCCACAGGGCCGTTCCGTGAGATCATCCGTGGCGGCGGGCAGCAGATCACCGGTTGGATCGTGGACACCGTTCTGCTTCTTCCGGCCGTCGTCATTGCCCTGTCGTTTCACGAGTTTGCTCATGCGAAGGTGGCTCAGATGGCCGGAGATCCCACTCCGGGGAATATGGGTCGCGTGACCATCGATCCCAGGGCGCATATCGATCCGGTCGGATTGATCGCCTTGATCCTGGTTCGATTCGGCTGGGGAAGGCCGGTCCAGGTGAATCCGGCAAACTTCGGCAACAGACGCAGAGACAGTATTCTCGTGGGTTTGTCCGGAGTGACGGCCAATTTGCTGTTGGCCGTCTTGTTCGGCGGGATCATCTTTCTCTCCACCAAACTGGCCCCGGATTTTTTTGCCGGCGGATTCGGCCAATCGGTGGGCGTAGTCCTGATCCAGGTGGTGATCATCAATATTACCCTGATGCTGTTCAATCTGCTGCCGATCCCGCCGCTGGACGGATTCGGCGTCCTTTCGGATATCCTGAATCTTCAGGGGACACGGTTGCACGGCTTCGTCTACCAAAACAGTTTTCTGATCCTGATGGTGGCGATCCTTCTGGGATTGCCCGGAAAGCTTCTGTCGGGACCGCTTCTTTATATCGTCAACTGGATCATGGCCGGAATATACGGTCTGCCCGGCTGGTGGGTGCTTCTTGCGTAGGAGGAAAGAATCGATGAAAAAGATGACGAAATACACGGATCATGCTGTGGAAAAGGCTTTGGACCTGTTGGCGATTCCAAGTCCCAGCGGATATACACAAGCCGTTGTCGAGCGGCTGATCGTTTCCTTTGAAAAAATGGGGTACCTTCCCGAACGGACGACCAAGGGCGGAGTGATTGTGGATTTGGGCGGGCAGGAGCAAGGCAACGCCGTCGTGCTGCAGTCCCACGTTGACACCCTGGGCGGCATGGTTGCGGAGATCAAATCCGACGGGCGCCTTCGTATCGTGCCGGTGGGCTCTCTCAATGCCAATAACACGGAAACGGAAAACTGTACGGTGATCACAAAGTTCTCCGGCATCCGGGAAGGGACGTTTCAGTTGATCAACGCATCGACCCACGTCAATAAGAAATTCAATGAAACGGCTCGAACATTCGACCAGATGGAAGTCGTTTTGGACGAGGATGTGAGCGACCGGGAAGACGTGGAAGCACTGGGAATCTCTCCCGGAGATTTTGTGTGTTTCGATCCCCGCAGCAGAGTGACGGAAAGCGGATATATCAAGAGCCGTTTTCTGGACGACAAGCTTTCCGCCGGTATTTTGATGTCCTATGCAAAGTATCTGAAAGATCGGAAGGAACCGCCGCTCAGACAGGTGTATCTCTATTTCACTGTTTTCGAGGAAGTGGGGCACGGTGCGGCGGGCAGCGTGCCGCCGGAGGTGACCGAAGCGATCTCCGTGGATATGGGCTGTGTGGGCGAAGGACTTACGTGTACGGAGCGCATGGTGTCCATTTGTGCAAAAGACAACGGAGGCCCCTATCATTACGATGTGGTCTGCGGGTTGGAAGAAGCGGCGATCCGAACAGGGGTTGTGTATGCTGTGGACGTATATCCGGACTACCTGTCGGATGTGCGGGCGACGCTGGGCGCCGGCTTCGACGTGCGACACGGCTGTATCGGACCGGGCGTCTACGCATCCCACGGATATGAGCGGAGTCACGTGGAAGGTGTTGAAAATACGCTGAGGCTGCTCATCGCATATCTTGACGGTCACGGCCATGACGAACGGGACAGCAAACGGAAAAAGAAACAAGCGTCGACACGCTTGGCGGAGATCGAATAAATGGCACTTCTGCTGAAAGGAAAACCGGTGGCGGACGCACTCGGAAAGCGGACTGCGGAACAAACAATGATCATGGCCTCCCGCGGGATCCGACCCTGTCTGGCCATCCTGCGCGCGGGGGAAGATCCGGGGGACCTGTCCTATGAGAAAGGCGCAGTGCGGCGCTGTGAGTCCCTGGGGATCGACGTGCGGTTGTTCCATTTTCCGGAAACCGTTTCCGGAGAGGAATTGAAGGTTGCTGTCGACCGCATCAACCGGGACGATTCCATACACAGCTGTCTGATCCTGAGGCCGCTGCCGTCCCAAGCGGATGAAGAAGCGATCCGGCGGACGTTACAGACGGAAAAGGATGCGGACGGCATTACGGACGGCTCGCTGGCCGGTGTCTTTTCGGGCAATGCAACGGGGTTTGCCCCTTGTACTGCCGAAGCCTGCATCCGCGTGCTGGATCACTACGACATCGGCATAGAGGGGAAAAATGTCACGGTGGTGGGGCGAAGTCTTGTGATCGGAAAGCCCGTAGCCATGATGCTGCTCCAGCGTCATGCGACCGTCACAATATGTCATACCAGGACAAAAAATCTGCCGGAGATCTGCAGACGGGCGGACATCCTGGTCGTGGCGGCAGGGCGTCGGGAGATCGTGGATCAAACCTGTCTGAGGCCGGGACAGGTGGTGCTGGATGTGGGAATCCATGTGGGCGCCGAAGGAAAAATCAGCGGGGATGTGGATTTTTCCTCGGCCGAACCTTTGGTTTCGGCCGTCACCCCCGTTCCCGGGGGAGTGGGCGCCGTCACCACAGCGGTATTGGCGTCACACGTGGCAGAAGCAGCGAATGCAGGTCGTTTTTGGAGACGATGATGCGATTCGATCATTTCGGGAGGATACTATGAATCCGCAAAACAACATAATCGTGAAGGAATCCGCAAAGACTGTCCGCGCAATGGCGCGTCAGACGCTGAGCGGGCGCTGGCAGGAGGCTCTTTGGGTATCGCTGATGATGTATGCGATCACGACGCTGCCATCCATCGTCATTCCCTATATTTCGGGAACATCTTTCACCCTGTCTGCCGTCAATGTGTACACCCTGATCGTCAGCGGGCCTATGGCTTTGGGTATCAGCATCTACTTCCTCAAGGTATTTCGGCAGAGACCCGGCGGCATGGAAGATCTGCTGCGGGGATTCAATTATATGTGGAAGTCTTTCGTGCTTGTCATTCTCATGGCAGTTCGGATCTTTTTGCTGTCTTTGCTTTTTGTGATCCCCGGCATTCTGGCCGCACTTCGGTACAGTCAGGCTTTTTTCATCATGGCCGATGCGCCGGAGAAATCGCCAAGACAATGCCTCTGGGAGAGCGGACTGCTGATGCAGGGAAATCGATCCAGATTTTTCGTTTTGGAATTGAGCTTTCTCGGTTGGGCGCTGCTGGCGTCTTTGCCTCCGGCAGCCGGGCACATGCTCTGGGGACCGGATACCGCAGGCGTGTCCCTGCCTCCTTCGGCAAGCTGGACGGAGATCCTGTCCGCTTCCATGGAGGCAGCTGCGCAGCCGATCCATCCTCTTTTGTACCTGCTGAGCATCGGAACCGTATTTCTCGGCATTTACATGACTGCGTCCCATGCGTGTTTCTACGATTTGGTAAACGGGAATCTGCAGGTACGCAGGACCGATGAACTGCATACCCTGGCGAAGGAATTCTCTTCGCCGGACCCGAATGCGACGGAAGAGATCCCGGAGGAAACAGTCGGAGAGGATCACGATGTATAAGAAGTGCGGCATATCCGCCAACGGAAAATCTTTCATACCGCTGCTGTTTGCCGGGGATATCAACGTCTACAGTATGGCAAGGGCCTTCCACGAAGCCTACGGCGTCTGTTCGAAAGCCTACGGAAAATACTTCACCGGGCCCTGTGTGAACAGCAAGATCATCGACTACACCGCAGATCCGAAGGCCGAGGACCCGGTACGGTTTCTGGAGCTTGTTCGGGCTTTTGCCTCCGCCCATCCCCAAGAGACGATCCTGCTCATCGGATGCGGGGACAGCTATGTGGAGCTGGCGAGCTTGTATAAGGGATCCTACCCTGCGAACGTGGTGGCACCCTACATCGATGTGGATCTGATGCGGACGTTGATCCACAAAGAGCGATTTTACGATTTCTGCAAACGGTCCGGTGTGGATTATCCGGACACCTATGTCCATCGGCAGGAGCAGGGCTTTCATTTCACGTTGCCCTTTGACGGGCCTTTTATCGTCAAGCCTTCCTCCGGGATCGAATACTGGGCGCATCCTTTCCATACCCAGAAAAAAGTATATAAAGTCGATACAACGGAGCAGGTCTGCAGCATCCTTGCGGAAATCTACGGTTCCGGCTACGATGATTCCGTGATCATCCAGAATTTCATTCCCGGCGACGATTCCCACATGAGAGTGCTGACAGGGTATTCGGACAGAAGCGGGCGCGTGGTCATGATGTGCCTCGGGCACGTACTGCTGGAGGAGCACACGCCCCACGGGATCGGAAACCACGCCGTGATCCTTACGGAAAGCGATCGCGAACTGGTGGAGCGATATCGTATTTTGCTGGATGATATGAAGTACGAGGGGTTCTTCAATTTTGACATCAAGTACGACTGTCGGGACGATCGCTACAAAGCATTCGAAATCAATACAAGGCAAGGCCGGAGCAATTACTACGTAACCGCCTCCGGTGCCAATGTGGCCCGCTATCTGGTGGAGGATCATTTGGACCACGCCGTGCTGCCCTATCGATGCGTCGACGCGGATTCTCTTTGGCTGGTCGTACCGCGCAAAGTGGCGTTTGAGTATGTGAAAGAGGAGAAGTACCGGACGCGGATGAAACAGCTGATCCGGGTGGATCGGTGGGTGAATCCTTTGTATTATCCGGCGGACAACGGCTTGCGAAAACGGGTTGCGCTTGCAAAAAACCAGCTGGGACATTTCATCAAATTTAAAAAGTATTTGGAGAAACAATGAAAAGGATTTGCACACTGTCCGAATATGAAAAAGTATTGCGTTCCAGAGCACTGATCCGTCGTTCGCTGTCCGACGAAGCCTTGCTGTCGGCACCGGTGTGCCACATCACCTACGACTCCAGAGACGTGATCCCCGGATCGTTGTTCGTGTGCAAAGGCGCAGGATTTCGTGAAGGCTATCTCACCGATGCACTGGACAGAGGCGCCATTGCATGGATCGCAGAACAGGAGCACGATCAAGGATCCGGAATCGTAGTGACCGATATACGAAAAGCGATGGCGCATCTGGCCAATCAGCTGTACGGAGAACCCTGGCGGGATTTTCTCCTGATCGGGTTGACCGGAACCAAGGGAAAATCGACGACGGTCTATTTTTTGCGCAGCATTTTCGACGGGCCGGAAGAAGATGCAACGGAAAAGCGTTTCGGCTATCTGTCCTCCATCGAAACGTATGACGGGAAAGTGCGTTTTGAATCCCATTTGACCACCCCCGAAGCCCTGGTGCTGGCCGAGCATTTTGACCACGTCCGCGAAAGCGGGCTCTGTTGCATGGCTATGGAAGTTTCTTCCCAGGCGCTGAAATACGACCGGACGCTCGGTGTGGAATTCGATATCGGATGTTTTCTTAATTTTGGCTCCGACCACATCGGCGGACGTGAACACACGGACGTTGAAGATTATTTTTCCTCAAAACTGAAGTTTTTCGAACAATGCAAAACCGTCTGTCTGAACGTGGAGTCTGATGGTCTGGACAGGATCATCGCCGCAGTGGCAGCGTCTCGGCTGTGCGAAAAACGCATCCTGTACTCGCCTTCCGGCAAAGCGGAGTGGAACGGACTGCCTGTGGATTTTCTGGCGTCCGATGTGCACAAAGAAGACCGGGAAACCGTGTTCCGTATCCACAGGCGATGCGGCGCCGGATCTTCGATCAAGGCCTTTGAAGATCTGGGAGAATTCAGGTTGACGCTGCCGGGACTGTTCAACGTGGATAACGCCCTGGTGGCGACAGTTGTCGCCTTGGCGCTCGGATCGCCGCTGGAACAGATCAAAAGAGGCTTGTATGGCGCCAAGGTGGCCGGCCGTATGGAAGTTTTTGAAAATGCAGAACGAAAACTGGTTGTGATCGTGGATTATGCCCACAACCGCATGAGTTTTGACAGCTTGTTTTCCTCCACAAAAAAAGAATACCCCGGCTGGCGGATCGAAGCACTGTTCGGCTGCCCGGGCGGCAAGGGTTTGCAGAGGCGTTGGGAACTGCCTCAGGTCGTCGCCCAGTACGCGGATTTTGCATGGATCACCGAAGAAGATGCCGGAGAAGAAGATTTGATGGAGATATCGAATCTCGTACAAAAGAATTTGGATCGGTACGGTTGTCCCGGCCGGGTGATCCCGGACCGGGAGGAAGCCATCCGAACAGCCATCGACAATGCATCCCCGGAAACCGTCCTTGTAATGACCGGCAAGGGACGGGAAAATTACCAAAAAAGAGGAACGGAGTACGTAACGGTGGATTCCGACGTGGAACTCGTACAAAAATACTTATAACCACGGCAACGCCGGTCCTGCGGGGCCGGTTTTGCTATTCCTCCGGATCCGCTTCGGCTGCAGCCTCTATGTCGATCGGCTCAAAGGCGCCCAAGGGGAGAGACAGCGTATCCAGCGGGTATTCCAGGCACGCATCGAAACGGAAGGTATGTTCCGGTTCTCCCAGCGACCGGGCTCTGTAGAGCGTCAGGGCTTCAAGCACGGAACAGGACGTTCCGTCTGCGCCGACGGCATCCGGCTTCGTATACCAGTGTTTAAAACGGTGCAGCTCTTCGATGAGTCTCAGACGGGCTTCGGCAGAGTGCGGAGAACGCCACAAAAGTGCCAGTTGTTGCCGGATGCTTTCCAGAAGTGCGAAGAGTTCCTGGCCCGCATCGGGAATGTTGTCGAACAGCTCATCAAAATAGAGCGCCAACCATTCTCCCAATTCATCGGTTGGTGTTTGGGACAAGATGCTGAAAAACAGGTCGTAGGGAATCGGCTCGTCATGCTCCAGCAGCGCGGCGATCTGTTCAAAGTATTCCACCGGAGACAATCCGTCCATGTCCAGATCGCTTATCAGCTCATTCAATGTCATTTCAACTCCTAAAATTTGTACAGGGAAACCGTAAAAGCCCGGTCCCTGACGATGCGGCGAAGGAGGTTCGTGAAATTCTCCGAAAGATCACTGGCGTAAAAGGCGCTGGGCGCTTCCCGGGATGCCGACAGCATATCCTTCTGTTCCAGTATGTCCCGGACAGCGCAGGCCAGCGTCTGCGCAGGATCGAAAATCTCCAGTCCGGGGTAGGCGTTTGTCAGATTTTCCCGGATCAACGGATAATGGGTGCAGCCGAGGACCAGCGTGTCGATCCCGTGACAGCGAATGAAGTCATCCAGATAATGGTGTACCGTCAGGTCCATGATCTCGCTTTCGATGATCCCCTCTTCGATCAGAGGGACGAATGCCGGGCAGGCTTTCGTGCAGATGTGCAGGGACGGATTGTATCGAGCGATCGCATCCTCGTACGCCCGGCTTTGGACGGTCACTTTGGTTCCGATGATGCCGACGGAATGCTTCTTCCCATAGCGGGAAGCGATTTCGGAAGCCGCCGGACGAATGATGCCGACAACAGGAATATCTTGATATCGGTCCTGCAGCATCGGGATGGCCGTGGAAGAAATGGTGTTGCAGGCGATTGCCAGTATTTTGGCTCCCCGAGCGACCAAAAAGTCGGCGATCTGAAGGGAAAAAGCCTGTACGGTCTCCGGACTTTTGGAACCGTATGGCGTTCGGGCCGTATCTCCGAAATAGAGAATGCGTTCATCGGGAAGAGCTTTCAGCAGCGGTTCGATACAGGTCAGACCGCCCAGTCCCGAATCGAATATACCCAGTGGCCTGTTGTCCATGCAAAGGATCCTTTCCTTTTCCGCAGCAATATCTGTGGTATAATACTATATCATAATTTGAGAGAAAGCGAGCAGATCCGGTGAAAGAGAAAGACAGAAAAAAGATCAAAAAACGATATCAGTGGAATATCGAGTCGATGTATCCGAATGCGCAAGCCTGTCGGGCCGATATGGAGAAAGTCCGTGAACTGGCAGCATCTTACGGCACATACAGCGGCAAGCTGGGGAACGATGCAAAGACGCTGGCCGAAGCGCTCAAGGCGAGAGACGAGATCTGGCAAAAGGCAGAAAACGTTTATGTCTACGCAAGGATGAAACGGGATGAAGACAATCGGATCCCGGAATTTCAGGCACTTTGCGATCAGTCGCAGACCATGCTGGCCGGTATCGCGGAAGCGACCAGTTTTTTTGCGCCGGAATTTGCCCGGATCTCCAAGGGAACGATCCGACGATTTTTGGAAGAAGAGCCTTCGCTTCAAATCTACGGCCATCTGATCGACGAACTCCTCCGCGGCAGATCCCATGTGCTTTCGACGAAGGAAGAAAAACTGCTGGCAGGACTCAGCGAACTGTCCGGTGCGACCAACGACGCCTTTACGATGCTGAACAATGCAGACATCCAGTTCGGATCGATCCGGGGGGAGGACGGCCGTCCGGTGGAGGTGACGCACGGTACCTATGTCCGGCTGATGCAAAACCGGGATCGTCGTATACGGCAAAAGGCTTACCGACGGATGTACCAAGCGTACGAAAAACAGAAAAACACGCTGGCGACGCTGTATAACTACAATACGAAACAGGATGTGATCTTTGCCCGGATCCGGAAGCATCCTTCGGCAATCGAGGCTGCGCTGTTTGGAGACAACGTTCCGCTCAGCGTGTATGACAACCTTATCGAGGAAGTACATCGGGCCCTGCCGGGGATGCACCGCTATATGGAGCTGAAAAAGAAGACATTAAGTGTACCGAAACTTCGGATGTACGACCTGTATGTGCCTCTGGTGCCACGGCCGGAAAAGTACATTTCCTACGAAGAGGCCCAGAAAATGGTGAAGCGGGCGCTCCGTCCGCTGGGGGAGGAATATGCCGGTGTTCTGGAGCGTGCTTTCGAAGAACGTTGGGCCGACGTATTCGAAAGCGAAGGAAAGACCAGCGGCGCCTACTCGTTCGGCAGTTACGACAGTCTGCCCTTTATGCTGCTCAATTACGACGGCAGGCTGGAAGATGTATTTACATTGATCCACGAGACGGGACATTCCATCCATGCGTACTTCACAAGAAATACGCAGCCTTACGTATACGGCTCTCATTCGATTTTCACTGCCGAAGTCGCCTCTACGGTGAACGAAGCGCTGTTGATGCGGCAACTGCTGGGCGAGGCAGGATCCAAAGAAGAAAAGGCCTATCTTCTGAATCTGTATCTGGAAGAATTCCGGACGACGCTGTTCCGTCAGACCATGTTTGCCGAGTTCGAGCGGGCGACCCACGGAGCTGTGGAAGCAGGGGAGGTCCTTACGGCCGGATGGCTGTCGGAAACGTACGCGGCACTCAACCGGATGTATCACGGATCCGCGATGGAACAAGATGACCTTATTTCCATGGAGTGGTCCCGCATCCCGCATTTTTATCATGCATTTTACGTGTACAAGTATGCGACCGGCTATTCTGCAGCCACGGCACTCTCTGCGTCTATCCTGGAAAAAGGAGATGAGGCAGCCGGAAGCTATGTGGATTTCCTGCGCACCGGTGAGAGCAATTATCCCATCGAGTTGCTGAAAACAGCAGGCGTGGACATGAGCGGGCCGAATCCTGTGCGGAATGCGCTTGCAACGTTCCGATGGCTGCTTGACCAATTGGAAGAACTGTTGTAACGGGAGGCGGGTATGGATCAGACAAACAACAACGGACAACCCATGGGGAGTGTGTATGTGTACACCAATAACGAAGCGTTGTCCCGCAAGGTAGGCGATTCGCTCAGATTGCTGCTGGCTGAGAACGGGATCCGGATCCCGGATACGTTCGATGAAAGCGTGGAGCTTCTGATCTGCGTAGGGGGAGACGGTACGCTCCTTCGGGGTCTCCACGCTTTCGGGTTTCCGGATATTCCCGTCGTCGGGATCAACACCGGGCACTTGGGATTTTTCCAGGAGCTCCAGTACGACGAACCGGACCGGCTGCTGGATATTTGCAGAAGCGGAAGCTACAGTGTTCAGAAACACCGTCTCGTGCGTGTGAGCGTAGACTGCGGAGGGCCCGAGCCTATTCGGCATTTGGGACTGAACGACATCGTGATCAAAGGGAGCGTTTCTCGAATCACACATCTGAACCTGTACATCGGCGGCAGTTTTGTGGAGAAATTCAGCGGAGACGGTTTGCTCATCGCTTCTTCCGCAGGCAGCACAGCCTATAACTATTCGCTGGGCGGAAGTATCGTGGATCCGCGGCTGAATCTGCTCCAGATCACACCGATCGCGCCCATGAACACGACGGCATTCCGTTGTTTTACTTCCAGCATCGTGCTTCCGCCGGATCTGGAGATCCACATCGTGCCGGATTATGAATACGACCGAGGCGCGCTGGTGGTGGTGGATGGAATGGAATACGATTATGCCGAGCTGGCACGTATGACCATTGATCTTGCGCCTGCGGAGATCCGGCTCGTTCGTTTGCAGCACTACGATTTCTGGAACAAAGTCAAGACGAAATTTCTATAGAGCATGAGTCGACAAGTGTATATCCTCGTTCAAGAGGATGAAGAACTGTATATCAAGGAACTGCTTCAGCGCCGCTTTCATTTCTCTTCGCGTCTGATCCGAAAACTGAAGGTCGAAGGCGGTGTTTTTGTGAACGATCAGCCGGTCCGTCTGCGGCAGAAGGGCCGGGCGGGGGATGTGCTTCAGGTCCGTTTCCCGAAGGAAGTCAGTTATTTCGAGCCCGAGAACATCCCCCTGGACGTCGTCTACGAAGACGACGACCTGCTTGTGGTCAACAAGCAGCCCGGCCTGGTGGTCCATCCCACAAAGAACTACCAGACCGGCACGCTGGCCAATGCGCTGGCGTTTTTCATGCAACAAAGCGGAAAGAGCTTTAAAATTCGTTTTGTCAACCGATTGGACCGGGATACGTCCGGGTTGATCCTGATCGCAAAAAATGCCCATTGTCAAAAGCATATCTCTGATCAGATGGACCGCAAGCAGGTGCGGAAATGCTATCGTGCGATCGTCCACGGCGGACCGGACCGGGAAGAAGGAATCATCGATCTGCCCATCCACAAGGACCCGGACCACGTGGCTCGGCGAAAAGTGATGGATCAAGGCTATCCTTCCGTCACCCGCTATCGGGTACTGGAACGATTCGACAGCGGGACGGAGCAAGGCCGGAGTTCCGGGTATACCTTGTTGGAACTGACTTTGGAGACGGGTCGCACCCACCAGATCCGCGTTCACCTGTCCCACAGGGGATGGCCCGTGGTCGGCGATGAACTCTACGGTTCCCTTTATGGCTATACGCTTGAAAATGAGCTGATGAAGCGGCAGGCACTGCATGCCTATGAACTGGAGCTGACACAGCCCTCCACCGGGGAGCGGATCCGCGTCAAGGCGGAGCTGCCCGAGGATATGACGCAGTGTCTGCGGGAGATAAGGAGCATCGACAGCTGATATGTCCGGAATTCGAATCGCCCTGGTATTTGTGGGCAGCATGATCGGCGCCGGTTTCGCTTCCGGCAAGGAAGCCTGGCAATTTTTCGGTGTCTTCGGAGACTGCGGCCTGTTTGGGATCGCGGTTTCCGTGGCAACCTATGCCTTTCTCGGTTCTATCAATACGTATATCGCGCACCGGCTGGAAACCGCGGATATCGGTCGGATCATCTGCCCTTCGTCGAATCCAATCGCCCGGAACCTTGTGGGAACCGTAATGTGCGGATTTCTACTGGTTGCTTATGTTGCGATGCTGGCTGCCGGCGGAGCGCTTGCGGAATCTTCTTTCGGCCTGCCGAGTCAGGCAGGGAGTTTCATCTATATGCTGCTGGCGGTGTTTACGGCCATCGGCGGTTTTGAAACGGTGGCTTCCAGAGTGGGTCGGATCGCGCCTGTTTTGGTTGCCGCTACTTTACTGATGGGTTTGTACATCCTCGGTCGGGATGCGGCGCTGATCGGTGTCGGCCCCCGACTTCCCGCCAGTCGTTTTGCATCTCATTGGATGTTCGCCGCAGTGGCGTATGTGGGCTACAACATGACGGCGGCTGTGCCGGTCCTGGGGCAGTGCGCCTTGCGGGCCCGCAGCTTTCAAGAGGCGCGCAACGGCGTTTTTCTGGCGAGCGTTGTGCTTGGTGTGTGCAGCCTGATCCTCTATTACGTTACGCGTACGGATCCGGGACTCTCCGCACTTCAGGAACTGCCCATGCTGGCCTTCGTTCAGAAATACTTTCCTTCCCTGAAAAACGGATATGCGTTGTTCCTTCTGGCTGCGATCTTCAGCGCGGCAACCACATGCTTTTATGGGTTCACCGCAAAACTCGGACCGGTGTCCCATCGAAAAAGCATCATCTGGATCATCGGTGTCGCCGGATACGGACTTTCTCTTTATGGATTTTCTAATTTTGTCGCCAATGTGTATCCCCTGGTGGGCACGGTCAGCCTGTTCTTTTTCGGTCTGGAAATCGTCCATTTTATTCGACTCAGGAGCCCGGATGCCACCGGAAGCCGTCGGTAAGCCACATTTTTCTTGACAAATGCACGTCAGTGCGTACAATGAATGAATAAAGAACGTCTGGGAACAGGCGAATCGAATAAGGATGCTGACGGGAGGAGTAGTCTTCGACGTCTTGACAGAGAGAGAACCGCGGCTGAGAGTTCTCAGGACCCCTCGGAAACGAAGGTCGCCCGGCGGAATAGCATCGATCGAACGAGGGCCGGGCGCCTGGCGCTCCGGAACAAAGGTGGTACCGCGGAACAATGATCCGTCCTTTGGCTTAGGCCATTGCGACGGATATTTTTATAGGGAGGATGACATGGAATACAATCTTGCGAAGACATACGATCCCAAAGCGTTCGAGGACAGGATCTACAAGGCCTGGGAGGAGAGCGGCGCCTTTGTGGCGCATCGCGATCCCGACAAAAAACCCTTCACCATCGTGATGCCGCCGCCCAACATCACCGGGCAGCTGCACATGGGGCATGCGCTGGACCAGAGCCTCCAGGATGTGCTCATCCGCTTCAAGCGGATGCAGGACTATTCAGCCCTGTGGCTGCCCGGCTCCGATCATGCCAGCATCGCCACGGAAGTGAAGGTGGTGGACAAGCTCATGGAAGAAGAGGGCAAGACCAAAGAGGATATCGGACGGGAAGCTTTTCTGGAGAGAGCCTGGGACTGGAAAAAAGAATACGGAGGCCGCATCAACGAGCAGGTCCGCAAGCTGGGCAATTCCTGCGACTGGAGCCGGGAGCGCTTCACCATGGACGAAGGCTGCAACAGAGCGGTGAACGAGCACTTCGTCCGATTATACGAGAAAGGACTCATATACAAAGGCAACCGATTGATCAACTGGTGCCCCACCTGCGGATCCGCCTTGTCGGATATCGAAGTGGAGCACGTGGACAAGAACGGGAAATATTGGTATTTCCGCTATCCGGCAGAGGATGGCGGAGAGGGGATCGTCGTGGCCACCTCCCGGCCGGAGACCATGTTCGGGGATACGGCGGTGGCCGTTCACCCCGAGGATGAACGCTACCGGCATCTGATCGGCAAAAATGTGATCCTGCCTTTGGTGGGCCGCAAGATCCCGGTGGTCGCCGATCTGTATCCGGACCCCGAAAAAGGGACCGGCGCGGTAAAGATCACACCGGCACACGATCCCAACGACTTCGAAGTCGGACTTCGCCACGAATTGGAACAGATCGTCTGCATCAACGAAGAAGCGAAAATGACCGCTGCCGCCGGCGCATATGAAGGCTTGGACCGTTATGCCTGCAGGAAGGCTTGGGTCAAAGCTCTGAAAGAGGGCGGATTCATGGTCAAGGAAGAGGATCTGGTCATTCCGACCGGAGAATGCTACCGTTGCCACGATGTGATCGAGCCCTTGATCAGCGATCAGTGGTTTGTCCGGATGAAGCCTCTGGCCGAGCCGGCGATGGAGGCGGCAAGAAGCGGAGCGCTGAAGCACGTGCCCGACCGGTTCGAAAAAATTTATATGCACTGGCTGGAGGAGATCAAGGATTGGTGTATTTCCAGGCAGCTTTGGTGGGGACACCGGATCCCGGCCTATTATTGCGACGACTGCGGCGAAGTGATGGTCTCCGCCACCGCGCCTGCGGTCTGCGCCTCCTGCGGCAGCGGCAAGATCCGGCAGGATGAGGACGTGCTGGACACCTGGTTCAGCTCCGCGCTGTGGCCCTTTTCTACGCTTGGCTGGCCGGAAAACACCGAAGACCTTCGGTATTTCTACCCAACGAATGTGCTGGTTACCGGATATGACATCATCTTTTTCTGGGTGGCCAGAATGGTGTTTGCCGGACTGGAGGAAACCGGGGAAAGCCCCTTCGAATATGTTCTCGTTCACGGTTTGGTACGGGATGCGCAGGGGCGGAAGATGAGCAAATCTCTGGGCAACGGGGTGGATCCTTTGGATATGATCGACCGATACGGCGCGGATGCTCTTCGATTTATGCTTCTTTCGGGCATTACACCCGGAAACGATATGCGTTTCCAGACGGAGCGGATCGAATCGGCGAGAAACTTTGCCAATAAGCTCTGGAATGCCTCCCGGTTCGTCATTATGAACCTGCGGAAGGACGAAGTGTTTCTTCCGATTGCCACGGAGGAAGAGGCCATGCCGTCTCTCTGCCCGGAAGATCGCTGGATCCTGTCCACTGTGAACGACGCCGTCAAGGACATCAACGGCAATATGGAGAAGTTCGAATTCGCCCTGGCCGCGCAAAAGATCAACGAGCTGATTTGGAACGAATACTGCGACTGGTACATCGAGCTGGTCAAGAGCCGTTTGTACGGAGACGATGCGGCCGATAAAGCAGTTGCCCGATTCGTACTGGTCCGGGTGCTCAGGGACCTGCTGAAGCTCCTGCATCCTTTTATGCCCTTCATCACGGAGGAGATCTGGAGTTTTCTGCCCCGTCCCGACGATGCGAAGGATTTCCTGATGCTGGAAAACTGGCCGGCGGAAGAGGAAATGGATTATCGCAAAGATGTGGCCGTGCTGGAGCTGGCCAAGGAAGTGATCCGGTCCGTTCGCAACATTCGGGCCCAGGCAGACGCGCAGCCCTCCAGAAAGCTGTCGGTGGTCGCGCTGACTTCAGGTGAGGAAAAAGAGCGGATGCAGGCAGGGCTGAGCTACACGCTGGCGTTGGCCAACCTGTCAGATCTGACCTTTATCGATGACAAAAGCCAGATCCCCGAAGAGACGATGTCTGCGGCTTTGCCCAATATCCAGCTGTTCGTCCCCCTGGACGATCTGCTGGACTATCAGGCGGAATACGATCGACTGTGTAAAGAAAAAAGCCGGCTGGAAGGCGAAGTGGAACGCACGAAAACCAAACTCCGCAACGAGGCGTTCGTGACCAAAGCACCGGCCCGGGTGATCGACGCCGAACAGGAGAAACTGGCCGACGCTCTGGATCTGCTGGAAAAGATCAACGGGCGGATCCCCGTAGTGGAAGGAAAGCTGGGCTAAATGAGATACGAAGATGCACTGGAACAGATCCACGCACGGCTTCGGTTCGGGAATAAGCTGACGTTGACCAGAATCAGAGAACTTCTCCACTTGCTCGGGGATCCCCATGGGGATCTTTCCGTGATCCATGTGGCGGGAACGAACGGAAAAGGCTCCGTGAGCAAGTTCGTGTACCATGCGCTGATGGCACAAGGATATCATGTGGGTCTGTACACATCGCCTTACGTAGAGGATTTCCGGGAACGGATCGAATGTGACGGTTCCTGGATCAGCCCTCAGGCGCTTGCGGACTGCACGCATCGGGTGCTGAACGCCGCTTCCGTCATGGAGAGCACCGGCAGCGATGCACCCACCGAATTCGAAGTGGTCATGGCGGTGGCATTCCTTTATTTCAAGGAATGTGCCTGCGATTATGTTGTACTGGAAGTCGGGCTCGGCGGACGGGGGGATGCCACAAACGTGATAGAATCACCGCTGATATCGGTGATCACGTCCATTTCCTACGACCACATGGCCTATCTCGGCGACACGCTTTCCGAGATTGCGGCCGAAAAGGCCGGGATCATCAAAGCAGGATGTCCTGTGGTCTGCAGGGTCCGGGACCGGAGTGCGCTGGAGGTGATCAAGGAAAAGGCCCGGCTCTGCGGGAGCCGGCTGCACGATGTGCTGCGGGAAGCGACAGATCTCCACATCCGGGAGGCAACCTTGACAGGCAGCAGATTTTCCCTGCGCATGGGGGAACAAGTGTATCGGGACGTGTTTATTTCACTGGCCGGCCGCTATCAGATCGACAACGCATCCACCGCGCTGTGCGTCCTGGAAGTTTTGCGAAAGGAGTGCGGAGTGGCGATAGGAGAGAAAGCAGTGTACGAAGGACTGGCTGCCGCCAGGCATGCGGCTCGCCTGGAAAAGATATGCGACGATCCGCTGATCATTATCGACGGGGCGCACAACGCAGAAGGGATGGAAGCCTTTTGCCAAAGCATCAAGCCGTTCATTCTGGGCAGGAAAACATTGCTGACCCTGGGCATCCTGAAAGACAAAGAACTGGAGAAAATGCTGGGCAGTGCATTGGCTCTGGACGTGGACCTGGCATTGTCAGAGCCCGAGAACCCCAGAAAAGCCACAGCGTTGGAACTCAGCCAGGTAGTGACTTCCCTGGGCGGCGAAGCGAGGATCCTGGGCGATGCGGCTCATGCGTGGGATTATGCGATGCAGCATCGGGAGGCGTACGACTGCCTGTTGTTTACCGGGTCGCTGTACTTTGTCAGCATGATACGAGAACACTGCATCGGCGGAAAGGAGAAGAAATGAAACTCAGATATGAAGAAACGCAGGATATCGAGCTTCTGCTGGACATCTTCGATCGCAACGAGATCGAAGTGGCCGAGGACGAGTTTACCGGAGGGCATACGACACTGCTCAAAGGATATGCTGCATTCGACGAAGACGCGCAAGGACGCCTGGCAGGCGCTGTGGCGCTGGCACGGAGATTGGACCGGATCATCATCAACGGGATCGCCGTGGAGCCTGAATACCGACGAGCCGGTGTGGCCAGCGGCTTGCTGAAGCTTGTCATGGCGGAAGCCGAATCGAGAGGAACCGACGTGATTTGGATCGTGGCCCGGGCACCTTTGTTTTTTGCGGCCCATGGCTTTGAATATCTTACGGAAGAACAGGTCCCCGAAGGACTCTTCGATTGTCCGGGTTGCATCCAATACAATAAGACCTGTTTCCCCAAGTTGATGAGATACGTTTTTCCAAGGTGAACGGCGGCGGGCGCATCCTACCGGAGCACCCGCCGTTTCTTGCTTTTTGACCCGGTACGTGATAATATCTATAGAAGTTTTGATTGATGAAAGCAACACGCCAAAAGCGCTGCAAATCATAGAAAGAGGATCGATATGAGAATCGCAATCGATGCCATGGGCGGCGATCATGCCCCTGCAGAGATCGTCAAAGGTTGCCTGCAGGCAGCTTCACACACCGAGGCGGAACTCATCCTGGTAGGGGACTATCAACGGATCATGGATGAAATCAACCGGAGCGGCAGTTCCTATGATCCGGTAAAAATCCGCATCGTACACGCCGGTGAAACCATTGAAAACAGCGACAGTCCGGTACGGGCCGCCCGCAGCAAGCCCGACTCTTCCATGGTGCGGGCCGTCGAACTGGTGAAGTCGGGAGAGGCGGACGCTGCCTTGTCTGCGGGGAACACCGGCGCGCTGATGGCGGCCGGTCTTCTTCGGCTGGGCAGGATCAAGGGTGTGGAGCGCCCCGCCATCGTATCGATCTATCCGCTGATCGGGCAGGAAAAAGCATTTTCACTTCTGGTGGACGCCGGCGCCAATGCCGAATGCAAAGCCGGCAATTTGCTGGGATTCGCCCACATGGGCAGCATCTACATGAAAAGTGCTTTCGGCGTGGACTCGCCTACCGTCGGTTTGATCAACATCGGAACGGAAGAAACCAAGGGGACGACACAACTCAAGGAGGCGTATCAGTTTCTGAAGAAAAGCGGATTGAACTTCATCGGCAATGTGGAAGGAAGAGATGTGCCCGTCGGAGCAGCCGATGTCCTGGTGTGTGACGGATTTACCGGAAATGTGGTATTGAAACTCACGGAAGGGATGGCCTGGACGATATTAAAAACCATCAAAAAGCGATTCACCCAGGACATCGTCGCGAAGCTGGGCGCCGCCATCCTATCGGGAAAGATCAAGGAGCTCAAGAAAGAATTCGACTATTCGACCTACGGCGCGGCGCCGATCCTGGGCATCCGCGGACTGGTGTTCAAAATGCACGGATCTTCCTCCGCGACGGCAGTGGAAAACTCGATTGTCAAAGCGGCTGTAGTTGCATCCGGAGATCTGCCGGGTCAGATTCGTCGAGCCATGGCCTTGTATGCCGGTGCCGAAGAGGAGCTCGAATCCGATGACGAATAGATCTGCGGAAGAGATCCTTCAATATCGGTTTTCGGATGCGGATCTTCTGAAAAAGGCGTTGACACACAGCAGCTATGCCAATGAGATCACCGGGGATCCGGACAACGGAAACGAACGCCTTGAATTCCTGGGAGATGCCATATTGGATGCTGTGATCAGCGTCTATCTTTTCGGCAAGTACGAAAGCAAAGAGGAAGGAGATCTCACCCGGCTTCGGGCGTTGATCGTCTGTGAAAAATCCCTGAGCAGCGCCGGGAAGGCGACGGGGATCAATGAATATATTCTATTGGGCCGCGGAGAAGCGTTGGGCGGCGGCAGGCAGCGTTCCTCCATCGTTGCCGATGCAGTGGAAGCGATCATCGGAGCCGTCTATTTGGACGGAGGCATGGATGCTGCCCAGAAGGTAGTCCTGGGACTCTTGCGCGAAACCATACCGGCCGCCATCGACGGACTTCTGTTCATGGATCATAAAACCGAACTTCAGGAATGGCTTCAGCATCGGGGCAGGGGAGAACCTTACTACCGGATCCTGTCCGAAGAAGGGCCGGATCACGCAAAGATATTTACCGCCTCTGTCAATGCCGGCCGGGACCGACTGGGCGTGGGAAGCGGCCGCAGCAAAAAGGAAGCGGAGCAGGAAGCAGCGCGGGACGCACTGGAACAGATAGAGACCGAGAGGTAACAGATGGTTTTCAAGCGCATAGAAATGAACGGATTCAAATCCTTTGCAGACCCGGTGGCCATCGAATTCACCGACGGGATCACCTGCATCGTCGGTCCCAACGGCAGCGGGAAAAGCAATATCTCCGATGCGATTCGCTGGGTCCTGGGCGAGCAGAGTCCGAAAATGCTTCGGGGCGGCAAGATGGAAGAAGTGATTTTTGCCGGTACCCAGAGCAGAAAGCCCAAAGGAATGGCGGAGGTCACGATCGTGCTGGACAACAGTGGCGGCACGCTTCCCATCGACTTTTCCGAAGTAGCCCTTACACGCAGGATGTACCGATCCGGCGAGAGCGAGTATCAGATCAACCGTTCTCCCTGCAGATTGAAAGATATCCGGGAATTGATCATGGATACCGGCATGGGTGTGGAAGGATATTCCATCATCGGTCAGGGAAAAATCGCGGATATCGTCAGCAATAAAATGGAAAGCAGGCGGGAGATCTTCGAGGAGGCAGCCGGAATCGTTAAATACCGCAGCAGGAAAGCCGAATCGGAGCGAAAGCTGGAACATGCCTCCGCCAACCTGGATCGGGTGAACGACATCATCGGAGAGATTCGCGGACGTATCGACGGATTGGCAGACGACAGCAAGAGGGCGGAAGAATATCTCGTGCTGCGGGATCGTTATAAAGAAGTCGAAATCAATATCACATTAAAGAGCATCGAGTCCGTGTCCGAAAAAAACGAAGCGGTCCGGCAGGAGCTCATCGAATTGAATGAAGCTGTGGCCGAACAGAAATCCAAGCGGGAACATTTGGAAAATCAGCTGCGTCAAAAGAGAAAGAGTGCGGAGGAGCTCGAGCAACAGACGGAAGAACTTCGAAACGCACTGACGGCACTCTCCGAGGAAATATACGCGATCTCCAATCGAAAAGAGCTGAATCGGGAACGGCTGGCTGCGCTTGCCAGGGAAGTGGATCGGCTTGAGGGAGAACATCGGGCACTGCAGGAAAAACTGCAGCGCGAAGAAGCGAATGCCGAGGCGCTGCGCACCTCCCAAAAAGAGGTGGAACAGGAGCGCATGGTTCGGGAAGAAACCCTGGCCGAAAAAGAGCACATTGTCCGGGCCGCGGCCGAAACGCTGAACGCCCGGGAAGAAACGCTTCAAACGCAGAAGGATAGACTCTTTGAACTGACCGGAAAAAGCGCGGCGGAACAATCGGAGATCGACAGTCTGCTCAGTTTGCGGGCGACGTTGATCAAACGCGCATCCCAGCTGGAATCCGAGGGCAGTACGTCGGATGCGACAGACAAAGTCTATGCGAGGGATCTGGAAAAAGCCCGAAACGAATGTGATCGCAAAACAGAAAAAATACGGGCGTTACAAAAAGAACTTCCGGAATTAGAATCGGCGCGGAAGACCCTTGCGGAACGGGAAACACGACTGAAAAGCGACCTGAGTGAAAAAACGTTATCGCTCGGGCGCATGAGCGCGCGAAAAAAGCTGCTGGAAGAACTGGAAAGCACCTACGAAGGGTACGGAGGCAGTGTCCGCTTCCTGATGCAACGAAAACTGCCCGGCATCGTGGGGGTGGTCGGTGAGCTGCTTCAGGTGCCGAAAGGACTGGAGGTAGCCGTCGAGACCGCATTGGGCGCATCCCTTCAGAATATCGTCTGCCGGGATGATTCCTGTGCAAAGGAAGCCATCGGGCTGCTCAAAGAAAGCCAGGCGGGACGCCTGACGTTTTTGCCGCTGGAAAGCATTCGTACCGGGCGTCCTTCCCTGCCGGAAAAAATGAAATCCGCCAAAGGATTCCTGGGGGTGGCCGCCGATCGTGTAACCTGCCGAAACGGGGGAGAAAAGGTACTGGACTACCTTTTGGGCCGTGTGATCCTGTGTCAGGATTTGGACGGCGCCTCGGAAATATCCCGATCCTACGGGGGGACGTTTCGCTTTGTTACGCTTCAGGGAGATATCATCAATCCTGCCGGCGCAATCACCGGCGGCAGCCTGCGCAGCAACACCGGCAGCATTCTGTCCAGGAAAGCCGAAATCGAAGAGCTCGACGGTACACTGCAAAACACAGGAAAGGAAGTCCTGTCTGTCCGGAGCGCACTTGAGATCGTTCTCAAAAGGCTGGCGGATGGGCTGGATCGCATCCGGGAAACGGAAGAGCTCCTGAGGGAAACCGAGAAAGACTGCGCCGTCCGACAATCGGAGATCCGGCAGATGGAAGCGTTGGCGGAGCATGCGGCGCAAAGCAGTCTGCGGCGTTCTCTGGAGCAGGAGGATTTAAAAAAAGAGATCGGGCAGGCAGACAGCAGCGTCAATACTTTGCGTGATTCTCTCGAGGCGATCCGGGAAGAGATCGATCTTCTCAACCGTTCGACCGGCGATCTGTACGACGCAATAAGAGACGGCAAAAAAGAGTTGAACGATGCGTTCGAAGCCGAGACAGCGGCCCGAGTGGATTTGAGCAACGTCAGCGTTCGCATGGAGAGTGCGGATGTTTTCAGGAAACGCGTGGAAGAAAGTCTTCGACAACTCCGGGAAGAAGTCGTTCAAAAGGAACAAGCGCGCAGCAGTGCGGAGGAGCAGATCCGACAGCTGTCCGAACCTTCGGATCGCGAGGGAACGACCCTGCAAGAGAAGGAAGAAACAAGAAGGCAGATGGAAGAAAGGCTGACAGAGCTTCAGAAGCAGCGCCATGAAGCACTCCGGGAAGCCGAGACCATGGAAACGGAACGGTCGAATTTCGAACAGGAACTGTATACGTTCCAGATGCGTCAGCGGGAAGCGGAAGTGAAGCAGGCGAAGTTCGAGACACAGATGGAAACCCTGAAAGAAAAGCTTTGGGAGGAATTCGAGATATCCTATGTACAGGCCATGGAATTCGAAGCGGGAACGTTTGTCATGTCCAAAGCGCTTCGGGAGTCCCGTGAGATCCGAGACCGGATCAGAGCTCTGGGTGATGTGAACGTGGGTGCGATCAAAGAGTATCAACAAGTTCGGCAGCGCTACGACTTTCTGCGTGAACAGCAGGAAGATCTGACGAAAGCCATCGATGAGCTCAACGCCATCATCGAGGATATGGATACGACGATCCGCAAGCGGTTCAAAGAAAGTTTCGACGCAGTAGTGGAAAACTTCGAAGCAGCCTTCACCGATCTGTTTGGCGGCGGGCACGCCCGACTTTCTCTGGAGGATCCCTCCAAGCCGCTGGAAAGCAGTATCGAAATCGAAGCACAGCCCCCCGGCAAGAAACTGCAGAACATCAATTTGCTGTCCGGCGGTGAAAAGACCATGACCGCCATTGCGCTGATGTTTGCGGTTCTGAAGGCCAAACCGACGCCCTTTTGCATCCTGGATGAAGTGGAAGCGGCCCTGGACGATACGAACATCGATTCCTTTGCCCGGTATTTGCGCAAATTCCGCCAGACACAGTTTGCATTGGTGACCCACCAGAAAGCGACGATGGAGTATGCGGATGTCCTGTACGGGATCACGATGCCGGAGCAGGGGATCTCCAAAGTGCTTTCGCTGAAACTGGGCGATTCCTTTGAAATATAGAAAGGCGGCATCGACAGGATGAGTGCGCTGTTCAACAATCAAAAAAAATCATTTTTCGGGCGCATGCAGGAACGGATCGAAGAAGTGCTGTTGCTCCGCCCCCGTCCCGACGAGGACATGCTGGAGGAACTGGAAGAGATCCTGATCACCTCGGATATCGGTCTGGAGACCACCGCGGCAATGATCGATACGCTGCGCAGCGCGATCCGAAACGAGCGGCTTACCGATGCGCAGCAGGTCAAAGACGAAATCAGGAAGATCACGACTGCGATGCTGGACAAGGGGTCCCTTCACGGAATGTCGGATCATTACCCTCTCATCATCATGGTCATCGGCGTCAACGGATCGGGCAAGACGACTTCCATTGCAAAACTGGCCCGGCGATATATGGATGAGGGGAAATCCGTACTGTTGGTGGCTGCCGATACGTTTCGCGCCGCAGCTGCGGAGCAATTGTGCGTGTGGGGCGAACGTCTTTCTGTCCCGGTGATTCGCCACAAGGAAGGCGCAGACCCTTCCGCCGTGGTGTATGACGGGATTTCCGCGGCGAAAGCCCGGAGGGTGGATGTAGTCATCTGCGATACGGCGGGTCGGCTTCAGACAAAGAAAAACCTGATGGCGGAGCTGTCAAAGATGTATCGTGTCATAGATCGTGAATTTCCGGATGCTGCGAGAGAGACCCTGTTGGTCCTGGACGCAAATACCGGGAAAAACGCAATTTCTCAAACCCGTGAGTTCCACGATGTCGCAGGACTGACCGGCATCATCCTGACGAAGATGGACGGGACGGCCAAGGGCGGGATCGTGGTGACCATCGCCGATGTCTTCGATCTGCCGGTCAAATTTATCGGCACGGGAGAAGGGCTGAAAGATCTGGAGCCCTTCGATGCAAAGACCTTTGCGGACAGTATATTCGGAGGGGAATACCGGGGGGAAGAAAATGGACGATAAGTACAGCAGAGAACACGACAAAATCGTCTTGGAGGAGTTCGACAAAATCAAGGATGATTTCTGGTCGAAAATAGAGAAGCGGGAGGAAGGCGACAAGACCGTTTCGCTGGAGGATCTCTTTGGCGAGGAAACCGGGGGTCTTCCAGGAGACGGGACGGATGGCCGCGACACGCTGTCCGGCCGCATCGAGCGGCGGCAGTCAGAAAAGAGCGTGGCCGGCGGCATGTCGATCGCCGAAAAGGCTGCGGCTTGGTTGTCTGCTGTTCGCACCGGCGTTGCGGAAACCTGGCAAAAGAGGAAGGGCAGCGTTTCTAAAAAATCTGTTTCTCCCGCAACAGGAGAAGGTCTTTCGGAAGAAGGAGCCGATACAATGACAAAGAAACAGGGATTCCGATTCGGGCAAAAAACAACGAAGCGCAGAACGAAGCAAAAGAAATTCACAATCAACTGGAAGAAACTTTTCTGCTTTGCCGCAATCGTTGCCGGCGTTGGCGTGCTGACTGTGGGCGTCCTGACCTTTCTGGCGGTCAAGGACGCTCCGGAGATCGATCCGGACAATATCTACGACATGCTGTCCGAGAACTCCGTGATTTACGATACGGAAGGCAACATTGTGGATAACGTCTATAGAGGGGATTCCCTGAGGACCAATATAGAATATCAACAGCTGCCGCAAGATCT
>LSQX01061804.1_pt2 | contig 47329 bp, 50 predicted proteins | sample 654561 | NCBI WGS metagenome assembly LSQX01 (sample SAMN04489861, study PRJNA283612) | anaerobic digester metagenome | isolation source: 4 biogas reactors fed with cattle manure at either 37C or 55C with and... | place: Denmark: Kongens Lyngby | collected 2014
CGCCCAGCAGTTGATCGATTTCTTCTTGACTGAGCAAATCATCCACCATCCCACTATCTCCCCTCTTGTGGACACAGGTCGGTAATCACTGCTCCGAGCTTCTGTCCCAATTTGCCGGGTGATGCCAAGAACTTCACCGAATGGCCCACCCGTACATCTAGCTTTTCGGTTCGTCTCCGGTCCAGGGTAATAACATCGCCAACGCGTAGTTCCAGCAAGTCCTCCATGGACAAGGTGGCTCTGCCCAGTTCTACCTCTAGGGGCAGCTCGGCTTTGAGCAGGTGCTCCCGGAGTTGGAACAGCTCCTCCTGCTGTGGCGAACGGCGGGCTTCAAACAGCCGCCGACCGGTGATCTCTTTCAATACTGGCTCCAAAGCACTTTGCGACATGCAAATATTGATCATCTCTTGGGAGTGGTCCAGCTCCATGACCAAGGTGACCAGGATCACCGCGTCCCGTTCGGCCATCATTTGGAGGAACTGGGGGTTGCTCTCGGTGAATTGGAGTTGGAAGGCCAGATCCGATACTTCCTGCCAACTAGCTTCCAGAGTGCGAATCAAATCCGTCAAAATCTGACGGCTGAGCACTGCCAGCTCGATATCAGTCATCTCCCTGGGTCTTTCTGGCGCCCGCCCGGGGCCGCCGCACAACCGATCGTAGAGGATAAAGGCCATTTCGGTGTTCATCTGCAAAATCAGGAACCCATCCCTGGGTTGAATGGAATAGACACCGATCACCGATGGGTGGGCGAGGGCGTTGACGAACTCGCCAAAGCTTAGCCTTTCGATTGATACTATGGAAAGATCGACCCGGGTGCGCAACCGAGCTGAGGTGAGCCCTGAGAAGGTCCGGGAGAATTGCTCATGAATCCGCTGTATGGACCTTAAGTGGTCCCGGGACAGTTTGCTGGGCTGCTTAAAATCATACACAGATGGAGCAGCATCTAAACCATAGACTGGTTCCGCCACCTCGCTTGGCTGCTCCCTGGCAAGGAGAAGCAACTGATCGATCTCATCCTGTGAGAGAATATCGCTCATGACCTTCACCTATACTGGTTAGTCTTCTTCACCACTTGCGGCGAGTTCCACCTGGGTCTGAAGTTGGATCTCTTCTTGAGTGCTTAGGATCTTGTTCACTTCCAACAAGATCAGGAGCCGGTCATCGATCTTGCCCACGCCCTGCAAGAACTCCGCCTTCAATCCAGCGATGCTGCGGGGGGCATCTTCGATCTGACTGCCGTCGATCCGCAATACCTCCGTCACCGAATCGACCAACAACCCCGCCACCGTGCCGGCGATTTCAACGACGATGATTCTGCTGTCTCGATCGATTTCTCTTGCATCTACGTTGAAGCGTGTGCGCAGATCCAAAACGGGGATAATTTCGCCGCGTAGGTTGATGACTCCCCGGATGAACTCGGGTGTATGAGGTAGACGGGTGATCTCCCTCGGCTTGATGATCTCTTTTACTTGATTGATCTCGATGCCGAATTCCTCAGTTGCCAGCGTAAACACGACTAACTGTCTTTCGCTTGTTTGCTTCTTTTCGGCCGCCTGTGCCAACGACAGTACCCTCCCCTCCTTGGAGATTATAGGGCTTCTTTACTATAATCGCACAATATGGGCTGCTCCTTAAGGAGTCACCGGTCCTACCCAGTATAGCATATTTTCCCACTTGGCCAAAAGGGGCTGCTAGTAGCTTCGCCCCAAAGGCAGGTTTTCCCTTTAGAAGAAGGGAGGACTTGGACATACTAAGACGGTCCCAGGTTAGGGAGGTGGACTTGCTTGAGGATTTTGCATTTGACCCGGCCCGCGGCGGGAGGCATGCGGGAATACATTGTGACTCTCCTGGAAGCTTTGGCCAAGAGGGACTACCAGCTCCATTTAGCCGGACCCGTCGCCGAATGGGACCGATCCCGCCTCCAGGGAGTGGAGATCCTCCCTTTGGATGTTGGACCGTCGGTCCAATGGGAGGAGTTGGGGCTTGCTTGGCGGCTCAGCACGTTCATGCAACGGGAAAGGATCGAGCTTTGCCATGCCCATGGTTACAGAGCTGGCCTCCTGGCGCGGCTTGCGGGGGCAATGGCGGGAGTGCGAGTGATTGTCACTTTCCACAACTTTCTGCCCCCGAAGTGGCAGCGCTCCCTTTACTGGTGGTTGGAGCGGATCATGGGGCCTTGGCCTGTCGTCAGAGTGGCCGTTTGTGAGGCCATTCGGCATCACTACGCTCACGCCATGGGCATTTCCCCCGGTCTAATCAACGTTGTTCCCCCCGGTCTCAACTGGAGCACCCGCTTGCCCGCTTCAGGGTCGAAGCTTGCCCTTCGCGCCGGAATCGGCCTTGGACCTTCAGATCTCGTCCTCATCACCTTGGCCAGGCTAATTCCGGCTAAAGGCGTCCAGTATCTTCTCCAGGCCATATCTCGGCTGGGCCGCAGTTTTCCAACTTTGAAACTAGTCATCTGCGGTGACGGTCCGTTCAAAGGGATCCTCCTGGAGTTGGCTGAGAAGCTCGGTCTGTCATCGAAAGTGATTTTCACCGGCTTTCGGACCGATGCCCTCAGCCTCCTCCAAGCTGCTGACATGTTCGTTCTTCCCTCCCTGAGTGAAGGTCTGCCTCTGTCCATCTTAGAGGCCATGGCCCTCGGCAAGCCGGTCGTGGCCACCCGAGTAGGGGGAATCCCGGAAGTCATCGATCACGGCAAGACTGGCTGGCTCGTTCCGCCGGGAAATGCCGGGGCCTTAGCCGCGACTTTGCAAAGGGCCCTTAGTGGAGGGGCGGCAACCCTCATGATGGCCCAACGGGCTCGTCAGACTGTTTTGCGCCGCTTCTCAATCGATGAGACGGTCAACAGTTGGCGGAGGTTGTATGAAGGTGTGCCGACTCTTGGGGAGGTTGTCCCCCTTGAACGCTCCTAGGACTATTCTCGCCTTAATACTGCTCCTGGTGCTCAGCACCCCCGCCTCGTCTCAAGCCATCGCGGTGTTGGTCGATGCGCTGGATTTGGATGAAATGGCATCCCTTGAGCTGCCAGGACTAGACAAGTGGTTAGCAACGGGAGCCGTCGGTCTGATGAATTGCCGCACGGCTGGTCGCGGCACCCCAACGAACGGGGCCTTGAGCTTAGGAGTCGGTGCTCGGGCGCGAACGGGAAGCCTAGGGGGGTCTTCCTTCAATGAAGGAGAGCACGCAGAGGGGTTCCCGGCGGGCAAGTTGGCCCGTCAGCTGATGGGCATCGTCCCTCCGCCCGGGTCCATTGTCCATCTGGCCCTCAACCAGACCATTGCGGCTAATCAAGGGCTAGGATATGAGGTGGAGGTTGGGCTCCTGGGAGAAGCCTTGCGACAAGGGGGCATTTGCACATGGACCATCGGGAGCGGCGATGCGCCCGGAGTCTATTCGCGTCCAGGCGCTCTCGTGGCCATGGATCGAAACGGACTGGTCTGCGGCGGCGACGTTGGCCGGACCCTGCTGATTAGGGACGATCCCGATTGGCCCTATGGGTGGCGGACCGACTACCGAGCCTTGGCTGACCGGCTGTGGGAGGGTTTGGCCAAGGCCGAGTTTATCGTCGTCTACTTAGGCGACTTGGCCCGGCTGGAGTCGCACCGGGATCTTTTTCTGCCTGAGCAGCTGGCGGCCTTTCGCCGGCTGGCGATGGCCCGCATCGATGCTTTCCTCGACGAACTGTGGGACATGACCTCAACTTCCGATCCATTAGTGACCATCCTTGCTCCCAGCCCCACGGCAGCAAGTGCGGGCCGAAACCACCTGCTGACCCCCATCATCGTCCATTCTCCTCAGCATCGGGGGCTGCTTTCCTCACCAACGACCCGTCGAGAAGGGTTGGTGACGAATATGGATTTCGCCCCAACGATCCTGGACTGGTTTCACCTGGCAGTCCCTTCATCCTTGCCCGGCGGATCGATGATGAGTACTCCCCATCCGGATCCTTTGGGCGCCCTTGGTCAGCTATGGGCTCGGGTGAAGGCTACCTATGATCAACGCCTGCCGATTCTGAAGAACTACGTGATCATCCAGATCCCCATCTACTTGGCCGTGGTCTTGCTCCTTTGGACGACAAAGGTTTCGACCTCTTGGGCTTTAGTCCTCAACGTACTGTTATTATCTCTAATGGCTGTACCGTTAGTTTTGCTCTTGATTGCGGTCCAAGATGAGCTGACGGTTACGGCGGCGATGTTAGTCCTCGGGTCCCTTGCCCTTGGGGTCTTTTTGGGGAGAATGTTCCGGGGGAAAGGCTTTGTGGTCTTAAGCCTCCTTACTGCTGGCGCGATTGCCGGGGACCTGCTGACGGGAAGCACTCGACTCAGCCACTCACTGCTAGGTTATGATCCGATCGTTGGCGCTAGATTCTATGGGATAGGAAATGAATACATGGGGGTTTTCCTAAACTCTGTCCTGGTCGGGATGACCGGCCTGTTCGATCTTTCCCCTCGATTGGCCAAAGCCAGGAGCTCAATTAGCTTTGTCGTGGCTGTAGGTGTGGTGTTCCTCCTGGCCAGTCCGCGCCTTGGGGCTAATGTCGGTGGAACCATGGCGGCAGTAGTCAGTCTTGGCTGGATCTGTTGGCGTCTAAAAGGTAAACCTTTGACCTGGCGAGGGGGACTATTAATCGCTCTTTCTCTAGTCTTGATTCTACTAGTTGCTTTCTGGATCGACGCTCAGGAAAAAGGCAGTCCCTCCCATTTGGGACGCACGGTGTGGCTTATGTCCAGTCGGGGTCCTCGGGCTTTGCTGGAGATAGCCCGCCGGAAGATCATGTTCAACCTGCGGCTGGTTCGCTATACTTACTGGACCAGGGCCCTGGTCACTTCAGTGGCCGTCCTCGCCCTTCTGTCCATCCATCCGCCGCCGCGGGTGCAACGGATCGATGCAGGTCATCCCCATCTTGCCCTAGGTGTGAGGGCGGCCATCATTGCTAGTGCGGCCGCGCTGGTTTGTAATGATTCGGGGGTAGTGGCCGCGGCTACCTCGCTGATCCCCGTTGTACCTACCCTTCTGTACCTGGCCATGCTTGACCATTAAACAGGCCCAAGGCTTCCATTTCCTCCGGCAGGAAAACCGACTCAATGAACAAGTCGTTGACGGTGATCAGATCCACCTCGGTGAGGGTGCCTATCTTCTCTCCCCTAGGATTAAACACCAGGCGCACCACGGGCAGATTGGGGTGCTTATTGTTGACATCGACCACGACGCCAATATGGCCGCTGGTGAGCCTCACCCAGCTGCCAATGGGGTAAATGGCGATAGTGCTAACTAGCGCTTCGACGACCTCAGGTGCAAAAAAGTCACCGCTCATTTCCCGCAGAGTAGCCACCGCCTTCACCGGGGGTATGGCTCCCCGATAGACCCGCTCCGAGGTCATGGCATCAAAACTGTCGGCGACCGCGACGATCTGGGCGTACTTGTGGATTTTGGAGTCTTTCAGTCCTCTAGGGTAGCCTTGCCCTTGAAGACGTTCGTGATGCTGATAGGCGATGTGGGCTATTAGAATACTAAGATCATTATTGTGGCGCAGGATATCGAATCCGTGGGTTGTATGTTTCTTGACCAACTCGAACTCTTCTTCGGTCAAGGGACCAGGCTTTTGCAATACCTCCTTGGGCACCTTCACCTTCCCAATGTCATGGAGGATGGCTCCAACGGCTAAATCCCGCATCTCCAGCTCGTTCAGCTGCAATTTGTGTCCAGTCAGGATCGAAAGGACGCAAACGTTGACGCAATGGCCAAAGGTATAGCTGTCATAGGTGCGGATATCAGTCAAGTTGACCAAAATCCTGGCATTGGCCAACACTTCATCGATGATGTTGATCACCGTATCTTTGATCGCGTCCAGATCTAAGGATTGACCTGTTTGGACATCGTCAAAAGCCTTCCTTAGCTGAGAAATGCTCTTCGCGCGGGTCTCCTCTTTCAACATGTCGGGCAGGACGATGCCTTCAGCCAGGGGAACGTCAATATAGACTGCAGGACAGCCGATCTGCCTGAGCCTGTCGATGAGGGAATCCCTGAGGACTACCCCTCGATTCAGCAGCACACGACCCTCTTGGTCGTAGATCGGCTTGGCAACGACCATTCCGGGCTTTAATTCTTCAAGACGTATGCGTTGCACGAGGTTTCTCTCCTGTTTCCTATTATGGCGCGACCCCATCCCACGGCAAGGTAAGTTGGGTGGTCATGCAGTCGTTGACCGGCTGAAAGGAACGCCGGTGCTCCGGACATGGTCCATAGGCCTTTAGGGCTCTCATGTGCTCTCGGGTGCAGTAGCCTTTATGGCGCGCAAAACCGTATTGGGGGTAGCGCCGGCCCAATTCGAGCATGATGTTGTCCCGAACTACTTTCGCCACGATCGAAGCGGCGGCGATGGACAGACATTTCCCGTCCCCACCTACGATTGCCGTCTGGTCCACGCCTAGGGCGGGCACCTGGTTGCCATCCACTAGGCAATGCTGAGGACGGGGCCGCAGCTTCCCAACAGCCTCCGTCATGGCTTGCCAAGTGGCCCGCAAGATGTTTAGCCGGTCGATGACCTCCCTGTCGACGATCACCACAGCCACATCGGCCGCCGTCTGTTTAATCTGCTCATAAAGCAGCTGCCGTTGTTTGCCCGTCAGCTGCTTGGAATCATTTAGTCCCGCGGGCCGCACCCCAGGAGGAAACATGACGGCAGCTACCACTAAAGGTCCGGCCAAAGCTCCCCTGCCGGCCTCATCGATGCCGGCGACGGGAAAGATTCCTTGTCGGTGCAGCTCCTCCTCTTGCCGTGCCAGCTCTTGAAGCCGGGCTTCCTCTTGCCGCAAGCTGGCTTGACGATGGCGGCAGCACGCGGCTAGCCGTCTTACGGAAACCCGTGGGTCCATCTCCAGCTCAGCGATATCTTGCTCAGTCAGACCAGGTTCCTGATTAATCCACGCCTTGATCTGTTCGACCGTCAGGTGACGCAGTTGCAATTAGACTGTCTCCCATCCAAGGAACTCGTTATTGGTTTCGTTTGCCAAGGCGTCATTCCCTGCCTGGTCCTTCAGTTCGATTCCGCGAATATTGCTGGCTGTCGGATCACGCGGGCTTGAAAGACGGGCCAGTAGACAAACAAGGCTCGACCCACGATGTTCTTGCGGGGCACAAAGCCCACATCGGGGAACCGACTGTCGTCGCTGTTGTTTCTGTTGTCCCCCAAAACAAAATAGCTGTCGGGAGGGACGATCGCGGGGCCGTAAGTGCCGTAAGTTGGACCGTTAATGTAGTTCTCCTCCAAAGGCAAACCATTCAGGTAGACCCGCCTGTCCTTAATGAAGATCTCATCCCCGGGAATACCGATGATCCGTTTAATGAATTTGCGCCGGGGATCGAGGGGATAGCGGAAAACGACTATCTCCCCCCGTTTGGGAGGCCTAAATCGGTAAGATAGTTTCTCGACCAAGAGCCGCTGTCCGTTGTGCAGGCCAGGCTCCATGGAGCTGCCTTGGACTAGGAAGGATTGGGCAATGAAGGTGATAATGATCAGGGCGAGGACGACGGCAGTGACGATGGATTCAACATACTCCCGCAGGACCGACTTATCCAATGACAAGTTCCCTCCCCTTATGGCGACAATTGGGTGACCGGGTCCCACCGGTCACCCCAACAGTCTCTAGCGCCTCTCTTTCAGCCGGGCAGCCTTGCCCCTGCGCTGGCGCAGGTAGTAAAGCTTAGCTCGTCGGACTTTGGCCCGCCGGACTACCTGGATCTCGGCGACGATGGGCGAGTGAACTGGGAAAGTCCGCTCAACCCCGACGCCTTGGGAGATCTTGCGGACAGTGAAGGTCTCGCGAATGCCCGACCCTTGCTTCTTGATGACGGTCCCTTCGAACACTTGAATGCGGCGGCGTTCGCCCTCGACCACATTGACGTGCACCCGAACTGTATCGCCGACGGCGAAGTCGCCCCTGTCAGGCTTTAGCTGTTCTTGCTCCAGGGTGGTAATAATGTCCATGTTTTCACCCCCATTCCTCATCTTCGACTGGGTTCGCCAACAATTCTTCATCTTCTCTGCTTAATTGGATCTGACTCAGCAGATCCGGCCGAAGCTCTCTAGTACGCAGCAGCGACTGCCGCCGCCGCCAGCGCCGTATCTTTTCATGATGGCCGCTAAGGAGCACCTCCGGCACCTTCATGCCTCGAAACTCCTGGGGACGAGTGTAGTGGGGATGCTCAAGCAGTCCGTCGGCAAAGGAATCCTGCTCAGCCGACTCAGGCTCCCCCAAAACTCCTGGAATCAGCCTGGCAACGGCGTCGATGATCACCATTGCCGGCAGCTCCCCCCCCGTAAGCACATAATCCCCGATAGAGACTTTCTCGAAAGGAAGTCCGATGGACACTCTTTCGTCGACCCCTTCGTAATGACCGCATAGGAAAAGGAGCCACGTTTCCTGGGCCAGTTCCTTTGCCAAGGATTGGGAAAAGGGTTGGCCTTGGGGGCACATGAGCAGCATCCGCGGCCCGGTCTTAGCTCCCTTCGTGATTGCCTCCACCGCGGCAAACACCGGTTCCGGCTTCATAATCATCCCAGGTCCTCCGCCATAGGGGACGTCATCGACAACCCGATGCCGATCGTAGGTGAAGTTCCGGATGTCCCAGATGCGCAGCTGCACATAGGCATTGTCCCGGGCTCGCTTGATGATGCTATGGTCAAAAGGCCCGAGGAACATTTCCGGGAAAAGGGTCAGTATGTCGATGCGCACCTTTTCGCCCCCTTCTACAGGAGTCCGGGGATGATCTTGATGATCATCTTGCGCCTCTCCAAATCCATCTCCCGGACGAATTCCCGGGCTGCTGGCACTAGGAACTCCCGGGCAGTGTCCGCATGCTTGATGATGAAACAATCATTGACTCCCGTCAACAAGTAATCTGCCACTTGCCCGAGATAGTTGCCTTCAGTGTCGTAAACCTCAAGTCCCAAGACTTCAAAGATATAATACCGACCTGGGGGCAGAGGCGCAAGTTCCTCCCGGGCTATCTTGATGTACAAACCTCGCAGGGTCTCAGCCCCATCGATGGTGTTTATGCCCGCCAACTTGAGGACGACGAATTGACCATGGAGCCGGACACCTTCGATGTACACCGTTTGGCCGCTATCCGATTCTCCTTCGGCCAATACTACCTGCTCGAGCTCCTTAAATCGCTCCGGGTCGTCGGTCAGGGGCCAGACCCGCACCTCCCCCTTGTTTCCTTGGGGAGCTAGGATTTGCCCGATGCTGATCAGAGCGGCCATGGTCTTAGTCGACAATCTCCACGAAGTAGTTCTTGCCTTGTTTTGTCCCACCGGCCTTGACGACGGTGCGGATAGCCTTGGCGATCCGTCCCTGGCGGCCGATGACTTTGCCCATATCATCCGGGGCTACCCGCAGTTCCAAGACGGTCCCCCGGTCCCGGGGGCATTCAACCACGCTCACCGCTTCGGGGTCGTCCACTAGACTCTTGGCGATGAACTCAACTAGTTCTTTCACATGCTACACCTCCACGGAGGCTCAACCCAATTTCTGCCCGCTCTTTTCCGCTTGGAACTTCTCCATAACGCCCACTTGCTCAAGGAGTCTGCGTGCGGTGTCGGAGGGTTGGGCCCCCTTGCGCAGCCAATCGAGGGCCTTCTCTTCGTCGATTTGAATCTCGACAGGCTCGCTGATGGGATTGTAGTAGCCTAGGCTCTCGATAAAGCGGCCATCCCGCGGGCTGCGGGAGTCGGCCACCACCAACCGGTAAAAGGGCCTTTTCTTAGCTCCCATCCTCCGAAGACGGATCCTAACTGCCATTGCTCCACCTCCTTTACATATCTCAACCCGCCTGAGGGCGGGAATGGTGATCACTGAAAGAAGGACATGAAACCTTTCGTGAATCTCCTCTTGCCTTTGTCCAAAGCCCCAAGCTTTTTCATCAGCTCCCGGGTTTGATGGAATTGTTTCACCAGCCGATTGACATCCTGGACTGTCGTCCCGCTTCCCCGGGCGATGCGCTTGCGGCGGCTGCCGTTGATCAACGATGGATTGCGCCTCTCCTGGGGAGTCATGGAGTTGATGATGGCTTCCACTTTCCGCAGTTGGCTTTCATCCACGTGCAGTCCTTGCAGCTGTTTCGCCCCGGCAAGACCTGGGATCATGCCGATGATCTGGTCTAACGGTCCCATCTTTCTTACCTGGTTCAACTGCTCCAGGAAATCCTCAAAGGTGAACTGGGCGGTGGTCAGCCTCTGTCCAAGGGCTTTCACCTTTTCTTGATCCATGACTTCTTCAGCCTTCTCAATGAGGCTGAGGACATCGCCCATACCGAGGATCCGGGAGGCCATGCGCTCCGGGTGAAAGACCTCCAAATCGGTCAATTTTTCGCCCATGGCCGCGAACTTGATGGGCTTGCCCGTCACCGTGGCGATGGACAAGGCCGCCCCGCCTCGGGCATCGCCGTCAAGTTTTGTCAAGACGACGCCGCCAAGGTCTAGTCGTTCATCGAAGGCCGCGGCCACGTTGACGGCATCTTGACCGGTCATGGCATCAACCACCAGCAGGATCTCGTTGGGTTCCACGGCTTCCTTAATCCCTTCCAACTCCGCCATGAGCTCATCATCGACATGTAGGCGACCCGCCGTGTCCAAGATGATCACATCGTTGCCATGGGAGCGACCGTGTTCGACGGCTGCTTTACAGATATTGACGGGGCTTTGCCCTTGACCCATGTTGAAAACCGGGATGCCGGCACCTTCGCCTAAGACCTGCAGTTGTTTGATGGCTGCCGGCCGGTAGACGTCAGCGGCGACCAGCAAAGGGCGCCTGCCCCGCTTTCCCAGCATTACTGCCAGTTTAGCAGCGGAAGTTGTCTTGCCTGATCCTTGCAAGCCAACGAGCATGATCTTGGTAGGCGGTGTGGACGCCATGGTCAGAGGGCTTGCTTTCCCTCCAAGGAGCTGGGTCAGTTCATCATTGACGACCTTTATCACCTGGTGGCCGGGACTAAGGCTGCTGAGCACCTCTTGGCCCATGGCCCGGGACTTGACGCGGCCGATAAAATCCTTGACCACGCGAAAGTTCACGTCGGCTTCCAATAGGGCCAAGCGCACTTCCCGCAAAGCCGCGTCCACATCTTTCTCTGTCAACTTTCCCCTGCTCCGCAGGCGAGCAAAGACATCCTGCAGTTTTTCGCTCAAGTTTCCAAAAATCATAACCGCCCTCCTCTAGGGCTACTCGGTCATCAGCTCCTCAACCGCGTCCATCGCTTCCTTTAGACATCGCAGCAAGACCTCATCCCGCACCTGGGTATGCTCTACATGTTCCCTCATTTCCCTGAGGAGACCTTCCAAAGTCCGCAGCGTCTGATTCCGGCGCTGGTCCTTAGCCAGGAGACCTAGGCTTCTTTCCAGATCCAGCAAGGCCTGTTCTACCCGCTGGAGAGTATCGTAAACGCCTTGCCGGCTGATTTGGATGTTCTCGGCGATTTCCCCCAAGGAGAGGTCATCGTGGTAGTAAAGGATGAAAATCTCCCGCTGGCGATCGGTCAGAAGCTGTCCGTAGAGATCGAAGAGCAAATTCATCTGTACCGTTTTTGCGGGAGCATCCATTTACTTCCTCCCCCCTGTCAAGGAGTTCACCTTTACAGTGACAGTATAGTGAAAGCTAGTCTCCTTGTCAACTACCTTCCGTCAGGATTGCATCAACAAAAAGTGCCGGATCAAAATCCCTCAGATCGTCGATAGCCTCGCCCACACCGATGAGTTTCACCGGCAGCCCTACTTCCGCGGCGATAGCTAAGACGATTCCTCCCTTGGCAGTACCATCGAGCTTGGTCAGTACCACCCCTGTCGGTTCCACCGCCTCCTTGAACATCTTCGCCTGGGAGATGGCATTCTGTCCGGTGGTGGCATCCACCACCAGCAAGACCTCGTCTGGACGGCGGCCCAAAGAGCGGGTAAGGACCCTTTCGATCTTTTCAAGCTCGGCCATGAGGTTAGACTTCGTGTGGAGTCGGCCGGCGGTATCGATGATGAGGGTATGGGCGCCCCGGGCCTTGGCGGCGTCGGCAGCGTCATGGGCTACTGCCGCCGGGTCGGCTCCGGCCTGGTGCTTGATTATCTCGGCCCCGCTCCGCCCGGCCCAGGTTTCCAGCTGCTCAATTGCCGCGGCGCGGAAAGTATCCGCAGCCCCCAACAGGACTTTCTCACCCCGCCTTTGACAACGGGCGGCCAGCTTGCCGACGGTAGTGGTCTTGCCCGTCCCGTTGACGCCAACGACCAGATAGACCGTGGGAAGGTCCCCTCCCTGAGCCAGGGGAGCATAGCAGCTGCTGAGAATTTCCTTCATTCGCTGGGCTAGTAAGGGTTTGACCGCCTGGGGGTCAGTGATCTTTTGCTCCCGACACTCATCCCGCACCCAATCAACCAGCTCCAAGGTGGTCTTCATCCCCACATCGGCCTGGATGAGCAGTTCCTCCAGCTCTTCAAAAAGGGATTCCTCAATCTGCCGGTGACCCCGGAGCACGTTGTCCAGCCCGTCGGTCAACATTGTCCGCGTTTTTTGCAGACCCGCCTTCAGTTTGTCGAGAATGCCCGGCTCGTCGGCAGGTTTCCCCTCCCCGCGGCGAAACAACTTTTGCCAAACCAATATGTATTCACCCTCCTAGTACGCTGCCTGTGCCAAGCGCAGCGATATTACCTGGGAGACTCCCTTTTCCGGCATGGTTACTCCCAGGAGACTATCGGCCGCTTCCATCACCTTAGGGCGATGGGAGATGACTATCACTTGATGGCTGCGGGCATAGTCCTGCAGCACTTTAATATAGCGATCGAGATTAGCCTCATCGAGGGCGGCATCGATCTCATCGAGCAAACAGAAGGGACTAGGCCGCACCTTGAGTAGAGCGAACAAAAGGCCAATGGCGGTCAAAGCCCGTTCTCCCCCCGACAGCAAGGCTAGACTTTGTGTTTTTTTCCCCGGCAGGTGCGCGGTGATCTCAATGCCCGATTCGAGCGGCTGGTCCGGTTCCAGCAGTTCCAAATCTGCTTTGCCGCCTTCGAAGAGCTGGGCGAAAAGCTCCCGAAATTCCCTGCGGATCTCCCCAAAGGTCTCCAAGAAGCGCGTGCGAGAGTCCCGATCGATGGTGGCAACCAGCTTCTCTAAATCCTCCCGGGCGGAAACCAGATCGCGGTATTGGCGGTTGAGAAAACCGCAGCGCTCTGCCAGAGCCTCGGCTTCGGGGATTGTCTGGGGATCGACTGGCCCAAGCTCATCCAGCTGCCTTTGCAGTTCCGCGACCTCTGCCTGGAGGCCTGGGTGGGGCTCCTCAATCGAACAGTCCAGGGGGTCCTCCACGCCCAGACTTGCCAGGAGCTTTGTCTCCTCGTTTTTCCGCCATAGGGTTTTTTCCAGCTCCAACGTCAACCCATTCACCTTGGTCTCTAGGATGCCCCTTTGTTGGCGAAACCTCTCCAATTGCATCGTCAGCTCACCGATGAGGCGGTTTTTCTCCTCCAGCTCAACTTTGAGGGTGCCGATCTGCCCCTCTTGAGCCTTGATTGCCTGCTCCAGCTCCAGGAGGCGCTCCTGGCCTTGATGCAAAGATTGCCGCCCTCGCTCCTGACGATTTTCTAGTTCCAGCAAGCGGGTTTGCCGAACTTTCTTCAGCTCCTCCAGTTCAAGGAGTGCACTCTGTAATTCCCGCAGTCTCTCTACTTCCCGTTCTAACGCGGCCTGCCGGCTGGCTACCGCCACCTGCGCAGCCCTGAGATCTTGTTCATCAGTTCGGGAAGATTGCTCCAGCTCCAGGATCGTGCCTTGGAGCCTTTTGACTTCTCCTTCGAGATGATCCCGACGGGTCTTGCATTGATCATGCTTTGCCTGCAGGGAAGCCAGCTCGTCCATGTTTTCCTTAATGGCCACTACCAGCTTGTCTTGCTGGGCCGACAGGGCCTGGATTTGGTCGGCTAGCCGGCTTTGCTGCGGGTCCAAACCGTCTAGCTCCTTGATCCTTCGTGTCAGCTCCAATTCCATCTGATGGCGCTGCTGCTCTAGATCACGGAGCTCCCGTTCGTATGCCGCCTGTTGTTCTGCCAACTGGGCATGCTCCTGCTCCATTTCCCGCAACTGTCCTTCCTTCTCCGCCAGGAAGGCTCGCAGCTCTTCCAGCTGCCGTCTTCGTCCCAGCAGGGAGGCGTCGCCCCCTCGGCTGCTGCCCCCGGTGATGGCGCCCCCGGGGCTGATGAAATCCCCGTCCAAAGTGATGATCCGGTGGTAGGAGCGCAGCTTGCGGGCCAGGTTGGCTGCCGACTCGAGATCGGTGGTCAGGATGCAGCGGCCCAGGAGGTATTCAACGGCGGGGCGAAACAAAGGATCGAACCCTACAAGCTCGGAGGCTACACCGATCACTCCGGGAGCGGATAAGTGCCGCACATCAGTTTGGGCAAGGCGCTGGGGCCGAATGGTATCTAGGGGCAGAAAAGTCGCCCGTCCGCCCTTTCTTGCTTTCAAGAAGCGAACAACGGTCAGGGCCACCTCTTCGGTAGATGTAATAATGTTTTGCAGACCGCTTCCCAATGCGATAGCGATCGCCTTCTCATACTCAGCCGGGACCTGGATCAGATGGGCCACCGGCCCATAGACTCCCGGCCAGCGCTCTTGATGTTGCAGTACCGTCCGTGAGCCGAGGAAGTATCCTTGGTAGGTGCGCTCCATGTCCTGCAGGGCCCGAAGGCGCGCCTTTCGCTCTTGAATCGACCGCTCTAGGGCGCCCATCTCCCCTTGCAGCCCTTGCGACCTCGATTGCAGGGCTGTTAGCTTCCCTTGGGTTTCCTCCCCTTTGCGTTCTAGGTCCCCCAGGGTGGTCCGAGCGTCTTGGACCGACCCCTCCACCCTGCAGCGCTCTTCTTCAAGGGCAGAAGCATAATCCTTCAGGCTATCCAGTTCGTCGGTCAAATTCGCCGCCGCCTCTTGCAGCCTGGCTATTTCCTTATTCAAGTTCTGCTCATCGTTTCTAAGGCCAACCTCTTCTTGCAGGACGTCGATGAGCTCGCTCCGCATCTGTTCTAATTGGCTTCGAGCAGTCGATAGTCCATGCCGGGTCGTGCTTTCTCGCTGTTCAAGATCTTGAAAGCGGCTGCGGGCTGCCGTCAGTGCAATTTGGGCCTCCTCCACGCGACTTTGCTGCTGACCGATGGCCGCGGCCAAACCCTGCTCTTTCGCATCTAGTTCTTCCTGGTCGCTCTCGTTGGCAGCAAGCTCCCTTTGCAGCAGTTCCAACTCACCGCCAATCAGTCTGATTTGGGCCCGCAGATCGTTGGCAGCCGCTTGCTGCTGCTCAAGGTTTCTTGCCTTCTCGGCGAGGAGTTGTTCAAGTTCTTTGGCCTCTTTCTGGATTACCTGCCTGTCCCTCTCGGCCTCTTGGCTTGCCGCGATGGTTTGATCGAGGCGCCCTTTGTGCACCTCGAGGCGGGATGATAGCTCCTCTTCCTTTTCCTTTAGTCTATGCCATCGCCAAAGGGCCAGCGTCTCCTCTGCCTGGCGAAGTCGTGATCGCAGTTCCAGGTAGCGGCGGGCCCGATCGGCCCGGGCCTGGAGGGGGCCCAGCTGTTCCTTGAGCTCTATCAGCAAGGCCTCGATCTTGCCCAGGTCTTCATTGGTCTGGGCCAAGCGATGATGGGCTTGTTCCTTCTTGAGCTTATACTTGTTGATGCCCGCGGCTTCATCGAGGAGGATGCGCCGATCCAAGGGGTTGGCGCTCAGGATGCTGTCGAGCTGCCCTTGTCCGATCAGCGCATATGATGCTTTGCTCAAACCAGTATCGATGAACAGCTCCTGGATGTCCCGGAGGCGGCAGGCAGTCTGATTGATGGCAAATTGGCTCTCCCCCGACCGGAACAGTCGGCGGGTGACGGTGACCTCTTTGTAAGGCAGAGGCAAGCTTTCCGAATCGTTGTCTAAAGTCAAGGCCACTTCCGCATACCCGAGGGGCGACCGCCTATCAGTGCCGGCAAAAATCACATCTTCCATCCTGCTTCCCCGGAGGCTGCGGACGCTTTGCTCCCCCAGCACCCAACGAATGGCATCGACCACGTTGCTCTTACCGCATCCGTTAGGACCGACCACGGCGCTTAGGCCTGCCCCAAATTCGATGCGGGTGCGTTGGGCAAAGGATTTGAAGCCAACGAGTTCCAGTCGTTTGAGGTGCAATGAGAATCTCTCCCCTTAGGGCATTCATCATTGATTATAACACGGAATGGGATTGACGGAATGTCTTTCCCCAATTACAGGACGACTTTAACTGGGGCTGAAGGGGAGAGAAACGAGGGGGAGCTTTCGATAAAGGTCCTCCCGTTTGCGGACGTTAAGGGGGACTTGAGGACTGAGGAGGGAGCCGTACTTGTGCAGGATGCGGCTCAATTTCGACTTGACCCGGGTGCGAGCATTGTCGATCACTTTGCTGCTCACACCCAGTTCCCGCTCGATTTCTTGGGACGTATAACCGCTGACCAAGAAGATTAAGACGGTGTATTCCAGGATGGACAAGTGGTTTTTCAGGACCTCTTCCAGCCTTTGGGCCAGGATTTGCTCCTCCACTAATTCCTCGGGGCTGCGGCCGCTAGCTATGTGATCCATGATGGTCCTGGTTTCGTCAGCATTGACGAAGGTGTAAAGGGAAATCGCGTTGTTTAGGGCCCGGTGCTTATTGCCGTTGGTATGTTTGAGGACATTGTAGATCTTGCGGATGATGCATATGTAAGCGAAAGAGCTGAACTTGACATCGAACTCCTCTGGGCGGTATTCGTCGATGGCGCTCAACAGGCCGATCATACCCTCTTGGATTAGATCGTCGTAGTCGAGGAAAGAAGCATAGTGGTTCCGAACAATGTGCTTGATCATGGGAAGATACTTGCGGACAAGCTCTTCTTTGGCCCTTGCGTCGCCGCTGCGGATCTTGTTGATCAGCTGCAAATCGACGGATTGATTGCCCATATCCAAAGTCCACCCTTTCCGTTAGCCGTTCCGCGTCTAATATATATTGCTTGTCTTAGGCAAATATGTCCGGAAGAGGTGGAAAAAGGGTCTCCCCTCCCTGAAGGGAGGGGAGGGACCGGTGAAGCTTACCACCCCGTGGTTTGTTCAGCGGGGTTCGACTAAGAAGCGGATGGCCGTTCGTTCTTGGTCGTCAATTTCGATCTCGGCGAAAGCGGGTATGCAAACCAGGTCGATGCCGTTTGGGGCGACGAATCCCCTGCTGATGGCAATGGCTTTAATGGCCTGATTCACGGCCCCGGCACCGACAGCTTGCAGTTCCGCCGACCCCATTTCCCGAACCACGGCGGCCAGAGCCCCTGCAACTGACTTTGGCTTGGAATCTGCTGCCACTTTGAGTATCTCCATAGTAGTCCTCCTTTTGTTTCAAACACTGCTGGTCAGGCTTATAGTCTGCAAATCTCTCCTCTGGCTGGGATTGCGGGTGGATCTGGTGAAGGCTTTCCTTGGCGTCATCACCTCGTTTGGGTATTCTGATGGTTTCCCCAAAGGTGCCCATAGTCTGCTACTAAGCCTATTCGCTAATTAACTGAAAACTCCTTCTTTGGTTGAAGGTGTTGTTCCCTACATGCTGACGGTACAAACAGGTCGGCAAGTTGCCATGGTTACGGTAAAGGTATTTGGGTCCGATCCCATAATCTGTATGTAGTGATTCCCTGTCGGGAAAGGGGATTCAGGTGAACAATCTGGAGAAGATGGCGCTATTGATCCAAAAAAACCCGAGCATCACCGGGAAGGAACTGGCCCGACAGCTGGGCTATGCCCAGGAAAAATCGATCTATTATTGGCTCAACAAGTGGGGCTACAAGGGGCTGCGCGAGTTCAAAGACGAAGTCCTTAGCTGGGAGCGGAGACCTTACAGCCAGGTTGGGGAGTCGGGCATGCGTTATATGGTGCAGGAACTGCCATTGCAGGGCATTGATCGGGAATCAGTCATTCCCCTGGTGGTCAGTGAAGGTGAACTAAGCGCCGCCAGTTTTGCCTTAGCCGTCTCAACTGATGATTACTATCCCCTCGTGGGCATAAACGATCTAATCATCGTCGATCCCCGCGCCGACTTCGTCAGTGGTGATTTGTTCCTCTTGTCAGGGGAGAATGATCAGCTTCAGCTTCGCCGGTTATATGATATCGGTGATGAGTATCTGATCATCCATCCCCTGCGGGGGTCCAAATACGGCCGCCTATCAAAGACAAGCCGCGCCCTGGTGGGCAAAGTAGTCCGGATGGTCAGGCATTTGTGAAGGCGATTCGGTCCAAGGCTTCTTTAGCCGCCGCTTGCTCGGCGGCTTTTTTCGATCGGCCCCGGCCTGTCCCCCAGACCTGGTCTTGCCAGTAGACTTCCACGGTGAAGGTCTTGTTATGGTCTGGGCCCTCGGTCTTCACCAGCCGATACATTGGGGTCGCTTGTTGCTTTGCTTGCACCAGCTCCTGCAGTTGGGTCTTCGGATCGACTAAGGCATCGCCGGCGACGACACGACCGATCTCCTTCGCGACGCTCGTCAGGACGAACTTGCGGGCCACATCAAGCCCTCCGTCAAGGTAAAGGGCGCCCACCACAGCTTCAAAAGCATCACAGAGAGTGGAGGAGCGGTGTCGTCCACCGCTCTTCGCCTCTCCTTTACCCAACAACAGAACTTGACCCAAGCCTAAGCGACGTGCGGCGCAGGCCAGCGAAGGCTCGCACACGATCGCCGATCGCAACCGGGCTAAGTGTCCTTCCGGTGCGTCCTCGAGACGCTGATAAAGCTCCTCCGTAATGATCAGGCTCAGCACTGCGTCTCCCAGCAGCTCCAGTCTTTCATTGTCCCCGTAGGTTTCATCATGGGTCTCATTGGCAAAGGAAGTATGGGTGAGGGCCAATCGCAGCAGAGACGGGTTGTTGAACGTATGACCTAAATTCGCTTGTGCCCATCGGTTCCATTCTGCATCTTTTCCTGCCATATCAAGCCACCTCTGCTTACTTGCTGTAGCGCCGAAAGACGAGGACGGCATTATGTCCTCCAAAACCGAAGGAATTTGACATGACTACATCGAGATTGGCTGTCCGGGCTTCATTGGGTACGTAGTCCAAGTCACAGCAGGGGTCCGGCGTGGTGAGGTTAATCGTTGGGGGTATCTGCTGGTGTTTGATGGCCAGCAAGGAGGCGATGGCCTCTACTCCCCCCGCTGCCCCTAACAGATGACCTGTCATGGACTTGGTCGAACTGATGGGAACCTGGTAGGCATGGTCCTTGAACACCCGCTTGATCGCTAGGGTCTCCGTCTTGTCATTATATTGGGTTCCCGTTCCATGGGCGTTGATGTAATCAACGTCCCTAACACTAAGCCCGGCACCCTCTAGCGCGTTTAACATGGCTCGGGCAGCGCCTTCACCCTCGGGGGCAGGGGCGGTGATGTGGTAAGCGTCCGCGGTCGCCCCGTAGCCGACAATTTCCCCATAAATCTGGGCTCCCCGGCCCATGGCGCTTTCTAGTTCTTCCAGGATGAGGATCCCTGCACCCTCCCCGAGGACGAATCCATCGCGATGAAGGTCAAAGGGTCGACATGCGCCCTTAGGATCATCATTGCGAACGGACATGGTTTTGGCGGAACAAAAACCGGCCATGGCCAGCTTGCTTACGGCCGCCTCGCTGCCCCCGGCGATCATCGCATCGGCAAATCCTCCCTCGATGACCCGATAAGCTTCGCCGATGCAATGGCTGCCCGTCGCACAGGCAGTCACGACAGCCAAGTTGTGCCCTTTGGCTCCGGTGATGATAGAGATCTGCCCCGCAGCCATGTCGGGAATGAGCATCGGCACCAAGAATGGGCTAACCCTGCCGGGGCCTCTCTTGTCGAGGGTGAAGGCCTCCTTCTCTAGCGTCTCGATCCCACCGATCCCCGACCCCACGATCACCCCGACCCGGTCGGCGTTGCTCTCATCGATGGTGAGCCTGGCATCTTCCAGGGCCTTCTTCGCGGCCACGACCGCAAACTGAGTGAACCGGTCCATCCGGCGGGCTTCTTTTGCCCCCAGATACTCAGTCGGGTCAAAGTCCTTCACTTCCGCTGCCATCTGCGTTGACAAATCAGAAGCATCGAACCGGGTAATCCTGTCGATGCCTGATGTGCCTGTGATCAATGAGTGCCAGAATGATTCCAGAGTATTGCCGATGGGTGAGATTACACCCATCCCGGTAATGACGACACGGCGTCTAGTAGTCATCATGCCACCCCACTTTGCTAAGAATGTCGCCCACGGCAAACGTGATCACCGTGGGCGACCGATGATCAAAGGGCGGTGAGGGACCTATTCCAAACGATCCCTAAGATACTCGACGGCACTGTTGACCGTGGTGATGCTTTCGGCATCCTCATCGGGTATCTCCAGGTCGAACTCCTCCTCGAGGGTCATGACCAGCTCCACGATGTCCAAGGAATCCGCACCCAAATCGTCTACAAAGGAAGCATCCAGGGTGACCTGTTCTTCATCCACTCCGAGCTGCTCCACGATAATCTGTTTAACACGGTCGAATAGATCCACGGGGCCACCTCCTAAGATTTGTCACATTAGTAATCCGCCGTCGACTTGAATAACTTGACCAGTAATGTAGCTTGCCTCATCGCTGACTAGAAAAGCCACCGCGGCTGCCACGTCATCAGGATGGCCGAACCGGCCAGCCGGAATTTCTTGCCTTAACTGCATCCGCCTTTCTTCCCCGAGGGAGGCGGTCATATCGGTCTCGATGAATCCCGGGGCAACCACATTCACCGTGATGCCGCGACTGGCAACTTCGCGGGCAAGGCTCTTGCTAAAACCGATGATGCCAGCTTTGGCTGCGGCATAATTGGTTTGCCCAGAATTGCCCATAATTCCTACTACCGAGGAAATATTGACTACTCTCCCCCAGCGTTCTTTGAGCATGGACCGGATTGCCCCTCGGCAACAGTTGAAGACACCTTTCAAATTGACGGCAAGTACTGTGTCCCAATCAGCCTCCTTCATCCGCAGGAGAAGTCCGTCTCTGGTGATGCCGGCGTTATTCACCAGAATATGTAAGCCGCCCCACTCATCGAGGACTCGCCCTATTAGGCCCTCCACCGCCGATGGGTCGGCAACGTCAGCGCCCAACCCTATCACTTGGCCATGAGGGGACAACTCGTCGGCTGCTTGCTGGGCCAGTTCTTCCGTGCGGCCACAAATGACCACCTTGGCACCGTCCCGAGCCAAGCGTGCGGCTATGGCCCGGCCGATGCCGCGGGTGCCCCCTGTTACCAGGGCAACCTTGCCCACTAGTCCCATCTTACTATATCCCCTTTCTGTGATGCAACCAGTTTTTCCAGGCCGCTCAGGTCCCCTGCTTGATAGATGGCTGCCTCTTTGTTGATCCGTTTAATCAAGCCGCCAAGGACCTTGCCGGGGCCGACTTCAACAAAGGTCTTAGCCCCATCGGCCAGCATGGCCGCGACAGTCTCTTCCCATCGCACCGGACCGGTCAATTGGGCAAGCAAAAGGTCCTTTAGTTCGTCAACTGATGCTGCCTTGCCATTGACGCTGCTGTAGACATTCCCCTCCGGAGTACGAAGCTCTAGGGCCTCAATACTCGGGGCCAAAGCCCTAGCGGCGGGGGCCATCAAGGAACTGTGGAAAGGGCCGGACACATCCAGCGGGATCGCTCGTTTTGCGCCCATCTGCACGGCTAGTTGACTAGCCCTTGCCAGGGCCCCTTGCTCGCCGGAAATAACCACCTGTCCGGGACAGTTGTAGTTGGCAACCTCAACTATCCCGTCAACCTGGGCGCAAATCTCGTCCACGACGGTGCGCTCCAGTCCCAAGATGGCCGTCATGCCTCCCTTGCCTTTAGGGTACGCCTCTTCCATCAGCTGGCCGCGTCGGCGAACCAGGATCAAGGCATCGGCAAAAGGCAAGATGCCGGCGGCAACTAAGGCCGAGTATTCCCCGAGGCTATGTCCCGCATACATCCCGGCTTCGATTCCGTTGGCGGCCAAGACTCTCTGACAGGCGATGCTTGCCGTGAGGAGAGCAGGTTGAGCATTGGCTGTTTGCTGCAGGACTGCGGCGGGGCCTTCAAAGCATAACCGGCGAAGGGAAAACCCCAAGACGTCATCGGCCTCTTCCCAGACGGCTCGGGCCGCCTGGCTTGCATCATGGAATTTCCGTCCCATCCCCACATGCTGAGAACCTTGACCTGGAAAGACAAAGGCGAGCTTGGTCATGCCTTGTCCACCCATTCGATGATCATTGCGCCCCAGGTCAATCCTGCCCCGAAGCCCACGAGCAAGATTCGGTCGCCCCCTTTGATGCGCCCTGAGCGCACTGCTTCATCCAAAGCAATGCCGATGGATGCGGCGGAAGTATTACCGTACTCGTCGACGTTGATATACACCTGGTCCTCCTTCAGATTGAGCCGTTGGGCAGCAGACTCGATGATGCGAATATTCGCTTGGTGGGGGATGAAAAGGTCGATGTCTCCTGGCTCGAGCCCGGCATCAGCGAGGACCTTCAAAGAAGCCTCGACCATAATCCGGACGGCAAACTTGAAGACATCGTTGCCGCACATCTCGATGTAGTGCCAGCCTGCGGCCAAGGTGGCGGCGCTGGCCGGGTGACGGGAACCCCCGCCCCGCAGGAGAAGCTTATCCCAACCACTTCCATCGGCACCTAAGTATGAAGCCAAGACTCCGGCCTTGTCCGCCGCCTCAACGAGGCAAGCGCCGGCCCCGTCGCCGAACAAGACGCAAGTCGTTCGGTCTTGAAAATTGGTGATTTTGCTGACACAATCTGCTCCGATGACCAACGCTCGCCTGTAGCCGCCAGAGACGATGGAGCGCACGGCCATGTCCAAGCCGTAGATCAGACCGGAACAACCTGCCGACAGATCGTAGCATGCAGCGCCCCAAGCCCCGAGGTTTTTCTGCACCAGGCAGCTTGTCGAAGGGAACAACATGTCGGGGGTGATGGTAGCAACGATAATCAAGTCGAGCTCATCCGGGGATACTCCTGCATCCGCCAAAGCCAAGCGGCCAGCTTCGGTTGCCAGATCGGAAGTGGCTGTATGCTCATCGGCGATTCGTCGCCGCAGGATTCCAGTTCGAGTGCGGATCCATTCATCGGAAGTGTCGACCATTTGCTCTAAGTCGAGGTTGGATAAGACCCTAGTTGGTACCGCATGGCCCGTTCCCGTAATGATTACGTGGTGTTTTCCGTTGATCAATGGGTGTCACCGTCCATCTCCTGAACTTGCACGCGGATCTTTTCCGTCAATGAAGTCTCCACCGCCTGGGCACAGACGCGAATGGCGTTCAAGATGGCCTTGGCGTTGGAACGGCCGTGGGCGATGATGCAAGTGCCATTAACCCCAAGGAGCGGAGCTCCCCCATACTCAGTGTAATCAAGGCGCTTGAGGACACTGCGAAGATGGGGCCTGAGCAGCCAGCCTCCCAGGGTCCCCCGCAGGTTGCGGCCCATTTCCTCTTTGAGCTGGGCGAACAGGGCTTCAGCTATCCCTTCTGCAAACTTCAATACAATATTGCCCACGAACCCATCGCAGATGATAACATCTGCCCGGCCGGCTGAAACGTCCCGACCTTCAATATTGCCTATGTAATTGATAGCCCCTGCCTCCTTGATGAGGGCGTGGGCCGCTAAGGTCAGCTCACAGCCTTTGCTCTCTTCCTCGCCTATGCTTAGGAGGGCCACTTTGGGGCTGGCTATGCCCAAGACCGTTGAGGCATAAAGGGAGCCCATGATGGCAAATTGGGCCAAATGCTGAGGGCGGCAATCCACATTGGCGCCCGCATCGAGGATGATGGCGTTGCCCTTGCGGGTCGGCATGGGCGAAGTTATGGCCGGTCGCAGCACTCCCGGCAAACGGCCAAGGAGCAAGAGGGCAGCGGCCATGACAGCCCCTGTATTGCCAGCGCTCACAGCGCCCTCGGCCTCTCCCTTCTTCACCAGCTCGATCGTCTGAACTAGAGAAGATTGGCGCTTCTTTCGAACCGCTTCCACAGGGTGGTCATCCATCATGATTACTTCCGGAGCGTGGTGGATGGTGAGTCGATGCGGACGGCCTGCCTCGGCCCAGAGAGGCTCCAGTTGGTCCTTGTCTCCCACTAAGATGACTTCGATTCCTTGCTGTGCGGCTCGGGCCGAACCCTTAACCACCTCATCTGGCGCATAATCACCACCCATGGCGTCTACCGCGATACGCACTTGCTCCCCTCCCTCGGGCTCCAGCCCCTATGAAAAAGGCAAGCCAGTCGCGCCCTTGGCGCGTCAGCTTGCTCTGATGGATTCCCGTTGCGTTACATCGTTAGCCTTCGTTAGCCTCAACGGCCAACACTTGACGCCCGGCATAGTTGCCACAGTTGGGGCAAGCTCGATGAGGCAGCTTCGGCTCGCGGCAACTCTCACATACACTGAAGTTGACTTGGCTTAGTTTCCAGTTAGCACGTCTCTTAGCTGTTCTTGCTTTTGAATGTCGCCTCTTAGGATTAGCCATAGCGTCCCGGACCGTTTCCGGGAGTCACCTGCCTTTCTCTTTCGCATCCTCCAATAGTTCTCTCAGGCCTGCCAGGCGAGGGTCGATGTCGTCGATCGCACATTGGCATTGGTCTTCGTTGCGGTTCTTGCCACAGATGTGACAGATGCCTGCACATTCCGGATGACATAAGACCTTCATTGGCAGTCCCAGCAAGATGCTGTCTTTTAGGATCGAACTAAGATCGATGGTGTCACCGGTGTACCAGTTGTCTGTATCGTCATCTTCTTCATTGAAACTGTCCCCGGCGGTTGCTCTCTTCGTGTTAAGCTCGCTTTCCTTTGCCCGGTAGAATTCCTCACTCAGGGGCACCGTGACCGGCACAACCGTTGGCTGCAAACAGCGATCGCATGTTAATTGCAGCGCTGTCTCCAGCCTGCCCTGGAGCAAAATGCACTCTCCCGTGTTCGTCAAAGTGAAGGCCAGTCGTAAAGGCTCAATACAGGTGACTTCTTGCTGCTGAAGTTCAAGTGGCGGGCACTTGGTCTCTAGATTGAAATCTAAGCTTGCCCCTTTTTGTTCCATTATCGGGGCGATATTAACCTTCATCGGCTCGGTCACCTCGTTGATTATATAGAAAATTATTCTCGGCTGTCAAGGTCATTCCACTTCATACCCAACAGCTTGCAGGACCCTATTGTGATGTCGCTCGTCAACTTTATGGCTGTTGTGTAGCTTGCTGCCTAAAAAATGAAGGCAGATGTGACCGGGGAATCCATTATCTCGGATCGATGCACCTCCATGGGGGTTGCCATTAATGGAGCCGGCAATCCGCCTCCCGTCGATCTCGACAATGACCGATCGGCGCTCCCAGCTCCAACTACCCCCGTATATTTCTCTCAGTACGGCCACGTCTTCCTTCGTCAAGGGTTCTACATCGGCGTGATAGTGACCGTAATAGCGGCGAACCCGAAACTTGGATCCTGTTTCGACATCTGTCAGCACCGCCACGGAAAAGTTGGGGAAAAGCTTATCTATCTCGGACCATGGTATAAGTTCCACCCTCGCCTCCTTGTGTCCGTCTCCAGGTATAGACAATTCCTGGCCCGGCCGGATCAGGCTAGGATCCTTGATATTGTTCACTCGGGCTAGAACATTCATCCCCACGGAGAACCGACGGGCGATGGTCCAAAGGGTGTCTCCCGGTCGGATGACGTACTTCGTCTCTCCACCGCCGCTTGCCCGTACCCGTGTTTCCAACAACTGCCAGGTCTGTCCCCCCACAATGCCGTCGGGATGGAGACCGCTGTCCTTTTGGAAAGCCTGGACTGCCTTTCGGGTTTCGGCTCCCAGGATGCCGTCGGGAATCCCATCGGAATACTGCAACAGGTGGAGATAGTGTTGGAGCAGATAAACATAAGTCCCCGTACTTCCCTCGCGAAGTACGGGATGATTAGCCATGCAAGGGACGGCAAGGCACAGGAGAAGACAAAAGACGAATAAACTCATTCGACGACGCAACAAATCCCCCATCCTCCCTAGCCGTCGATTCTGTGGCATAATCTTCGGCAAAAACATCCATCCTCCTCCTTTAGGAGGCTTGTGCACCGGCTATTTTCTGCAGGAACCTGATGGCATCGTCGATGTGCTCGACTGCCACCACTTGCATGGGCCCCGAGACCGAGCGGGCCTCAGCTGCGTTGGCTAGGGGCACCAGGAAATATTCGGCACCGGCCCGACCGGCGGCAATGACCTTTTGGCGGACGCCACCCACGGCTTCCACCTTCCCTTCCAGGGTCAGGGAGCCGGTTCCCGCTATTTTCCGCCCGCCCGTCAACTTCCCAGCCCGCAGTTGGTCAAGGATCTCCAAGGCAAACATCAATCCCGCCGACGAGCCTTTGATGTTGCCCGCGTCGATTGTAATCTCCATGGGCAGGTCGTACTCAAGGTCTGGTCCCACAATTATCTGCAAGGCAGGCAGCTCGGAGGTCTGGGACTCGCCGACGGTAGGGACAAGGATTTCACGAAACTCGCCGTCTCTCACGACGAGCAAGGCCACTTCATCGCCGACACTGCGGTCTTGAAGGCGCATCTTTAGCTCATCGATGGTGGCGATTGGATGGCCATCGATTGCAATGAGTAGATCACCTGGTTCGAGAAGGCCCCGGGCGGGGCTTATGGGCAAGACTTGCTCAACCCGGACGAGGTTTTCGACCCGGACCTGATAACCAGCTTGCCGCAGGGCAACGGCCTGGGCCACCATTTTGCTCTCTTCCATCATGCGCTCCATCAGTTCCAGGTAGCCCTGCAAGTCCATTCCCTGGGGCAACTCATGTCTTGTGGGAATCAAGTCGGTATCTGGTCGGGCTAGGGCTAGCAGCGCGGTCAACAAGTTGGCCCGTTGGCTGGAAACGGCCGTTAACAAGAAGGCCCCTTGGCGGGGGGTTTCCCCTAGGGGAGTATGGACGATCCGGGCCAAATCAATGGCCGCTCCCGGTTGGATGACTACGAAAGACATCCCTAGATACAATTGAAGCAAGACCACTAGCAACAAAGAGACCGCCAAGCCAGTTTTTCTGTCGCGCACCGAGCTCCCAACCTTTCCTCATCAAGACCAGTCTAGACCGAAATCGCTAGATTATGCCCCAAAATCCTGCCTCTCTTTCTAGCATATTCATCTTTAACCCCCAATATATATTACCTCGAGGAGAAACCCGGTGGGACAAGGAAGGGGAGGATCTGTTTGGCCCGTCTTCTGCGCAAAGATCTGGCCAAAGTCTATGGCAGCGCCTTGGTCGGTATTATCGTCACCATCGCCATCGTTCGTTATCCTGAAGAGGCCTTTGAAGCTTCTGTTTACGGATTGCGCTTATGGTTTGACGTGGTCTTGCCCGCTTTGCTTCCATTCTTCGCCTTGGCGGAAATCTTGATGGGGTTAGGTGTCGTTCATTTTACTGGGGTGTTGCTTGAGCCCTTCATGCGCCCGATCTTTCGCATTCCCGGAGTCGGCGCTTTCGCGGTGGCCATGGGCTTGGCCTCGGGCTATCCCATCGGCGCTAAGATCACTGCACGCCTGCGACGGGAGAACTTGTGCGACCAACTGGAGGGTGAACGGCTAGTGTCATTTGCCAATACAGCCGATCCCTTGTTCATCATCGGAGCGGTGGCTGTAGGCATGTTCGGGCTGCCCCAGCTCGGGGCCACCCTCGCCCTAGCCCACTACATTTCAGTGGTGGCCGTCGGTTTTTTGATGCGCTACCACGGTCAAGGGCGGGAACGTCCGGAGGCGCCCCGGCGGGAAAATATCTTTAAACGGGCCTTGCGGGAACTTTATCGGCACCGCCGAGCCGATGGCCGCCCCTTTGGCCAGCTCTTTGGCGATGCGGTGCGCGATTCCTTTGCGTCCATGCTCTTTATCGGCGGATGCATCATGATGTTCTCCGTTCTCATCAGGGTCCTGACGGTGGCAGGAGTAACCCAGGCAATCGCCCAGACCTTCAACTTGCTCCTCTTGCCCTTTGGTTTCTCCACCCATCTGGGGTCCGCCTTAGCCAGCGGGTTCTTCGAAATCACCATCGGTGCCGAAGCTGTGAGCAAAGCTTCTGCCCCACTATTGCAACAAGCCATCGTGGCCAGCGCCATCATTGCCTGGAGCGGGTGCTCCGTTCACACCCAAGTAGCCAGCATGGTCCATGGCACCGATATTCGGCTCTATCCGTACATCCTGGCTCGCCTACTCCATGGAGTCTTGGCCGGCATCACCACCATGTTCCTCATGGGCCCCGGGCAACAGGTGATGAAGATCACCACGCCTGTCTTTGCCGGTATGTTTCCCGTGAGCCCTCAGATTCCCGCATCCGTTAGGTTCCTCTCGGCAACGGGGCTTTTTCTGAAGGTGATGGGCATCCTCCTGCTTATCGGTGTGGCGATTGGGCTTTGGGAGCGGACTCGAATGGTGCGGATTCGTTTCCGGTAGTCTGGGAACTGAGGGAATCATCAATTTCCCGTCGTCCGCGCTCGACTACCTGTAATGTTCGCTCCAGGGCCTTTTGCAGATTGCCTAAGACTTCACTGGCATACTTTTGCGCATTTTGCTCCAATTCCCGCGACTTGCGCCGGGCTTCTTGAATGATGCGCCTTCCTTCTTCTTGGGATTTTTTCACCACTTCGCTGTCGGCAACGAGACGGGCCGCGTACTCTTCGGCTTGGAGGATAATTCGTTCCGCCTGCGCCCTGCTTTCTTCCAGAAAACGGTCTCGTTCACCGGAGATAGCCTCTGCCTGCCTGATTTCATCAGGAATCGCGGCCCGAATCTTCTCCAGCAGGCCCATTACCTCTTCCACATCAACCAGCCCTTTGCCGCTAAAGGGAATCATCGCTGCGGATTGGATTAGATCCTCTAGGCGATCCATAAGGATGATCAAATTCATGCGATTCATGGGTTTAACCCCTTTCTCGTTCCTATCCGTTCTTTAAGGCGCTCAGCAACGCTAGGCGATATCCACTTGGAGACATCACCGCCAAAGGAGGCAATCTCCTTCACTGCGCTCGATGAGATGAAGGAATACTCATTGCTAGTCATCATGAAGACCGTTTCGATCTCCGGATCGAGGTGGTGATTCATAGATGCCATCTTGAATTCGAACTCGAAATCGGAAACCGCCCGCAGCCCTCTTACGATGGCGATAGCTCCTCTGCTCTGGGCGTACTCAACAACGAGACCTTCGTGCTGCTCACACACTACGTTGTCTAAATGGGCCAACACTTCGCGAAGCATCTCTAGCCGCTCTTCGACGGTAAAACATGACTTTTTCCGTTGATTGGGCAAAACAACCACGTAAACACGATCGAAAAGATTAGCAGCCCTCGAGATAATGTCTATATGCCCGTAAGTGACCGGATCAAAGCTCCCCGGACATACAGCGATCTTCAAGACGACAATTCGCCCCCTCTGCGGACAAAAAAGGCTAAGCTAGTCCCTCCGTAGGACTCTCTGCGCCAAAGGTCAAACCCCTTGTCTTCGTCTAGGTCAATCAGGTCCTTCGTGGACTGTTCGATGATGATCAGTCCTCCCGGAGGACAAAGGTCCCATTGGACCAGGGCATCGACGGTTCGCTGGGCAATCGGACTGCCGTAAGGGGGGTCGAGGGTGATGATGGGAAATCTCTCCCCTTCCCTTCCCAGAACCGATATGCCCTTCAGCACATCCATCGTGTACACCTGGGCCAATTCAGCCAGCCCGCTGATGGCGAGGTTTTCCCGAATCAACCGGGCATTGCGCGGCTGTTTTTCGATGAACACACAGCGAGCTGCGCCACGACTAAGAGCTTCGATGCCTAGGACTCCTGAACCTGCAAAAAGGTCCAAAAAAGCCCGACCGATTATCCTGGCACCTAATATGTTGAAAAGGGACTCCCGCACCCGCGCACTGGTGGGCCGCGTTTTGAAACCCTTGGGAGTCTTTAGTCTTCGGCCTTTGGCCATCCCGGCGATGATGCGCAAGACAGGCGCCTCCCGTGGGATTATTCAGGGGCAGGAACAGCCATGAAGCCGATCGTTCCAGGTCCCGCGTGTACGCCAATGGTGCCGCCGATGAGGGAGATGACAACTCGGGTGCAATTGAAATCGGCGCGAATCTTGGCCGCTATCCTCTCCGCCTCATCCGGCACGTTCCCGTGGACCAATGCCGCCCAGATTTTCCGGTCGCCCATGTCTTCCCGCATAATCTCCAACAGGCGGCGTTCAGCTTTAGTCTTGCCCCTGACTTTTTCCTTCGCCGCCACCAAACCATCGTCGATGGTCAGGACGGGCTTGATCTGCAGCAAGGAGCCTACCACGGCCTGGGCCTTGCCGATCCTGCCGTTGCGCTGCAGATACTCAAGGGTATCCACCATGAAGTAAGTACTCACCTGGGAAGACATTGTTTTGACCGCTTCCACGATTTCAGCTTGCTCAGCTCCTCGTTCGGCAAGCTCGGCGGCATACAAGACCAACAGACCAAGCCCCATGGAAGCTTGGCGGGAATCAATAACCTGGATGACTCCCTCGGGAAACATCGATGCGGCGATAGTCGCCGATTGCTGGGTGCCTGACAGGCCACCTGACAAATGGATGGAGACGATTTTGCTTCCATCAGCGGTGAGCTCTTCGTACACTTTCGCGAAGTCTTGTGGATTTGGTTGGGTTGTACTGGCCGTCTCCTTGCAAGTTACCAGTTTTTCGTACAGTTCAGCGCTCGATAGCTCTTTACCGTCAAGATAACTTTCCTGGCCGAAATTGACCCGGAGGGAAACTACGGCAATGCTGTGCTTTGCAAGCAATTCCCGGGGCAAGTCTGCTCCAGTGTCCGTGACTATCTTTACTCCTGCCATAGTCGAACCGTCCCTGTGAACGGCCAAGCACCTCCTTGGGGGTCTTATTCGATGGACATGATGTAGTAGTAAAGGGGCTGTCCGCCGTAATATAGTTCCACTTCGCAGTCGGGAAAATGTTCCCTAACCGTTTTCAGGAAGGCTTGTGCCTGCTCTTCCTCGATATCCTGACCGTAGTAAATAGTGAGGACATCACCTTCTTCCGGGCCGATAGTGCAAAGCAGCGCCAGACCGACTTCCGTCAATGAAGGGCCGGCGGCACAAATGTCGCCATCGGCTAGACCGATAAAGTCACCCGCCTCAATAGATAAGTCCCCGATTTGCGACGACCTGACTGCGTACGTGACTTCGGCCGTACGGACCGCTTCGGCGGCAGCCTTCATCGCTTCGTGGTTGGCTGAAGCTTCCTGCTGGGGATCGTAGGCCAGCATCGCCCCTAACCCCTGGGGTATGCTTCGGGTTGGAATTACCTCGACTCCTTTGGTCGTCACTTCCTTCACCTGGTGGGCGCTAAAAATCACATTACCGTTATTCGGCAGGATCAAAACCTTCTCCGCCGGCACACTATCCACCGCTCGCACCAGATCCTCGGTGCTGGGATTCATGGTCTGACCGCCTTCGATCACCAAATCAACGCCCAAGCTGGTGAAAATGTCAGTGAGCCCATCGCCCGATACGACTGCCACTACCCCAAGGGGCTTGATGGGCGTATTGGCTGCCTGGCGATTCTGCTCGTCCATATTGTTGATCTGGACTTTTGTCAGCGCGCCCCGCTTGAGGCACTCCTCTAGGACCAGTCCTGGATGGTTGCTGTGGATATGGACCTTGACTGTTGAATTATCTCCTACCACCAGCAGCGAATCCCCATATTCCATGAGGCTCGCCCGGATCTCCTCCGTGTTTAGGCCTTCACCGATCAACAAAAACTCCGTGCAGTAGCGAAACTCGATGGCCTGGCGAACGATGCCCTTGATGGGGGCTGATACAGTGCCATTGCGGTCCTCCTGGAGCAGGTCATCTGGTGAGATTTCATCGAGTTCGGGCCAGTTAGTTAAGGCCTCCACTGCGCCCCGAGCAGCTACTACCAAGCCTGCCCCTCCTGCATCCACAACCCCCGCTTCGCGCAAAGCGGGCAGCATGTTGGTCGTCTGTTGCAGGACTTCTTCAGCATAGGCCAAAACAGTACGAGAAAAGCTGATCACATCTTCATCGAGGGTATTGTGACGAGCCATCTTGGCCGTCTCCCTAGCCACCGTCAGCATTGTGCCTTCGACTGGTCGCAAAACCGCCTTGTAGGCCGTTTTGGCCGCTTCCTCGAGGGCAAGGGCTAAATCCCTTGGCGTGGCCGCTTCCAAACCTGCCAAAGCCCGCGCAAAGCCTCTGAACAGCTGGGATAAAATAACCCCTGAGTTGCCTCTGGCCCCCATCAGCGAACCACGAGCTGCTGCTTCAACCTTGGCCCCCAGGGATGTAGCATCGGTCTTGATGGTTTCTTCCACAGCGGCCAGCAGCGTCATATACAAGTTTGTCCCTGTGTCACCGTCGGGCACGGGAAAGACATTCAGGGCATCAACCGCTTTTTTCTCCAGGTTCAACATCTTAGCCGCGTGCAGGATGAGTTTCTCGAAATCGTTGCCGCCGATCTTTTCCAGCTTCAAGAACTTGTACCTCACTTCCGCTGCCTAGTGCCCTTTAGCCGGGGTTTTTACATCGGACACACGTACCCCTTGGACATTTATATGCACTCGATCCACCTCTAGACCTAGGAGGTGCTCAACTGAGTACTTGACTTTACCCATGACGTTGTCAGCTACGGTTGCGATTCTAGTGCCGTACTCCACAACAATGTGGAGCCCGATGACCAGTTTCCCATCTTCCAGCTTCACATCGACTCCGCGGCTGAAGTTCTCCCTATTGAGCAGTTCAGCCAAACCATCCTGCATACTACGGGGCGCCATCCCCACCAGACCATAGCATTCGGTCGCGGCGATGCCCGCAATGGTGGCGATGACTTCCTCCGTAAAATTGACAGTCCCCAGTTGGGTTTCAAAACCCTTCACCATGTCCTTCCATCCCCTCGTATTAACTTGTGATTTCCCGGCCATCATGGATGCCTGACTGGCACCTCGTCAAGTTATTTATCCCCTTTTTGATTGCCCTCGGCAACCACTCATAATGGATTCATGACTAGCTCGCCAAGTTCCTGCCCAATCCATGACGCGCAAACACATCCCCGCTCTCTAGGTGAACCCTAGAGAACTGCAAATGGATGTCTACCGGGGAAAAATCACAGGGTGACGCCGTGACGGCGTTATCACCTTCGGATGGCAGCAAAGTCAAGCTAAACGCCATTGGTCAGTAGGCTTCTGCCCGTAAAATGTCTTTTTCTGGCTCCTCACCCATTCTTGACTATATTGTAGTCGGTAAGCCCTCAAAAGTAAACCCCTGGCCTTTCTTGTCAAGGTACCCCCCCTATGGTACAATTGACGCGGTGTCGTGTACGGCGATGAGGAGGTGTGATTATGGCCAGAAGATGTACTGTGTGTGGAAAAGGAACCGAGACGGGAAACAACATCAGCCATTCCAACGTTAAGACAAGGCGCCGCTGGAAGGCTAATCTGCAGCGCATCCGGATTCTCGACAAAGGAGTGCCCCGAAGGGCCTACGTGTGCACTAAGTGCATCAAGTCAGGCAAGGTGGCCAGAGCCATGTAAGGCTCTTCCAGGACTTCGCCCAAAGGACGGAGTCCTTTTTTTATGCCTTCTGTCGCGAGTGCAGGATCAGCGAGACGGCAATCGCGCAGATGACAGCCTCGGGTACGAGATAAGATAGGTTGTATACTAACGAATAGCTCCAGGTATGCCAGCCTTCCCAGGCATAAGCCGCAAAAAAGATGGCGCCTGAGCATGTGTGAATGGCGAGGCGTCCCAACGTGCCCAGGGCTACCCCCAAGCCAGGACGGGAAGGCAAAAGCCCCGCCAGTCCAACCAAAGTATATGCTGCAGGATAGTCTAAAATGAACTGGATTGGGTGGGCAACGTACGGATCAGTTACCAGCTGTACAAAACCATAGACGGCCCCACCCACCATGCCCATCGCGCTGCCCCGCCTCAGGCTCAAATACAATATAGGCAGCATCTCCAAGGATACTGAGCCTCCCTGGGGCATCCGAAAAATCCTGATCAGTCCCAAGACGGTAGCTAGAGCTGCCGACATGGCGATTTCAACAATCAGAGTTGTCCTCTTCCTTGTCAACACCCATTCCCTCCATTTCCTTGACCAAAGCGATCAAGAAAAGTGCAGCCGTGGCCGCACTCTCCTGCCTATTCTCCGCCCGCCTATGGGGGCAAGTCTCCTATCTATTCGACAGGAATGTTAGTGATCCTTCCCTCCTCCCGCTTGGGGGGTTTCCAAAAGAGGGTAAGATGGAGGAAAACGCCTTTGTCGGGTGAATTTAGCGGCAGCTCCAACTGAAGGCGATAGTCCCAAAGACCTCCGGGTGACAGGAAAATGCCGGGTCTTAGTGAGAAACTGTTGCCGGAAGTCCACTGCAGTTCTCCCGAAAGTGCCGTTACACGGTTGACTGCGAAGTCAACCCCCAGACTCCCGGACCAAAGCCCTCCACTTTGGAGTGGCAGATCACCCCTCACCGTAAAAAGCAGCGGATCCCAAATACTGCTCACAAGGAAAGTCAGTCCCCATTCGGGGGGATGAGGGGGTTGGACTTTTGTCTGCAGGGCCACGCGGCGGTCCTCGCCCCACCAGATCCCAACTCGAAGGGGACCGATGGAACGAGAGACTTCGCTGCTTGCCAAGGGAAGGAGCCCACTTTCCGTTTGCATCCAACCAGCCCGCCGCTCTATCTGACCTGTCCAAGGCAGGCCGATTTGCACTTCCGTTCCCTTCGGCCCCGAGAGCCAGACCGAAGCGTCCAGAATATGGAGCCTTTTTTCCTCGTGCCATTGGGTCGGGGGCCACAGACCGGTACCTATGGACTGACCCGTGTAGTACCCATAGGAGACTTGCCACGTCGCGGCCAAGGCTCCACACCCAAGAGTCAGCACCAAAGCAGCAATAAGGCTCAATCGACCCATGTATACGACCCTCCCTTCTTGACAAGGCCGAGTCGTTTCAGCAAGGCCAGACGGTTCTCCACAATGGCTGCGCTTTCCTGCTGCCAGCTGCCGCCCTCGGCCGGATCGATGATGATCAGAGTAATCGGGGTCCACCACTGCCTGAGAACCGCCAACGGCATAGCTCCGAGGCCCCAGGCCGGATCGGCCAGGACTACATGATCCTCCACGAGTCCGAGGGCCAGACAAAAATGCCCGACGGGTCTGGCCAAATGGAGGAGGAGGGGCGGCAAACCCCTTTCCAGATAGCGGCACAACCCATCCTCGTCCATCATCAACCCTTTCGGTTCAAAGCCTAGTTCCTTAGCCCAGCGGGCCAATTGGGCTAGGCTTGTCCGCGATCCTGTGAACGTGAGGGGCTCAGACAGGCCGTAGTAGTTGCGAAGCAGGGTTGCCAGTGCTGCTTGACCACAACCTCCATCTCCTCCCTGGGCTATCAGGTCGTGCCACTGGATGTCCGCGTAAGAAGTCATTTCCTTAAGGGGTGGTCTTTTCCATCCATGGCAAGGAAAGACCAAGAGGAGTAGGACGAGGCAGAATACTAAGACAGGGCAGCGGCGATACCCGCTACCCTGCACAGGCTGCGTCGACGAAGCGGCAAAGTTCCATGCCCCGGATACACCAGCCATGCCCATGTGAGAGTTTTTGTGTCGATCATTCGCGCATTTGGGATTGTGGGTCTTGCCCACCGCGTTCGTTTGCTCCAGGCAACCGCCCCTTCCTGTGTGTACTCGCCCTCGACGCAGACCAGATCCCTCCTTTCAGGTATAACTAGTATAAACAACATCTGCACATAAGTCAAGGACTAGTGCACTCAATTTTAACAGTGATTCCCTCGGTCCCTGATGCACGCGGCGGTCAGTTGGCCTCTCTCGTGAACCGATGGCCCGTAGTTGGTATTGTCAGTCTACCGGACCTACGCTATCGGTTTCCCCTACACCTGCAAGTTCACCGGTTCTCTCCTACTCGCTGTCAAGGAGCTCGGCCGAGAGTACATTACAACTTAACGCGGCGGCTTGAGGAGTAACCGATTGCGGGTGAGTCGAAGACATGCTTCGGCGGCACGGTGCGAAAGGGAAAAGCCTGGCTCCTCACACGCAAGGGGAGGGTCCAGGCTTATGTCAGCCCATAGTCAGAATCCTAAGGGGGGTTCGGCGCTCCTTCGATCAAACAAGCTGCAAAACCAGAGTCCCCATGGCGGCCTATAGTCTTCCTCCTACTTCCACCAGGGAATCTTCAAGGATATCCAACATCTCGTCGACTTCGGAGCTGGTGATGATGAGGGGCGGCGCCAGTGCTATGTAGTCGGGCCCGCACCGCATAATGAGACCCCGCTTCCTGGCTGCCTGGTCGATCATCTTCACGATGGGAACTTCTGGGCCGAAGGGTTTCTTCGTTTCCCTGTCCTGGACAAACTCCATTCCTTGCAACAGACCTATGCCCCTGACATCGCCGATGAAAGCAAACCGCTCCTTGAATGCCTCGAGCTTGGCGCGGATCCTCTCGCCCATCGCCCTTCCATTGGCAATGGCGCCCTTTTCCTTGATTTCCTGGAGGACGGCATGGCCAGCCGCGCAGGCGACGGGATTGCCCGTGTAAGTGTGGCCATGGTGAAACTCACGTCGGTCGCCCGACTTACCGGCAAAGGCTGTTCGAATCTCCTCGGTGAACAACGCGGCAGCCAAAGGCGCATAGCCCCCGCTCATCCCTTTCCCGCAGCAGAGGATATCGGGGCGTACCTGAAAGTAATTGGCAGCGAAAGGCTCGCCTAGACGGCCGAAGCCAGTGATTACCTCATCATAGATGAGCAGGACATTGTATCGATCACAGATGTCCCTTACCAGCTGATGGAAATCCGCCGGTGGGACGATGAAGCCTGCCGAGGAGATCATCACCGGATTGAGGATAATGGCATTGACGGTGTCCGGGTCTTCGTTCTTGATAGTGTACTCCACCAGTTGGGCACAGGTGATCCCGCAGCGGGGGTATTCTTGACCAAATGGGCAACGATAACAGTAAGGTGGATAAAGATGGATGACCCCTACTGTCAGCGGCTCATAGGGAGATCTTCGTTCCCAGCCTCCCGATACGGCGGTGGCGCCAGCGGTACACCCGTGGAAAGAGCCGTAGGTGGCCAGGATCTTGTATTTGAGGGGACTCCCCGTCTGACGGTGATATTGCCGCGCCATTTTCATCGCTGTCTCGGTAGCTTCCGACCCGCCGCTCAGGAAAAACACTCCATCCATACCGGCAAACTCCAGCAGGTCCTGCGCGTAGCGGAGGGCGGCCGGGTTTGAACTATGCATCGATGGATGGAAGCAGAGTTCTTGCATCTGGGCGTACATAGCGTCGATCACTCGCTTGTTGCCGTGCCCGATGCCCACAACAAAGACTCCAGACAGGCCGTCGATGTAGCTGTTGCCTTGATCATCATAAATCCTTACCCCTTCCCCCCGGGCGACTACGAACGGGTCCCGTCCAAACTCCTCCATCTGGGCGAAGGGAATAAAACTCCGGGCGTAAACATCCTTGGCCAAGGCGGACACTCCTTTCTGGGGAGAGAATAGCGGCCGTTACACATCTCTATATAGTGCTTATTTCCCCTTTTCGTCTGAACTTTCCTGCCATTTGACCGGAGGTGCGCGGGAAGAAAAAGGGGCCCCCTTCAGGGCCCGTCGACTAGACCGTTCTAAGCTCAGCGATCATCCTTCCGGGATCCGGGGAGCGGAAAATCGCCGACCCGGCGACCAGGACGTTGGCTCCCGCGGCTACCACTTGTGGAGCCGTCTGCAAATTGATGCCGCCATCAACTTGAATGTCCACCGACAGATCCTTGGCAGCAATCAATCTCCGCAACTCCTCGATCTTTGGCAGCATGGTAGAGATGAACGGCTGACCGCCAAACCCCGGGTTAACCGTCATTACTAGGATGAGATCGACGTCCTCTAAGACGTGGAGGATCGCGTTTAGGGGAGTTCCTGGATTAAGCGCCACGCCAGCTTTGACGCCAAGCTCTTTGATCTGTTGGACAACCCGGTGAAGGTGGACGCAAGCTTCGGCGTGGACGGTGATGAGACCCGCGCCTAGCTCGGCAAAGCGAGGAATGTAGGTCGAGGGATTCTGGATCATCAAGTGGACATCAAGAAACTGATCGGTGATGCCGGGCAGAACCTCCATGATCGGAAAGCCAAAGCTGATGTTGGGCACGAAATGGCCGTCCATCACATCGACATGAAGCCAGTCGGCATCCTTCACCCGACACAAATCCTCGGCCAATCGGGAAAAGTCCGCGGACAAAATCGAAGGGGCTATCTTAATCATCTAGTCAGGCGACCTGGGGCTAGTCGCCCTGCCTCCTTTCGGGAATTACTAGTATTTTCGTCGTTGGTAGCTTTGAATCTCTTGTAGGAAGATCGAATAACTCCGGTACCGCCGTGCATCGACCTCTCCCCTATCCAATGCCTCCTTGACGGCACAGTTGGGCTCTTGGTCATGCAAGCAGCCAGTGAATTGGCAGCCTTCCGCCAACGCAGCCATTTCCGGGAAGCATTGGCCAAGGTCAGAGGGTTCCACATGATTCAACGACAGCCGGCTGAACCCTGGGGTGTCGGCAACCAGGCCTCCCTCCGGGAGGGGCAGCAGCTCTACGCTCCGGGTGGTGTGGCGGCCCCGCTGCAACCGTCTGCTGACTGAGCCCACCTGCTGTGAAGCTCCAGGTATGATGCAATTAAGCAGCGCCGACTTGCCGACCCCGGAGGCCCCGGCGAAGCAAGAGATGCGTCCAGCGAGGGCTTCCCGCAGGGGCCCTATCCCCTCCCCCGTCCTAGTACTAGTGTAGAAAGTGCGGTAGCCCAGCCGGGCATACAAGTCACCCTCGGGTTCGTCGACGAGGTCAAGTTTGTTGAAGCAAATCACTGATTCGAGCCCCGCAGCAGCCACCAGCACCAGCAAGCGATCTAAGAACAACCAGTCGGGGGCGGGCTGCGTCAAGGAGATGACGATCACCACTTGGTCCACATTGGCTATGGGAGGACGGGTCAGCGTTACCCGCCTGGGGAGAATCTCCTCCACCGTTTTCTCTGCCGGTTTGATCCGCACCCTGTCCCCCGGCAGGATCCCATCCACTTCCAGCTTCAACCGACCCCGCAAGCGACAAATGTACCTTTGACCGTCAGCCAGTACATGGCAGAAGCCGCCGACCCTCTTAAGGACTACTCCGGTCTTCATCCTAAATGACGGCCTCCTTGTACATCTCGCCGCCAATGTAGACTTGTACCTTGACCTGTTTGCCTTTTCCTTCAACGCGTACGGTGAAAGTATCACCCCCTGGGTGTTGTTGCCGATAGACTTCCTGTATTCCCCGTTCGTCGATGACTAGGATGACTACCTCCCGCTGGGGACCTGGAGGTATGCTGATGCGCACATCGGCCCGGCGCAGATTAGTCCCTCCCTCGGGGGTCCAGTCCACCGTTGCCTGTTGGTCCGTCGGTGGGGCCTCAGCGGGAGGTTTGCCCGTCGGTCCACTGCTGTAGACCAAATCAACCTCTTCGCCTCTGATTACCTCGGTATTGGCCGGGGGATTCTGATCGAGAATGATTCCGTAAGCCTTGGAAGAGATTTCCGGCCAAGTATTTCTCACCTTCAGCCCCAACACCTCTAAGTCTTGGACCGCCTGCTCAATGGGCAGACCCCGCAGATCCGGCATGATCAACGAAGGGGCTGGTTCTGGACCTTGGCTGACGACGAGATCAACCTTTACCCCGGTGGTCAACCGCTGTCCCGGGGCCGGCTCTTGGCCAACCACCTGACCGGTGGGAATCATCGGATGGGGCTCCTGGGACACTTCTCCCACGGTAAGACCGACTCTACCGAGGGCGACTCTTGCCTCCCGGAGGGACAGCCCAATGACGTTAGGTATGGTCACCAACTCCGGGCCTCGACTAACCGCCACATAAATCGTCCGGTGCTTCTTAACTTGCCGATTGGCCGGAGGGTTTTGGGAAACGATGTGATTCACCGGGATCTCATCATCAAAAACCCGCTTATCCACATCGAGACGCAAATCCCGCGCCGCGAGGATTTCGGCCGCTTCTTCCACGTTTAGCCCCACCAGATTCGGGACTGCTACCTCTTCGGGGAAAATCAAGGCGGGTAGGCGTTGGGCGGCCCAGAAAACGCCGGCTAGGAAGAAGATGAAAAACAACGTTACGTAGAGCCAACCCCGCTTCGTTCTCTTGGCACTCACCTCACCGCCTCCTTGCACAGTATGAACGGCTGTTTCCTCGAATTGGTCCAGCTGGGGGATGATCTGGGTTGCTTCGTCGACTTCCTCCTTCAAGGTCGGAACGATCCTTCTCAAATCGGCCAATATCTCCGCCGCACTTTGATAGCGGTCCTTGGGATCCTTGGCCATGGCTTTGGCAACAACTTTTTCTAAGGACGCGGGGACCCTGGGATTGATCTTGCGCAAAGGTGTCGCTTGTTCGTGGATTTGCTGCATCGCGATGCTGATAGGACTTTCCCCGGTGAAGGGAAGCCGACCGCTAACCATTTCGTATAAGACAACCCCAAGGGAATACAGGTCCGACTGGGGCTCAACATTTTGCCCCCTGGCTTGTTCAGGAGAAAAGTAGTGAACCGAGCCGATGACGATCCCTGTCTGAGTCAAAGTGACGCTGCTCGCCGCCCGGGCTATCCCGAAATCAGTCACCTTAACCTGGCCATCTTCGGTGATCAATATATTATGGGGCTTAATGTCCCGATGGACCAGTCCATGCCGATGGGCATGGTCGAGCGCCTGGGCGATGCCCTGGGCGATACTGACAGCCGTCTTCACCGGCAACGGGCCCTGTTCCCTAATCAGCTCTTTTAAATTGCGGCCGCTTACGTATTCCATCACAATGTAATGGACGCCTTGCTCCTGACCCACATCGTAAATATTGACTACGTTTGGATGGGACAGGCTGGCCGCAGCTTGGGCCTCCCGCCGGAACCGTTCGACGAATTCTGTATCACTTGCATATTGCTCCCTTAAGATCTTGATGGCAACGGGCCGGAACAGAAGGTTGTCCCGGGCTTCATACACCTGGGCCATACCTCCTTCGCCCACCTTCGCCAGAATCTCATATCGATTGGCCAAAATTTGTCCGATCATTTAATAGCCACCTTCTATGTTCCATGGGACGAGCTGTCGTGTAAGCCCAAGGCTGCTCCTAATACAACCCGGGCGATCGGTGCGGCAACGAGTCCGCCTGCGCCCCCCTGTTCGACCACGACAGCCACAGCTACTTGGGGATTTGTCAGGGGAGCAAAACCAATGAACCAGCTATGGGCTTCGCCATGAGGGTTCTGGGCGGTACCTGTCTTGCCCGCCACCCTAATCCCAGGCAGTGCTGCCTCCCTGCCCGTGCCTCCTTGCACAACAGCATTCATAGCTTGGGCCACTCGACTAGCATGGACTGTCTTCAAGGGGCGGGCCAAAACTTGCGGACGCGTCCGAGCCTTGACGGTCCCGTTTGGCCGCCGGACCTCCATCACCAGATAGGGCCTCATGGCGACTCCGCCGTTGGCGACTGTTGCCGCCAGCATTGCCATGTGCAAGGGTGTCACCAACAGCTCCCCCTGCCCTATCGCCAACTGGGCCAGCTCTCCCTGGACCGTCGGCTCCGGCACATGGCCGCCTTTGGCCGGGATGTCCAAAAGAAGCGGCTGGTCCAGCAGCCAATCGCGGGCCATCTGGTGGAAGCCCTCCCAGCCCAAAGTGAGGCCGATTTGGCCGAAGACCACATTTGACGACACGGCCAAGGCATCGACAAGTCCCAATGAGCCGTAAGCTTTCCGCCCCGGATTTCCCAGGACGTAGTCGCCTATCCTCAAGCTTCCCCGGTCTTCGAAAGTCTGCTCCCAGTTGACAGCGCCCGTCTCTAGCGCCGCGGCCAAGGTGAACACCTTGAAAGCCGAACCCGGCGGATACAGCCCCTGGGTTACCCTGTTCAAAAGGGGACTGTCCGGATGGGTCCGCAGTTGGTCCCAATCTTCATCGAGCCGATTGGGGTCGAATCCCGGCCGACTGGCCGCCGCCAGGATTTCCCCAGTCGAGGGCTTCAGGACAACCACGGCCCCGCGGCGAAGACCTAGAGCGACTTCCGCGGCCCGTTGGAGGCGAAGATCGATGGTCGTGATGAGGGAGTTGCCCTCCTTCGGGCGCCTGCCCAATCCCGCTAACCACTGGGAGATCTGATCCTCCGGCTTAAGCCCTGCTAATTCTCCGTTGAAGGCCAACTCTAGCCCGCTTTGACCAAAACGAGGGTGGCTGTAACCTACCGTCTGCACCAGGGATACGCCACCTTGATAGACTCGTTTATACCCTCCCTCGAAAGGGCGACTATCCGCCAATGTTTCGCCAAACCGATCATAAATTCCTCCCCGGGCAAATTCCCGTTCACGGGCAAGCAACCGAGGGTTGCGAGGATGGGCGGCGAGTTCAGGGGACCTGAGCACCTGCCAGTAGGCGGTCATCAGGAACAAGGCTAAGAACCCCAGGATGAACAAGGATAAGAGACGCAGCATATTCTTGCCCATTCCCTATTACCCCCCATGGGAGATGCCCAAAATGGCTCCCACCAACAGGTAGCTGCTAATGAGGGAGCTGCCGCCATAGCTTATGAAAGGCATGGTAATGCCTGTCATGGGGATCATCTTGATCACTCCGCCGATGATGACGATGGCCTGGATAGCGAACAAGGAACCAATGCCGATCGTCAGCAGCTGGAGAAACTCATCATTGGCCAACAGAGCCGCCCGAACGGTGCGCATGACTAAGAAAAGATACAGGAAAAGCACGGCCCCGGAGCCGAGCAGGCCCAATTCCTCAGCTAAGGAAGAAAAGACAAAGTCAGTGTGGACTGCGGGGACCGTGCTTGCAGCTGCTCCCCTCCCCCAACCTCGGCCGAAAATCCCTCCTGCTCCCAAGGAAAACAGGGATTGCGCGATTTGATATCCTCCGCTTTCCAGACGCACCCACGGATTCCACCAGGCTTGGAAGCGCACTTGGACGTGGCTGAACAGCCTATAAGCCAATCCGGCGCCGACGGCCGCCATACACGCGCCGACCACCAAGTACGCCATGTTTCCCGTGGCCACAAGCAACATCGCCTGGAAGATGCCGTAAAAAAGAAAGGCCGCTCCCAAGTCCCGCTGGGCGACCAACACGAACATGAACAGGATCCACATAGTCACCAGCGGCCCCACATAACGAGGCTCGGGCAGGGACAAGCCGAGGAACTTGCCCTTGGTCCCTTGCAGCAGCTTTCGGGCCTGGCTTAGATAACCGGCCAGGAAGATGACCAACAAGACCCTCACCAGCTCGACCGGTTCGAAGCGAAATCCGCCCAAAGCAAGCCAGCGACGGGCGCCACCCGCTTCATAGCCGAGCAAAGTGGTCAAAAGCAAAAGCAGCAGCCCCACCACGGCCGAGGAGTATTTCCAATACACCAGCCGATGCCAGTGCGGATAACCGGCGGCGATGCCCATCCACGCAACGCCTATGAACACCCAGAGGAACTGTCTGAGCGCCAGTTCCGGTCTCAGCCGCAAGACGCTCATGAGACCTAATCCCGTCAACATGTAGACCAAGGGAAAGACGACCTGGTCGGCGCGAGGGGCGTTGCCGATTAAGAGCAGATGTCCCAACAGGCCGATGAGCAGATAACCGATCGCATAAAGGGCCAGCACCTGACGGGAAAACTGGGGCTCGGCCAGCCAGTAACAGGCGAGTCCCCACATCACTACGCCCCAGGCCCAAAGGATTAGCCTCAGTTCCCCTCGTCTTTCCCCAATCAAGCTTGTCTCCCCCTTGCCGCCTGGTCTTGGACAGCAAGCTTGATGAGGACGGCAGTGACATTGTCGGGAGCTCCTCTTTTGCGCGCCTGCTTTATCAGCTCATCCACTGCCCTCTGGGGATCGTCGTGTTCTTGGATGATTTGCCGAATTTCATCGTCCTCCAACGGGCCGGATAGACCATCGGTGCAAAGAAGGACCTTGTCGTCATGCTGCCATTCGGTGGCGAAGACATCGACTTCCACTGCCGCGGCCGTGCCAAGGGCCCTGGTAAGGAGGTTGCGGTGGGGATGGAACCTTGCTTCCTGGGCCGACAGATCGCCATTGCGGACCAACTCCCCCACGACAGAATGGTCCTGGGTCAATTGGATCAGCTCCTGCCGGCGACAAAGATAAGCCCGGCTGTCGCCCACATGGGCCACCCACAAGCGCCCTTCCGCGATGAAAAGGGCGGTCAAGGTTGTTCCCATGCCAATTAGGGCCTCGTCCTGTTGGGCCTTCGCGTAGATGACTTCGTTGGCCTTTTGGAAGGCCTTCCGTAGACTGCTTTGCGGGTCGGCGCCCTCGATCGGGTAGTCGGCAAGGACCTCCAATGCAAGCCGGCTGGCCACCTCACCTGCCTGGTGACCGCCCATCCCATCGGCCACGGCGAAGAGATTGCCGCCAATATGGAAGCCGTCTTCATTTGTTTTCCGGACTAAACCGATGTCCGTTCGAGCACCGAACAGCATCCTTGTCACTCCTCGAAAACCAGTCTCGTCTCCCCGATCTGAATGACATCTCCAGACCGCAGTCGATGGGGTTTATTGAGCTTCCTGGCGTTCACCCTAGTCGTATTCAAGCTGCCAAGATCCCGGATAAACAGAGAATTGCGATCCTTGAAAATCTCGGCATGGTGCCCGGAGGCAAAAGGATCGAGGATGATGATGTCGTTGTCATCCAATCGGCCAAGGGTCTTGCCTGACCCGATGGGAATCTGACTGCCGACGGCGACAAGGCGGTTTTCCGGATTTCCCAGCAAAACCGACGCGCCTGCGGGCACCTCCATGAGGATGAGTCTGCCGGCTGTCGACTCCAACGAAGCCGCCTTGTGAACATCCTCCAGAACCAGCCCCATCGCTTTGTGCAAGAAACGATACAACCCCAACAGAAAGACCAAGTTGGCAATCCGGATCAACAGTTCCACAGAGGCTGCGGCGGGGGCCGCACACCTCCCTCTCATCTTGCCCGCAGTTCGATCACCGTCGTTCCCAAGCGGAATTGATCTCCCGGCTTGACCTCCGACTGCTTAACGCGGGCCTTTTGATAATAGGTGCCGTTTAGGCTATCTAGGTCCACCAACCGGAAAGTGCCCCCATCGAGCCGTTCGAGTCGAGCATGATGGCGAGACACACTAATATCACTAAGAACGAGAGTGTTGTCATGGCCCCGCCCCATTGTCACCACATCTTGATTGATTGGCAGCTCCTTTCCCTTATCCGGGCCCGCCACGACCAGGAGCACCTCTCGGCTGCGCTTAAAGACTGTTGTCTCTTCCCCGCCCCCATCATTTTCGACAGGGAGCCCATTCTTTCCTTGTATCATCGGCCCGGTGCCCGAGTCCTCCTCCTCACAAAAGGAGCTGTGGATCACGATGGACCCTTGGTCTAAATTCTCATCGGCCAGGAAAGCAATTTGGGGAGGACTGACAAAAAAGTAGCTGCCTCGCTTGGCGGCTTGCTGCAAATGGTCCGCCAGTTCGCTGCGCAGTGTGGAGGCCAAAGCATCGAGGTTTTCCTTGTCGGCGGGATGGAGATAAACCTGGTAGACATTGGGTACATAGGTTCGGGAGATGCTGACCCGGCGGTTCTCTTCCATTTCCCGGACCAGGCGCCTGCCTATTTCCACCGGCTGGACACTGCCCTTGAAGCCGCGGCGGAACACCCCTTCGACCAGTCCTTCCAAGGTTTTCTCCAGCTTAGCTAGAATGCTCATGTCCAACCTCCTTGCCAAGGAGCCGACTTTTCAATTGTCCACACGCAGCCTCAATATCTGCGCCCCTTTCCGCCCTGACCGTCGCTTCGATATTGTATCGGGCCAATTCCTGCTGAAACAGCAGCACCTGTTTCTTGGTCGGCGATGCCCATCCGTGACCATTGACCGGATTTAGCGGAATGATGTTCACGTGGCACAGGATGCCTTTGATGAGCTGAGCCAGCTGACGGGCATGCTCTAAGGAATCATTAAAACCCTGCATCAAAGCATATTCAAAGGTAATGCGACGATTTGTCGCCTCGACATACTGTCGGCAGACGTCCATAAGTTGGGATAGGTTATAGCGGCGGTTGATGGGCATGATTTGATTTCGCAAGTCATCATTGGGAGCATGCAGGGACACAGCCAAGACGACCTGCAATCCCTCCCGGGACAAGCGCTCGATCCCAGGGACCAATCCACAAGTTGAAATAGTCAGCCGGCGGGCAGCGATTCCGAGTCCCAAAGGGTCATTCCAAAGGCGGACAGCCCCCATTACTTGTTCGTAATTGGCCAGGGGCTCGCCCATGCCCATCAAGACAATGTTCGTGATCTTGTCTTGGCTGTCCTTTTGGACTACAAGCACCTGTCCGACCATTTCCCCGACGGTCAGGTTGCGTTGAAAACCCTGAGCGCCGGTGGCACAGAACCGACAATCCATCGCACAGCCTACCTGGGAGGAGACGCAAAGGGTGCGCCGATTGCCTTCAGGTATCAACACTGTTTCAATCGTCGCGCCATCTTCCAGCTCCAGGAGGTACTTCTGGGTGCCATCCCGGGAGATGCGTCTGGCAGTGATTCGTGGCAGGGCGATGGAAGCTGTCTCGTCCAGTTTATCCCGCAAAGTCTTGGGTAAGTTGCCCATCTGATGAAAATCAAACCGACCCCGATGATAAATCCACTGCATGATTTGCTTGGCCCGGAAAGGTGGCTCTTTCAGTGTGGACATGAGCTCTTGGATAGTCTCTAAATCGGCGCCGATCAATTCTACTTTCTCCATTTTGCCACTACCTCCAGGGACCCCTCTGAGCAGTATTATGTTGAACTTGATGCCAAACTATACCAGCCAATGCCGCTTGCAGGGTTCCAATTCGTGATCCCCACCATGAAACTCCTTCTTTCGGGGACAATAATGGGATGAAAGGAGAGAGCCCCGTGGGTAAAATGAGCAAGGTCTACTTTCTCACCGCTTACATCGAATACCTTCTCAATCAGGGGATCCGTTCAGAGGACTACTACCTCGGGGATGCCAGTCGTTTTCTTCGTTTCCTGCTGCAGAAAGTCAGCCCAGCGGACATCGAGGAATTCTTAAGGGTCTCCGCCAATAGCGACAGTTATCGAAAGCGCTTAGAGAAAACCTTACGAAAGTTCTTCGCCTTTGCTTGGGAGCATCTAGACATCACCAGCGACCCTTTCCAAGGGCAAAGTCTGTGTAAAATGTTTGTGGG